>Ga0335072_10010902_pt1 | contig 13049 bp, 12 predicted proteins | sample Lox_Sample_21_FD_206725 | JGI IMG/M metagenome (GOLD analysis project Ga0335072, IMG submission 206725) | Soil microbial communities from Loxahatchee National Wildlife Refuge, Florida, United States - Lox_Sample_2.1 | ecosystem: Environmental > Terrestrial > Soil > Wetlands | place: USA...
CGGGGCGCTCGCCGGCGCGCGCGGACGTGCCCAGGCGGCACAGGTTGCCGCGCGCGACCTTCTCATCCGCATCGAATCGCGCCGCTCGACCGAAGCCTCGGTGCGCGTGAGCCTCGGGCGCATGGTCGAGCAGCGCGCACAGCTCGAGCGGCATCGCGAGGGCTTGGAAGCGGAGCTCGCCGGCGGCGATGCGCCGATCCTGGAGCTCGAGGCGCGGCTCAACGAGTCGCTTGCCCGCCGGCTCGAGGTCGAGGCGGAGCTCGCCGAAGCACGCCGTGCCATGGAGGAAGCGGACGCCGCCTTGCGCGCGCTCGATGAGCAGCGCGTTCTCGCCGAGCGGCGGGTCGGCGAAGCCCGCGAGGCCATGGAGACGGCGCGGCTCGCCGCGCAGGAGAACCGGGTGCGGCGCGAAGGGCTCGCCGAGCAGTTCGCGGAGACCCGCTTCGAGCTGACCGAAGTGCAGCAGAGCCTCGCCGCCGATGCCTCCATCCCGACGTGGGAAGAGAGGCTCACCGAGACCCGCGCCGGCATCGAGAAGCTCGGCCAGGTCAACCTCGCCGCCATCGACGAGCTCAAGGAGCAGACCGAGCGCAAGGAATACCTGGACCGGCAGTTCACCGACCTGACTTCGGCTCTCGACACGCTGGAGGAGGCGATGGGGCGGATCGACAAGGAGACGCGCTCGCGCTTCGAGGAGACCTTCGAGCGCATCAACTCCGGCCTCAAGGAGCGCTTCCCGCGGCTCTTCGGCGGCGGCCACGCCTATCTCGAGCTGGTCGGCGAAGATCCGCTGAACGCCGGCATCGCCGTCATGGCGCGCCCGCCCGGCAAGAAGAACAGCAGCATTCACCTGCTCTCGGGCGGCGAGAAGGCGCTCACCGCCGTGGCGCTCGTGTTCTCGATCTTCGACCTCAATCCCGCACCGTTCTGCCTGCTCGACGAGGTCGATGCGCCGCTCGATGAGCACAACGTCGGCCGTTTCTGCGATATCGTGCGGGACATGTCGAACCGCGTGCAGTTCATCTTCATCACTCACAACAAGACGACCATGGAGCTTGCCTCCCAGCTTCTCGGCGTGACCATGCACGAGCCCGGGGTATCGCGCCTCGTGGCCGTCGACGTCGACGAGGCGGTCAGGCTCGCCGCGGTCTGAGCATTCGGTGCCGCCCATGTCGGAATTACGCTGGACACTGCTCATTCTTGGAGTGGTGTTCATCGCCGCTCTCTCCTGGTGGGAGCGGCGGCGTCCGCGTCAGGCGTTCGCGCCGCACCTGCGTGATGCGGGCCTGTCGCATGGCGATCCGGCCCGGCGCTTGGCGAGCAGCGAACCGCCTGGGTTGGCGGAGCCGTGGATAGGAGAGGAGGGACTATCCGATGTCGTGTCGTCGGACATGGCTCTCACCGACACCGCGGAGCGTGACGGTGGCGATGTCGATGTCGAAGGGCACGTCGAGCCGACTGTGCCGGGGCCGCTCGAGGAGTTGCCGACGGTCGTGATCGGCGATGCCGAGGACCGCATCGAGCTGGAAACCGCGTGGGACGACCTGCCGCCCGAGCCGAAGCTGATCGATCCGGAGTTCGCGGATCCGCAGACGAGCGCGACCGGGGAGCTGCCGGAGCTGGCCCAGGCGATGGACCCGATGGAGCCGATGGAGCCGGCTGCCATGGCCATGCCGGCGACGCCGCCCGCGGCGCCCACGCTCATGCCCGCTGCGGATCCGATCGAGCCGACGGCCGCGGCGGATGATGAGCCCGAGATCGGGGGTGCCGAGGGAGTTGGCACCGTCAGAATCGTCGAGCCCGATGTACCCGAAGGTGGCGCGCCGCCCGTCGAGGTAGTCGTCGAGTGGCCGCCGGAGGAATCACGACGCATCCTGGCGCTGCGACTCGTCGCGCCGCATGCCGAGCGCTTCCCCGGCCGGACGCTGCGGCTCGCCCTCGCGGCCGAGGGTTTCCTCCTCGGCAGGTTCGCGATCTTCCACAAACCCGACGAGTCGAATCACGCGCTGCTGAGCGCCGCGTCCCTCAACCGTCCCGGCTCCTTCGACCTGGAGACCATGGACTCGCAGCGCTACGGTGGACTCACCCTGTTCGCGGTGCTCCCGGGCCGCAGGACACCGCAGGCGATCTTCGAGGATCTGCTCGCGGCGGCGCGCAATCTCAATGAGCGGCTGGAGGGTGGCCTGCAGGACGAGCGCGGTGCCCCGCTGACCGCATTGCGCGTGCAGAGCATCCGCGAGAGCCTCAGAAGCGATGTGACTCCAATGCCGCCCGCGGCCGCGCATGGCGGCTGATGCCGCAGCGCGCGCAGCCGAGCTGCGCGCCCGGATTGCGCATCACAACCGGCTCTACTACGAGAACGACGAGCCGGAGATTTCCGACGCCGACTACGATGCTCTCCTCAACGAGCTGCGCAGCCTCGAGAGCGCGCATCCGGAGCTGGTAACGCCGGACTCGCCCACCCAGCGGGTCGGTACGGTCCTCTCCGGCAAGTTCCCCAAAGTGCGCCATGCGGTGCCGATGCTGTCGCTCGCGAACGGCTTCACCGCGGAGGATGTGGCCGATTTCATCGACCGGGTGCGGCGCTTCCTCAAGCTCGGCGTCGACGAGCCGATCGAGCTCACCGCCGAGCCGAAGATCGATGGCCTGTCGCTGTCATTGCGCTACGAGCGCGGCGTGTTGGTGCGCGGCGCGACCCGGGGTGATGGCACGGAGGGGGAGGACGTTACGCCCAACGTCCGCCGCGTCAGCGACATTCCAAAAAAAATGCGCGGCCGTCGCGTGCCCGAAGTCTGCGAGGTCCGCGGCGAGGTCTACATGACCCGGGCGGCGTTCCTGAAGCTGAACGAGGAGCAGTCGGCCGCCGGCCGCACCGTTTTCGCCAATCCGCGCAATTCCGCGGCCGGCTCGCTGCGCCAGCTCGATCCGGAGGTGACCGCCTCGCGTCCGCTCGGCTTTCTCGCCTACGCCTGGGGCGAGATGAGTGACATGCCGGCCGACACCCAGTGGGCCATGCTGCAATGGCTGCGCAAGTGCGGCTTCGCCACCAATCCCCTGAGCAGGCTCTGCCGCTCGGCCGAGGAGCTGCTCGCCTTTCATCACGACATCGAGCTGCAGCGCGCGACGCTGGACTACGACATCGATGGCGTCGTCTACAAGGTGAACCGCCTCGACTGGCAGCGGCGTCTCGGATTCGTCGGCCGCGATCCCCGCTGGGCACTGGCGCACAAATTCCCGGCCCAGAAAGCCGTCACCGTCGTGAATGCGATCGAGCTGCAGGTCGGCAGGACCGGCGCGCTGACTCCCGTGGCCAAGCTCGCTCCCGTCAACGTGGGCGGTGTCGTCGTTTCCAACGCGACCCTCCACAACGAGGATTACATTCGCGAGCTCGATGTCAGGATCGGCGACACCGTGACCGTACAGCGCGCCGGCGATGTCATCCCGCAGGTCCTCGCAGTAGTGGCCGAGCGCCGGCCCCCGCACGCCGTTTCGTTTCAGTTCCCCAGGACCTGTCCCTGTCCGCTCGCGACGGCGGTGGTGCGCGACGTGACCGCTACCGGCAAGGAAGGCGCCATTTCGCGTTGCTCCGGTGAGCTCGCCTGTCCGCATCAGCGCATCGAGCATCTGCGCCACTTCGTCTCCCGCCGCGCCTTCGACATCGAGGGCCTGGGGGAGAAGCAGGTCAATCTCTTCTACGAGAAGGGTTGGGTGAAGGAGCCGGCGGATATCTTCACGCTCGAGAAACGCAATTCAAAGGAGATCCGGCTGGAGGAGGAGGAGGGGTTCGGCGAGGTCTCGGTCCGCAATCTCTTCGAGGCGATCAGGGCGCGCCGGACGATCCCGCTGGAGCGTTTCATCTACTCGCTGGGGATCCGACACGTCGGTGAGACGACGGCCCGCGCACTCGCCCGCGGCTATGGCACCTACCGGGCCTTCCGCGAGGCCTGCCGCCAACTTGCCGAAGGCGACGCGGAAGCGCGTCAGGACCTGGATGCCATGGACCAGATCGGCGACAGCGTCATCGAGAGCCTGACTTCCTACTTCTCCGAGTCTCACAACGCCGGCATGGTCGATCGCCTGGCCCACGAGGTCCGGGTGCTCGATGCCGAGCGGCCGGCGGCCGAATCGCCGATCGCCGGCAAAACCATCGTCTTCACCGGCCGACTGGAGCAGATGACCCGGGATGAAGCCAAGGCGCTCGCCGAGCGCCTGGGGGCCTCGGTCAGCGGCAGCGTCTCGAAGAAGACGGACCTGGTGGTCGCCGGACCCGAAGCCGGCTCCAAGCTCAAGAAAGCCCACGAGCTCGGCATTCGGGTACTCGACGAAGCCACCTTTCTGCAGCTGGTCTCAGCCGCCGCTTGAAGGCGCTGCAGCCGGCGGAGCGGCGATCGGCGTCGAAACCGCCGGCTCACCACTCGTGCCTTTCGTCTGACTGTCCGTCGCCGGATCGAGGTAGGTCTCGATCTGCGCCTGCTTCAGCAGGCCATCGGTGTAGTCGCGGAATTCCTTGCCCTCGACGACCTGTCCGAGGCGCTGCTTCACCTGATCGAAGGGCGGCGGGCTCACCGGCCGGGTGCCGAGGAGCTGGATGATGTGCCAGCCATACTGCGTCTGCACCGGCTCCGTGGTGTACTGGTTGACCTTCAGGCCGCTGACCGCGTCGGCGAACGGCTTCACCATGTGATCGAGCGTGAACCATCCGAGGTCACCGCCGTTGGTCTTGGAGGAGTCCATCGACTCCGCCTTGGCGAGATCCTCGAACTTCTCTCCGGCCTTCAGCCGCGCGATGATCTTTTCCGCGAAGGGCTGCGTCGCGACCAGTATGTGCCGTGCGTGGTATTCCGTCTGCGGCATCTTCGCGACTTCGGCGTCGTATTCCGCCTTCAGCTGATCATCGGTGGGCGTTTTGCCGGCGAGGAATTTCTGCGACAGCGCCTGCTCCAGGATGTTGAGGCGCTCCATCTTCATGAGCTGCGCGGTCTCCGGCTGCTTGTCCAGGCCTTCAGTCTGCGCTTCATGGGCGATCAACTCCGCGCGGATCAGGTTGTCGAGCGCCTGGGAGCGCTGCTCGGGTGAGAGATCGCTCGAAGTCTTGCCGGTAACCCCCTTGATGTAGAACTCATAGAGATCGCGGCTGATGGGGGTACCGTCGACGGTCGCGACGGTCGGTGAGGAGGTGGCGGGGCTGCTCTGGCTCGCGGTGCTGGAGGAGGACTTGAATTGCTGGCAGGCGGTCGCCAGCGCCACCAGGGCGACGGTCAGGCAGAGGATCCTAAGATGCTTCATGGGGCTCTCGGTTGGGTTGGAGACGATAAAAGTGCGACAGAAAAATTCGCGCCGCTACTCGTTGGGGGCGTGCGCGTTGATGCTGAGCGCGTGGATGCCGCGGCCCATCAGCGGCGCGACCGCCGAATAGACCATCCGGTGCCGTTCGAGTTTCGCGCGGCCGGCGAAGGCCGAGGCCACGAGCGTCACCCGGTAGTGGCCCCCTTCCCGGGCCCCCGCGTGACCCGCATGACTGGCGCTGTCATCGACCACCTCGATGGATTGAGGCGCAAGCGCCTGCTCGAGGGCGGCGCGAATCTCGCCGGCGGTGGGGGTGCGCGTATGAGTGTCCTGGGCTGCCAAAAAGGTCGCGTATCATAGCGTTTCCCGGGCAAAAGCGTGGAAAAGCGATTCGTGAAGCGGCCCAGGGCCGCTCCCTGGGCCGCGAGGTCGACAAAGCCGGTGCCGCGCGCTCGCGCAAATCGCCGGGAGCGATTTGCGCCAATCAACGATGAGCCAGTACTTTGAATTACATCCGGTTACACCCCAGGCCCGCCTGATCCGCCAGGCCGCGGAAATCGTGCGCCAGGGGGGTGTCATCGCCTATCCCACCGATTCCTGCTACGCGCTCGGGTGGCACATCGGCGACAAGGACGCGCTCGAGCGTGTGCGGCGCATCCGGAAGGCCGATCGGCACCACCATTTCACGCTGGTGTGCGCCGACCTCGCCGAGGTCGGGCGCTTCGCCCTGCTCGACACCTGGCAGTTCCGCGTGCTGAAGGCATGCCTGCCGGGGCCCTATACCTTTCTTCTGCGGGCCTCGCGCGCGACCCCGCGCCGCCTGCAGCACGAGAAGCGGCGCACCATCGGCGTGCGCATTCCAAAGCACCCGGTGCCGCTCATGCTGCTGCGCGAGCTGGGGGAGCCGCTCATGAGCTCGACGCTGATTCTGCCGGACGAGGAGGCCCGTCTGCCGATGACCTCGGGACACGAGATCCACGCGCGTCTCGACCATGAGATCGATGCGGTGCTCGACGGGGGCGATTGCGGCGTGGTCCCCACCACGGTCGTCGACTTGTCGGTCGCGCCTCCCGTGGTTGTGCGCGAGGGCAGGGGCCCTCTTGGTCCTGTCGTCGGATCGCGCCCCTCTGAGAACCGCCAGCGCTAGAGCACGTGCCCCAGGAAACGTATACTGACCATTTGGGGATGGCCGAGCGAAAGTGTCGATAGATTCCAACCTGGCGCTGAGCGCCACGGCTTCGGGGGGACGGGTGCTCTCGGGCATGCGCCCGACCGGGCGGCTGCACCTCGGCAACTACCATGGGGCGCTGCGCAACTGGGTGCAGCTGCAGTACCGGTACGAGTGCTTCTTCGTCGTCGTCGATTGGCACATGCTGACCACCGGCTACGAGGACACCACGCGCCTGCCGGAGTTCGTGCGCGAGGTGCTGATCGACTGGCTGGCCGCGGGCTTGAATCCCGGCGTCGCGACGCTCTTCATCCAGTCGCACGTGCTGGAGCATGCGGAGCTGCACCTGCTGCTCTCCATGATCACGCCGCTCGGCTGGCTGGAGCGCGTGCCGACCTACAAGGATCAGCTGGAGCAGCTCAAGGAGAAGGATCTCACCACCTACGGCTTTCTCGGCTATCCGTTGTTGCAGGCTGCCGACATCCTCGTCTATCGCGCGGCGCACGTGCCGGTCGGCGAGGACCAGGTCGCGCACGTCGAGCTGACGCGCGAGGTCGCGCGCCGCTTCAACCATTTCTACGGCCGGGAGCCTGACTTCGAGGAAAAGGCGGAGCGGGCCGTCAAGAGCCTGGGCGGGCGCAATACGACGCTCTACCGGCAGCTGCGGCGCCGTTACCAGGAGCAGGGCGAGCGCGAGGCGCTCGAGCGGGCGCGCGCCCTGGTGCAGAGCAACAACCGGGTCACCGTGGCCGACCGCGAGCGTCTGCTCGGGTATCTGGAGGGCACGGGTGTCACCATCCTGCCGGAACCGCAGGTGCTGCTGACGGAGACCCCCAGGGTGCCCGGGATCGACGGCCGCAAGATGTCGAAGTCCTACGGCAACACCATCGAGATGCGCGAAGAGCCGGAGTCGGTCACGAAGAAGCTGCGCGCCATGCAGACAGATCCGGCGCGGGTGCGGCGCACCGATCCCGGCGATCCCGACAAGTGTCCGGTGTGGGACCTGCACAAGATCTACTCCGACGAGACCACCCGCAAATGGGCGGCGGAAGGCTGTCGCTCCGCCGGCATCGGCTGTCTCGACTGCAAGCAGCCGGTGATCGAGAAGGTCGTCGCCGAGGTGACCGAGATGCGTCGGCGCGCGCAGGAGTACGTCGAGAATCCGGAGCTGTTGCGCGATATAGTCGCCGAAGGCGGCGAGAAAGCGCGCGAGGCCGCGCGCGAGACCATGGAAGAAGTGCGCCGCGCGATGCACCTGCGGATGGGCTGAAGCATGGCAAAGCCTGAATTGACCATCGTGGTATCGAATCCGGGGCCGGAGCCTCATCAGGCCGAGCCGCCTCCGGAGCAGGTGGAGATGCCGTTCGCCGTCGTCAATGGCGAGCCGATCACCGAGCTGCCGCGCGACCTCTATATTCCGCCGCAGGCGCTCGAGGTATTCCTCGAGGCCTTCGAGGGTCCGCTCGATCTGCTGCTCTATCTCATCCGGCGGCAGAACCTCGACATCCTCGACATCCCGCTCGCCGAGATCACGCGCCAGTACATGCGCTACATCGAGCTGATGCAGGACCTGCAGCTCGAGCTCGCGGGCGAGTACCTGGTGATGGCGGCCACGCTCGCGGAGATCAAATCGCGCATGCTGCTGCCGCGGCCGAAAATCAATGCCGACGGCCTCGAGGAGGATCCGCGCGCGGAGCTGGTGCGGCGCCTGCAGGAATACGAGCGCTTCAAGCGCGCCGCCGAGGGGATCGATGCGCTGCCGCGGCTGGAGCGCGATGTCTGGGCGACCACGGCGGAGCTCAAAGACCGGCAGGTGGCCCGGACGCTGCCGCAGATCACGCTGCAGGAAATGCTGGTCGCCTTCCAGGAAGTCGTGGTGCGCGCGGAAATGTTCGCGCACCATCACATCCAGCGCGAGCGGCTCTCCGTGCGCGAGCGCATGGGAGATATCCTCTCCGCCCTCGAGAGCGCGAGCTTCGTCGAGTTCGTGCGCCTCTTCCGTCCGGAGGAGGGTCGCATGGGAGTGACCGTCACGTTCCTGGCGATCCTCGAGCTCGTGCGCGAGGGACTGATCGACATCGTGCAGGCGGAGCCGTATGCGCCGCTGCACGTCAGGGGAGCGACTCCGGCGCGCAGGCTCCGGGTGGTCGCCGACAACGAGGAATCCGGCGCGGCCGAGCCGGCGGCCGCACCCGGCGAGCCGGCGACGGACTCAGGCGAGGAGGACGCGACAAGCGAATGAACGAGCACTATCTGCGCAACGTGATCGAGGCGGCGCTGCTCGCCGCGGGCCGACCGGTGCAGCCGGCGGAGCTGATCCAACTCTTCGATGAGAATGCGCGACCGTCGAACGAGCAGCTGCGCGCCGCCATCGATGCCCTCGCCGCCGAGTACCGCGAGCGCGGCATCGAGCTCAAGGAGACCGCGAGCGGCGTGCGCATCCAGGTGCGCCGCGAGCTCGCGGCCGAGGTCTCGCGCCTCTGGCCGGAGCGCCCGGCACGCTACTCGCGCGCGCTCCTCGAGACACTCGCGCTCATCGCCTATCGCCAGCCGATCACGCGCGGCGAGATCGAGGCGGTGCGCGGCGTCGCCGTCAATCCCAACATCGTGAAGACCCTGCTCGAGCGCAACTGGGTGCGCGTCGTCGGTCACCGCGACGTTCCCGGACGCCCCGAGCTGCTCGGCACGACGCGGGAGTTCCTCGACTACTTCGGACTGCGGAGCCTCGATGAGCTGCCGCCGCTCTCGGAGCTGAAGGCCGTGGGTGATATCAACCTGCAGCTGGCACTGGGTCCCGAGGCGCCGGCGTCGGCCGTCGCGGAACCGGATGCGCCGCCAACGGCCATCGCGGAGCCCTCGGGCGATGAGGACGAGAGCGAGGAGGGAGGCGAGTTGTCCGCCGAAGGCGGCGCTTCCCATGAGCTCGTCGCCGCGCCTCCCGACGTCGACGACTGACTCCGATGCACAATCAGCGCGGTGAGCCCGAGCGGCTGCAGAAGGTTCTCGCCCGCGCCGGACTCGCCTCCCGCCGTGAGGCCGAGCAGTGGATCAGGGACGGACGCCTCACCGTCAACGGTCAGGCCGCTTCGCTCGGGGTCCGTGTCAGTGCCGACGATGAAGTACGTCTCGATGGCCGCGTGATCCGCCAGCGCGCGCCGCAATCGGGTGGCCGCGCCTACATTTATCACCGCTCGCCGGGAGAGAGCCTGGATGCTCCGCCCGCCGACGCGCCCGATGCAGTGCCGCTGCTGGCGCGTCTGCCGAAGCGCGCCGGGCGGCGGTTCATCGTGGTCAGCCCCATGCCCCGTATCGACGGCGGCCTGGAGATCGTGTGCGGTGATGGTGAGCTCGCCGCGCGTCTGCAGCGAGCGGTGCGCCGGCTCGAGAGCCAGCTCAGTGTCCGGGTCCGCGGGGAGCTCAACGAGCAACAGATCGCAGGAGTCCTCGGCGGCGTGCTCGACAGCGGCGAGAAGTTGGCAGTGCTCGCCTGCGAGAGCGGCGGCGGCGAAGGCGCCAACCGCTGGTATGCGATTATCGCACGCGGCGCGAGCGGCAAAGACGTTCGGCAGCTCTTCGAGCGCCAGGGTGCGATCGTCAGCCGGGTGCTGCGCACGCAGCTCGGTACCCTGGCATTGGAGCGCTCGCTCGCACGCGGGCACTACCGCGAGCTGACGCCCGAAGAGGTTGCAGCGCTGCTACCGGTGCCGTCCGAAAGCAAGCCGGAAAGCGACTTCGGGCCGGATCTAAAGCAAAAACCTTCCCGCCGTCGCGGCCCGCGCCGCCCGCCAGGCGCGCCAGTTCGCCGCGGCCGCGCCCGCAATTGACGCGGCGGGCTCGCGCGGCAACGCGCGCTCGGCCCGCTGCGATGCCTGTGAGGCGAGTGCCGCCCAGACGAGGAGCCCGCGGTCGCTCTGTTGGATGGCAGGCGTGAGTCCCGCGATCGCCGCCGCCAGCTGCTGCCGCAATGCCTGGTGGCGGCCCTGCAGGATGCCGACCAGCCTCTGCGGCCATGGCGGTGTTGCCAGGGCCTGCGGCGCGATCCGCGCCGCCGCCAGCTCATCGAGCGGCATGCGCACTCTGCCGCGGCCGGCATCCCGGGCGAGATGGCCGAGGAGCTCGAGCTCGCACAGTGCGGCGCCGAAATCGGTCCAGTCGACTGCGGCTGCGCCGAGAGGCACGACCATCGCCGCCGCCCAGCGGCGGCAGTACGCCGCGACCTCGGCGCGGCGCTCGAAGGTCGCGCTGGCGAGATCCCAGCTCGCGGTGTCGGTCAGCCCGGAGAGCCCCGCGAGCGCGGAGTCGACTCGCGCCGCCGGCGCGAGCCGTTCCAGTTGCGAGCGCAGCTCGCGCGTCAGCGGGTGCACGGGATGGCCGGCGGCACAGCGGGCGCATTCCTCGCGCCACCACTCGAGCCGCGTGTGCGACACCTGGTGATCGGCCCCCGGCCGCAGGCTCTCGCCGATCTCGCGCTCGATCGCGCAGAGCGCCGCCAGCACCGGCTGTTGGGCCGGTGTCGAGTAGAGCCAGGCGAGAAAGCGCGGGGTGTCGGCTTCAGGTTTCCCGGACATCGCTCGGCTCGGCGGGGGCGATGGGGCGCACGGGCTGCTCGATGCCGCCGAGCTCCGGAAGCGCCGCATCGGTGGTCACTCCGAGATCCGGGAATCGCCGCGCCTGCGGCAACACCTGGCGCTCCAGCGAGCCTACCGAGGCGTTGTAGGCGTCGACGGCGGCGCCGAGCCGACCGCCCAGCTTTTCGAGATGGCCGGTGAACGCTCCGAGCCGGCGATAGAGCTCCTGACCGAGCTCGCGGATCAGCCTGGCGTTCTCCGTCACCGCCGACTGCCGCCACCCGTAGGCGACGGTCTTGAGCAACGCGATCAGGGTCGAGGGCGTGGCGATGATGATGCTCTGTTTGAGTGCCGTATCGAGCAGCTCCGGCCGCTCCGCGAGCGCCGCCGACAGAAACTGATCGCCCGGCAGGAAGAGCACCGCGAACTCCGGACTGCGCTCGAACTGTGCCCAGTAGGTCTTGGAGGCGAGCTGCCTGACGCGCGTCTCCACCTGCTGCGCGTGTTTCTTCAGCGCCTGTTGCCGTCCCTCATCGGTGGGCGCCTCGAGCGCCTCCAGGTACGCATCGAGCGGCGTCTTCACGTCGACGACCAGGTCGCGGGATTCCGACATGTGCACGACGAGATCCGGACGCAGCGCTCCCTCCTGGCCGAAGAGATGCAGCTGCTCCGTGAAATCGCTGTGTTCGCTGAGCCCGGCAAGCTCCACCAGCCGGCGCAGCGTGAGCTCGCCCCAGCGGCCGCGCACTTCGGGACGGCGCAGAGCCGTCACGAGATTCCGTGTTTCCCGCTGCAGCAGGCTCTGGCCGCTCGCCAGTGACTCGATCTGCGTGCGCAGCGCGGCGTAGGCGTCCCGCCTCTCACGCTCGAGCGCATTGGTCTGCTGATCCGTGCGCTCGAGCGCCGCGCGTAACGGCTCGACGAGCTGTGCGATGGCTGTCTCGCGCTCCTTGAGATTGCCCTGTGCCAACGCCTGGTCGCGTCCGAGCGCCTCGCGCGCGAGCCGCAGGAAGAGCTCGCTGTTGGCGCGCAGCGTCTCCCCGGCGAGCGAGTCGAACGAGGCGCGCAGCCGCGCCTCGGACTGCTCGAGGAAGGCGATGCGCTCCGCTTCCTGGCGCGCCCCCGACTCGAGGCGCACGCGTGTGCTCTCGAGCTCCACGCGCAACGATTCGACGCGCCGCACGGCGCGCAGCTGCCCGAGGAGGAACCCGAGCGCCGCGCCGATGACGAGCGAGGCGGCCGCGATCAGCACCGGAAGCATGGGTGGTTACCCCTGTGCCCGCTCGAGATGCACGAGATAGTTGACGGAGGGATCGCGTGTCAGGCGGCAGCTCTCCGTGTAGGGATTGAGCTCTATACCCGCGATGGCCCGCGGCATGAGCCCGGCGCTGCGCGCCCAGCGCGCCAGCTCCGAAGGCCGGATCAGGCGGTCGTATTCATGCGTACCGCGCGGCAGAAGCTTGAGCAGGTACTCAGCCCCGACGATCGCCATGAGGAAGGATTTGAGATTGCGGTTGAGCGTGGAGACGAACACCGAGCCGCCGGGGCGCACGAGCGAAGCCAGCGTCGTGAGCATCTTCGCCGGCTGCGGCACGTGCTCCAGCATCTCCATGCAGGTGATGACATCGAAGCTGTGCGCACTGCTTGCGGCGAGCTCCTCCGCCGCGGCCACACGGTAGTCGACTTCCAGGCCTTCCTCGGCCGCGTGCAGCCGCGCCACCTCGACCATGCCGGGGGCGAGGTCGATTCCGGTCACCCTGGCGCCTCTGCGCGACAACGACTCGCTGAGGAGGCCGCCGCCGCAACCGACATCGAGCGCACGCGCGCCGGCGATGGTCGTGTGCTCGACGACGAAATCCAGGCGGATCGGGTTCAGCAGATGCAGCGGGCGGAACTCGCCCCGCGGGTCCCAGAAGCGGTGCGCCAGCGCGTCGAATTTCGACAGCTCGCCGCGATCGGCATTGGGCGGCAGCTCCGTGGAAGTGCTCATCATCCCTATATGCTAACATTCCCGGATGTCCGAAATC
>Ga0335072_10010903_pt1 | contig 13049 bp, 15 predicted proteins | sample Lox_Sample_21_FD_206725 | JGI IMG/M metagenome (GOLD analysis project Ga0335072, IMG submission 206725) | Soil microbial communities from Loxahatchee National Wildlife Refuge, Florida, United States - Lox_Sample_2.1 | ecosystem: Environmental > Terrestrial > Soil > Wetlands | place: USA...
ATTTCTATATTTCATAGTCGAAACATCTTATACGTAGAAGGCTATTCACGCCCTCCAGTGTCGCATCCGCAGCGTCTGTACTCACCAATGAATCCAAATTACTAAACATTTACCCAAATTAGGGACTGCTGTATCAAGGACTACTGAAATTCATGCAGAATTATTTGCAGGAGCAACTAATATATCGCAGAGTCGTTCAAAGTTGGCTTCTGAAAGTCACCAGAGTGTGTCCGCATTCCCGCAATGCCTGGCGGTAGGCATGAAAATTGCTCACTCCGAGAACACTGATCTGCAGAAGCGACGCGCAAGGAACTTTATATTCTTGGACGTTTTAGTTTTGCGGATACTAAGACTGTCGCGGCGGCTAAGCTTCTCAGCGTATCAGTGTTGATGTTTCATCATACTTCCCCAGGCGATTGGCTCTCGGGATCAGTGCCGAAGCAGGCGCCACATCGCTAAGCGGCAGTCGTGGCCAACCCTGTCTGCAGCCAGTAGATCATTTGAAGATCCCGACTTTGGAACGTCGATACTGTAACATCTTCTTCGCCTGACTTCCTCAACCTCCAAATCCTTTGACTGGCTGCGCTTTGCGGATGAGGATCTTATCGATAAGAACACCCATGCCAACCATGTATCATCCCGCCGTCAGGGTTTGCAAATATGCGATGAAGGTTTTCTCATCGAAAACTATAGGACGCGAATCGCCCATTATCAAGCTTTCTCAAAAAACACGGTCTGGAGATTGCGCAAGACTCACAATCGCTCGTTTGATAATTGTATCAAGATCTTTGCAATAGTCTGGTTTCTAATTCGAGACTTGGCTTTTCTTTGTTGCCAAGCTTCGTATCATTTATCCATTCCTTTTGTCCTTGTGATTCTATCAGTTACTCTATCCATTGTTCTTCGCCTTTCGAGGCTCTATTCACCGAACAAAAGCACCTCCCATATGAAAGTCTGAATAGCATGACTATTCTATTCTCTTCTTAAAGTTATTCAGCTGCGCTGTGACTGTCTGTCTGGACTTTCTATATACATCATTTTTCTTACTCATCTCCTCATAATTGGCGTCCAAAGATCAAATTCCTCAACAAATTACAATCTCAGCAAAATCCCGAAACTTCACTCGAACTCGATCAATACTCGAAAATTCAATCATAACCTCGAACTATCCTAACTTTACAATTCTCGCTGGCGAGCAATCTATACCTTCAACAACCCTTCTTTCCAGACTCTTCCTCTTCAAGATGCGGAACAAAAACTTCAAGTCAGCAGGTCTGACCACCCTCTGCCTCTTGGCCCTCACGCCTCTCACTCGAGCTCACACATGGGTTGAGCAACTCACCGTTGTTGCATCTAATGGCACCTTCACCGGCGCTCCAGGTTACGCTCGAGGAAACGTACTACGAACCAGCCCCGGTTTCAGTGACCCACTAATGACAAATCTGATCCCCCCGGACGGCCGTCCTACTGGGACTGAAATTCTTCCTACCGACCTAATGTGTATGAGCTCTCAAACTATTGGCAACCAGACAGCTGGCAGTCCCGCACTCGTAGCCAATGCAGGCGATATGGTTGCTCTCCGATATCAAGAGAATGGCCATGTTACTCTACCACAAAATCAGCCAGGCAAGCCTGCAAACCGTGGCACAGTCTTTATCTATGGTACCACACAACCTAGCAACGATGACACTCTTCTCGGCATCCATGGCGTCTGGACGACGGACGGCAAAGGCGGAGATGGACGGGGTGTCCTCCTCGCCACTCGCAACTTTGACGATGGCCAATGCTACCAAATAAACAGTGGCAACATCTCTGAGGCAAGACAAAAGGAATTCCCGCATGAAGCGAACCAACTCATGGGAGCAAACTTGTGGTGCCAGTCAGATGTCACTCTTCCCAACTCGATCTCCAGCTCTACTTACACTCTCTACTGGGTGTGGGACTGGCCCACAGCACCAGGAACGGCGGGCTTTCCCGACGGCAAGAATGAGACCTACACGACCTGCATGGACATCAATATATCAAACGGTTCTGGGAGCTCCCAAGCTATCGATTTCGTAGAGAACCAAGATCTCAACTCCGCAGCTATCCAATCAGAGCTTTCAACAGCCATCATAGTCCCTATCACCTCAACAGCCGCAGGCTCCCAACCTACAGCCGCGCAAAGCACAACCCCTCAAGCTAAAACAAGCACAACTCCCACCTCAGCAGCTGCCTCTGATGCATCAAACCGCGTCGGCGTCGTGACGGTCACAGATTTCATCCACGACACAGTCACTGTCTACTCAACACCTGCAGCCACAGCCACAGCAGCTCCAGCATCCGAAGCCTCCAACGGTGTCATCATCGTCGTGCCCTTCCAGACTGGCTCCAGCGTCGCAAGCCCGACAACGCTCGTGACAGTTGCGAACAATGCCAAAGTGGTCGCCACAACGGTCGAAGATCTCGTCGTCAAATCTATGACTTCCACTGTCCATGCGAGCTCAGCGACACCTGCCGCGCCAAAGATCCGAGGTCGGTCTATCGGTTCGGGACATCCGCAGTTGTTTGGGGGCCGGAACTAGGCGAACGAATGGGTAGAGAATGGGATGGGATGGAATGGGATGAGATGGGCCAGATAACTTTAGTCTTTCGTTCATATGTACATACTTCCAGTACACGGCATGGTGTACATGGCATGGCATGGCGTGGTAGGGGCTGGGCCCTAAGGAGTCTTTCATTTCAAGCATAGGTGCTGATATTGGAACAAAATGGTGGGGCACACTTAGATTTCGGGTCAAGCAATGCCGCGCGTACGCAATTTAGGAGCTGGAGCTGGAGCTACAGTTGGTGGTTGGGATGTGTGCTTTGCGATGCGATGACTTTACCTGCGACGTATGTATGAATGTATGTATGTAGCTCAGAGCAGAGCGGTGAAACTACACGACGAATGAAACGAACAAAATATCTAAGAAAAGAATTGATGAATCACTGAAACTTTGCCACTGTTTTTCTTTTTGAGATCATGTGTCGTGAGATGTGGAGTCTAAATGGGAAAATGAATAATGTGGCTGAAGAAGGGGTTTTATTGCATCCGAATAAGTGCTGCTGCTTTGCTGACTTTCTTACATTCATATAAGTACCTGGTTTTATTTATGGTTCCAGGATTTCTTTCGAGACGTTCGTACTGACGGCCCTTCAGGGGTCCAACTTTCTATCGTATTAAAAGGTGAGACTGCACGCTGGTTCAGGTGCGAGTTACCTCTTCTCTCCTCCCTCTCCTTCTATCCTCTTACATGAAGCTGATAGGTCGGAGGACGCAGCTGAGCGTATAGTTTCTTGTCTACCCTATGACTCTCAGATGCAGGAACTCTAGGAACCCATCACGTGATCCACCCTCCCCTTGGCTCTCCAGCCGACGTCCAAGGGCTCACATCTCCCCACAAAGCGCAACCACAACATCTAAATTCGGCACGTCCCGTCCGCGGTAACCGGTCTTGGTATTCTCCATTTTGCGCACGACGTCCATGCCCTCAACGACTTTGCCGAAGACGACGTGTTTGTTGTCTAGGAAGGGGGTCGGCACAGTAGTGATGAAGAATTGGGAGCCGTTGCCGTTGGGGCCGGCATTCTGTTTGCGTATTAGTGGGCGATGGGGTAGAGGATGGAAAGAGGAGGAACGAGGATGAAAGGGGGAGGACGAGTGGGTTAACAATAAAGAAGACACGTACGGCCATAGATAATAATCCTGCCTCGGTATGCTTGATGGTGAAGTTCTCATCATCGAAGGTCTTGGTGCCGTAAATGCACGTTGAACCTGTGCCGTCACCACTAAGGAAATCGCCGCCTTGACACATAAAGTCTTTGATCTAGCTTCTTGTTAGTCATGATTTCGGTGCGCTTCTCAAGAAGCCCTGGCTTAGAAAAGATAGATATGCATACTATACGGTGGAATTTGCTCCCTTTATATCCCTGTGGCCTGCCAAGAGAGTTCTTCGACTCTCCTGTACAGAACTGGCGGAAGTTCTCAGCCGTCCTGGGGACAATGTTGGCGAAGAGCTCCATCTTGATCCGGCCAAGTGGCTCGCCTGAAAGGATTAGTCTTTTGATACATGACGGATAGCTCGACGAGAAATATTAAATCACGTGAGGTGGGGTCTTTCGAAATGCGAAACTTAGGCCAGAGACAAAGAAAGCGTCTCTACCGCTCACCTCCGATTGTGATATCAAAGAAAACTCTTTCCAGGTACATGTTAGCGCACGTCAAGATCTCGTGACCTTGAAGATACTTACAGCGGATTGCCTGACGCGGGTAACTGTGTGGGTGGCATTGTGAATGATGGGATCAAGGTCTGGAACGATGCAGATGTCAGGGCGTGTGTAGGGTAAGGAATGTTGGCGCTGTGATTCAGAATCAAACTTCACTGTCTCGTAGTCTGATTTGCTGGCCGGCAGGCTCCGTGGCGGTTACGATTTTAGATCTGACACTTGACTTGATTGGGGATGGCGTGCGTATGGGGAAATCGGCGACTGAAGGGGACGGGAGAATGCGACAGTAACTTGAGACTTTGAATGAGAGTGAGACTCGAGTTTTGCTTCATCTCTGTAGCCATGTATTCATCTGTAACATCATCCTTCAACATGAAGTACATACTAGTCTACATACATAGACACCTAGTAATTATGTGTCCTCAATGATTTTCTTTGTTAAGCACTTCCCAGTTCGAAGACCCTGGACTCATCGGCCTCCCGTCGGGTAAAGAGGTACACCATACTCGAGCGGGACCCGCAGGTACACGGTGGGATACAAAGCTTTTCTGGAGATGACAGGTTAAGCAACGTACGCTTTGACTTTTGGTTCTTGGACTTCAACTTCACCGCTTTATGTCACAAGCCGTCAATGCCATTCGCGGCCATAATCGTGCCAACACAGATGTAAGATGAGGTGACTTCAACACTTTGAACAATCGTGGCCAAGGGTCTGACTTTCGCCACCCTCTTACTTCCACGTCCTTGTGGCGGGTCGGGCAAAACATGTCCCGGGCCTGCAGCAGCTTCAGCTGCTCCTCTTTGCATGATGACAATTATTGTTTTCCCAGCTGGGACAGCATACGCAACGATCTAAGAATAAAGCAAGCCTTCATGAGGCATATTCTAAGAGACATCGTAAGATCAACGATGTTGCAACACCTTCCCCATCCATTATGTGTGCGAATGATGAATCATGTGAACTGCTGCCGACGGCGATAAGAACAAAGAACCTTTCCTTTTGATGCCTGTTCGGTGGCTGGACAGCGTCCTATGACCGCTCGGATGATTATTGCATTATTCTAGGCCTACATCACTGGTAGTTCATTCATGAATACTATTGAACCGCCCTCATCCCCTTAAAAGTTAGGACAAAGCCATTCTGGTCAGTAATAGGCCAAGCGTGCCGTCTACCCACCGCCCTCCTAAAACCTGAATGCGGCTGGGGCATCGCTGCACCATAGGCGAGACGCACTCGCCCTCTTTCAATCACATCGTGTTTTTCCCCTCTCCATCTCTTCACCTTCATGGGAGATTAATTATCACGAGCTTCAGAGGGAGCGGGCTTTTGCCTTCGATTGTTCGTGTATCATCACGAACAAATATCGAAGTCGCTACATCATTGCATCTACTGTTGATCGCAGGCCGGTCGCCAGCCTTCATTCGCCAGCCTTCATTCGCCAGCCCAGAACCCGAGCCAGCCTGGCCGTCAACCTCCTGCTTTTGAACATCTACGATATTATCATCTCCATCCCGCGTCAATTTTGGCCTTAGTCAATTTCTACACGCCGCGCTTTATGCTCCTGCGTCCGAAATATATCTCTCTACCTACACTCTTGGCGCAAAGAATTTTCATTGCCCATTGGTTTGAAGCCGACGGACTCCTGAATCGACTCTCGCCTCGTCGTGCATCGGCACAACATTAATCAAGATGACGGTCATCAATCAGATTATGGTGGAGATGGTAAATGTTGTTGCGCGTAGTATAGATGACACTCACACAGCGACAAGCACTACTCCTCTACCTATAACAGCAACAACTAGTACGATAGACGTAGCCTCATCAACAGCGGCGAGTTCAAATAGCAGCAATAATTCAACAACGCAGTCTCCTCTACTGTTCTTTGTAGCTCTTGGTTTTGGCGTCGTGTTCACGAATTTATGGTATGCTCTGTTGGAGATTGCCTTTTATCTTCCTTTTAACACGTGTGTAGGATCATCGTCGGCGTCAAGTATTGCTTCAGATACAACGCTCGTAATAGAGCGCTAGCACGTGGCGAAGATGGCGAACCAATCAATCTGGAGAACGTACCTCGACCTCATCGCCGCAGGCGTGAGAAGAAGCTCATGACCATGGACGAGGTCAATGAACGATTCCCATTGACAAAATATAAGGCCTGGGTGGCGACACGAGCCAGTGAGGGTCTTCCTACGGCTGGTGGCGTTGCAGCGGTATCTCCAAGCAGAGCAGCGAGCGTAAGACATGCTGAAAGTGCCGTGCCGTCATCCCCTGTCGACACAAAACACTCTGTGGAACGACCTGGTACTGCAGCTTCATCTAGGGAAACACCAGAAATCACCGTTTCATCTCCTACAAGTGCTATGGGAGGAACATTGGGTGAGAGCAGAAAGAGCACTGATGGAGCTGAGAAGGCTTCTGAGGCAGCGCATGCACACATGCCTCCATTAGTAGAGGTTAATACCGCGGCTACCGCAGACGCCGATAAAGATGATGAAGACGATGAAGACCACATTCATGATGCTCTCCCACCCGAGCTTCTTACAACCCCAGGCGATTCGTGCGCTATCTGCATTGATACCATAGTGGAAGATGATGATATACGTGGGCTTACTTGTGGGCATGCATTCCATGCCAGCTGTCTCGACCCATGGCTCACCAGCCGCCGCGCATGTTGCCCCCTTTGTAAGGCTGACTATTATATTCCCAAGCCTCGCCCTGAAGGTGAAACGGCTGAAGCTGAGCGTCCCCGTCGGAATGGAAGAATGGCAATGCCATCACCACCTGTTTCTACCTGGACAGGCATCCGTGGAAATCGTGGCCTGATATTCCCTGGACGAGGTTTCATGTCGAGTCCTGTATACGGCGATGGATTACATGTTCGAGAATGGGGTCAACGTAGGACGCAGGAGGCAAGACGTGCCTCACAAGCTCGGTCCGGCGAGTCTGCTCCACCGGCTGAGAATGCAGCCTCTACTCGGTTATTATTTGCCAATCCTTTCAGAGGGTTACATTTCCCTCGTCGAAACAGGACAGAAGACAACTCTAATAACCAACCAGTTACCGTTCCACCGCCTGCACAGCTTGAGGAAGTTGTGGTTCGATGATCATATCAGAAGCTGATACATCACATACAGGACACCGAGTGAAAATTTAGATCTTTACTCATCGAAAAGCATTTCGAATCTACTGGATCGCGCTACGACGCAAATCCGACGCTCATCTAGCCACAAATATATCTTTGCACCCTCGTACCCATATTTCACTTACGCTCTACAACACGTCCAGCCCACTCAGCGCTTCACTTAAATCTCTGGAACTCATCTCACAAACTCGCCCCAACAAACTTGCTCTGACGATTTTGCGCACAACACATGCATGGAGTTTTCTTATTTATGGTATAGCATACTATGCCTGATCGCCTCTGTACTTAGGACTGGAGGGAGAAGGAAGGAAGAAGGAATGAAGGGAGAGCGTCTTTCACGGCCATACACACACATCTAACTAAGCCGGCCTTAGCCGGCACTTAATTCGTAAGAAGGCAAGGAACAGAAGAATATCCTGGGACTGCAAGCACGGAGTTTTGCGGCGCATGAGTGGTCATAATCTGTGATCATTGCATCGGGCTGGGTACGGATCGGATCACTGTGATATGACCTTGTTATGATATGTTATGAGAAGCATAACCTCCTGCACAATACCAATCTTTGAAGCGTTATTCTTGCCTGCATGTGAATGTGACCTCTGCCATTCTACAAGTAGATCCATGATGTCCCGTCGATATCTTTCATGATTGGTAGTATGAATGGTCGTTATGCCCACGACTGCTTGGCGCTCTCTGTCACATAAAGTGATAATCCTCTTGCTAGGTTTGCTAACGACTGTATCTCATCTAATGCTATTCCGCCTTACCATCTTAAGAGAAGGTATCAGGCTATTGGCCGCGCGCTTTTGGTATCCACCCATATCTCTATATAAACAAGCTACGGTTATTAAAGGGAGTCTGTTTATTCCTATTACTCAGACATTCCCAACCTAAAAGATAAAGTTAAGGAAAAATCTAGGCAATGCCTCGTGAAACGTATTCCAATCACTCTCTTAGACTTCCTCTCAAGCTCTCTATTTCCCTCATGATCTCCGTCTCCAGCCCCCTCATCGTTGTCCTGCCACCCCAACCAGAACCCAACCCCGAACGTCGCAACCGCAGAAGACCTAATAGGACTCTCATCTCCATTCCAACCGCAGACTTTCGCCGAGGAATTAATTACTTCTGCCATTGGAATTCGAAGTCGGTATCACGGGTACTGCAGATTTATGACTATAAATGTCGAAGCACCAATGGCAACAAGCGCAGATGCGAGGTTAAAGCCCGCATGCTGGTCGCAGCAGGTTTGATTCAACTTGCCACGGCACCGCATCTCGTTGCTGTAGCGTACTAAGGATGTGCTGCCGCTTGAGAGGATCCTCCTGGCTGTTTATTTAGTCCAAACAGCCAGTCAGCTACATAGGCATTCGGTCAGTAATGTTCGCCAGGTCATTTTCTGATGCAGGACATCGGTGCAACCTCCATGTTACGTTGAGATCTCCTATCAAAGAGTGTGAACCAAGAGGAGTTACTGCATCATCACACGTATTTTTCGGCAAGCAGTTCGGACTCTGCTATGTATTATCGGTGCAATAGCTTCTCTAGGATGCATGGTCTCCCTTTCCCGGTATACATAGGTCAGTGGGGTCATATGTATCTTCTGTATTCAATGCGCAACAAATGGAGTCGACTATTTGGATAGTGATGCATGGCTGGTATTTGAGGTCATTGATAGCGCTTCTGTTAGAAAGCGCATCAAGTTCTTAAATCAAATAGATGATATAGCTGAAAATATAGGAAGGATGGTCGGGATAAGATGGTTCTAGATATTATGATTGTTTTGCATCTTACCATGGCAACCACACTTTGTGTAGGACAGAGTGTCGGACATAAATTAGAGATTTACTTTTTAATATTACGTATAACTAACTATTCTAACTTTTGAATCTTTCGTAATGCCTAAGGTTGGTGTTTCTAAAACTTCAATAGTTTACGAAGGTCTGTTTCAAAAGTTATCAAACCCACATATTGGCATAGCAATCGCTTTCGCTAGAGTTTAGTGGACTTGTTCCTAATCTACAGGGCTTCATCGCTGAATTTCCAGCGTACTTTCACTAGCGCGGTTCTACCGCATTAATCACCTACCGGAATTCACACGCGATTCTGCTGGACCCGATATTCTGTTTGAGTCGACCTACAATCATGTTGGAGGGCCTACTTGTGAAATGTGTAGCAAAGAGAGATTAGTGGCGCGAACCCCTCGCAGAAGCCAAGAAATTGTGGTCCACTACGGTCACAATACAGTAGCGTCTAGTAATCAGGTCATAAGAGACAGTGTTCCCATAGACAGGGTTAGCTCGGAGCTAAGCGGCGTGCTTTGCTTCGAGAGAGAAGCTGCAGGACTAATGAACAGCTTTCTGTGCATCTACAACTATGCAGACTTACACAAGAGCGAGAGATGGCGGCGTTATGCAGCGGCAACGGCAGCAGTGTATGCTAGGGAAGTCCTATCAGTCATTGACAGAATTATAGGCGATTAGATAAGTCACGTATATATAAAGTTGGCAGCGGATGGCTTAACTTCAGGCTGTTAGGCCTGCACTCAATATTATGACATACAGCACCCAATGCTCCGGATGCTCCCTCATAAGTAGAGGTATCCCAGCCACCTCATTTATTAGGTAATTACCCTTCTGATATCACCAGGTTACGCAAGCACATCCTAACAGTCATACCTGGGGCCGAAGTCCACGTGACACGGACAGTAAATCAAGCTATCGAGGGAGAGTTCATGAATTCTAGTCACGTCACTAAATCCACTGCAGAAGGCAATCATAGCCACCGAAATAGCCTATGGAATGGATTCTTTTCAGGGCGAATAAGGGTGAACAATAACATTATAAGTGGGTTCATCTCTAGAAAGGCCCCTCAGAAGATACAGACGCCCGTCGTGGATCAATTACCGCCGGCCCTTCATGATGTATATCTAAGTTGTAAGTCCATCTCCAATGATATATTTTCTGTGTGTAAAATCTAATGCCATATAGATTTCGATGTGCGACGTAAGTGCACGAAGTCATCTAACTCCAAAAGGCTGCCGCTGACCTAGCATAGTAACAAAGAGAGATGTCCACACCCTTAAGAAAGACTGGCTCACAGACAATGTAAGTATGCATAAGCCGGCCCTAGACATCATACTGAGATCTGCAGGTTATAGCATTTTGGGAACAGTACCACAACCCATGAGCCCCCGACCTCGGCCTTTAGCTGACTACATCGAGCACGAAGAGCTTTCTAAATACAGCGCGAAAGTCGTCCTTCTGCGGCCTTTTATGACCATTATGCTAATGGAAATTCGAGGACTCTCTGATACTCAGAGAGGCGCTCCCCAACTTCTCTGAAATAACACACATGTTCTTACCCATCAAAGAAAAACGCAAAGCCTCCACGGCCGGAAGCGGCCCACACTGGTCGCTTCTGCTAGTATCCGTCATCGACGGTTTAGCCTTCCACTATGACTCCCTATCACCTTCGAACTACAACGAGGCCACCCTCGCCACGAATAAGATCAGCCAACTGCTAGGTAAGCCGCTGCGCTTCTATAATCTCGATAGCCCTCAGCAGCAGAACAGCAGCGATTCCGGCATTTATGTGTGCGTAATCATGAGGTATCTACTTTTAAAGCGGCTCCTAAGCGCCTCGGTGCAGAATAAAGTCAACATGGCTATGGATATGAAAATAATAGATGTGTCTGGAGCTAGGAAGGAGATTTTAAGAGTGATCAACGCATTTAGGAAAGAAGCCAAGAAAGAAAAAAGCTGTTGGTCCCCATCCGTATCACTCCGTCTTATACTTGGAGGATCACTCACTAACCCTTACGTGTTGTACTTCCCAGGCATGACGGCAATATATGAAAGCGTGTCCAGATTTCAACAGCACAGCGCACGACTGAGAGTACAAGACTTAAAATAACCTAAATCTATCTTATATTAATAATTTATGACAAGATTATAATTAGATTAAGGCAAACTCCTCTGTCTTAATGTCCATGTTCATTGCTTCCCCATACATGACTCCGTGAACATAGCAGTCCCCGATGAATCTATATCGTCCATTCCCGCAACCTCTTATAACATACGGCAGACTACCGTCATACAAGACGCAAATCTTGTCTCCGACCTCAGCACCCTTCGGCATGGACCCTAGCCTCCCGTTCAAGGTGCAGCAGAAGCGCCGGTTAGCAGAGAATCTGACGAAGTGTTTTTCGACATCAGAACTGACGTACGCCATGCGAGCCCACCAATCTTCATCATGTGGATCTAAACTCGCTTCCATATACTCTAAGTACTTAGCAAAACTTGGCCAGCTGCTTGTCGTTGGTGTCCTTTTCGTATATGACTGTGTCCCAGACCAAGCTGTTCCAGAACTCGTCGAATCTCTCAGGAGACATGGATTCTACGCCATCGCACCCGATATGCTTGCATTCGCGAAGCCAGTTTTGGAGGTATTGTAGACGTTTTCTGTCATCTTCTCCAAGTGTTACGGGTTCATCTTGTTCGTTGTTTGGGAGCCGACGGGGTAGGAAAATAAAACTGACCGAAAACTTGGCCAAGAGTCTTGATTTCATCAAGCAGTTTTCCCAGTGACGACGAGGGTTCTGTTATCGTCCAAGAACGTGGCGCGGAGTTGAGAACCCTTTGTCGCGTCGAATGTAAGGGAGCTTCGATTGCACATTCAAAGATGATAGACCCGGGTTTGCTTGCAACGACGGCCAGGTTGGCCTCAAGGCTTACTGTACACGCTAATATGACCGATAGGCGACAGCCACGCAAGGCATTGATTGGGTCGGGTATTCCCCACGACCAGCCTCTTTTCGTTACCCGATTTCCCGGGCCCGTGCACGCCCCAAGCGAATGCACGCCCGATTCGGATATCCTTAACACTAACACTCTATTTTTCATGTTATAAATACTCAATCAATTCTGGTCCGTTTGGGCTAAAATTAAAGTATATTGTAGAATAGTATATAAATATGAAAATCGCAGCTTAAAAACCTAGTTTTTATATCGGGTTGGTAGCCTAGATGCCCTGCCGCGTGATGTGGTCCTAGAAACCTCATTTTCTACCTGGGGGACTACTACAGTAATCTTTGATGGAACTGGCGCTTTTCTTAGAAGTAGCACTAGTTTAGCAGCTTTTTTGAGGTTTTTCCTTATCGCCTTAAGTGCTTTAGCTTGCCTTTTTGCTAGCATTTCAGCCTCTCGCTCCATTTTAGCCTATGCCTTTTGTTCTTCCTTTAGCTTCCTAGCCTGTTCCCTTTCAATTCGTCGTGCAGCAGCTTCCTCTTTGAGCATTTGTTTCTAGATCTTGTTTGCAGCAGCTTTAGCCTTACAATCAGCTGTTTGCAGCTTTTTAGCCTCAATTTGGGCGTCTTAGGCTGCTTGGTACTAATTGGCAGCAAGGACCTCCTTCAAGCCATAAAATTTAGGCCCCTTAGATTCCTCTCCATAAAAGTTAAGATTCCAACGTTTTTTTTGACGTTTTTTTTGGTCCTCAAGTGCCCACTAAAGCCTACAGGTAGTATAAGTGTTAATACTATGTTGTACAGCTAGTCTGTTCAAGCTCTAAAAGACTAGTTGCTACAGCTAGTGCTTGAAATGTGTATATAATGTATTGGTAAGTAAGGATCATGATCAAAGCTAATCTACAATGCGCAGA
>Ga0335072_10010905_pt1 | contig 13048 bp, 13 predicted proteins | sample Lox_Sample_21_FD_206725 | JGI IMG/M metagenome (GOLD analysis project Ga0335072, IMG submission 206725) | Soil microbial communities from Loxahatchee National Wildlife Refuge, Florida, United States - Lox_Sample_2.1 | ecosystem: Environmental > Terrestrial > Soil > Wetlands | place: USA...
TATCTGATTTTAGAGGATTTGCGGCGGCAGAAAGGCGGCTGAATCTCACGTCCTAACCCCTAGACGATAGCGCCACATTGATGCGGGGAAGCAGCCGCGAAAGGGCCACTCATTTACTTTAACAAAATTCCCGTTTTCGGCCAATCTCGGCACTGCTGCAGGCTGGCCGGCTGATGGCATCTTCGACGGAGCTCAGATGCCCAGCTTGCGCACTTCCTCGTTGTAATATTTGCGGTACAAGATGTCCCATTCCTGCGACCCTTCGAGGATGATCTTGCGCTGGTTGGCAATCTTCAGCCGCGCGGCCGTGTCGATCTTCGCCTCTTCGGTCAGCAGAGCTTCAAGCGCTTTGCGCGCCTCCTGACGGATGGTATTGCGGTCTTCGAGGAAGCCCACTTCGTCGATCTCGGCCAGCGTATCGGCCACCGTGTGCGCCAGCTTGTTGAGCTTGTCGCGGCTGATCCTCATAGCACCGCCTTGTATTTCTTCGCCAGCTCGGTCTTCACCTTCTTGAACATCTCGGCATACTGCGCGCCCGACTTGCGCATCTCGTCCGAGTATGCCTCCAGAATCACGCGCACCTCTTCATTAATGCGGTCTTCAAGCGACAGCTCGTCGAGCAGCGCCGCGTTCACGCGCTCCTGGGTCACCTTCAAGTTGCTGGTGGTGATCAACTTGGCGTCGATGAGGTGCTTGACCGTGCGCTGGGCGAGAAACCCTATGTATTCGCGGGAAAAGATCATGGGTTAATAGTCAGGATAACGCATCGAGGTGGCCGGTGTACATCGGCGAAATCCGGGAGGACGCACTGGAAGTACAGGATAGGGCCGATCTGCTCCAACCGATTTCCGATGCTGCAGAAAAACCTCTGCGTGTGAGAGGCCTTGTGAAACGGCACAACTTCAAAGCTTGCTGAATCGTTCTTCAGAGGGGCCTTGTAACAGGGCATGACCTTCAGTCATGCCGGAAAGGCTGCCAAATTAACATCCGGCTTTAGCCGCTGTTCGAGTTTTCGGTCGCCACAAGACTATTTCCACAAGATGATTCGTCGTGCCGCTAGTAGGGGAATGAAACATGGCCCACCGCGCTGTGAGCCTCTTTCGGGCCCGGATTTATGCCCCCTAATTTCAGCCTCGATGTGGACAGCTCTTCGTGTTCAGGCACTCGTCGGCAATGCGCAGCCGTTCGACCGGCCTGCCGCCAATCAGGTGCTGTGCGACGATCTCGGCCGCGTCTTCGGGCCGCACGCCGCCATACCAGACGGCCTCAGGGTAGACCACCACCGTGGGCCCATGCTCGCACTGGTCCAGGCAGCCGGATTTGTTAATGCGTACTCTTCCAGCGAGACCAGCTTCTTTTGTCAGCTGTTGCAGACGAGCGTGCAGGTCGCTTTTTCCATCGGTCGTGCAGGAAGGTCGGGGTGCATCGGCGGGGCGGGAATTATGACAGACAAAAACGTGGTGCTCGAATACGGGCAAACGGGTCTCCTCTGTTACCTTTTCAGGATAGCCGATGCAGGTCTGAGACTTGGCTGACGAGCTTGCGGCGCGCCGGTCTTCGAGAACTGCCCGGAAATACTAGCGCCCAGGCACTTTCCAAATTGTTGCCTGCCACCCCGCCCGCATCTGCGAAAATGATTCCTTGACTATGAGTACTGATAACCTGCTCTCGCTTAAGGACGACATGGTGGCCTTCATTGAAGGCCACGGCATGCGCCGCCTCCCCGGCTACGTGACCGAGGACATTCCCTCGATTCTGTGGGAAGGAAAAGGCAATCCCGACGCCTGGAAAGACTTCGTTGAGATGGCCAAGCACGTAGGCGCTCCCTTCGTCACCTTCAGCGAGATGACCATGGAGCGCGAAGAGCTCGATGCGCTGATCGAAGAAGCCGGTGAGATGAACTTCCCCGATGAGGAAGCCACCGAGCTCGTCGAAGCGAAATGGCTGCGCAAGTACGCGGGCATGCTCGGCTACATCCAACTTGGCTTCGTCTACCAGGGACTCGTTTTTCTGCACGAAACCACCACCGAGTGGTACGAGCGCTTCCAGACGCTGCTCGAAGATATAGAAGCCTTCCAGGACATCGTGATCGATGACGCTCATCCGCAGGATGAAGAGGACGAGTAACGCGCGTGAGCACCGGCACGCAGGCAGTTCCCATTGCGTCACCGCGCAGACCTCCGGCCGAGCGATGGATTCTTGCCGAGCAGCATCCGGCAGCGGCGGCGCTGGCGAAAGAAGCGCGTCTGCCCCTCGTACTCGCTGAGCTTCTCTGCGCACGCGGCATCACGCAGCCGCATGAGGCTCACGCCTACCTCAATCCGGATTACGACCACCTGCACAATCCCCATCTCCTGCTGGGTATGGCTGCCGCCGTCGAACGGCTCGAGCGCGCCATCGCCGCCAAAGAGCCGGTGCTGCTCTACGGCGACTACGATGTGGACGGCACCACGGCCGTGGTTCTGCTGAAGACCGCGATCGAGATGCTCGGCGGCGTCGTGCGCTTTCACGTGCCGCACCGCCTTCGCGAAGGCTACGGTCTGCAGTCCACCGTGCTCGAAGCGGCGTATGCCGATGGCGTGCGCTTAGTGATTACCGTCGACACAGGAATGCGAGCCTTTGCTGAAGCAGAGACCGCGCGCCGTCTCGGCCTCGACCTCATCATCACCGATCACCATCTGCCCAAGCAGGACGATGCGATCCCCGACGCGCTCGCGATCCTGAATCCCAATCAGCACGGTTGCCCCTATCCGGAAAAGTCGCTCTGCGGCGCGGCCATTGCGCTCAAGCTCGCGCAGGCGCTGCTGGAGCGGCGCGATGCGGCCCGCCTGCACGACAAGATTCTGCCCAGCTTTTTGAAGATGGCGGCCATCGCGACCATCGCCGATGCGGTTCCGCTCCACGGTGAAAATCGCGCCATCGCCGCGCTCGGCTTGCGCGAATTGCGCCGCCCCGCGAGCGCAGGGCTGCGCGCTCTGTTTGCGGCCGCGGCTCTCGATCCGGCGTCGAAAGAGCTCACTGGATTCGATATTGCCTTTCGCCTCGCACCGCGCATCAACGCCGCAGGCCGCATGGACGTGGCCTCCGACGTCATCGAGCTCTTTTCCACGCGCGATCCGGCGCGCGCCGCAGTACTCGCGGGCAAGCTGGAGCGATTGAATCGGGAAAGGCGTGATGCAGAGGCCGCTGCGCTCGCTTGCATTGAGGCCCGCGTTGCCGCGGAAGCCGAACTCGCAGCCGATCGGCTTCTGCTGGTCGATGGCGACGGCTGGCACCGCGGCGTCATTGGCATCCTTGCCTCGCGTGTCGTCGAGCGCACTGCCAAGCCCGCCATCGTGGTAAGCGTGGAAGATGGCGTAGCGCACGGCTCGGGCCGATCGGTAGACGGATTCGCGCTCCTCACCGCGATTGAGAGCTGCGCCGATCTCTTCACGCGTTTCGGCGGCCACGCATTCGCCGTGGGATTTGCAATGCCCGCTGCGTCGCTGCCGGAGCTCCGCCGCAGACTGCGCGACTACGCGGAAGAGCATCTCGCTGCGCGTGAACCGGAGCGGCATCTCCGCATTCACGCCGAACTGCCGCTCGACCGCATCACGCCGGTGCTGGCAGGATGGTTACGCAAACTGGAGCCGTTGGGCCACGGCAATCCTGAACCAATCTTCATCGCCCGGCGCGCACGGCTCACCTGCCCGCCGCACGTGATGAAGGAGCGCCACCTTCGCCTCGAACTGGCCCAGGAACCAACTGACGATTCAGCTCCGGAACTGAACGGCTCCACAGCTTCAGCCAACGGATCTCGCACTGCCATGCGCGCTGTCGGTTGGAGCATGGCCCAGCGCGCTGCGGCGCTTGGACTCACGCAGGGAAGTCTGATCGATCTGGCGTACCGCATCCGCGAAAACGATCACCCGGAATACGGCGGCCTGGAAGTCGAGATCGCCGGAATGCAAACAGCAGCGCAGTGATTCAATGGACCCCTGACGCAGCAAAGCCCACGGCGAGCCGTGGGCTTTGTCGCGATTGAAGCGCCGCTTACCGTCCGTGGCCGTGGCCTTCTTCGTGTCCGCCGCCATGATTTTCCTGTGGACGCGGATTCGAGTGTTCCTGCGGCTGAGGGTGATTGTTGTTCGCCGGCCGGTCTAAGTTGTGCTCGTTGTTCGGGCGATTATTCCGGTTGAAGTTGTTCTCGTTGTTCGGCCGATTGAAATTGTTATTGGACCGGTTGTAGTTATTTTCGGTATTCGGCCGGTTGTAGTTGTTATTCACCGTATTCCGGTTCTCATTCACATTGCGATTGATGTTCACGTTGTTGTTGATGACGGTCCGGTTCGGCGCAGGATGATTCTCCGCCTGCAACGGCCGTGCCGCAGCCATATTCGCGGGGTGACCATGGTTGGCATTGAAGTACGCCGAGTGATCGTGCATCGCCGCATCCGCATGCTGGGTCTGGAACGACGTCCGTTCCAGGTGCTGGTCGTGTTCGGCGATGCGTTCCTCGGGAGCGGGATCGTGCCGGATGCCGCCCGGTCCGCCGTTGTAGGAAATGTGCGTGTTGTTGATGATCGTGGTGCGCTCCACAACCGTGCGGTCGACGTAGACACGATTGCCGCCCCATGCTCCACCCACGCCGACATGCATGACGGCTGTGTTATAGGCAAACACGCCGCCGCGCCACATACCGCCGGCGAACCCAACGCCCATGTAACCGAAGCCGTAGTTCACGCCGCCGTAGTAGCCAACGTGCGGACCCCAATAGCCCGGATGCCAAACATACAGGCCGCCGCCCCAGCCCCAGTATCCAGGCGTCCACAGCGCGCCAACATAGGGAGCGGGCACCCAGGCGCCGGGCACCCAGTAGTAGCCATCCGGACCATAGGCCCAATAGCCCGGCGTCCACATCAAGCCAGGTTCAGGGCACGGAGGCTGCACATAAACCGGCAGCGCTGGCGGAGCAAAGCCCACACTGATAAACACTCCCGCATAAGACGACGCTGGGATCAGAGAGACAAGAATCGCCAAAAACATCAGGCGCATGGAGCGAAGCATTCGCATCTCAGAAACCTCCTCTTTCAAAACACTTATATTCGATCGGACACGCCTTGATCGGCCCATCCAGTCTATGACACATGAAACCCCTCCAATGCTGAGAAGTTGCCCTTCAGAGGTGACTCTTTCGATCCACCGCTGATCGAGCGCTCGCTAAGCCCAATGAATTCAGAATGGAATGGCGAGGGCTTCAGTAGCGGTAACTTAGCCCCACGCCCATCACGGTACGCGCCTGCAGGTTGACTGGAGTGGTCACCACCGGAGGCCCGAACGCGGGGTTGGTCGGATTGAAGTAAGGGTTTCCTACATAAATCGAACCGATGTTCCCAGCCACCTGGCCCACGCCGATATCGAATGCGAAATGCGGATGGTCTCTCTGTGTCACGCGCACCGCATAGTCCAGCGTTGTAGGGATGTGCGCGCTCATCAGGGGGTACGAAGCGGGATTGCACGCGCGCTCCGCCTCGCACTGATAGAGCGCGGCGTTCAACACCGTGTTCAGGTTCACCGCGGTCTTCGGCTGCTGCGTAAATCCCGCTGCCGGCACCGCCACGATTCCGTGGCCAAGCGGCAGTGGAATGCCTAAACCGCCGAAGAAACGCCCACCAAATCGAGTGCTCTGGCCGCCGATGCCAAAGATCGTCGCATTGGTGACCTTCAATCCCAGGTTCAGCAGAAACGGCACGGGAGGCTTGGCCCACGTCTTGGTCACGGCCACGTAGACGTCGCCGTTGGTATACGACTTATCCGTTCCGGTCAGAGTCTTGTTGGCTGCGCCGGAAACAAAATGGTCGTTGGTGCGCACTACGCCGCCGATCGCAATTCCCGGCATCCACGGCCCGAACTGCCCGTCCTTGAAGGCGACGACCTTGCCGTGAAACACGTTCATGCCGTTGTAATTCCACAGATTGCTCAGGCCCAGCGGCGTGGCCGCACTCGTCGGCTGGTCGCCATACTGATGAACGCTGCGCGTGTAGCCGGCTTCGGCGCGGTTGGCAAAGCCCTCAGTGACGTTGAAGGTCTCAATATACCCGATGACCGATGAAGCATCGATGAAATGGAAGCCGACGGACGGATGCGAGAAAAACTGCCCCTTGCCCGATTCGACCACGTAAGCCGTCGGCGTGATGAATCCGCCCGTCTGCCCTTCGAGCGTGAGTTGCTGGGCGTGAAGCGGCACTGCACTCACTGCGGCTGCGAGAAAAAGCATGCAGGCTGCAAAGGTGCGCGTTGGATGGAGGAGGTTCATTTTTTAGCTCCCATGGAGGCCCCGTTATGGCAGAGTCGCTCCTGTGGTGTTGGAAATTCACACTCTTCTATCACAATCGACGCAAGATCGTCTCGTGATAAATCAAGATGGTAGACTTGCGCCATGCCGCGCGGATTGTTCATCACGCTCGAAGGTCTGGATGGCTCAGGCAAGACCACGCAGATCAAGCGTCTGGCTGCGTGGATGAGCCGACGTCGACTCCCCGTGGTGCAGACCCGCCAGCCCGGCGGCACCGCCACCGGAGACCGTATTCGTGAGATTCTGCTCGATGCGCGATCCACAGCCTTGGCGCCGATGGCCGAGATGGCGCTTATGTTCGCCGACCGCGCCCAGGCGATTGCGGAAGTCATCCTGCCCGCGCTCGATGGCGGCAAGATGGTTCTCTGCGATCGCTTCACCGATTCCACTGAGGCCTACCAGGGCGGCGGCCGCGAGTTAGGTTCCGAAGCGGTGCTCGAACTCCACCGCCTCATCTGCGGCAATCTGCAACCGGACCTGACGCTTCTCTTGCTGCCGAGCTTTGCGGCCTCGCTGTCGCGCGCCAGAAAGCGCAATCACCGCGTCGAAGAGCAAACCGGCAAGAACGAAGGCCGCTTCGAACAGGAGCAGGATGCATTCTTCCTGCGCGTATGGCAAAAGTACCGTGAGATCGCTGCCCGCGAGCCGGAGCGCGTCGTCCTGATCGAAGGCGACCTGACCATCGAGGACGTCCATGAACAAATCGTCGAAGCTGTAGCCGAACGTCTCGTCCTCGCCGACCAGAATGCCTGAGCTGAAGAGGCGATTTGTAACAGGGCAGGACTCACAAGCTTGCTAACAACACTCTCGAGAAGGCTTTGTAAAGGGCACGATCTTCAGTCGCACCGGAGAAATGGAGAGAGGCGGGGGTTTCAACCCCCGCATACGAGCCAAAAGGCAGCCAGGCTCTCCAGTCATCCTGCGGCCAGCCCAATTTATTGCCCCGAGCCGCGACGCGCCGCAGATCATACTGCGGGGTCATCATTCAAGAACTAATGCGCCGCAATCCGGCTCAACATCTCCGCCAGCGCCACTTTCGCATCCTTCAGCGGAGCCTTCTTGCCCTCGAGCCGGCTCATCATCAATGCTCCTTCGAGCGTTGCGATCATCAGATTCGCCACTGTACGCGGCTCTGTCTTCTTGCGGATCTCCCCGCGCCGGATTCCTTCTGCCACAATCTTGGAGAGCCGCGCCCGCCACTCGCTGAATCCCTCGCGGGCCAGCTCGCGCAACGTTGCGTTGCCGTCGTCAGAATCAATTGCTGTGTTCATCAAGGGGCAGCCTCCAGGAACGGGAGAACTCGTCTCGACAAACCGTTCGACAAACGACCGCAGCAGTTCCACGGAGCCGTGCGTCTGATCCAGGTGATCGGTCCGTATGTTGTCCGTTCGCTGCAGCGAGTAGCGGAGGGCTTCCGCGGCCAGTTCTTCCTTCGAGTGGAAGTGCCGGTATAAGCCGCCTTTTTCCAGGCCCGTCGCCTCCATCACATCCTGCATGGAACAACCCGCAAATCCGCGCTGGTTGAACAGAGGAGCTGCCAGCTCAATAATTCTTTGCCGCGTTAGCTCTCCCTTCCGCATCGCGCCGCACCTCGGTTCACAAGTATAGCGCGAAAAAAGACGCATCGGTCGCAAATTACCTGAATCTGATAGAGACGGGACCGGTCAGTCTCAATCTCTCGTATCGCTGGAATTCACATGGCCACCGCCGTTCTTTCGCCTCCGACGCCTGCCATTATGCGACGCCCTGCAGTGAACCCGTGGGTGGTGGCTCTCACCGTCACGCTGGCCACTTTCATGGAGCTGCTTGACACGTCGATCGCCAACGTGTCGCTGCCGTATATCGCAGGAGGCCTGGGCCGCTCCTATGACGAGGTCACGTGGATTCTGACCACCTACCTGGTCGCGAATGCTGTGGTCCTGCCCATGTCGGCGTGGCTCTCCCGCGTCCTGGGACGCAAGAACTACTACATGATGTGCGTGGCCCTCTTCACGGTCACATCGTTTTTGTGCGGCATCGCGCCAAGCCTCGGCGTCATGCTGATCGCGCGGGTGCTGCAGGGGATCGGCGGCGGCGGCCTCGCGCCCGTCGAGCAGGCGATCCTCGTGGATACCTTCCCGCCCCATAAGCGCGCATCCGCTTTCGCGCTCTATACGGTGGCGATCGTCACCGCTCCAGCCATCGGGCCCGTGCTGGGCGGATGGATCACCGACAACTTCGACTGGCGCTGGGTCTTTCTCATCAACATTCCAATCGGCATTCTTTCCATGTCGCTCACTTCGCGCTTTGTGCACGATCCGCCCGCGTTCGCCGAAGAGCGCAAAACCGTGCGCGATGCCAAGGGCCGCCTGCGCGTGGACGGTATCGGCATCGCCTTAATCGGCCTCGGCTCCGCCGCGCTCGAAGTGCTGCTGGACCGTGGACAGATCGATGACTGGTTCGGCTCTACGTTCATCTCGTGGATGTTCGCATTGGCTGTCGTCTGCCTTGTTACCGCGGTCTTCTGGGAGCTGCATCACAAAGACCCGGTGATCGACTTCCGCCTGCTGAAGACGCGCAACTTCGCCATCTCCGGGTTCTTTTACTTTATCTTTGGCTTCGGCCTGTTCGGGTCGACCACCATGATCCCGCAGCTCCTGCAATCGCTTTATGGCTATCGAGCCATCGACGCGGGTCTGGTTCTCGGTCCTGGAGCCTTCGTGATCACTGTGCTCGCACCGGTCGGTGCACAGCTCGTGCAGCGCGGCATTGTGCGTCCGCGCATACTGCTCTTCGGCGCACTCATTACGGTGGGCATCTCGTTCCTGCACTACAGCCACTTCAATCTCGATACGGATTACAACCACTACGCCCTGGCGCGCGCCCTGCAGGGGCTTGGCTACGCGTTCTTCTTCGTGCCGCTCTCCGTTATCACCTACTCCGAGCTGAAACCAAACCAGAACAACCGCGCCTCGTCGCTGACAAATTTCTTCCGCAACTGGGGCGGCAGCTTCGGCATTGCGTACATCACCACCGCCGGTGAACGTCGCTTCAGTTTTCATCAATCTGTTGTAGGTGCCAATCTGCCGTCTTCCTCGGGGTCGTTGCAGCAGTCCGTGAATCAGACCGCAGCCTATCTGCAGTCACATGGATTTTCCCCCGCCAATGCGCTCAACGCCGCGTACGCGCGCTTTTATGACCAGCTTGGCGCGCAGTCTCACCTGCTGGCCTTCATGGATTGCTTTTACGTGATCGGCATCATTACACTGATCGCGGCTCCGCTGGCCCTGCTCACGCGGCAGTTCAAAGTCGGCGGCGGGCCTGCCGCGGGACACTGAGATCAACCAGCGGCAGGAGATCACAATGCAATCTCCGCTGTACCCACTCCTCCGCAAAGCACTCGGAATGGGAGCGTCTTCTCTCGGCACCACGATCTGCGCACTTCTTTGCCTCTCGTCCACACCGGCTCAGGCACAGATCACGGTGCTCAGGCACATCACTGTAATCGACGGAAATGGCGGCAAGCCCAGACACGATGCGGCGCTCGTGATTGACGGCCAGCGCATTCGGGCCGTCACCGATGCCAATGCACCAACTCCTGCCGGAGCAACGGTGCTCGATCTCAACGGCAAGACGATCATGCCCGAGATCGTGAATGCCCATGGTCATCTGGGCTTGCTCAAAGGCACCACTGCGGTTTCGGCAAACTACTCCGAGGCATCCGTCGAGCGGCAGCTTCTGCAATACCAGGACTATGGCGTGGGCGCCGTGCAGGTGATGGGCACGGACCATCCGGAAATCTGGCAATGGCGCGCCGAGTCGCGTGCAGGCACGCGTCCGGGGGCGCTCATCTACACAGCCGGCGGTGGTTTTGGCGTTGTTGGCGGGCTGCTGCCGGTCACGCCGGGCATCGATCCGCTCTTTCGGCCCACCACTCCTGAAGAAGCCCGCAAAGATGTGCGCGATCTCGCCGTGCACAAGCCAGACCTGATCAAGATCTGGGTCGATGACTTCTGGGGCCAGTATCCCAAGATGAAGCCGGAGATCTACGCTGCCATCATCGATGAGGCCCATCAGCAGCATCTCCGCGTGGCGGCACACGTCTACCACGAATCCGACGCGCAGCAACTCGCCGATGACGGCATCGATATCTTCGCACACAGCGTCCGCGACGCCGAGATTCCTGATTCGCTCGTCGCTGAGATGAAGCGCAAACACATCGCATACATCACCACGATGTCGCTCGATGATTTTCTTATCGCCTACGCCGACGATCCCTCCTGGCTCAATCAGTCCTTCTTCCGCGATGCGCTTGAGCCAGGCGTCTACGAGATGATCACCAGCCAGAAGTACAAGGATTCGGTAAAGGCGGACAAGAAAACTCCCATCGAAACCGCGGCGTTGCCCATCGCAATGAAGAACTTCAAGAAACTTTACGACGCGGGCATTCTCGTTGCGTTAGGCACCGATTCCGGCGCCACCTCCACGCGCCCCATCGGCTTCTCCGAGCACCGCGAGATGCAGCTCATGGTGCAGGCCGGGCTCACGCCTCTTCAGGTCATCACTATCGCCACGAAGAACGGCGCCGAACTGCTCCGCGCCTCGAACGAATTCGGCACTTTGCGGCCGGGGCTGAGGGCCAATTTCATCGTGCTGGACAAAGATCCCTCCACCGACATCCGAAACACCGAGACCATCTCTGCCGTGTGGAAAAACGGCAAAAAAGTGAGCGACGGCCCGCATCCGCGTAGCGAATAAGCCGGTCTCGACACGCGCGGCCAATTGCTCTACGCTCAAACGGTGGGCTTCCAGGAATTCCTCGGCAACGCGACAACAGTGAAGCATCTGCGCGAAAGCGTGCGCACCGGGCGCTTTCCGCATTCGCTCATTCTGGCCGGTCCACGCGGCGCGGGGAAATACACGCTGGCGCTGATGCTGGCCAAAGCGATGAACTGTCTGGAGCCTGCGGAGAGCGACGGCCTTCCTGATTTCTGCGGCCGCTGCGCAAATTGCACGCGCATCGCGGATGCGGCGAACCTCGAAGACCGGGTGGCCGAAGCCGTGGCGGCGCGCGAAGATCTGCGCGAGACCGACAAGCGCGAGACCCGGGTGCTGATCCAGACGCACCCCGACGTGCTCGTCATTCCGCCCGATCCTCCGCAACTGCTCATCAAGCTCGGCCAGGTGCGCCAGGCAATTCACGCCGCGTACTACCGCCCGCCGATTGAAGCCCGCCGCGCCTTCACCATCTTCACTTCGTCGGCGTTCATGAAAGAAGCGGCCAACAGCCTGCTCAAGCTCCTGGAAGAGCCGCCCGAGCACACCACGCTCATCCTGCTCAGCGAAAATCCCCAGGAGCTTCTGCCAACCATCCGCTCGCGCGCAGTCGTTCACCGTCTCGGCGCGCTGCCTCCGGCCGAATTGGAGACGCTGCTGGCCGAGCGCCGGCCCGAGCTAAAACCCAAAGACCGCGCACTGGCGGCCCGCCTCGCTGAGGGCGCAGTAGGCCGTGCATTGGCCATCGACATCAGCGTCTATCTCAGCAGCCGGCAGGATGCGCTGATTCTGCTGCGGTCCGCGCTTCGCGAGCCGGATTATTCGCAACTCTTCCGCGCTACAGAGACATACCGCGCCGGAGCCGATGGCCAGGAAAAAACCATTAGCCTGCTGCGCGCTCTCGGAAGTCTGATCGAGGACCTGTTGTTGATCCTGGCCGGAACGCCTGCCCTGATCCGGAACCTCGACCTGGCCGCCGAACTCGCCAATTTGGCCGAGGGAGTCAGTGTGGACTGGATCGACGGAGCGGCCCGTGCGCTGGTTCAGGTGGAGCAGGGCATGCGGCGCAATCTGCTGCGCTCGCTTTCCTTGGATTCTATGGCCATTGCGATGAGCCGATCGTAACCTTGCCGGCCTTGACAGCCGCGGTAAGATAAGAGCAACTCCCACTGCTCGGCAGGCATCTTTTTCGAGTACGAGATCTCCCACGCAGCGGACCGTTTTGGGGCTCCCGAGAATCTATTCTTGTGAAGAGGGCTTTTCAGGCGCGCATCGTTCCAGCGCGAACGGAGTTTTTTTACCTCGGAGCCGGAATGCGGCTCTCGTACGGGCCAGCCGGGCCACATTTTGATTTTTGTTTTGGAAGGATTGTACTTATGAGTATCTCTTCTGTGTTGCCGGCGAGGCACGACGACAATGGGCCTAACTTCAATAGGACGCTGCTCCGGGGCAAAAAATCACTGGGCGCGCCGCTCCCCTTCCGTTTTCCGGCACAGACTGTGGACATGGACGCGCCCAACCGGCACGCCGAATTGTTTTATCTGCAAAAGCAGATCCAGTCGCAAACACCCATGGTGATTGTGCTCGAAGACGGAGAGCGCATCGAAGGCTGCATCGAGTGGTACGACCGCCATGCACTGAAGGTGCGTGGACGGACGAAGACGCTTGTCTATAAATCCGCCATCAAGTACATGTACAAACTGGGCGACAGCGGCCAGTAGATCATTCTTTCCCGGAATAGGCAGCCTTTCGCAGCCTGTCGCGAATTGCGGCGCCGATTCCCTCGGCTGGCGGCAGCGGACAAAGAATGAGCGTGCAACCCTGGGCATCCAGTGCGCGCAAACCCGCATAAAGCGAGCGCGCCATCTCTTCCGGAGCATCCCAGCGGCCCCACCTGTAGATCGTGCACGAGCTTAGCCCTTCCGGCACAGCGGCTTCGCTCGGCAGCATCACACCTAC
>Ga0335072_10010906_pt1 | contig 13048 bp, 10 predicted proteins | sample Lox_Sample_21_FD_206725 | JGI IMG/M metagenome (GOLD analysis project Ga0335072, IMG submission 206725) | Soil microbial communities from Loxahatchee National Wildlife Refuge, Florida, United States - Lox_Sample_2.1 | ecosystem: Environmental > Terrestrial > Soil > Wetlands | place: USA...
TGAAGGTGGAGCGCGAGACGCTGCTGCGCATCCGGCACAACCTGATTGGGATTTCCGGAACCTCGGTGGGCGAGATCGACCGGGTCTTCTCGCATCCGGTGGCCCTTGCGCAGTGCAAGTTGTTCCTGGCCCGGCACGCGAGGATGGAGGCCTTTGCCTTTTACGACACTGCGGGCAGCGTAAAGCAACTGGTGGAGCTGCGCGATCGCCATGCGGCGGCAATCGCCAGCGAAGCGGCCGCGGATTACTACGGCGCGCAGGTCCTTGAGGCCGGAATCGAGGACAATCCGGAGAACTTCACCCGGTTTTTCCTGGTGCGGCGCGCCGCCGACACCACGGTCGATCCCGAGGCGAACAAGATCAGTCTGGCCTTTTCCGTCGAGAACCGTCCTGGGTCGCTGGTTGCGGCGCTTGAAGAGCTGGCCGCGCTTGGCACCAACCTGACCAAGATCGAGTCCAGGCCGGTGCATGGCAGGCCGTGGGAGTACATTTTCTACGTGGATTGCCAGATTCACTCTGCCGCAGACGGGGGGCGCGCGCTGGGCGCTCTCGCTTCGCATTGCGCCATGGTCAAGGAGCTGGGGCGCTACAAGGAAGCGCGAGGCTAGAGAGACAGCCGCCAGAAGGGATTGTCCTTCGGCGCTGCGCCGTGCAAATCTCTGATCAGCTATTGGAGAACAGGCAATCGCGCCCCAGCCACGCGATTGACCGCGCCGGGCAAGCCTGATCGGTCGTTAAAAGCTAAGAGCTAAAAGTGGTAGGCCACGCCGATGACCGGGTTGTAAATGTTGTACCAGCGCTTGGTGCTCAACTGGGAATCGGCGAAATCGGGAACTTTGGTGACCCATCCGCGATACTCCGCGCGGATGTCCCAACTGGGGCTAACCTCGTAAGCGATGCCTGCGCCGTAGACCAGGCCCACTTCGGTCTGCTGCTTCACGTCGAGCGATGTGGTACCGGAGTTGCGGATAGGCAGGAAGATGAATCCTCCCGGACCGGCCTCAATAAAGGGGTTGAAGTTCCTGAATACGAAGGAGCGCACATAGGCGCCCGAGATCTCCTGGGTGCGCGTGTTGACGTCGTAGTGGTTGGTATTGCTGATCAGAAAGTGGATGTCGTTTTCGTACGTGACTCCGTAGTTGGCCTCGAGTGCGCTCGATGGCGTGATCATGAACCGGTAGCTCGCCATGGCGCCGAAGGCCCGGTTCGCGCTTACCTGAACATCGGTAGATGAGGCCATGAACGGCTCGATCAGGCCGGTTCCGCTCAGGCTCACGTCTTGCCGGCTCTCCTGCGCGCGGCCCGCGGCCGTGCACACGGCCAGCACAAATGCTATTAAGGCGATCTTCTTCATTCGCTCCTGAACCTCAAGACTGCACAACCGTGCGGCCGGCGACGAGCTTGTCGATTCCTGCGCACTGGTCCGGCGCACCGGATGGAGCCGGGCCCCGCTCTCAGCATTGTAACTGGCCGAAGCGGGTGGAGTCGGTAGCGGTAGCCGCGGCGGTTGCGCGGGAATATTCTGAGGAATAGACGCGGGCCGGCTCAATCGGGCATCCGCGACGGCGCGAAAGGGGCAAGAGACGAAGAGCAAGAGCCCAAAGACATGGGGCCAGGGACACAGGAGCTAACGAGAAACAGCCGCGCTAAAGCGGCCGCAGTAAGCAATCATGTTTCATGCGCAGCGGGAGCACCCATCGCAGCCGGATCATGTCACTTGCGGATTCGAGATCCTACCTCCCCCAGTCTCGGTGTCCCTGGTCCCTGCGACCGTGTTTTTTTACCCCGCACGCTCCACCTGGTAGTAGAACGGCGGACCATGCTCTTTAGCCAAGGAGCGGACGGTGCGCAGGAAGGCTCGCGCCGCATAAGAGAGCGTAGCCTGTCGGCGGTGTACAAGGCGGAGCACACGGTGTACCTCAAGCTCATCGACAGGCACCCGCACCAGGTCTCCGATCTCGAGTTCGCGAGCCACCGTCAAATGTGGAACCAGCGCCACACCGTTGCCCATGGCCACAAATCGCTTGATCGCTTCGATGGTGGGCAATTCGATTCCCATGTTCAACGGCGTGCGATAGCGTTGGAATGCTTCGATCACCTTGCGCCGCAGCGGTGAGGCCACGTTATGGGCGACAAACAGCTCTTTCCCGAGATCAACAATCGAGACTCGCTTGGCGGCGGCCAGGGGATGATGGGGACTCGTAATGCAGGCCAGGCTGTCTCCATAGACGGCGATGGTGCGAAACTGGGCAGCGTCGGGCCGGAACGAGATCACGCCGAGCTCGAAGGTGCGCAGGTTGAGTTCGTCGGGAATATGCGAGGCCAGCATCCGGTGCACTGTAACGCTGATGTGGGGAAACTGGCGCCGGAAGCTGTCGACGGCTGGGAGAAGGTACATGCAGGTGTATTCGTTGGCGGCCAATTGCAGGTGGCCGCGCTCGAGGTCTTTGAGCTCGCCGAGCGCGCTTGAAGCTTCGCGGCGCAAGGCTAACAGGCGAAGCGCGTAGTCGCGCAACAGGACGCCCGCGGCGGTCAGCGACCCGTCGCGGGCAGTGCGGTCGAAGAGCATTTCGCCCACTGATTCCTCGAGCTTACGGATCACCTGGCTCACCGCGGGCTGTGTGCGATGAAGACGAGCGGCGGCGCGGGAAAAGCTGCGCTCGTCTGCCACCGCAAGAAATGTCTCAAGCTGATTGAGTTCCATTGCGTCTCCGGAAAAACAGAGTTTTCTTGTTCCCGACCTCGATTCCTCTATAAGAAATTCTAATGTACTCCAAAAAAATAATAACTTTGCCTTATAATTGCCATTTGCGGGAGACTGGAGATGCTGGCGAGAGACTTCCCCTGGCAGACGAGATGATGAATTCCAACCACGTTGTCTTCTTTGACACGACCTTGCGCGACGGCGAGCAATCGCCGGGCTGCAGCATGACCACGCAGGAAAAGCTCACCATGGCCCATGCACTCGATGATTTGGGGGTGGACATCATCGAGGCGGGCTTCGCGATGGCGTCTGAGGGCGACTTTGCGGCCATTTCAACGATCACGCAGGCCATACGGAAGCCGCGCATTGCCTCCTTGGCGCGCGCCAAGACCGAAGACATCGAGATGGCCGCCCGGGCATTGCAGTTGGCCGACCGCGCCCGCATCCACGTTTTTCTTGCATCGAGCGATCTGCACCTCGAATACAAATTGAAGATTGGCCGCGCGGAGGCGCTGGATCTGTGCGGCGAGTCGGTGCGGCTGGCGCGCACGCACGTCGACGACGTGGAGTTTTCGCCGGAAGATGCCACGCGCTCAGACCGGGAGTTTCTCGTCGAAATGGTGCGCGTCGCCGTCGAAGCCGGGGCCACCACGATCAACATGCCGGACACGGTGGGCTACTCGACTCCCGAGGAGTATGGGCAGATGTTCCGCGAGGTCCGCGAGCGCGTCCCGACCATCGATGAGCAGGACGTCGTCCTTTCCTCGCACTGCCACGATGATTTGGGGCTGGCAGTCGCAAACTCACTGGCGGCGATCCAGAATGGCGCACGGCAGGTGGAGTGCACCATCAACGGAATCGGCGAGCGCGCCGGCAACGCCGCTCTGGAAGAGATCGCCGCGGCCCTGTATGTGCGCGGCGACCGCTACGGCATGAGTACATCGCTCAAGCTGGACCAGCTTTATCCGGCGAGCCAGGTGCTGGGCCAGCTTATTACCTTCAAGCCCTCCCCCAACAAAGCCGTCGTGGGCGACAATGCATTCGCGCACGAATCGGGCATTCACCAGCACGGCATGTTGGCCAACCCGCTTTGCTACGAGATCATGACCCCGTCGCTGGTAGGCGTGGCCAAGACGCATCTGGTGCTGGGCAAGCACTCCGGCCGCGCGGCGCTGCGTCATCGGCTGGAACAACTCGGCTTCGCGCTTACGCGCGATGAGCTGCAGCACACCTACTATCGTTTTGTGGCGCTCGCCGACCGCAAAAAGAACATCTATGACCAGGACCTGATTGGGCTGCTGCCGGATAAGATTCGTGAAAATCGGCATGTACCCGTTGCCGAACTGGATTGATCATCGGAATCCATCGCGGGAAAGACAAAAGCCGTTTGACAATCGATAACTGGTCCGGGATCTCTGATCTCCGACCCATGACCCTGGGATGAGCTGGCATGAAGCTGAAGATTCTGGTTACGGCCGGTGATGGGATCGGCCCTGAAGTCACGAGCGAAGCGGTTGCGGTGCTCAAAGAAGTCGCAGAGCTTGGCGGTCATCAATTTGACCTCGAAGCAAAACGTATCGGCGGCGTGGCCATCGTACAGGACGGCACGCCTTTGCCCGCTGAGACGCTGGACGCTGCGCTTGCTTCCGATGCGGTATTGCTGGGCGCGGTGGGCGGCAACGAGTTTAACTCGCTCCCTCCCGGCAAGCGCCCTGAAGCCGGCCTTCTCCAGATTCGCGCGGCCCTCGGCGGCTTTGCCAATCTCCGGCCTGCCTTTGCTTTCAAAGAACTGACCGTCAACAGCCCATTGCGCGCCGAGGTTGTGGACGGAGCCGATATTCTTTTTGTGCGCGAGCTTTTGGGCGGACTGTACTTCGGCCAGCCGCGCGAGTGGAATCGGGCTTCTGGTGAAGCGTGGAACACGATGCGTTATACGAAGGACGAAGTCGAGCGTGTCGCCCGCGTCGCCTTCGAGCTGGCCCGCAAGCGCCGTAAGAAAGTGACGAGTGTAGACAAAGCCAACGTGCTTGAGGTCTCACAACTGTGGCGCGCTGCGGTGAATGAAGTTGCAGCGGAGTTTTGTGATGTTACGGTCGAGCATCAATACGTGGATGCGATGGCCATGCACCTGATGAACCAGCCGCGCAGCTATGATGTGGTGGTTACGGAGAATCTGTTCGGCGACATCCTCTCCGACGAGGCCGCGGTGATTACCGGTTCGCTCGGCATGTTGCCTTCGGCCACCATCGGCGGCAAAGTGAACTTATATGAGCCTGTGCACGGCTCCGCGCCGGACATTGCCGGCAAGGGACTCGCGAATCCGCTGGGCGCGATATTGACGGGAGCGTTGATTCTGCGCCACTCCGGCGGACTTGAGACGGAGGCGGCGGCCATCGAGACCGCGGTTCGCAAGGTGCTCGAACAGGGCTTCCGCACGCCGGATCTCGCACGTGCGAATCCGGAGGGGTTCACCGTGCTTTCGACGAAAGAGATGGGGACAAAGGTGCGGGAAACCGTAAAAGCGCAGCTATTAGCTCCTAGCCGTTAGCTTCTAGCTCTTGGGCTGCGGGGCTGGCGCTTTGGATTGGCGCAACAATGGGTTTGATTCTGAACGGAGTCGCGGAAGCCTCGACTGGTAAGACGAGGCTAAGAGCTAAAGCTAGGAGCCGATTTTCATGAGTAACGAACCCAAAACACTATTCGAAAAAGTGTGGGAGCAGCATGTGGTGGTCGAGCCCGCGGGCGAACCCACATTGCTCTACATCGACCTGCAGTTGCTGCACGAGGTGACGTCGCCACAAGCCTTCGAGGGGCTGCGGCTCGCGGGGCGCAAAGTGCGCCGGCCGGACCGCTCGATCGCGACCATCGACCACAATGTGCCGACGACCATCGAGGGCCGGCTCCACATCGTGGATCAGATCGCGGCCACGCAGATCGCCACGCTGCGCAAGAACTGCGCCGAGTTCGGCATCGAACTTTACGACGTGGACTCGCGTGAGCAGGGCATTGTGCACGTGATCGGGCCGGAGCTGGGCATCACCAAGCCGGGCATGACGATCGTCTGCGGCGACTCGCATACTTCGACGCACGGCGCGTTCGGCGCGCTTGCTTTTGGCATCGGGACCAGCGAGGTGGAGCACGTGCTCGCCACGCAGACGCTGCCGCAGTCGAAGCCGAAGACCTTCCGCATCGCGGTGGAAGGCGAGCTGCCCCGCGGCGTCACAGCCAAAGACATCATTCTTGCGATCATCGGCCAGATCGGCACCGACGGCGCCACCGGCCACGTCATCGAGTACGCGGGCTCGGCCATCCGCTCGCTCTCGATGGAAGGCCGCATGACCATCTGCAACATGAGCATCGAGGCCGGCGCGCGCGCGGGCATGATCGCCCCCGATGAGACGACGTTTGCGTATCTGGAGGGCCGCCGTTTTAGTCCAAAGGGAGAAGCCTGGAAGGCCGCGGTCGAAGAGTGGAAGAAGCTTCCCAGCGATCCTGGCGCGAACTTCGACCGCGAGTTAGTGGTCGACGCGGCGGCGCTTGTTCCGTATGTGAGCTGGGGAACGAGCCCGGGCATGGTGGCGCCGATTACGGCCGTGGTGCCCGATCCGGCCTCCGCGCCCAGCGAGCAGGAGCGCAAGAGCCTCGAGCGCGCACTCGAGTATATGGGCCTCAATGCCGGCACGCCGCTTGCGAACGTCGACATCGATCGCGTGTTTATCGGTTCCTGCACTAACTCTCGCATCGAAGACCTGCGCGCGGCGGCCCGCATCGCTTCGGGCTACAAGGTCTCGACGCACGTGAGCGCCATGGTGGTTCCCGGCTCGCAGCAGGTCAAGGCGCAGGCGGAAGCGGAGGGGTTGGATCGTGTGTTTCGCGATGCCGGCTTCGACTGGCGCGAGCCCGGCTGCTCGATGTGTCTGGGTATGAACCCCGATATTCTTTCGCCGGGCGAGCGCTGCGCTTCGACGAGCAACCGCAACTTTGAGGGACGCCAGGGGCGCGGCGGCCGCACGCACCTGGTTAGCCCTGAGATGGCCGCGGCGGCGGCGATTGCCGGGCATTTTGTGGATATTCGCAACTGGCCGGTTCGCGAGTCTGCAAGCGAGCACACGGTTGAGGAGGTTAAAGCGTAATGCAACCCTTTCATGCACTGGAAGCACTGGCCGCGCCGCTCGACCGCGTCAACGTGGATACCGATCAGATTATTCCCAAGCAGTTCTTGAAGCGCATCGAGCGCACTGGCTACGGAGAGTTTCTGTTTTTCGACTGGCGCCGCACTCCATCGGGCGATCCCGATCCGGCGTTTGTGCTGAACGATCCTCGCTACCAGGGCGCGCAAATCCTGATTGCCGGAAAGAACTTTGCCTGCGGATCGAGTCGCGAACACGCGGCCTGGGCATTGAGCGATTATGGCTTTCGCGTGGTGATCGCGCCAACTTTCGCCGATATTTTCTTCTCGAACGCGGGCAAGAACGGCATTGTGCTGGTGCGCCTCAGCGAGCAGCAGGTCGAGGAGTTGCTGAACAAGGCAAAGACGATTCCGAATTATCAGCTCAAAGTTTCGCTCGAAGCGCAAACAGTGACCGACGGGCGCGGATTCAGCGCAACCTTCGAGGTGGATCCGTTTCGCAAGTTCTGCTTGCTCGAAGGACTCGACGACATTGGATTGACGCTGCGCCACGCGGCCGCGCTGGATGAATTCGAAGCGAAGCACGACCGGGCGGGGTGGTTGAAGGCGAAGTGAAGCAGCCGTCAGCTTTCAGCTATCAGCTCATGTTGCTGAAACGAACTTCAGACATGACGCAACGTGAATTGGCACGAGAAACGATCACGCACGTTTTGAATATTCCAATTGCAGCACCAACAAGCTGACGGCTGAAGGCTGACAGCTAGCAAACGAAGTGAGCACAATGACCGAATCTGGCAAGCGCAATTCGATTCCCCTCACTGAAGGCCCCAGCCGGGCCGCCGCGCGCTCGTATCTGCGCGGGGCGGGCTTCAGCAAAGACGATCTGCACAAACCGATTATCGGCATCGCCAACACATGGACCGAAATTGGCACCTGCAATGTGCATCTGCGCGAGGTCGCCGAATGGCTCAAGGAAGGCATTCGCGAGGCCGGCGGCACGCCGATGGAGTTCAATACCATCACCATCTCCGACGGCATCACCATGGGCACGCAGGGCATGAAGGCTTCGCTGGTCTCGCGTGAAGTGATCGCCGATTCCATCGAGTTGGTCGCGCGCGGCAATCTCTTCGACGGCCTGGTGGGCATCGGCGGCTGCGACAAGAATATGCCGGGCATCATCATGGCACTTTGCCGGCTCGACATTCCGGGCATGATGCTGTACGGGGGCTCGATTGCGCCCGGAAAACTGAATGGTGTGGACATCACCATCCAGAACGTCTTCGAGGGGATCGGCTCATACGCAGCCGGCAGGATTGACGATGCGGGGCTTGAGGCGCTCGAAGCCAACGCCTGTCCCGGTGCGGGCGCGTGCGGCGGTCAGTTCACGGCCAACACGATGGCCATGAGCGGTGAGATGCTGGGCATCTCGCCGATTCAACTTTCAGGCGTTCCGGCCACGGCCGCCAACAAGCGGGAGGCCACGCGCGAAGCGGGTCGCATTCTCATGGATGCCGTGCGCGCCAACCGCCGCCCATCGCAAATCATTACACGCAAGTCGCTGGAGAACACCATTGCCAGCGTGGCCGCAAGCGGAGGCTCGACGAACGCCGTGTTGCATCTGCTCGCCATCGCGCGCGAAATGGGCATCGAGTTATCGATCGACGATTTCGACGCGATCTCGAAGCGCACTCCTTACATCTGCGACCTCACGCCGGCCGGCAAGTATGTGGCTTCGGACTACCAGGCCGCCGGTGGCTCGCGTGTTCTAGCCAGGCGGATGATCGATGCCGGTTTCGCCGACGGATCGACGCTCACCATCAGTGGGCGGACGCTGGCCGAAGAGGCGGCGCTGGCCGAGGAGACGCCGGGGCAGGCGGTGATCCATACCTTCGAGAACCCCATCAAGCCCAACGGCGGACTTGTGATTCTGAAGGGCAATCTCGCGCCGGAAGGCTGCGTGATGAAGATTGCCGCAGCCGGTCGCTACGAGCATCGCGGCCCGGCGCGCGTCTTCGATTGCGAAGAAGATTGCTTTGCCGTGGTACAGTCCGGAGGCATCCAGCAGGGCGATGTGATTGTGATTCGTTATGAGGGGCCGAAAGGTGGACCGGGAATGCGCGAGATGCTGCAGGTCACCGCGGCCGTCTCGTCGAACGCCGAGTTGAGCGCGCACGTTGCGCTGCTGACCGATGGGCGCTTCAGCGGAGCGACGCGCGGATTCACCGCAGGGCACGTTGCTCCGGAGGCCTTTGTCGGCGGGCCGATTGCCGCGGTGCGCGAAGGTGACATCATAGCCTTCGACATCCGCAATCGCAAGCTGACGCTTGAAGTCAGCGATGAAGAAATCGCTGCGCGGTTGAAGGATTTCTCGCCGCGCGCTTTGCGCTGGCCGCGTGGCGTCTTCCGAAAGTATGTGGATCGCGTGACGTCGGCTTCGGAAGGCGCAACGACGTAAAGGCAAGAGGTTAGAGATCAGGGGCAGGGATCAGGAAAGGCCAATTGTGACGGGCTCGAAAGGAGCTATTGTTATGGGGAATAGCGAAATAGCGCAGGCACCGAACGCGCACTTAACCACGCCAACGCGGCTGACCGGCTCTGAGATTCTGTGGGCCACTTTGGTCGGCGAGGGTGTCACCGATGTCTTCGGCTATCCAGGCGGCGCCATCCTGCCGGCCTATGACGCGCTGCGCAAGTTTCCCATCCGCCATGTTCTCGTCCGTCACGAGCAGGGCGCGGCGCACATGGCCGATGGGTACGCGAGGGCGTCGGGCAAGGTGGGCGTCGCGATTGCCACCAGCGGGCCGGGCGCGACGAACCTGGTTACCGGCATTGCCACGGCCATGCTCGATTCGATCCCGATGGTGTGTATCACGGGGAATGTTTCGAGCAAGGTGCTTGGCTCGGATGCTTTTCAGGAAGTAGATATCACCGGCATCACGCTGCCGGTGACGAAGCACAACTTTCTCGTGAGCCGCGCCGAGGATCTGGCGGCGACGCTGCGCCACGCGTTCCAGATTGCGCGTACGGGCAGGCCGGGTCCGGTGCTGGTGGACATCACCAAAGACGCGCAGCAGGGAATGGCCGTCTTCGACTTTGCCGCAGCCCAACCGCGGCCCTATCGCCCGCACCCCATGCTCCGTGTGGAGGATTCCAGCTTGGATCAGGCGGCCGAGTTAATCCGCAGCTCCAAGCGCCCCGTGATCCTCGCCGGCCATGGCGTCTCTGAATCCGGCGCCATGGAGCAGGTGCGCACGCTGGCCGAGCGAGCGCAGATTCCCGTGGGCCTCACGCTTCTGGGTCTCGGCGCGTTTCCCGCATCGCATCCGCTCAGCCTGGGCATGATGGGCATGCACGGCGAGGCGTGGGTGAATCATGCGATTCAGGAGGCGGATCTGCTCATCGCCTGCGGCATGAGGTTCGACGATCGCGTAACCGGAAGCACTTCGACCTATGCGCTGAAGGCCAAGAAGATCCACATCGAGGTTGACCCGGCGGAGATCAACAAGAACATCAAAGTAGATGTTGCGCTGGTGGGCGACCTGGCCGAGGTGCTGGAGCAGCTATTGCCGCGCATTCGCGGCCGCGACGGCGCTGCGTGGCTCAAGACCATCGATGGCATGAAGGGCGAGGTTGCGGTGCGCGACATCAAGAACCTGCCGGACTCCGGCCATCTGTACGCGGCGCACGTGATGCACGACCTATGGCGCATCACCGGCGGCGACGCCATTGTGGTGACCGATGTGGGCCAGCACCAGATGTGGGAGGCGCAGTACTTCCGCCACGAGCGTCCGCGCACACTCATCACGTCAGGCGGACTGGGCACCATGGGATTCGCGCTGCCCGCAGCGATTGGCGCCAAGTTTGCCTGCCCTGAAAAAGAAGTGTGGGTGATCGCCGGCGACGGGGGCTTTCAGATGACGGCGGCCGAGCTCGCCACCATCGTGCAGGAAAAGATGAAGATCAACATTGCCATCATCAACAACGGCTATCTGGGCATGGTGCGCCAGTGGCAGGAGTTTTTCTACGAGCGCAACTACGAGGCCACGCCGCTGGTGAGCCCGGACTTTGTGAAGCTTGCCGATGCGCACGGCATCGCCGGTCGGGCTGTCTGCACGCGCGGCGAAGTGGCCGATGCGGTGAACGAAGCGCGGTTGGCTCCGGGCGCCTATCTGCTCAACTTCATGGTTGAAAAGGAAGACTCGGTTTACCCCATGATTCCCGCCGGCAGCGCGCTGCATGAGATGATCCGCAGACCGGGACGGGATCCGCTGGAAGAACGGGCGGACGATAAATGAAAAGATCGCCATTAGCTTCCAGCTCCTAGCTGCATTTGCGCGGCGGTGAGTCTCAGTGCCGGAATCCAAAAGTTGAAGCCAGGAGCTAGAGGCCAGAAGTCAGGAGCTGTGCTTATGCTGCACACATTCGTTGCATACGTTGAAGATTTGCCGGGCGTGCTTACGCGCGTGGCTTCGCTGTTTCGCCGGCTCAACATCAATATCAATTCACTCACCGTGGGACGGAGCGAGCGCGAAGGATTGTCGCGGCTGACGCTGGTGTGCGAGGCCTCCGCCGAAGCGGGCCATCGCATCCGCGCCAACTTGTTTAAACTGGAAAACGTCGTGGATGTGGATGATATTGCGCAGGCGCCGGCAGTAACGCGCGAGCTGGCGCTCATCAAAGTCGCCGCAACGCCGCGCAACCGCGCGCAGATATTCGATCTGGTGGAGGTTTTCCGCGCCCGCATTGTCGACCTCACATCGGAGTCGCTCATGATTGAGATGACCGGCGTCGAAAGCAAGATCGAAGGCCTCATCGAAGTGCTCCGTGAAGACGAGGGGCGGATTCTTGAGATCTGCCGAAGCGGAAAGATGACGATGCGCCGCGGCCACCATACGAGCAGCGTTCTGAAAGCGATGGGCGCTGGCAGCGATGAACGGGCCGAGGCGCCGGCTGCGGCCGTTCAGGACTCCGTGGCCGGCCGGGCGGAATAGCATCTCTCCAGGGCATTGTATTTGTGCGGATTTGAATCAGCCTCGACGGATTGGGCAAACGGTCCTCGAGCAAACGAAAACGAGCGAAGGAAAAACGGGAAAAATCATGGCGAAGACTTACTACGATCACGATGCGGACCTGACTCTTATCCAGGCCAAGAAGGTGGCCATTATCGGCTACGGCTCGCAGGGGCACGCCCATGCGCTCAATCTCAAGGACTCCGGGGTGCAGGTGAAGGTGGGCCTGCCGGCGACGTCGAAGTCGGTCGCCAAGGCGCAGAAGGTGGGGCTTGACGTGACGACGCCGGGCGAAGCGACGGCCTGGGCGGACGTGGTGATGATTCTTACGCCCGACCAGACGCAGGCAAAACTCTATGCGGAAGAGATTGGCCCCCACCTTTCTGCGGGGAAGCTTCTTTTGTTCGCGCACGGCTTCAACATTCACTTCAAGACCATTGTCCCCGCCGCCGGTATCGATGTGGGCCTGGCCGCGCCCAAAGCGCCGGGGCATCGGGTGCGCGAGGTTTTTGTTGAAGGCGGGGGCGTGCCGGGCCTGATTGCCGTGCACCAGGACCCGACCGGCAATGCGCACGCGCTGACTTTGAGTTATCTGAAAGGCATCGGATGCACCCGCGCCGGAGTGCTGGAGACCACATTCAAAGAGGAGACCGAGACCGATCTCTTCGGCGAGCAGTCGGTGCTTTGCGGCGGCGTGAGCGCGCTGATCAAGGCGGGGTTTGAGACCCTGGTCGAAGCCGGCTATCAGCCGGAGAGCGCGTACTTCGAGTGTCTGCATGAGCTCAAGCTGATCGTGGACCTGATCTACCGCGGCGGTCTGGCGTACATGCGCTACTCCATCTCCGACACCGCCGAATGGGGTGACTACGTGAGCGGCCCGCGCGTGATCAACGAAGAGAGCCGCAAGGCCATGAAGCAGATTCTGGCGGAGATTCAGGATGGATCGTTCGCCAAACGCTTTCTGGCCGACCAGAACTCCGGCCGGAAGGAGTTTCTGGCCTTTCGCGAGGCGGAAGCCAAGCACCCGGTCGAGATCGTCGGCAAGCAACTGCGCGCGCAGATGCCGTTTCTCGATCCGGTCACGGTCGAAGAGGTTGCCAGGACGCGTTAGAGCGAATCCAGATTTGCTGTGCCCCCTGTTTGCGGGAGGAGACAGGTGGAGCGGGGGTTCGATTCTGAGTTCGTGGCCTGAGGTGCAGCCATGTA
>Ga0335072_10010908_pt1 | contig 13047 bp, 25 predicted proteins | sample Lox_Sample_21_FD_206725 | JGI IMG/M metagenome (GOLD analysis project Ga0335072, IMG submission 206725) | Soil microbial communities from Loxahatchee National Wildlife Refuge, Florida, United States - Lox_Sample_2.1 | ecosystem: Environmental > Terrestrial > Soil > Wetlands | place: USA...
ATTCCAGGCCCTCGGTAGCACATTCAAGACTAAGGGCGGACGTCGATATAAGTACGTCAAGTTTACGAACAGTTCTGCCATTGCAGCCGGTACACAGGTATACGCGGTCATTAGCTCAGTCACTGGCTTAGCTATCACGACTGTCGCCAACGGTCAGCTTGCTAACAATCTACAGTTCCCCTCACAGACACTTACACTTGTCTCCAGCGGGGCTGTTACGGCTAGTGCTTACGCAGGCGGCTATGCTAAAATCTCTGTCTCTTCGGGGTCTCAGGTCTATAGCGTGCGTATCGCTGACAACACAGGTTGTGCAGCATCGGGCGATAACTTTACGGTCACGTTCTCAGATGTTCTGCCAATGAGTGTGGCACTAATCCCTGGTACAGATACCGTTAGTCTCTACACGTCACCAGATATCGTATCAACGTCTACATCCTCAGGCAACATCAGCTGTGGCTACACAGTCTGTGCGCTTCCCGCTCTGACTTCTCCCGCGGTCACGTATGGCTACTGCCAGGTCTCAGGCTACAGCGCCGTGACTGGTACTATCCTCAACGTAGAGTAGTAATACTCCTCGGCAATCAATACCCTTGTAATAGAGGGTATTTTTGTATGCTACAATAACAATTGACGATGACTCTACTAATGAACAAAGAGGAGAACTTTTAATGGCTGAGATTATTAAAGAGGATCAGAGTACTGCCGTATCCAATGGACAGAAGACTCTGGGCGAAATGCTCCGTGAAATGTTTGACCCATATGATATGGTCGGCGTCAAGAACGTCACTAAGTTAGCCCTAGATATTCCCTACCTACCAAGCAAGAATGAAAAAGTTGTCTCTAATAAGATTACAAAGCGAGTGTACGGTCGGTCGGAACTATCAGAAGACGGTATGAGCGTTATCCCCGGCAAGCGTGAAACACTGAGAATCGGGCCCGATGAAAACGCTACCATCTCCGGTGAGTTCGCGTATGTGGCAATTCCCTTTATTATAAATATCCAGCTGCAGCTTGACGCGCGTGAACGACCTACCAAGAATAGTGATACTGGCCCCAACCCGCAGGTGCTCATGGAGCGAAATGCTCGGATAAAAGAACTCTTAGGCCAAGTGTATCTTGGTTTCCCCAAGTCAATGCACAAAGACTAAACTATGAGCGCCCAGGATAAGAACCGAGCCTCTGAACTTGCGGAGGCTCTTGCACAGCAGGAGAAACTCCTGGATATGGGCGCTGACAGTCTGAAAGAGCTGAATCTACAATACGATACTCTTGACCGCGAATATAAGTTGTTGCTCTCTAAAAAGAACGCGCTTCTAGAAGAGGTGATTACTCTGACTGAGAATCTCGATTTTTACTCGAATCTTTGAAAGTCCGGTAATGGGTCTTCGTCAATGACACCCTGATTAATGGCTTGCTGGTGGTAAATAGTGCTGTATGCCGGATTGCGAGTTCCATCTGGATTAAATGGCTGGACTAACTCAGCGGAATGGGTAATGCGCTGCATATCGTTATTCTCTTGCTTATAGCCGGGATGCCGAACAGACTTCGGTATCTTGCCGACTACAAATTTACCGTTTTTATCGACTCCGCCAATCAATCGTATCATAGGGTTTTTCCTCTCCATTCTTAACAAACACCGTTGTTCCGGTACTCTTATCTTTATCAAAGTTCTCAGGGTACAGCAAGACGTTGGTTTTTTGTGTCTCGTCGTTTACTTCTTGCAAGCGCTTCATGTCGTCACGCAGTTCATTAACGGTAAATGCCAATTCATTCAATTCAATTCGCAATTGTCTTACGGTCGCAGCCAGATCATCAACAGATTCGCGTGTCTTCTTGAAGTCTAACAGCCACATTGTTAGTCCTGTTTGATATCGCGGTTTTCGTAGTACATGCCAGTCGTACTAGTTACGAGCAGGGCAGCCACGGCAGCCGCATTGCGGACAGTCTCTAGTACCACCTGTACGGGGTCAACAATACCGTGTTTACGCAGGTCTATGACGGTTTTCCTATCTGCGCCCTCCGGCAGGGACTCGCCCGAGATGTCATAGCCGTCACCGAATTTGCAGTTATCGACTAGGTTATAGGCATATTCATCAGGGTTCTCAATGCCACAGTTTTCCAACAGGTAAAGGAACAGATTACCATATGGGTCAGCCATATTTACCACGCTCGCTGCCCACAAGAGCGGTTCTGCTTCACCAGGCAAAATACCGTAGAGCTTGGCCGATCGTACGGCGTTCACGGCGTCATCGACACGGAGCTTCTTTTCTATTCTAATCTCTTCGGTTTCGCCGCCGACTGATATGGTAGCTATTTTACCCTGGAGGCGGTTCTTACGCTCGTTCAAGAACTCCAGGTCGTAAGCGTCAGTAGTTTCTTCGGCTTGCTCGGTAATCCTTTGTACAGACAAGGCAATATCCTCTTGAGCTGCACCACCGATGATATTAGTCGTATAGGCAGATACGATAACTTCATTCGCATGGCCGAAATAACCCCAATCGAAGTCATTATTGCTGATGACTTTACCGCCAGTATAGGTAGCGATATCGTCAAAGAACGCGTCTTTACGTGCTCCATGATCGAGCGGTGTTACAAGCGTAGGAATGAGATACTTACGGTCGTTTTGCTCGAGTCCTAGTAATGCCTCACCCTCAACATCAGCCACCATGAGGAACTCAAGCGGTACATGGTTCTCATGCTCGGCGTATTGGCCTAACTTTTCGAAGATGCCAATCAGGTCATTCGATGTCTTTAGAACCTTACTAATAACTAGAACGGGTACATCCGTTAAGTAGGACTCTCTCATGCCTGGGCTACTAGTGAGGACTGATGAGGTAAACCCTTTCTTGAAGTAAAAGCCGTCTTCCATCGACATAGTGGTGTCATCGCCATCATGCGTCCCAACCACTACGCCGCCGTCGCCGCCAAAGTTATCAAAGATGAATGAAATCATATCGCCAATTGCGTTGTCGTGAGATGAAATGCGAGCAATATTCTTGAGGTCTTTCTTATTTGCTTTAATCTTTTTACTGTCAATGAACTTATAGACCTCGCGGGATGTTTCAAGTATCTGGTTAGCTACCTGAATCGGGCTTCTACCTGACGCACGTATGTCTTCCACACCCTGTACATAGAGGTCTGAAGCTAAGATAGCCGTCGCCGTTGTCCCGTCGCCCGCATGCTGATTAGTCCTTTTAGATGCGCCCACAATTGTCTGTATAACCATATTCTCTACGGGGTCAGAGACATGCAGCTGTTCGAGATTGCTCACACCATCACGAGAAGTAACGGGAGCGCCGTAGTTACGCTCGATCATCACGTTACCGGCACCGACACCATATGCGGACTTAGCTACTAATTTAGATAGGTTCGAACCTTTGAGTTTGGCCTCTTCGTATTCTTTACCGTAAACGACTTTTCGTGCAAACTTATTGTTCATTGGTTTCCTCTTCATATCCTGCGATCAGTTTATAGTTAACAAATACCTCTGGTGCATCTGGGTCGGCGGTGGCTCTCACCTCGTGGAATGAGGGGAAAAAGACAATTTTGCCAATGTATTCTTTATAACTGTCTGGCACATCTGGCCCTAGACTCAGTAGAGTGCCGACTGTTTGTGTCTGGTCAAACTCTGACTTTGGGGCGTTAAAATACTTACTTTGGCGTGAATCTCTGGCTTTAATAAAGACATTCTCGCCAAGAGGAATATGTTTGCTCATTGTTTCCTTTCGCTCTACCTTATGTTAAGCTAATGATAGCATAAGGCCGACCGACTGAGTCGGCTATTTGTTTAATTTGGAGGCAATATGGCAAAAAATCTGCATAGTTTATCGTCAGTTCTAGCATCTAAGGGTGAAAAAGACGAAAAAGACGGCCTGAGCGCTAAGAAAAGGTCAAATATCGTCAAAGAAGCCAAAGAAGGGCATGACTTCGGAAAGAAGGATATTAAAGGCAAAACTGGCTTTAAAGCTGTCGAAGAGAAAGCGGACAAAGAGTACGGTTCTAAGAAAGCCGGTGAAAAGGTAGCCGGGAGCATTTTCTGGAAGCAACGCGAAAAAGCCGCTAAGTAATAAGCGTTCCGAGTGTTATGGACCAAAACGAAATGCAACGGCAGAATGACCATGACCTGTTGATAGGTATGCGGGTCACGCTTGACTCATTTGTGCTTGAAGCACGCCAAAATCACGTTGAGAATACAAGCAAATTTACTAGTCTCGAGACACGGGTGCAACGCCTGGAAAACGGAGACATGATAGCTCATGCTGACAATATAAAGAGAATACGCTGGCAGTCATGGATAGTACCAGCTGTCTTGTATATAGTTGGTGAATTGTTTATAGGTTGGCTAGCATACAATCATAAGTAAGGTATAGTAAGAATTATGAAACATCCTACACATGGTTTCACGAAGCAAGGCACAGCGGTGCATGGCACTACCATAGACCATATGCCTAGTGAAACGGCATATCAGCAGTTTAATAAGAAGGTAGCTCTCTGGCTTACTAAAAATGTCTTTACTATGACATGTTTTTGGGTATTCTGTGCATTCTCAGTGTTAGTCATTCCTTCCGTTCTATATGCAATGGGAATAATCCACCTCAAGATGTTTTTGACCACTTTCGGTTTTGAACTCTTGATGACGTGGCTATTATCAACCTTTATTCAGTTAGTACTCCTTCCGGCTATCGGCGTGGGACAAAACCTACAGAGTGCAGCATCGGATGCACGAGCCGAAAAGCAGTTTGAAGATACTGAAGTCATAGCTGATCGACTGGATACTAATACTGAGGGTGGCATAAAGGTTGTTCTTGATAGGTTAGATAGTTTGGAAAAAGAGCTTAAGCGACCATAATATGTATTATAATCAAAGTTAGTAAGCATTAAAGGAGCTACCATGTCACTAACAAACGATCTAGAAGAGCTAAAAACTAAGGTAGAGTCCGTACTCGAAGGTGTTAGGGCCGCTGAGCCAACACTAGCAGAACTAGTATTTAAGGCTGTAGAGCAGGTGTTTCTTGACGCTGGCTATACCGCGCCAGTAACAACACCAGACGTAGAGACTGCCCCAAACGCGTAATGGCACTTTACGGGCTGGATGAATCTCATTATCAAGCGACAATATTGCCGCAGGATTTTGGCATTTATAAAGCTACCCAGGGAACTACGTTTGTCGATCCTACCTGTGATACGAAAGTTCAGGCTACCAAAGCCGCAGATAAATTATATGGTGTTTACCATTTTGCTGATTTCGGCGATCCAGGGGCCGAAGCTAATTATTTTGTAGCTAATATACAAGGATACTTAGGTGAGGCACTTCTCGCATTAGATGTAGAAACTACCGCTAATGTTGAATGGTCTAAGACATTTCTAGACACCGTATATTCACTTACGCAAGTACGCCCTCTTATTTACATGTCTGCAAGCACTGCAAAGGCTGTCGATTGGTCATCCATATCTGCCGATTATGCATTATGGGTAGCAGGTTACGATGCAGAGTTCAATGTAGCTAATCCTGGCCTACCAGCTCCTGATGGTTCTGACATGCCATATGCGACCGGCTCGTGGCCTTTTGCAACAATATGGCAGTACAGTTCTAGTGCCGGTACATTAGATCGTGATATAGCCTATATGACAACTGAGGCATGGAATAAGTTCGCTAGGGGCAATAGACCATCGACCACAACCCAAACTGTCACCTCTGTTACACAAATACCAGTAACACAATCTACCCCTGTTATATCCACGTCGACTGCGCCACAAACTCCGGTGGTAGTTAATGACCCTTTACCAGCGACTCCCGTAGTGACGACACCATCCGTGTTGCAACCGACCAGCTCGACGCCATCGTTGCCGACATCGAAGCCACCGACAACTAAAACTACCGTAGTGGCTACCCCTCCTGAGACATTCTTAGAAAAGCTTGCTTACTACCAAAAGGGTATCGTAGCGTTTCTAACCGTCGTATTAGCATGGTTAGCGACTAACTCGTATCTCATTCCACAGGCTGACCAGCACTGGTATCAGTTAACGATTGGTTTGCTTGGGGTAATTGGAGTGGTAGTTACTCCCAATAAGGTCAAATCTTAGGCTACTCACCACCTGCCTGAGCGGATTCACTCATACCGTCCTTCCCGTTAGCTGGTGTGGGCTTGGCCCTAAACAATGCATTTCGAGGTCTACCGCCCCACTCGGCATTAGCCTCAGTTCTTCGCTGTACCTGGAAGTCAATCGGTAAGCCTGTTACTTGCTGACCCCACATAGAAACAATATCGTTCAAGCGCTCGATATCTAGGCATGTGTTAAGTGTGTCGTATCTGCTATCTGAAAGAATCAGCCGTACGTCTACATCTCTGTACTCTTTACCAAGTAGGGAGCTGCCAACTTGAAACGGTACATCACCGAACATATCATCAATGTCCTGTCCCCAGTCTTGTAGCAGGTGCCACTGTGACTGAAGCAGGTAGGTTCCTTTACGCATTTTGAAAGCCTCCTCAATCGCTGCGGAACATTGGTCTATAGCATTATTCCAGCCAGTACCACTATTAGGTTCGTACACGTATTTGACAAAGCCACCCTTGCGTAACTTTCCGTGCATAGGGCTGTTGCCTATCGCTTCTTGTTCATTCACATATTCGTGTCTTTTATCTGGGTACATGATATTATCTCCTTAACGATTAATTTCGTATGCTATCCAGGCCAAACAATCATCTTCTGCAACCGGATGATGGTTTGTTTGTATCATAGATATTCTTTCTGCCACTTCCCGCAACGATTACACCGGCGTATCTGTACCGTACATTCGCCTACAGAACCATCTAGGTGATAGTTCTCCTGATTGACCTTGTCCCATTTAGACCAGTCGTGAAACAGCCAACAGCTCATACATCCTCCTTCGTGGCGGCGCTGGTGCGCTCATAATCCGTTGCTTTCAGCAAAGCTCTAAGTCCTACTTTCGTATTCTTGTAGGCTTTGCGATATCTATCGCCTTTGAGCTGACGCTTATAGTACTCGGGCCAATGTCCGGTAAGCTCAAAGAGCTTTAAGGCGAACTCAAGAGTCTTATCCTCAGCCTCAGCCACCCGCTCGGCGGTGTAGGCAAGGATTAAATCTTCAACAGCTCTTATCTGGTCTTCATGTATGAAGTGGCCTTGGCTCATGGCGTCAATGACCTTAATGCGTAGCTCGCTCCGGTCAGTCATTTCAGTCTCGATGCTTTCCGTTAAAGCGAACTCCACGCCGTGGCTTCTTAGACTTGCCAACTTTCAACTTGACAGGAGTGCCATCAGCAAGTGTTAGCGGTTTCAAGTCTCTTGGGTCAATAAATGGTCTGTTGCTCATAACACCCCCTTCTGGATATATTGCTTCAATAACTTGCAGGCTCGCTCACTCGGGTAGAAAAAATCCCTAATACTCGTGACCGTCTTCTCCTGCCCGCAGATGTCACAGACACCTTTCCAGGCTCCGAACGCTACAGGGTTCATGGGTGTAATAGCCATAGAGCCGTACTGTCATAAGCGGGTCATATGGTTGGCGACTTTACCGCAGTCGGTACAGAGTTGGGTGAAGTCACTCATTACTTCGTCTCCTTCCCGAGCTGTCGCTTCAAGGCTTCTATGCGGTCTTTCCTTGGAACTTGTCTATCCTCGCCACAGTACAAAATCGGGTCATCTAACCGCTTATCAAATCCAAGGTTCTCCAGCTCACGTATAGCCCCCTCCACCTCAGCGCGGCGGGTGGCTTGGGCTAAGTACTCGTCAATCTTGGCGAACAGGTTGTAGCGATACTTGTTGCTGTTACTCGGATTGTTACGATAATCCTCAAGTATTGCGGTTAACTCTTTCTGCTGCTCGAAAGTTAGCTCTGCCGGGTCGTGGGTTAGATCAGTCATAGTAATCCGGCTTCCCGCTCCAAGTCCGCTTCGATCAGCATGTCGATATATTCATTGTATGCCGTCAGTTCTTCATCACTCATCGTATCCTCCTTAATATTCTATGACGCACGTAGGGCAGTTCTGGGCGTTGTTTTGCTTCCATTCGGTAACATACCCGTCTATGACGTAGTTAGCGTACCAGACGGCTCCTATGACCGTCAGAATTGCTATTATCCAAATTACTACTAACCCTCGCACGCTTCTTGTCCACATAGTCCATCGCTTCCCGCAATGTCTTAAAGTTTTTCTTTCCTATCTTAAATGTACTCTCTAACCACTCGATGTTGTAGCCGTTATAGTAGATAGTCATATTGTTACTGGGCTATGAGGTTTAGTGCAGATTCCTGCCAAGTGAGAGCAGACCGCATGATAACCACAAGGCTCAATTACTCCATAATCGCTATAGCAATACAAACAACTCTTATCGTACAAATGAGTCATGATTTCCCTTTCACTTTTTTAGACTTATACCCTCGTGAGAACTTACAATCTATTATATTGCAATAGCCGTAATCATCCGAGAGGTGGCCATTCCTGCACGTTTTAGCACCACGCTCTATCTGTTTGGTAACGGCTTTTCCGACTTCTACCAGGTGTGTGACTGTTTTATCTCTACCTAGTTTAGCTTTATCTATCCCAATATGGACTATTGGTTGGCGTAAATCGTCGTTCTCTGCCCGCAATTCTGTTATCTCAAGCAGAAAATCAAGTAAATTACTGAATGGTATGACAGCCATAAGTTCAGTCTCCATCCGGAAAACCAAGGTCGGCGTCTGATTAAAGCTCGCGGCGTCAATTGTCTGGCGCATCCATTCTTTAATTTTGAGGGTTTCCTGATCCTTACACTCAATGGCTAATGGTATCTCCTGGTAGTAGTCGTGGATATCGGACCTATTCACGCCAGCACCAGATTGCTTATCGCGCTGCACATGCACTTTGAGTTTCTTGCGTATGAGTGCAGCCACTTCACGCTCTGTATTGCGTCCTCGATCAAATGCTTCACTCATCGTTATCTACCTCAACAAGCAAGCTATACCTAGCGTTATTCTTGGTTCCGAGCGCCCGCAGTAGAGTTCTAATCGCTTGCGCCGTTTCACCGCGTTTGCCAAGCACACGTCCTGCACACGGTTGTTCAACGGTTAATTTCAGTAGTACCCCTCTTTCATCCAGCGATTTGTCTAGCTGAAAACAGTGAGGATCGCCAGTTATAGTAGTAATCAGATATGAAACTAAATCTGTTGGGTCGCTCACGATATCCTCTTTTCCTTTACTTGCAGTCCCTCTTCAAAAACCTCTTCCCATACGTCTGAGCTCAGGTGCATACGGCTTTCTTTTAGTAAGTTACGGTAGTCTCGGGCGTGCTGTCGGGTATCGAACACCATATTAAACTCTCGGCGTCGTGGGACGCGCACGCTGTAATGCTTACCGTTATCGACAAGTGGCTTGGCTTTGCGGATTACATCGCTGATGAATTTGCTTATTTTGCTCTTGACATCAAGTAGGTTGTAGCTCTCGGAAACACGATAGTAAGGACGCGTAATGCCGTCCAGTCCCGTTTTTTCGTAGGCAATCTCAATCCATTTCCTACCGAGAAGCAACTGTAAACATTCGTCCAGTTCAGAGCTGTCAATCTGTACAAGCCGGAGTATGGCGTTACTACTAAGGACGGTATTGTATCGGTCGATTGCGTCGAATACTCCTTGGATTGTGGCTTCATCGGGTTTAATATCAATGATCTGTTTTTTCTTGTGTAGTGCTAGTTTTAACATGAATACCCTTTACAAATAATATTTACTTTGCTCAATAGAATTTTCGATTTGCCTTATCCATTCTTGGTTAGTCGCAAGTGGCAGCGGATAGCCCGCTTCGGCCGATTTCTTCATGAACGCATCTATTGTCTTTGCCATTTCCTCCTTGGTTAAGTCTGCTGAACTGCGCCAGAACGTGCGGCCGTTCTTGGTATATTTGTACACATCCGAGCTAATCATCTTGTAGAGCTGTTTGGATTCCTCAAGGCTGTACCCAAAGTGCTGGCCAAAAGCGGCGATAAGCAAATGAAGATATGCGTTTTGGTTAAGCGACCGCTTCGGGCTTACCTTTTTTACTTCAACGATTTGCTTCTTGTCGATTAGGTCAATCAGATAGTTGGCTGCTGCCTCTGCCTCGGATTTTATAGAGGTGTTAAACTTCACGATCTTTTTCCTCTCTAATCTCATCAGCAAAGAACAGTTTATCTAGCCATTCATATAGTTTCTTAGTGGGTAAGTAACCCTTTTGACCACCTCGGGTACGCTTCTCGATTCGATAGTTGCACTCTTTCACCCAGTACTTGCCAGTTGTCCAGCAGTCCAGGGTAACGCGGTCGCCGTATATAATCCGCATATGATAAGGACTATAGCGGTGGTATTTCAGATCGCGCTTACTAGCATACGATTGCATCAGTTGTGGTTCTGCATGGTGTCCCATTACAGACCTTTGACATTGCCTCGAATGTAAGTTGATACTTTGCCTAGTAATTCCTCGGTTCGGTTCAACACTTCTTGTGCTGATTTGCTAGAAAGTGCCGGTAGTTCGATCTGATCAATAAGCACAGCTAGAGCAAGCAACTTCTCTTTGTCTGGCGCTAGCAATGCCTGGCGCTGTCTTTCCTCTTCAGCGGCCTTTGCTCTGGCCTCATCAGCTTCACGCTGTGCTCGCTCACGTTCTGCAGCTTCACGCTCTGCGGCGCGTTCTCGCTCTATCTGGGCGGCTTTTTCACGTTCGACACGTAGCTCTTCATCTTTTGCTTTTTGCGCGGCGTCTGCCTTCGCACGTTCTTCTGCAAGTAACTTATCGGCGGCTGCTTTATCTTGTGCAGCTTTTTTCTCACGTTCTGCAGCTTCCTTTTTGAGCTTGGCATTTTCAGCACGGATACGCTCCTGCTCTTCAGCTTCGGCTTTCTCTTTTGCGATGCGCTCGTCTTCGATACGCTTTTGCTCGGCAAGCTCGATCTCGTGTTGATACTCAAGAGATTCCAGTAAGCTATCAAACTGCTCATCGGTCATAGTGTCCATGTTATATAGCGAAAGATCGTCAGTGTATTGCATAAGCTTTTCAATTCGCTCAGCTTTTACCTTTGCAATCCGCTCGGCTTGGCGTATCTCTGCAAACTTCTCTTGCGTTTCCAGGTACTTCTCAGCTGGCTCAATGATCTCTTTGACAAACTTAGCAACGCTGTCAATAGCACGGCCAGTACGCAAACTGTCTTCTTTCAGTTCTTTACGCTTTTTCTCTACATCGACACGAATGTTTTTGAGTGCCAGGCGCTTGCTTCGAGCATCGGCCATGAGGTCAAACTGATCTTCTTCAGTGACGACGATGGTTTGATATTCGGCGAGGATTTTGCCAGCTTCTTCAAACGGCGCACCGAAAGCCGTAAGCAATAACTGTGCGTTTTCTTTAGGAACATTCTGCTCCGTTAAAATGACCTGTAATTGGCTATCTGACATTACTGTACTCCTTCTAATTTCTTAATCATTTCCTGTAAGTCGTGGTGAAAGAAGGCCACTTCTCGCCTGATAGTCTGTATCAGGTCATCATCGCGCATTACACGTATGATTTTAACCTTGTACTTGTCTGGCAGTTCGCCATTCTCTTCATCGCCTAAGCTAACACTAGTGAAGTCACACCACGCTTTCTCACGGACATACATTTGCGTCTGCATCTGCTTTATGTAAGTGTCTTTGATTTTGCCGGTAGTGAGTAACCTTACCTGCTCGGCAGGGATGACGTTTTTAATCTCCAGCAATCCATCAGTTTCAACATCACCGTCTACTGACGCGCCAAGCTTCTCAGCTTCGATGTATGCAAAGCCTCGCTGCACTACCTCTCTACCCGTGATTTCCTGGTAGATTTCGCGTGCAATTGGTTCATTGTCGTTGCCAGTCTGCATGTACTTCGATTTAAAACCTACTGTTGGCTCGCCCGATAGCATTTCGCACATCATCTTGACCATGTAGTTGGTTCGGGTCGCACCCGCGCCTTTTGCCATAATTAGCGCGATGTTACTCGCTGTGGCATAGCCTATTCGGTCTTTTTTCCATTCAGGCGTACCTTGCTCATGTTCGCTAATCTTGGCTAGCATTTTTGTAAGCTCCCGCGATTTGTTTTACTTTGTCACCTGCGTCGAGTACAGCAGGGTCTTTGTTCGTGCCTAGATCGTAGTCGTCTGATACTTCTACGATACCCATAGCTGAACCTAGTACCTCTGGTATTTCAGTTGAGATTATCAGAGAAAGAACACCGTAGCGTAGTTTCTTTTTACGGTTCATTCCAGGCTTCCAACCAACTTTTAGTTCAGTAACCTTAGTGAACTTATTGAACTGTGTTGTGTAACCTGATTCCTGGGCTTCCTTAAAGGTATACGTTTCAGTGTATGATTCGTCGCCTTTGCTTACGGTAGCCGTGCAGGATTCCTGGCTTTCGTTAGAGTATTCGATTTTCCAGCCATGCTCTTTAAGCCTTCGGGTCGTCGCTTTACCCCACACGTTTATTGCACCATTCACAGGGTATAGCGAGTTCATTGCTTCCATAGGCTTCATACCCATTTCAGCGCCCGTTTGCAGTCCTACAAGTACTTGCTCAGCAGTTTCCCATACAGCAGGTATAGCGCGTGACTTGATAAAATCTTGGGCTAATGCTTTGAGCTGTATGTACAAGTTCGGGTCAAGAAAATTTGTCGCTTGCGTGTCACGAATTGTAATAGCCTTTGTGATTGGCTCTTGCTCCTCTAGCATCTTTGCTTGGGCGTACTCTTTTGCTTCTTCGGGAAATTCCTTTGCTGTGTCTTCTGTCTCGTTCATATGAGTCTCCTGTCTTTAGAAAGCAACCGCGAACACTATGTAGCAAGCTACAAGCAATCCGGCGACTGCGAAAAATGATATTGTCTCTCTGAAAAGTGAGGGTGCAGCCGGTGGCTGTGGCTCACGGATTTGTACTACTCGCATTTGTTTTTCCTTTGTTTTTAGTCTTCGTATGGTTCGTTATCTATCTGGACTGAGCATAGGTCTAGCGCTAGGTACGCTCACATGCAAGGACTTTTGCCGCCTAGTCATAATTGCAGCTAGACCTAAGTACAGCCC
>Ga0335072_10010910_pt1 | contig 13046 bp, 9 predicted proteins | sample Lox_Sample_21_FD_206725 | JGI IMG/M metagenome (GOLD analysis project Ga0335072, IMG submission 206725) | Soil microbial communities from Loxahatchee National Wildlife Refuge, Florida, United States - Lox_Sample_2.1 | ecosystem: Environmental > Terrestrial > Soil > Wetlands | place: USA: Florida...
AGTGCCAGCGAGCGATTCAAGAAGCTCTGGGAACACGCCGATGTGGGATACACCAAAGGCATCACCCACATGCGGCATCCAGAGGTCGGCGATCTCTACCTGACCCGCACGAAGCTTGACCTGCCCGGTACCGGTGGCGCACATATCATTACCTGGCACGCAACGCCCAATAGCACATCGGCACACGCACTCGACCAGCTACGCGCATCGCTGCCAAATAATGCTTCACGTACCGCTACCCGACGCTACCGACCCAACTCCAACTCGAACTCGTCGAAGCTGTAGCACGCCTGGCCACCATCCGGGCCTGTCGCTCGCGCCAAAGAAGTCTCGAAATAGACGGGTTTCGAGAGTCTCAATCTTCGTCTCGGCATCACCGACTGTGTAGCCAACAGCGCTTGGTGAAGTGTCCAATCGCCTATCCTGTTGAGAATCGGGGCCGGGATTGGCGGAGGTCGGGTGACGGCCGTAGCAGCGTGCCGAACGTGTGGCACCGAGCCTTTGGAGAACGCCCCGCGACATAGCGAAGACGCTTGGCTTCGAAGGGCATATCGCGTGGGCCGAGTTGTGATAAAGGCGGTCGGCCGGAAGTCTTTGTCCCGCACTGTCTCGAAACAGACTGGTTGAGAGGAAGCGGTGGACCATCCGATTCCTGACGTTCCAGTTTCCATCACGGTCTTGGTGGTCTCTGTAGCTGTCGTCTTCACCGTGTGGGTGCCGGTGATCATGTATCGCGCTGCGATACGTCATGGCCGTTCGACCAGTGAATCGCTAATGCTGGCGGGTGTCCTTGCGGCCCTGTTCGCGGTCTGGTTCGGCTTGTCGGCGGGATTTACCCAGGTGGAGGCCTTTCACGATGGTCCGGACCGGCCACCGTGGCTCGTCTACTTGTTCTTCGCGCTCATCGTTATCGGACCGGTTGCGGTGGCACGCTGGTCGTCGCTGGATGAGTTGCTGGCCGACCGGCGAACGCTCGCCGAGCTGCTCATCTCACAGACCGCTCGCTGGTTGGGATGCGTGTTCCTGGTGTTGGAGGTCGGCGGCCAGGTTCCCGGCTTCTTCGCCTACCCAGCCGCCTTCGGCGACATCACAGTCGGCGTCACCGCCTGCGTCGCCGTCATCGCCCTGATCTGGTCGACGTCGACGGCTATTCCCATTGCCTGGTCGGTGCTTGGTCTTCTCGATTTCGTTGGCGCTGTGGGAACCGGGTTCCTGGCGTCCCAAGCTCTCGCCGTGGTGCATACCGACCCACCGACGTCGGCGTTCACCCAGTGGCCGATGGTCCTCTTCCCGGCCTACATGGTGCCTTTCTCGATTATTCTGCACATCACCACGATCCGCGTGCTGCTGGCAAACCGGAGGCGCGCCAGGGATGAACATACGTCCGTCGCCACATCGCCGGCGATTGCCGGCGGATAGACACAAACTTTCAAAAGTTCGTCTTGGAGATGGCACGGCAATATGACGGACATGGTTGACCAGCAGTGACACGATATTGGCGTGGACGATGCTTGCGGTGCGCCGACAGCAGCGGGACGGTCGTGTGGTTCATGTGGGGTGGAACTGCCGCCGGACTCACGGTTCTGCAACAAGTGCGGCGTGAAGATCACGCCCGCTGCCGCATCGGCGGAGTACAAGCAGGTGACGGTGCTGTTCGCCGATGTGGTGCATTCGATGGACATCGCGGCGGCTGTCGGGGCGGAGCGGTTGCGCGAGATCATGGCCGACCTCGCCGGCCGGTGCGCCGCGGTGGTGCAGCGGTTCGGTGGGACGGTGGACAAGTTCACCGGCGACGGGATCATGGCGGTGTTCGGTGCACCGACAGCGTTGGAAGACCACGCCAGCCGGGCTTGCATGGCCGCCTTGGACATCCAGCATGAAACGGGTCGCTTGGCTGCTGAGCTGCAACGTCGCGACGATGTGATCCTGCGGCTTCGCATCGGGCTGAACTCTGGCCAGGTGGTCGCCGGTGAGATCGGCTCGGGGCCTTTCGGTTACACCGCCGTTGGTGAACAGGTGGGGATCGCTCAGCGGATGGAAGCCGTCGCTCGGCCGGGTGAGGTGCTGCTCAGTAGGTCGACCGCGCGATTGGTTGATGGCGTAGCGGTGCTCGGCGAGCCCGAGGTGGTTCGGATCAAGGGCGCTGAGAAACCGGTCTCCGCCCAGCGATTGATGGGCATCGAGGCACAGCATCGTGGCGCCGGGCGTATTGAGTCGGATTTGGTCGGCCGGCGGTGGGAGATGTTCGCCGTCGAAGCGTTGTTGGGGCGCGCAGTTGACGGCGACGGCGCCGTTGTAGGTTTCTTCGGGCCACCGGGCATCGGTAAGAGCCGTCTGGTGCGTGAAGTCTGTGCAATCGCAGCTACTCGCGATGTCGAAGTATTCGCGGCCTTCTGCGAGTCGCACACCAGCCAGGTGCCCTTCTATACCGTCGCGCGGCTGCTGCGAGCAGCCACCGGCGTCAAAGGTCTTGACGCCCAAGCCGCTCGAACCCACATCCGGGTTCAGGCTCCCGATGCGGAGCCCGAGGACTTGCTGCTCTTTGACGACCTGCTGGGCATCGCCGATCCTGATGCGGCGCTGCCGAAGGTCGATCCGGACGCGCGTCGGCGGCGGTTGACGGCGCTGGTCAATGCCGCATCGCTTGCCCGCACAACCCCGGCGATCTATGTCATCGAGGATGTGCACTGGATTGACGAGGTCAGCGAATCGATGCTGGCCGCGTTCCTCACGGTGATCCCGCAGACGCCCTCGCTGGTACTCATCACCTACCGCCCGGAATACCGCGGTCCGTTGCGCCGGGCGCCCGGCGCTCAGACCATCGCCCTTGCGCCGCTGAGTGATCCGGAGACCGCAGCATTGGTCGCACAGCTGCTCGGGCCGGACCCTTCGGTTGCAGGGTGGGCGACCATGATCACCGAAAAGGCCGTCGGCAATCCCTTTTTCGCTGAGGAGATGACGCGTGACCTGGCCGAGCGCGGTGTGCTGTCCGGGGCCCGCGGCGCCTACGTCTGCGCGGTTGCAGCTGGCGAGGCCGGAGTGCCGCCCACCCTGCAGGCCACCATCGCCGCCCGCATCGACCGGCTCGACCCGGCGGCCAAGCGCACCTTGACGGCCGCGGCGGTCATTGGCGCGCGGTTCAGTCGGGCCCTACTGGAAACGCTGGGGATCGATCCCGTCCTCGAGGAGTTGGTAGACGGCGAGCTCATCGATCAGATCCGCTTCACCGGACAACCCGAGTATGTGTTTCACCATCCGCTGATCCGCACCGTGGCCTACGAGGCACAGCTCAAATCCGATCGCGCTCAGATGCATCGACGCCTCGCCACCGCGATCGAATCACGTGACCTAGGATCCGGCGATCAGAACGCCGCGCTGGTCGCCGAGCATCTGGAGGCCGCCGGTGAGGGGCAAGCCGCGTACGGCTGGCACATGCGCGCCGCGGGCTGGGCGATGAATCGCGACATCGCCGCGGCGCGACTCAGCTGGCAACGCGCCGAAAAGATCGCCGACGCCCTACCCGCCGACGAGCCGGAGCGGACAACCATGCGGATTGTCCCCCGCACCTTGTTGTGCGGCAGCGCGTGGCGAGTCCACGCCAGCGTCGCCGGCGCACCCTTCGACGAGCTGCGCGAGTTGTGCACGGCCGCAGGTGACAAGGCGTCATTGGCCATTGCGATGGTAGGGCTGGTGCTCGATTACGCCTATCAGGCCCGGCTGCCCGAGGCCTCGCCGTTGGCATCGGAAACCATGGCGCTCATCGAGTCGATCGACGAGGAGACCTTGACGGTGGGGATGTCCGTGCCCCTGATCTATGCCAAGGGTGAGGCCGGCGAGTGGCGCGACGCACTGAGCTGGTCGGAGCGGGTCATCGAGCTGGCCGACGGCGATCCATCGAAAGGCGGTTTCATACTGGGGATTTCGCCGTTAGCCGTCGCCTTTGCATTGCGGGCGGTGGCTCGTTATTGCCTGGGTCTTCCTGGATGGCCCGACGACGTGACAGGCGCCCTGGCGATGGCGCGCGACGCCGACGCGTTGTCTTACGCGCTGGTTGTCGTGTACATCTACTTCCCGGGAGTGATGGTTGGCGTACTGGGACCCGACGATTCGACGGTGAGTGAGATCGAGAACGCGCTGCGGGTTGCCGAACGATCCAGTGATGACCTCGCGGTGGCCTTCACCCGGATGTCACTGGGTGTCGCGCTGGTGCACCGCCGAACGGTTGCGGAGCGCGATCGCGGAGAGAAATTGCTGACCGAGGTCAGAAACGTGTTCCAGCGCGGGGGGCTCAACGTCGCCGAGTTACCAATTGTGCATATGTATTTGGCGCGAGAAGGGGCCAGGCGTGGAGATCTCGACGGCGCCATACCCCTCATGCGCGCGGCCGTCGATGATCTGGTCCGCGGGGGGCAGCTGCTGGCCTGGGGCGTTCCGGCGACGGCTGTCCTGGTCGAGACACTGCTCGATCGGGGTGCCGGCACCGACGTGGCCGAGGCCGAGGCCGCGATCGAACGATTGGCCGGAGCCGCGACCGACGGTGGTTTCGCCATGTACGACATCTGGCTGCTGCGATTACGCGCTCTGCTGGCGCGGGCTCGTGGTGATACCGGGGCATACGTGCACTTCCGGGATCGCTACCACGGCATGGCGAAATCCTTTGGCTTCGAAGAGCATGTCACGTGGGTCGAGGCGATGCCATGATGGTGGCGCATTCTGTACCTGCCCCGACGCTGACTTCTCGGCGAATATTGGGCGAACGCGCGTTTCTCGATGTGCCCGTTCGCTCCCGCTAAGCCATGCCGTCTGGTGTAATCCGGGGGCCGGGTGAATGGCGAGGAGGATCGTTGCCGCTAAAGCGATATGACTTCACCGACTTGTACAACGACCTGACCACTCCCTTGGTCCGCCCATTTGACGTCGCGGAGGCGTGCCTCAAATATGCGACATGGAGGACGCGAAACGGGTACCAGTTCAATTCCGCGGGGTGGAATGAGTGGGACATCACGCGGGAACTACAAAGGGATGTCCCCCTGACCGTCCGTGCAACTCTGGATCCCGCTGCCGTCCCTAGGATTGCCGACACAATCGACCGAGCGAAGTATCACTCTCCCCTAGCCGCCTGGGTTGCGGCCAAGCTGATCTCGACGGGGAGATCACGGAAATTCACCGACGATCGCTACGTCCTCGAGCACGAGCTGAAAGATTTGGAAGGTTTTGCCATACCGCCCAGCGGTCCGGAGCTTTTGTGCGGCAAAGGGACAGACTTCTCGACGAGGCCGGGGTCGGACCGTAATCAGTACGATCCCTCTGCCGTTGAAGGACTCGCGCTGTGGCGCGATGAGCCGCTGTTTCACGGCGACTTCAAAGCGATCGTTGATAGGACCTGCGCGGCACAACTCGACGTCGCTATCGGACACGACGGCAGATTGAAGGTCGCGCTCATCCAGCCCAACAAGAGTCTCCTCGGGCTGAGCGTCACGATGGTTTCACCAAAATCAGACACAGCGCATCGTTTTTTTGGCGTGGGGCCCCGCCGCGCGAAGGCTCAAACGAAGAAAATCGTCGAGGGTCTGAGGCTGGCGGCAGCTGCCGGAGCCGGTATCGCACTGCTGCCCGAACTGATCACGACGAAAGCCGAGGTAGCGAAGGTTGCCGCGGAACTCAGCACGCAGGGCAACATCATCTCGGACAGGCCCGATAAGCAAACCCTGCGAGTCGTCGTGTCGGGCAGCTACCACCACGTCGACGCGGGAAACAAGCAACGCAACACCACCAAGGTGTTTTTCCCCCAAAGCCCTTCCCCGATGCTGCAGCGGGAGCACTCCAAATCCGGCATGTTCGTCTACCGTACGCGTCAGTCCGACGTCGAGGCGTGGCAGCATTCTCCGTGGATTTTCCACTGGCCGGCGGTATTCGCGCTGATCCGCGAGCGCATTCGCGGCGTTCTTCTCCGCAAGGATGAGAAGCCACTCGACTTCCGCGAGGATGTGGAGCCGTCGAAAGAGATCAGGTTGTTCGCCGGCTCCCGGTTCTCTGTGGTTGTAGTCATCTGCGCAGACCTGTTGAACAGGACCTTCCGCAGAGTTCTCGAAACCCTGCAACCCTCGCTGATACTCGTGTGCAACATGACCCCCAAGCAGGGTGACTTCGCCAGCGTCGCCCACGCGCTGATCCTCGACTGTCAGTCGACGCTGGTCGGTGTCAACAATCCCGCGACGTGGCCAGGGCGGGGTGCGGTATCGGGTGGGATGGCCGGATTGCCTGTTCGCGACGGAAATAAGCGCGTCATCGAAGCACACGTGCCGTCCAACAAAATCTTGATTTTCGATCCCAAGGCGAAAAAGTTGTTCGAGTACCCGGGTTAGCCAATTACGAGTGGTGCTGCTCGGAGCTTTGACATCTAATCTGGACATATGTCGACGTTTCAAGAGCTTTCGCCCTACGAGCTGTTTGCGGCTGTGCGTCCCCGATTGCTCAACGGGTCGGCGGACATCAGCGCGGTGTCGCACTTGGGCGAGGCTATTTCCGACGTACTGGACAACGGCTGCCCCGACGCCGACGTGCGGTTGATGATCGCCGACCTGGAAGCGGAACGTGCGAACGCCGAAGCCGGCGAGATCAACGGCCAGTGGAGCCTGCCCCTCACTAGCCTCCTGGGGCTGCTCAGGCAAACAATGCACAACCGCGAAGTGATGGCGGCGGCCCTCGACCCGAGCAGTACAACATTGCGCGGCAAGGTGCTTGCGGCGATCGACGCCGGCGTCACCACACCCAGCGCGATCGGCCCGCATCTGCACTCGCCCACCACGGTCGTATCGCAGATACTGCTCCAACTCGCCAACGAGGGCCTCGTCGAACCCGCCGAACCGGCAGACGACCTTCAACAGCGCCCCTATCGTCGTGTGCGAGCGACTGGCGAGCAACCCGGTTACGCCTACGAACCCGGCGACACCGAGCAACGGGAGGACACCGAGGGACGCGGCGAAACCGCGGGCACGTGACGGCGGTCTTACACGGCTTGCAATGTCAGCGCCGGCGCGGAATCGGTTGACAGCGGGACGTTTTCGCGCTGCAGCAGCCGCATAGTGACCTTCATGTTCAGAGATATCGAGGGGTCGATGCGTCGGTGCGCGGCGTAGTGCTAAGCGGCGGAGTGCCCTTCTCGGTGTCGTTTAGGTACGAGGGCTGGTCGTCGACGATTGAACCTTAATTGGGTCGAGCGGGTTGCCCTCCGGGATTGATGAACAGTTCTGCGGTGCCGTCTGGCCGGCGACGCGCTGCTTGATCCAGGCGATCGCGTTCGGTACCCAGAGCAGAAGGCTTGAGATGTGGCTGTAGTCGTCGTACTGCTCGTACCAGACCGGCGTGCCCTTTTTGCAGTAGCTGCGGGCGAGCGTGCGAACGTCGCCGGCGATCATGACGCCGTCGCCGGCACCGATGTCGCGCTTGTTGCCCGGTGTGCCCTCGAGCTCACCATTGGCGCCTTGGCCGATGAACAGGGGGATCGTTGGCGTGCCAACGCCTTCAGGATCCCCGCCGGTGCCCATGATCAGCTTGTTGACACACTCGACATAGAGCGGAATGCTCTCTGGGCTCGGGTATTCCGGCTTGGCTAGGTCGGCCCACTTCAGACCCGTCTTCTTGAGGGGGTCCCCGTACCGGCCGAGAACGTTGATGATCGACTTGGTCTGCATGTTGTTGAAGAGCTTGACGCCGTTGGCGCTGAGATACTGCCTGACATCGACCTCGAATGCGCGTGTGATGCCGACCAGCGCCATCAGCATGACGCCACCCCAGAACCAGGTGTCCTCGACGTAGTGAAAGTTGTGCGCCGGGTGGACGAGCAGGCCGCCCATCGCCGCGCCGATCAAGCGCTCGTTGACGTCGGGCGCGTATGTCGGGGCGAGCTCAGCGGCCCACTCGGTGGCGATGGCACCGCCGGAGTATCCGAGCATCGCAACCACTGCGTCGTCCGGGAGGTCGAGGGTCGACTTCTTTGAAAATGCGGCACGGATCGAGTCAAGCGTGTTCATTCCGTACTCGGGGCCTGCTGCGAAGTCCGCCCTCTGGCCCTCGGTGTCGGGAACGATGACCGTGTACCCGTCGGCGAGGAACCGACTGAAGATCGACAGCTCGACACTGGCGACGAGTCCGCCGAGCCTTTTTCCGCCGGAGATCGAATACGACGGCTCGTCGCTCTGGCTGAGCGAGTCGTAGGCGGATTGGTACGAGATCACCTTCGGCTTGTCGGGCTTGATCGGCGGCGGAATGACCGAGGTGACGTTGATGGTCGGCTTGTGGGTCTGGCTGGTCGACCGGTAGAGCAGCTGTGTGGCCTTGAACGGCGTCGGAACGCCCCCTATGTAGTAGTTGATCCTGCGATGCTTCAGCACCGTTCCCGCATCGATGTTCCCCAGCGGCTTGTCGTATTTATAGAAAGGATCATCCTTTGGCTCCGGCATGGCTGCGGCCATGGTGGGCTCGACACTTGGATCGGGATACCAGCCCGGTGATGGTGTAGTCACAGCTTCCCCTTTGACCCGTGGGCGCAGTGCTGCCCCCGACAAAACCCCAACAGGACTTTAGACATGCGATAGGCGCCCGAGCTTGGGACGTGGCCGGAACGGCGTCTGAACAACTCGTGCCTTCGTGTCGAGCATGGCGCACCCTCAAGAAAGTCGGTCGCGGTTTGCTGGGTGGTAGTGGGCTTGGTGTGACATCCTGTGCGGGTGTCCGCAGGGGCCGCGCCTTCTGGGGTTGTGACGTTTCTGTTCACCGATATTGAGGGTTCGACCCGTCGGTGGGAGGCCGACGCCAACGTGATGCGGAAGGCGCTTGCTGCCCATGATGAGGTATTGCGTCACGAGATTGAGTCGCACGGCGGGTTTTTGTTCAAGCACACCGGTGACGGTGTGTGCGCGGCGTTCAGCTCCCCGAAGGCGGCAGTAGATGCCGCGGTGGCTGCGCAGCGGGAGTTGGAGTTGCCGGTGCGGATGGGGTTGGCGACCGGCGAGGCCGAACTGTGTGAGGGCGACTACTTCGGTGCGGTGCTCAATCGCACGGCGCGGGTGATGGCCGCCGGGCATGGTGGTCAGATCCTGCTGACCGACTCGACCGCGGTTCTGCTCAGTGGAGTCGATCTTGTGGATTTGGGTCCGCGGCGGTTGCGGGACGTACCAATGCCGCTCGGTGTCTTTCAAGTACGGGCAGCGGGCCTGCGTGAGGAGTTTCCTGGACTGCGGGCGCTGGAGACAACGCCGGGGAATTTGCGACCCGCGACCACCAGCTTGATTGGACGCGAGTCCGAACTCGACGATGTGCAAGTGGCGGTCAAAGCGCATCGGTTGGTGACACTGACCGGAGTGGGTGGGGTCGGCAAGACCCGCCTGGCAACGGAGGTCGCGGCGCGTCTGGCGGACGAATTCCCGGATGGGGTTTGGGTTTTCGAACTCGCCGCAGTCACCGATCCGGCTGCGGTGCCCGATGCGGCGGCGGCGGTGCTGGGCATCACCCAACAGCCGGGCAAGAGCGTCACCGAGAGCGTGGCCGCCGCGATGGAGGGCCGGGTGCGGTTGTTGGTGTTCGACAACTGCGAGCACGTGCTCGACGCCGCCGCTGATCTGATCGATGCCATCCTCGCGCACTCGGCGTCTGTGCGAATCCTGGCCACCAGCCGCGAAGGCCTCGGGATCCCCGACGAGCAGGTGCGGCCGGTGCGCTCTCTGGACGCCGCATCGGGAATCGACTCCGCGGCGGTGAGCCTGTTCGTCGAACGCGCCCAAGGCATTGCGCCGGGCTTCTCGATGGTCGACGGCGATGAAGCCGCCACAGTCACCGAGATTTGTCAGCGCCTTGACGGGATTCCCTTGGCCATCGAGCTGGCCGCCTCGCGGATGGCGTCGATGACCGCCGGTGAAATGCGTGATCGTCTTGATCACCGGTTCAGGCTGCTGGTCGGCTCGCGGCGCGGCCTGGAACGCCACCAGACACTGCGCCACGCGGTGGGCTGGTCCTACGACCTTCTGGATGACACCGAAAAGTCAGTGCTGCAACGCTGTTCGGTGTTCGCGGGCGGATTTGACCTGCAAAGCGCCTGCGCGATAGCGGGATCCGACGACCGCGACGAGTACGCCATCCTCGCTGTGCTGGACGCCCTTGTGCGCAAGTCGCTGCTGATCGCCGACCGATCAGCAGGGCGGACCCGGTATTCGATGCTGGAGACGATCCGTCAGTTCGCCGAGGAACAACTCGTCGTTCGCGGCGAAGCATCCGAGATTCGGGCCGTCCACTCGCGCTACTTCGCCGGACGGGAAGCCGACATCATGGCTGTGTGGGACAGCCCCCGACAGCGGGAGGCCTACGACTGGTTCGCGGTCGAGCTGGCCAACCTGCGCACCGCCTTTCGGTGGGCTGCCGACCAAGGCGACCTCGACAGCGCCGCCGCCATCGCCACCTATGCAGCGTGGCTTGGCCCGGCTCTCGAGAACAACGAATCCATAGCCTGGGCCGAAGAGTTAGTCGAGCCCGCCCGAGCCGTCGACCATCCTCGACTCGCCGCGCTATGCGTGATGGCATCGCTGAGCGTCCTCGTCGGACGCTACGAAGAGGCTGTGCACTATAGCGGGGTCGGCCAGACAGTAATCGCCGCTGCTCGCGACAAGGTGTCGTACTTCGGTGAGCCATTTCTCGGCAGTGCGTATTTGTTCGTCGGCCAGCCCGAACGGTATCTCGAGCTGTGCCGCGCCCAGCTCACACGCAGTGGCGACACCAACACATTCGCCAGGGTGCACCTTGTGGTCGCTTTAGCCGTCTCCGGTTCGACTGACGAGGCGATGGTAACCGCCAACGGCCTCATCGAGGCCGCCGAAGCGACCGGCAATCCGTGGGTGCTTGCGTACGCACTTCTCGCGTGCTCGTATGCCTTCCGCGACGGTGATCCAGCCCGCGCGCTCAAGGCGATCCGCCGCAGCGTGCTCGTCGCGCGGGACAGCGGCAACCGTATCTGGGAGACACAATTCTCGCACTTCCTGGCCGTACTCGAGGCCGAGCAAGGGGACCAGGTGGTGGCGTTGGACTACCTCGCCGTGGCCATCCGCAATAACCACGGGGCGGGCAACATCGGCATGCTGCATAACCCCCTGGCTGTCCTGGGCGCCCTTCTCGACCGGTTCGGACGCTACGGACCAGCGGCCACCATCGCCGGTTTCGCAACGGTCAATCCCATCGCCGCAGCGACCTTGCCCGAACTAGGTACAGCGATTACCCACCTCCGCGAAGTCCTCGGCGACCAGACGTACGAATCGCTCGCCCGCAAGGGCGAGACGATGACCACCGCCGAGATGGTGGCTTACGCCTACGACCAAATCGACCAGGCGCGAGCGGAACTGAACGCTGTCGCAAAATAGACGACATTCGAGAGTCTCAATACTCTGTTTCGTAATCAGCGTAAACGCCGACGGCCCTCCTCCAGGTGTTTAACCGGCTATCTTTAGAGGACGCTTAACGCGGGCCGTTTGTTGTGCGCCGTTATTTAGGAGATGTCATGACCTTCGATACGCCGAACGGCACCCACGGCGCCCGCCAGCCTGGCGCTGGTCGCTTGATGCGGTGGTTCAACGGTTGGAACATGAAACGAATCCGCCGCAAAGGCGGCAAGGTCATGGGGATGGACGCCCTGGTCTTGACCACCGTTGGCCGCAAGAGCGGGGCCGAGCGCAGCACCCCCGTCAGCTATCTTCCGGACGGCAACGACGCCTGGCTAATTGTGGCGTCGGCGAACGGAGCAGCCAAGAACCCGGCCTGGTACCACAACATTGCCGCACATCCCGATCAAGTTCGAGTTGAAATGGCCGGGCGCAAAGTAACCGTCAGCGCCGAGCAGCTCCACGGACAGGCCCGTGAAGAAGCGTGGCGACGAATCAAGAAAGAGTTACCGCGTTTTGCTAAGTACGAGGAGCAGACCGATCGCGAACTGCCGGTAATTCGTCTGCAAGCTCGCTGACGTACGCCTACGGCCAAATCGACCAGGCCCGAGCAGGACTGAACGCCGTCTCGAAATAGACCACATATGAGACGTCAGCGGAGGTGGGCACTGCCGCTTCGATAGCCCTGATGACGGTGTCCCAAATGTTGGTCTCAGAAATACCTCTCTCGAATACGTGTCGATCGCATTCATGAAGCAGTCGTCTGCCGGTTCGGCGCAAGTGATCTGACGGCCGGTTACTCGGCCTTATGCGAAACGTCGGCAATCAAACCGCCGCGTCCATGACGAACTCGGCGGCGGTCGCATACGACGATTCGTCGCTGGTAAGGAACAGCACGAACATCGACACCTCCTGCGCTTCCCCAGGCCGTCCCAGCGGGATGTTGAGGACATCCTGCGGAAGCTTGGCGGTCATCGGAGTGCGAATGAAACCCGGGTGAATGGAGTTGACACGGATGTTGTGCGGTGCCAATTCCAGTGCGGCGGACTTGGTCAGACCGCGGACCGCCCACTTTGAGGTCACGTAGCCGTGCACCCACGCGGCGCCACGCAGGCCCTCGATGGATGAGACGTTGACGATCGAGCCGCCGCCGGCGGCGGTCATCGGGTCGATGACCGCTTGGATGCCCAACAGCGTGCCGGTGACGTTCACGTCGAGGATCTGTTGCCATTTGGTCAGGTCGAATGTCTTGAGCGGGCCATAGTTCATGATTCCGGCGTTGTTGACCAAGACATTCAACTTGCCGAACTCTTCCACCGCCGAAACGGCAGCCGCCGCCCATTGCTCGGGATTGGTTACGTCGAGATGCACATAGCGCGCCGCGGCGCCGAGTTCGTCAGCCAGTGCTTTGCCTTCGTCGTCGAGGATGTCGCCGATCATCACCTTGGCTCCCTCGGTGACGAGCAACCGGGCGTGAGAGGCCCCCATGCCCCTGGCGGCGCCGCTGATCAGTGCGACCTTGTCATCCACGCGTCCCATGAGTTTCTCCTATGTCAAGCCGCTGCCGGTTGGCGAGGCTTTTGGGCGGTTTGATGGTCGGTATGAAGATGGTGGAAGACGACG
>Ga0335072_10010914_pt1 | contig 13043 bp, 13 predicted proteins | sample Lox_Sample_21_FD_206725 | JGI IMG/M metagenome (GOLD analysis project Ga0335072, IMG submission 206725) | Soil microbial communities from Loxahatchee National Wildlife Refuge, Florida, United States - Lox_Sample_2.1 | ecosystem: Environmental > Terrestrial > Soil > Wetlands | place: USA...
CCGCTGCGTACTCACCATCAACCCCTGGCCGTTTGACGATGAGGTGTACTTCGCCATCCACCCGGTCGTCGGGAGCATGCCCAGTCACATGAGCGTCCTGCTGGCCGGAACGAACGTGCCCTACGCCAACCTGCTAGCAAGACGGCCGGCGATCATGCCATCATCCGCATCTTGCGCAGCGAGGGCATCCGCCGCTCAGAGCTCCTTTGCATGACCATGCATCCGCTGCCGGGCGATGTGATCCGGAACCCGGTGTTCCGGCCCGTCCCGTTGAAGGGGGCGAGGGCCGCTGGCGAGGGCCGCCTGATCGTCCTCGCCTCGGCCTCAGCCCGGGCGCTGGCCATCTACCTGCGCGCCGCTGGAAACATCGCCTCGCAGACTCCGACTGGGTCTGGCTCGGGACGCACGGGCGTGGACGGTTCCAGAACACCGGGATCCGCAAGATTCTGATCCGCGGAGCTGAGGAGGCCGGATACGCGGGAGTCACCCTGCACCAGTTCCGCCACACCTTCAGCGACGCCTGGCTAAAGTCAGGCGGCTCTGAAGGCGACCTGATGCGCCTCAACGGCTGGACGACGCGCCAGATGGTGGACCGCTACGCCGACGACGTTGCGAACCAGCGTGCGCTGGAAGCCAAGCGGGGGCGGGGCGACATGTTCTGAGACGGTCCCGGGCGCTCGGCGCCTCCCGTCGCGGTCAGTGTGCGCCGCCCGGGCGGCGCACAACCGGCTGGGAAGCGCCGGCGTGACGCGCCCACCCTCCGTGGCGACGCCCTTCCGCGCCCGCCGGGAGGCGCCCGCCGCCCGGCGGCAGGCGTTTCGCCTGCACTCACGGAAGGAACATGCTCATGTCCGCTGTCTCCGATGACCTGACCGCGCGTAACGCCACCATCGACGATCTCGTGGCGCTGCTTCGCGGCCAGCAGTCGCGCAAGGTCGACGTGGTCGCGTCCGCATCGTCGGTGCGGGCCGAGGGCGGGTGCCTGGTCCTCGACCAGACCATGCCGTTGCTTGGGGCCGACGGGGTGACGATGACCGCCGGCCGGTACCGGCCGACCGACGTGTGCGACGCGGGGATCGCCGACAAGCTCGGCATCCCCGCCGCCTACCTCCGCAGGACCCGAGACAACCATCCCGGGCTGTTCGACGCGAACGTCAACGGGTGGCTGGAGCGCGACGACCGGCGGTTCTTCATCCGCGCGCTGCGCGGCGCCGACGGGCAGACCGGGGTCGCCCGGGCGTGGCTGTCGGACGGGTACAAGCGGATCGACCACCTCGACACGCTGATGGCCGTCTTCGACGGTATCCGCCGCGCCGGGCACCCGGTGCAGATCGAGACCTGCGACCTGACCGACCGGCGGATGTACGTCCGGGCCCGCTGCGAGTCCGTCCAGGCGCTCGCGCCCGGGCTGCTGGCCGGGTACCGGTCCCCGTTCACGGGGGCGTCGGGGGCCGACAACCCGGTCGTGTTCGCCGGGTTCATCGTCACCAACTCCGAGACCGGCTGCGGCGCTGCCACCGTCACCCCGCGGATCATCGCGCGGGTCTGCGACAACGGGATGACCATCACCCGCGACGCGATGCGCGCGGTCCACCTCGGCGAGCGAATGGATGAGGGTATCGCGTGGTCCTCCGACACCCTCGACCGGCAGCTCGAGCTGGTGACCGCCAAGGCCCGCGACGCGGTGACCGCGTTCCTCGACCCCTGCTACGTCACCCGGCTGGTGCGGGAGATGGAGGCCCACGCCGGGCACCGGGTCGCCGACGCGCCCAAGGCGATCGAGGTGATCGGCTCCCGGCTGCGCTACACCGAGGCGCAGCAGAAGGAGATCCTGGACCACTTCATCGCCGGGGGTTCGCCGACGGCGAGCGGGATCATGCACGCCGTCACCTCCGCCGCCCAGGTCCAGGGCGACGGCGACGCCGCCTGGGACCTGGAGGCCAGCGCGCTGGACGCTCTCCGGCTCGCCGCCTCGATCTGATCCGCTGCCGGCCGAGGCGGTTCCCGGGCTTTTACAGCGGCCCTGGACCGCCTCGGCCGCCCTCGCTGAGAGAAGGGAGCAAGTGCATGATTGAGGCTCCGCCGCAGGTCCCGCCGATCAGGCCGCTGCTGCGGTCCGCGCTGTCCCTGGCCGGACGCGGCTGGCTGGTGTTCCCCTGCGCCCCCGGCGCGAAGCGCCCAGCGCTGCGCGGCAGCTGGCAGGAGCACGCGACCACCGATCCGGCCCGCATCCGCGCCTGGTGGGGCCGGGCGGCGTACAACATCGGGATCGCCTGCGGGCCCTCCGGCCTGGTCGTCATCGACCTCGACATCCCCCGAGACGCCGCTGCGCCCGCCCGAGGTGAGGGCGGGAGCGCAGTTTCCGGCGCGGTCACGCTCGCCAAGCTGTGCGGCCGGCATGGCCAGGCCTACCCGCTGCCCACCTACGTCGTCGGGACCCCGTCGGGCGGCCGTCATCTGTACTACACGCCGCCGGGCTCGCCGGTGGGGAACTCCGCCGGACGGCTAGGCCCGCACATCGACGTGCGCGGCGCCGGGGGGTACGTCGTCGGCGACGGCAGCAGGATCGGCGGGCGCGCGTACACCGCGCGGGATGAAACCACGCCCGTCCCGCTTCCCGCGTGGATCGCGGGCCTGCTCCGAGATCAGCCCGAGGCAGGCGGTCGGTCGGCTCCGCGCGACGGCGCACGGTCGACCGCGACCTACGCGCTGGCGGCGCTGCGCGATGAGACCCGGATGGTCGCCGCCGCCCGGCCGGGAACACGCAACGCCACGCTCAACCGCGCCGCGTTCAGCCTCGGCCAGCTGGCCGCCGCCGGGCTGCTGGCGCCGGCGGCCGTCGCCAGCGCCCTGGCCGACGCCGCAGTGCGGGCGGGACTGCCCGCCGGCGAGGCAAGTCGCACGATCCGATCGGGGCTGGCCGCAGGGGCCCGCCGCCCCAGGGGCGGTTAGATGCTGCGCAAAGGCGATCAGTCGCGGCGCTGGCCGAGCGGTCGTCAAAGGGGAGGGACGAGGTCCGAAAGCCGCTCCAGGAGCGACGGCGAGTCCGTCCAGCCGATCGGGTGCAGGGTGTATGGGTCGGCGTCGAGCTGGATGAACGAGGCCGAGCCGGTGCGGCCGACCAGGCTCCAGCCGTCTCCGTCGGCCCGGACGATCGCCGAGTCGCCCGCAGGGTAGATGCGAACCCGTCCGGCCGGCGGAGGCTGCCGCAGGTAGGAGCGGGCGGCGTCCAAGGCAGCCCGGACCCGCTCCGGTGCATCCTGGTCGCCCGCGAGCGGAGTGTCGCCGACGGGGTACGCGGCGGTGAACGCGTCCCAGCCGGCGGCGATCTCGTAGGCGGCGCGACGGCGGCGGCCAGGGGTCCATTCCGGGGGTGCGGCAGGTCCGGGCGGCCGGTGGTTCGCCCAGAACTCTCGCCAGGCCGACTGCACGAGCATCGGCACGTCGGGGTCGGCGTACCGGCCGAGCAGTCCCACCCAGCCGGGGAGGTCGCCAGCCTCGATCAGATCATGGCAGGCTTCGCACGCATGCCAGTCGGCGCAGCCGACCACCTCGCTGCCCGCCACCCGAGGCGGCTCGCCGCGCAAGCCGGCCAGCGGCTCCCCGAGGAGGATCTCAACATCGGCTCCTTCGTAGAGCCAGGCCGGGTCGGGTGCCCGGCAGAACTGGCAGCGCGGGCCGCCGCCGAATTCCTCCGGCCACCCCTCGCGCACTTCCGCGATCTCGCCGGCCGCCACCGTGACGCCCGCCATGGTGGCGTCGCCGCCGCGGCCGTAGGCGTCGGCCGCCTCCCGAACCGCAGACGTGGCGGTGCTGATGATCGTCGTCCGCCGGTTCATCTGGTCGAGCAGGTAGAGCGCGTAGCCGCCGGCCGCCGGGGGCAGCCCCAGGGCGGCGCAGGCGTCCTCGTAGGTTCCCCCGAGCTCGTCCGGGACATGCCCGGGCGCCAGGAGCACGGCGACCTGGTCCACAGTGCCACTATTCCCCTTCCGCCCGCCGCCGGGAAGCACCGCCGGCGACACGCTTTGCCGCCGCGCATCCCGGCCCGGGCGTTGCCGGCGGCGGGCAGTCCCCGGCGTCCCGGTCTCAGGCCAATCGACTGACCGGAACCGCGCCTTCGCCGGCCTGGCGAGACTGCACCGCGCGGGCGCGGCCGCAACCGGGCGGCAGGGCCCCGCCGCCGAAGATCTCCCGATTATCCGCAGCCGCGGCGAGCCGGCTGCGCCGGCCTGCGGCCTTTCCCCGCCCGGCCCGCGGCAGGAGATCTCTCCGGCGGGCCGCCCGGTGTGCCCCCGCCGGCCCTCGCCGCGGCGCCTTCCGCCCGGCGGCCGGGAAGGCCGCGACCCCGCGCACGCGGGCCGATCCCTTCCCGGCGCGCAACCGCCAACAACGGAACGGAGCAACGCAATGACCGACACGATCGACATCACCGCCGACGACGCGACCGGCCAACTCCCCGCGCAGCCGGCAGCCGGCCGGGCGATGATCGCCACCGGGCTGCTGACCGCGCACCCGGGCAACGTCCGCCGCGACATCCACCTCGACCAGGAGTTCCTCGACTCCATCGCCGAGCTCGGCATCCTCACCCCGCTGCGGATCACCCCCGCCGGCGGCGGGGCCTACCGGGTGATCGAGGGCCACCGCAGGCTCGCGGCCGCCGACCGGCTCGGCCTCGCCGAGGTCCCCTTCGACCTGGCCGCCGACCGGGAGGGCGACGAGGCCGGCCAGTTCCTGGACATGTACGCCACCAACCACCACCGCAAGGGCCTGTCCACCCTGGAGGAGGCCGACGCGCTGTTCGGCGCCAGCGCGAGCGGTGCGAGCAAGCGGCGCATCCGCAAGGCGACCGGGCTCGGCCCCGTCGAGGTTGACGCCGCCCTGGCGGCCGGCGGCATGACCGGGTTCGCCCGGGAGACCGCGGCCGCATTCGGGCAGTCCATCACCTTGGACCAGCTGGCGCTGTTCGCCGAGTTCGACGACGACGAAGCGGCCGTCAGCGCGATCATGAACGACATCTGCAACGGCCGCAGCGGTCAGCACGTCGCCGAGCGGCTCCGCCAGGCCCGCGCGGACGAAGCCGCCCGCCGGCAGCTGATCACCGGGTTCGCCGCCGACGGCTACGCCATCGCCGAGACGTTCCCCGAGTCCCGCCAGCTGCTCACCTACCTGGCCCACGACGGGCAGAACCTCACCCCCGAGACCCACGCCACCTGCCCCGGGCGCGCGGTGCACGTCAGCAGCTACACCCCCTCGGCCGTCAACCACTACTGCACCGACCCCGCCGCCCACGGCCACGAGTCCCGCCTCCCCGCCAGCTCCCTGCCCGACCTCCGCCAAAGCGCCGCCGACGACGCCGACGGCGCGGGCGCCCCTGCGGCGCCCGCGCGGGAACCCGCGCCCGACCCGGCGCGGAAGCTGGTGATCGAGGGCAACAAGGCGTGGGCCGCCGCCGCCGCCGTCCGCAGGCGGTGGCTCGCCGGGAGCCTCCCGGCCCGCCGCACCGCGCCGAAGGAGGCGATGCCGTTCATCACCGCCCAGTTCCTGGCCATGCCCGGCCCGGTTCGCGACGTCATCGGGCGCGCGTCCCGCTCCAGCCTGTTCGGCGAGATCACCGGCGGGTCCATCCGGCACGACCAGGACACCGCCGCCTGGCCGGCGGCGCGGCACCCGATCGCGCTGCTGGCCGTGATCGCGGCCTGCTACGAGGACCGGATGGACGGCGACCAGGGAAAGTACACCTGGCGCACCGACCGGTCCTACACCCAGTGCCCCCGCAAGGACGCGGGAGGCTACTTCCAGTTCCTCGCCTCGGTCGGCTACGAGCTGTCCCCGATCGAGCAGGCCGTTGCTAACGGCGTCCCCTACACCGGCGACCAGCCCGCCGACGACCCCGAGGCGGACCCCTCGCCCGACGACTCTGCGGAAGTCGAGGACGCCGACGCTGAGCACGGGGAGGCGCACGACACCAGCGTGGCGCCGCTGGAGTAGCCGCCGGTGCGTGCGGGTGCCGTCATCAGGCGGCACCCGCACGACCGAACGGGACCAATGCTGTCGCCCAAACTCGTCGCCGGCGGTTCCTCCGCCCTGCACGACAGCCAGCAGCGTGAGATCCGGGGCTCCTGTCCAACGGCCGCCGACAGCCGAGATCGCTGGCCGCTCGGCTACGTCGCCCTCAGCCCGATCGGGAATAGCCCGGGCCGCCTTCGGCGTAGGCATCACTCACCTGGCGTACGGCTGGTTCGAGTAAGCCGATTGTCGTCGGCCGCAAGCGGTCGCGGCCTGCTCGCCAGAGCGGTTGCAGAGGACGACTGACTAGGCCGAGGGCAGCCCGAGTTTGTCGAAGAAGGCGCGGTTGCGTTCGGTGGCCGAGTTCACGAGTCTGTCGAAGGACATGACCTCGATGTATGCCTTGTGCGGCTCGTTGAAGCCGAAGTAGCCCATGCCGTCGTGCGTGGGACGCAGCCCGGCGTACTCGCACCGGCTGACCATCGTCGGCGTGAGGTCGGCCAGCACGTAGCAGAACGCCGGCTGATCGCGCGAGGCCGGAATCGGACGCCCTGATGCCGTCATGACTCCGCCGGCCCGCACGCGCTTCACGTAGTCGAGCGTCTGCTGGATGGGATCCTTGTCCTCGGAGGCGTCGTTCCGCATCGGCCGCTTGATCTCCACAACGACGATCGAGGGCAACGGAAGCGTCTCGCCTTCGGCGGCCAGCACCGGGGAGCCGGGCGAGCCGACCAGTCGCATTGCGAGGATGTCGGGCTCCTTCGTTGAGCCCGATCCGGTGATTGGCATGCTCTTGAGGGTCTTGTCCGAGGCGAGGTAGTCGTGGAAGGCGAGGCGCTCGTCGATGATCCACAAGTTCGAGGCGTCGCTGCCGATCTCGTCGGAGTCCGTGCGCATCGGCATGAGCAGCGAGTGGATGGCGTCTTCCCGGGTGTACTTGCCGTGTTCGTTGGTTCGGATGAGCCTGGACAGGGCGTCAAGGATCGCCCGCCGCCGTGAGACGTACGCCGCCAAGTCGGACTGGTTGATATCGGTGACGGTCTTGAGGTAGTCGCTGAGCCGTTCCTGGTAGATCTCCGGAGCCGTGGTGTCAGCTTCGGCGAACACCGTCTGGCCTTGCTGGATGACGTCGGCTTCCAGCTTCTGGAGCTGACGATGCATGAGGAGCTCGAGGTCCTGGTTCTTGATCGACGGGTCCACCGTCAGGCCGAGGAGCTCCAGTCGCGCCAGCACCGGCCGGTACCGCGGCGCCCGGGTGCTTACGAAGTCCCTGATTCGGGCCTTGCCTTCGTCGCGCGCGGCCGTGAGTGCGTCAGACAAGAGCTTCTCGATGGCGCTGAGCACCGCCGATCGGATGTCCTCGAGCGAGATGTCGTCGTCGAGGGTTGCGCCCGCGACCCGGTCGCTGATGTCGAACGCCGTCCGGTCGGCCCGCACCTGGGTGTCGAGATAGCCGGATGAGAGGTAGCAGGCGTAGGTGAACTCGGCTGCAGCCTTGTCCTTGAGCCGGCCGTGGAGGCCGGGGACCTTGCCGGTGAGGTTCTCCTCCAGCACGACGCGGTTCGCGGCGCACCAGTACAGCCGCGGAGTCGGGTTGCGGGTCGACGACTTAAGGCAGAGGCTCGCCATCTCGAATCGCTGACCCTTGACTTCCACACTGGTCAAGGGCAACTCGGAGAAGACGAACTCCTCCATCAGCTGGTTGAGCGAGACGACCTCGTCGTCGACGACGATCACATCCGGGGCGCCGCCGGGCCGCAGGAAATACCAGATGCAGTGTTCGAAGACCTCTCGGGCGATCGCGTCGGCTGACTTGCGAGCGTTCTTCTGGAAGTCCTCCTTGAACCCGTCCAGGCGGACAGCGGTCCCGGCTTCGCTGAAGCCGCCGGGAGAGTCCACGTGCTCGACCTCGCCGGCGATGGAGAACTTGAACCCGCGTGCGCGCAGCTGTCCGTCCTCAGCCGCGTACGCGCTGCGGATGGAGACCTTGTCGAACGCTTTGAGCCACAGCAGCCGGCCCACGCCGCGGCATCCGAGGCCTGCCTTGTAGTCGGTGTCCAGCGTCTCGAACGAGCTCATGTTGTCAGGGGTGAACCCGATGCCGTTGTCTTCAACGACGAAGCCCGTGATCGGCTTCAGCGCCGCACGGCCAGGGCCGGCTGGCTCGAACTCGAACTCCTCCTGTCCGCTGCGCTCGATCGTGACCCGCAGGCGCCCCCGCTCCACCTCATGGCCGAAACGAGCGTCGATCGCCTGGAGCCCGTTGACGACGGCCTCCAGTAGCGGCAGGAGAGAGTGGCTCTTCGGGAGGTTCGTGTTCCGCACTCGTCCTTCGAGCGACGTCTTGAGTGCCATGCTGGCCCCCTCTCGATCCGCAGGTCTTACGACTCTATCGGCGCGCTCCGACAAAAACCGCGCATCCACGGCCCCGCTGGCGGCAGAACAACCCAGGTGGGCGGGTGCTAGCCGGCGCCGCCTGCAGCGCAGCGATCCCTCGCCCGTGGGCCGGGACCTAATCGCCGCGCTGCTTCGGCAGGCTGCGGTTCTCCTTCGGGATGGAGGTCTGCTGCCGCTGGGCGCCCTGCGAGCGGTCTTCGCGGTCGGCCGCTGCCTCCCCTTCGCCGGTCATGGTGCGCCGCCGGCTTGGTCCGCAACCGGGCGGCACGGCGCCGGGCCGCCCGGTGAACTTTCCCCGCCGCTGACGGCAGCTGCATCCGGGCTCGGCTAACCGGTTCCACAGCCCGGGGGAAAGTTCCGCGCCCGGGCCGCCCGGTATGACGTTCCCGGCGCCGGCCGACGCCCTGGGGTGACCGCCGGGAGGCAGCCCCGCCCCCGGCGTCATCCGACAGGAGAACCAGTGTGAACGAACCCTCTTCCCCGGTGCGCGCGGCCGCGATCGACCGCGCCGCCCGGGTGCTCGAGGCGGGCAGGCTCCAGGTGATCGACCGGGACTGGCAGTCCGGCGAGCACCGGCTGGACCTGGTCGCAACCCCCGGAGCAGGCATCCTGGCCGCCGTCGAGGTACGGGACGCCCCGCCCGCCGCCAAGGGCGCCGACGTCCCCGCGGTCAGCGCCACGGCGCTCAGCGAGGACCGCGCGCCCGGCGGCTGGCCGACGCCGCCCGCGAATGGATGCGCGGTCACGGCGACCCCTACGACGACCTGTGGCTGGTCATCGCGACGGCCACCCCCGGCGACCCCGCCACGGACGCTCCGGAGGTGGCCTGAAATGCGCCCTCTGGCCCGGCGCGCGCCGCATTCAGTTGCCTGCGGCCTGCGGACGGGAGGGATCCGGTGAGCACCACGATGGCAGACGACGGCGAGCGGATCGCCCGCGCGGAGCTCACCTGGCTCGCCGACCCCGGCGACCGGCGCCTGGGCGCCCTCGTCCGCTCGATCGGCGCGGCGCCCGCCATGACACTGATCCGCACGGGACGGTTTCCCGCTGACGCGCGGCCCGATCCGGCCCCGGCCGACCAGCGGACGATGAGCCGGTGGCGGGCGGCGCTGGAGAGGGTGCCGTCTCGCGGCGACGTCGAGCGGGCGCTGGGCGGCCCGCCGCGGCTGGTGCACCCGGGGTGCGCAGAGTGGCCCGACGGAATGGACGGCCTCGGGAACGCCGCGCCGATCGCCTTGTGGGCGGCCGGGGTAGCGGATCTGCGGTCCTCTTGCCGGCGGTCGGTCGCGGTGGCCGGGGCGCGGGCCGCGACGGCGTACGGGTCCTACGTCGCGGCCGAGTTCGCCTCCTCGATCGCCGCCCGGGGATGGACGGTGGTGTCGGGCGGGGCGTTCGGCGTCGACGCGGCCGCGCACCGGGGCGCGCTCGGCGCCAACAGGGTGACCGTCGCGGTGCTGGCGTGCGGAGTGGACGTTGCCTACCCGGCCGGCCACGTCGAGCTGCTGGAGGCGATCGCCGCCCAGGGCGTGATCGTGAGCGAGCAGTCGCCTGGGCGGACTCCCAGCAGGCTCAGGTTCCTGGCCCGAAACCGGATCATCGCCGCCCTCGCGACCGGGACCCTGGTTGTGGAGGCGGGCGAGCGCAGCGGGGCCATGGCCACCGCGCGGCACGCCCGCGACCTCGGCCGGCCGCTGATGGCGGTGCCCGGCCCGGTCACCTCAGACCTGTCGGCGGGATGCCACCGCATCATCCAGGACTGGGGTGGGTCCCTGGTCACCAGCGCCGCCGACGTCATCGGCTCGCTCACCGAGGCCCGCACCGACCCGGCCGGCTGAGCCGCCTTCCCCCTCGCAGCCCCAGGGCCATCGGCCCTGGGGCTGCTCCAACTTCCGGTCTCGGAGGACTGAGATGACCGAACTCGAACCCGACCATGCCGGGCGACGACGCGGGCGTCTGGAAGGCGCGCGCGCCGGGCGGCGCGCACCGCCCGCCCGGCGGCCGCGCCGACCGGCATGACCCGATGACCCCGCCCGGTCCCAGGGCACGGCCGGCTGTCAACCGTGCCTTGACACCCCGGTGGCGCACGCGGGTGACGGAGAACGACGAGTACGCCGCGTTCGCGCGCCGCGTCCTGCGCGGCTGGGCGCGGCGGGTCGCCGCAGGAGATATCGACGCGATCGCGGACATGGCCGCGGCGATCGGCGAGCTGGAGGACGCGCTGCGGGTGGCCGTCGCCGGGCTGCGCCGCAAGGGCTACAGCTGGGCCGACATCGGCGACCGGCTCGGCGTGACCCGCCAGGCCGCCCAGCAGCGATGGCGCGCAGGGGGCCGGGACTGACCCGCCCCTGCCCACCGCGGCCCGGTCGGCCGCCTCCCCGACGGCGGTCACCGTACGCCGCCGCGGCGGGCGCGCAACCGGGCGGGAACCAGGGCGCCCATACTCGCCTCCGCCGCCCGGCGTGCGCCCCCGCCTTCCCGGCGGCGTCACCCGGGACCGCCGGGAGGCGGCCCCGCCCCCGGCCTACCGGAAGGAGCAATCGCCATGCTCGTCAAAGAAGCGCTCGCCGAGGCCGCCAGCCGGAAAGCGGTCGAATACCTAAAAGACCGCAGGTTGCGGATCTTGGACCGGAACTGGCGCTCCGGCAGCGACATCCTGCCCCTCGTCGCGGTCGAACGCCACACCTTCGTGGTCGTCGACCTGCGCGTCCACGCCGGGACCCGGCACGCAACCCCTCTCGAGACCATCAGCGCGGACCGGCGGCAGCTGATGCGCCGGCTCGGCGCCAGCTGGATGTCCGCGCACGGGGTCCGGTTCGACCAGATCCGCATCGACGTCGTGGGATTGCTCCAGGACGGGCAGGGCGGGTTCACCATCGAGCACATCCGGGCGGTGGGCTAGATGACCGCCGGCGCCCGCGCCGCCGCGCTAACCGGGATCGACGGCCACCTGGTCGATGTCGAAGCCGACGTCGACCCGGGGCTGCCCGCCACCGTGCTTGTCGACCTGCCCGACACCGCTCTGCGCGAGACCCGGGACCGGGTGCGCGCCGCGATTATCAATAGCGGCGAGCGCTGGCCCGACGCGAAGATCACCGTCGCCCTGCGCCCGGCGACGCTGCCCAAGCGCGGCTCCGCCTACGATCTGGCCATCGCGGTCGCCATCATGGCCGCCAACGGCGACCTGCCCGCACCGCCCGAGGGGGTGATGTTCCTCGCCGAGCTCGGGCTCAACGGGCGGCTCCGCCCGGTGCCCGGCGTCCTGCCCGCAGCCCTGGCCGCAGCGGGCGCCGAGATCACCACGATCGTCGTCGCGACGGCGAACCAGGCCGAGGCCGGCCTGGTTCCGGGCCTGACCGTGATCGCGGCGGAAAGCCTCACCGAGGTCGCCGGCTGGCTGCGCGGGGGCCCTCCTCCTCACCGGGAGCCGCCAAGCCCCGGCTGCGGCGACGATCCCGTCCCACCGCAGCCGGACTTGGCGGACGTCCCCGGGCAGGCCGAGGCGCGGCGGGCGCTGGAGGTCTGCGCGGCCGGCGGCCACCACCTGTCGCTGCTCGGACCGATGGGAGCGGGCACGACGATGCTGGCCGAACGGCTGCCGTCGATCCTGCCCCCGCTGGAGGCCGCTGCAGCGCTTGAGGTCGCCTCGATCCGCTCGGTGGCCGGGATGCGGCCGCCCGGGACTGGGCCGGTTACGACCCCGCCGTTCGTCGCCCCGCATCACACCTGTTCGAAGGCGGCGATGGTCGGCGGCGGGTCCGGACTGATCCGGCCGGGCGCCGCGTCGCTCGCACATCGGGGCGTGCTGTTCCTGGACCAGGCGCCGGAGTTCCACCGGGACGTGCTGGACGCGCTGCGGCAGCCGCTCGAGTCGGGGAAGGTGGTGATCGCCAGGGCATCTGCGCAGGCGACGTTCCCCGCGCGGTTCACACTGGTCCTCGCCGCCAGCCCGTGCCCCTGCACCGAGACGCCGACCGCCGCGCGGGAGGGGACGGGTTGCCGGTGCTCGCCAGCGGAGCGGCGGCGCTACCTCGGCCGGCTGTCGGGGCCAGTGCTGGACCGGGTCACCGTGAAGGTCTTCCTGCAGCCGGCCAGCCGCGAGGGCCTGCTGGCTGGCCGCGCGTCCGGCGAGCCGTCCGTCGTGGCCGCCGGGCGGGTCGCGGCGGCGCGGGAACGGTCAGCGGCCAGACTGGCCGGGACCCCGTGGCGGCTGAACGGCGAGATCCCAGGCCCTCGGTTGCGCCGGGCGTTCCCGCCGGCGGCCGGGTCGCTGAGGCCGCTCGAGCGGGCGATGGAGCTGGGTCGGGTATCAGCGCGCGGAGCGGAACAGATCGTCGGCGTCGCGTGGTCCCTCGCCGACCTCGCCGCCAAAGACCAGCCAGGACCCGACGAGATTCACGTGGCGATCGAACTCTGGCTAGGACCGACCTCCGCAAGTTCGTGAAGGCTGCGCGGTAAGCGGCAGGAGGCCCGCGGATCGCAGTCCCGTTGAACGACTGGCGGATCTGCGGAGTTCGGGCGCCCATCCTGAGTCACCGTGGCCTGCTAGGAAAATCAAAAAGGACTTCCGCCCGATCGACCGGGCCGACTCGGCAATGGCTCTGCGATCTCAGTTATGCAGGAGATACACCGACCGCGGCCCC
>Ga0335072_10010915_pt1 | contig 13043 bp, 13 predicted proteins | sample Lox_Sample_21_FD_206725 | JGI IMG/M metagenome (GOLD analysis project Ga0335072, IMG submission 206725) | Soil microbial communities from Loxahatchee National Wildlife Refuge, Florida, United States - Lox_Sample_2.1 | ecosystem: Environmental > Terrestrial > Soil > Wetlands | place: USA...
TAAGGGGGCGACGACCTGTAAACCCAAGCCCGAGAATCATCCGGCCCGGCGATGGCCCGTACAGTGATCATCTGTGATCATCTGTTAGATTTCCGACACTTCCCCTAAGATCGCGAAGATTGCCGCATCGGCATCCGTTCGTTCCGACAGCAGCGGCCGCCTAGACATGCCGACTCTGGACGCGGGATGTGGCACCAGGCGGCTGCACAAGAAGCCTCTAGTGCTGCGCACGGAGCACTCAACGTGTGGTTCGCTAATGCCCATGCCCGCGCAGCTGAAGAAGCTCAACGACGAAATACACCATGACCTGCGGCGGGAGCTTCCCGCCCTTCCGCTTTGCTGTCCTCCCGGTCACCTCGACCGCATCGTCGACCGCGTCGCGGGGCACCCAGGACGCCAGCACGCCGACCGGGCCGAGGATCGGTGACAGGTCGCGAGTACCTGATTGACGCCAGCGCCTACGACGGCCTGCTCCAGCTGGTACACACGCTGCGGGCACCCGATGTCGGAAACCGCATCGACGAGGGCGGACTGCCGCAGATTCTGCTCGAATCACTGCCGCCGCTGCAGGAGGACGCGCTGAGCCGGGCCGGCGAGCAGCTCGACGGCCTCACCGAGACACGGCTAGCTCAGCGGCGGCTGGAGGACTCGATGCGCGAGGTGGACAAGTTCCTCGGCGTCTACCGGCGCTACGCGGCCGAGACGCTGCGCGCCCGGGCTCAGGAGACCCTCTCCGCCGCCACAGCCGTGACCGACGCCACGAACCTGGCCGTCCAGCGCGCCGGGGAGCTGGTGGCGCTGCAAGAGGAATCTGAACTTCGGGCGGCGGCGGTCCAGCAGCTGACCGAGGAACGAGACGGGTCGGGCGCCCGCGGTGAAGTCGCGGTCCACGAGGTCGGGAATGTCGTGCTCCCGGCCGTCGCCCTCGGTCAGGCTGTGACGCCACGGCTTGGGCTGGCACGGCTCCAGGCCCAGCTCGCGCATGACCGATCGGACGAGCTCCGGCCCGCACGGCACGCCCCAGGCCGCGAGGTCCGCGTGGACGCGCCGGTACCCGTAGGTCTCGTTCGAGGCGTCGAATGACCTCTGAATGTGAAGCGCGAGTTCCGCGCGCCTTTTCGCCGTCGCCGATTCCGGTGCGCTCCGCCATTCGTAGAACCACGACCGGGATACGTCCATCCACTCGCACATTTTCACGATCGACGGCACGTAAATCTGATCCGATTCCTGGTGAAGCGCATACTCGACGTTCGATGAACTCGAACTTGTCGGTCACCGATGCTCGCTGGCAAAGTATGCGGCGGCTTTTTTCAGGAACTCGACCTGCATCTTGAGTTCCCGGATCTCCCGCTCGGACTCGCGCAGTCGCACGCGCTCGCTGACAGTAATGGGCGGTTCCTCGCCGGCGTGCTCGCGACGGTATGCGCTCACCCATTTGCCGAGCGTTCCCTCGTTCATTCCGAGCTCCTTGGCCACTCTGGCGATCGGACGCGAAGTCTCGATCACCATTTTCACGGTTTCGTCCTTGAATTCGGACGAGAAGCTCTTGTTCATTCGCGGCAAAATTCCCTACCTTTCGGACGGTCATCCTAGTGGATCGACTAGCCGGGAAGTTCGGGGCACCTCAGTCCTCGGCCCCGGTCACCCGTGGGGGGGGGCCGCCCTGCTGGTGGGCGATTCCCTGAACTTGGCGTTTTGTTCTTCTTGTCGGTTTTGGTGCCGAGGTCTGCGGTGGTGGCGGTTCGGCGGCCGATCTGGGTGAGTTTGTCTTCGGCGCCGGCGAGGCTGATTCGGAGTCCTTCTACTTCGCCGCACCAGCCTTCGCGTTCGGCTTCTGCGATGCGGGCGGTGAAGTTGTCACGGATCTCGGTGAGGCGGTGTTTCTGGGCGGGGTCGGGCCAGAGCATGCGCAGCGGATTCGGCGCCCTGCTCGCCGCCACCGACGAGCTTGTCAAGTTTTAGGCCGCCGATCCCCGGTGACCTGATCGGAACTCGCTCTCCCGGCCCGCCCAGTCAATGGCCATTCCTGCTCAGCGGCGGCCGGATCGAGCTCGGGGTCGGCGCCGGGCACGGCGGAGGACTGTTCCCCGTGGCCTTCGCGACCGCCCACGAGCAGGAACCAGGATCCCCCAGACCAGCCCAGGACAGACCACATGCTGCGCAGGTTCCTGCGCGCGCTGGAAGGCGATCAGCTGGCGCCGCTCTCGACCGAGGGCCGCCCGCGGGCGATCGCCACGCAGGTCGCCCGCCTGCAGTTCGCCGAGCCCGAGGAAGGGCTGCTGGTCCGCCCGCCTGCGCTGGCGGATCTGGTACGGCACCGGCTCGCTCTCCAGCACGGTCGACCGGTTCGCGCTGCTGCGGGGGCAAGAGCGCCGTCGAGCGGCACGGGGGTTCTTCGGCTGGCGCAGGACCCGCGATCATCCGCGCCCGTCAGTACGACGAAACGACACTCCTGTTCCCTGTCCCCGCTCATTGTTCCTTGTCCCCGCTCATTTCGGGGTGGAGAACTCGAAGCAGCTGCTTGCGCTCGTCGCCGACAGGATCGCCCGGCAGCTGGACTGGAAGCCGGCGCTAGGCCGCGTCGGCTGAACCGTGCGCGGCTGTCCGCTCGGTGGCCTTAGTCAGCAGCTGGGCCGCGGTCACCTGTGGTGTCGCCGCCAAGGTCGCGGGTGACCGCCGACGCCGCTTCCTTGAGGCTGGAAACAAGACTCTTGGTCGTACCGGGCGTGAGCACGAAGGTGGGGACGGCAACGCACATGACCAGCGCCACCCCAAGGCCCGATCCGAAAACGGGTGCCGCGATCGCCGACAGGCCGGGGATGACGCCGCCCGTCGTGACGGAGTAACCGCTCTCGCGGACATCCTGCAGTACTTTGGCGAGCTGCTCGTCGCCGAGGCTACTGGTCTCGCCCCGCTTCTCCTGTGCGCGCAAGGCGGGGCGGGTCAGCGCCTGAGGCAGGTAGGCGAGAAAAACGCGGCCAGCCGAAGAGTCCACCAGCGGGAGGGTTGACCCCACGCGAACCGTGATCGGCAGCGGGTACGCGCCGTAGTCCCAGCGGATGATGATGGGTCCGGCGTCGCCCCACGTGGCCAAGTTGGTGGTGTGCTGCGTGCTGTCCCTGAGTTCAGTGGAATGCCGGGTGGCAATGCCGACCTCATCGCCGCGGCGCAGGGCTTCCACGCCCAGACGCCGGGCAGCGGGGCCAAGGGTGTATCGACCCGACGGCTGCTCCTGTTCGGCCAGTCCGGTGCGGACGAGGCTGACGAGGTACCTGTGGGCCTTGCTGGGATAGAGGTCGGCCAGCTTAGCCACGTCGGACAGTGGAACAGGCCCGCGGGCCTGTTCCAGGGCGTTCAGGACCCTCATCGCCAGCTCCGCTGACTGGATTCCTTGGCGGTCATCGGTCACCCGTCCAGTGTCACCTATCTGGCTCCGTGCTGCAGCGGTGCGCCCGATTCGGGGCAGATGCACGGCAACGTCTTTCTGTAATATGCATTGCATTCACTCAGTCAGAATGAGAGCATGGATGCAGCACCCTACACAGAGGAGAATCCATGGCCGTCCACCGCGTGATCAGCCTTGTCCGGGAGATCCCGGACCTCGCATCGGCACGGGCCTTCTATGCCGAGTTCGGCTTGCGGGAGACGAGCTTCGGCCGCTTCTCGACCGCCCTCGGCGGCGAGCAGTTGGTGTTGCGTGCGGGTGACTCGCCCCGGGTGGCCGAGCTGCACCTCGCGGCCGACGAGGCCGGGGACCTCGGCGGCGTCGAGCGGCGGCTGGCGTCGCTCGGCGTCGAGACAAGGCGATCAACTGACTCTCTAGAGGCCGTTGAGCCGGTCACACAGATCCTCGTGCGGCTGACCGTGGCGGCACGCCTGCCCGACGACCCGACGCAGATCGCGCGGACGTCGGTCGACCGCAACGATCTGTTCCGGCGGGAGCCGATCCGGCCGCTGCGGCTGGGCCACGTGGCGCTCGGGTGCGTCGATGTCGAAGAAGCCAAGAGATTCTTCATCGACGGCGTTGGCATGCGGCTAAGCGACTACGTGATCGGCGGCCCGTTCATGCGGTTCGAGACCGACCATCACAACATTGTCTTGCTACCGGCACCGATGACGCTGCTGCATCACACGGCGTGGAAAGTGCGCAACGTCGACGAAATCGGCTACGGCGGCACGAGGATGACCGAGAATCACCCGGAGCGCCACGCGTGGGGACTCGGCCGCCACGCGGCGTCCGCGAACTACTTCTGGTACCTCAAGGACCCTGCCGGGGCATTCTGCGAGTACTACTACTCGGAGATGGACGAGCTCGCGGACGGGCCTTACTTCTGGGACCCGGCCCCCGGCAGTGCGGAACTGCCGGTTGCCGCGTGGGCCTCGCCCGCGTTCGAGGACAGGCCGCTCGTCCCGGAAGCGATGAAGGCACCGATCCTGGCCGAGTCGCGGCGGCCGCAGTGACCGACTACGACGTCCTCATCGTCGGCTACGGGCCGACCGGCATGGTCGCCGCTGCCCTCCTCGGCCGGCGGGGGCACCGGGTGGGCGTCATCGAGCGCCACGCGGGCCTGTACAACCTTCCGCGCGCCGCAACATTCGACGACGACACGATGCGGCTGTTCCAGAAGCTGGGAGTCGCAGAATCGGTAAGCAAAGAAACCCGGGCGCAAGAGACCTACGACTGGGTCAACGCCGACGGGGAGGTGCTGATCCGGAACGAGTTCGCGCGCGTCGGCCGCTCCGGCTGGCCCGAGTTCAGCATGATGTTCCAGCCCGATGTTGAACGTGAGCTCGATGCGCTCTGTCGGCGCACCCCGGCGATCGACATCATGCAAGGCCGGACTCTGACACGGTTCGCCCAGGTCGACGGGTCAGTCGAAGCCGCGGTTCGGTCGCCGGACGGGCAGATCGCGACGCTGACCGCCCGCTACCTCATCGGCTGCGACGGCGGAAACAGCACAGTTCAGCGCGGCCTGGGCGTCGAGATGGACGACTACGGGTTCCAGGAACCGTGGCTCGTGTGCGACTTCCGGCTCAAGCGCGAAGTCAGCCTGCCGATGGCGCAGCAGTACGGCGACCCTGACCAGCCGACGTCGATCGTTTCGATAGGCCTACGGCATCACCGGTTCTCTTTCATGCTGGACGCGGACCTGCCCGCCGTCGACGAGGTCCAGGCCGACGACGTGTGGCGGCGGGTGTCCCGGTGGATCAGCCACGACGATGCGGAACTCATCCGGGTCGCGCCCTACATGTTCCGCTCCACCGTCGCGCGGACTTGGCGCAGCGGGCGCGTGCTTCTGGCAGGCGACGCCGCACACCAGATGCCGCCGTTCCTTGGCCAGGGCATGTGCTCCGGGATCCGCGACGCGCACAATCTGACCTGGAAGCTCAGCCTGATACTCGCTGGGACGGGGGACGACGGCCTTCTGGGCACGTACGCGGAAGAGCGGTCAGCTCACGTCCGCGTGATCGTGGAGAAAGCCGTCGCCCTCGGCCGGGTACAGACCGTGCGGGACAAAGACGCCGCACGGCGGCGCGACCAGGAGATGATGCGCCGCCGGGACAGCGGCGAACGGCCGGAGGGATTCCGGTTCCCCGGATATCCGAGCGGCTTCCTCGCCCCTCCCTCGGCGCAGGACCTCGCCCGCGGCCAACTTCTGCCGCAGGCCATGGTCACGCTCGCCACAGGGGAGGAAAAACGATTCGACGACGTCGCCGGAGGCGGCTGGGTTCTCCTGCTCCGCAATAGCGACTGGGTCCGCGAGATCGCTCCCGATGACCTGAGCGCGTGGCGCGCGCTCGGAGCCGAGCTGGTGGTTCTCGGGTCCGCCGACGGTCATCTGGCGGACGGCCGGGTAGTCGTTGACAGTCAGGGCACATACGCGGACTGGTTCGACCGGCTACGCTGCGGTGCCGCTGTCGTCAGGCCGGACTGGTACGTCTACGGGTCGGCCGCATCAAGCGGTGCCCTCCGGCGTCTCCTGACATCACAGCTTCAGGCACTCCGTCCGCCGTCGTTCGTATGAGCGCTGGCGACGCGCCACGGCGGCGCCGAGCCTATCCGGCAGCAGTCAGCTCGGCGGGGGCCCCTTGGGCCCCAGGAGCCCCGCACGTGAAGTTAATAGGGTCATTCGGATCGCCGGCGCCCCGGTAAACGGCCTTGCCCGGGTACGGGCAAAGCACCCGCTGCATCGCGACCCCCTGGTTCGGATCGTCGTTCACATACTTCGTGGCGATGAACTTGCTCGGGACGATGCCTTGCTCGACCCAGGCCCGGAGCGCGGCGACGGCGTCGTGCTCCGGATCGCTGGAGACGGGGGGTAGCGCGCCGTGACCGAAGTTGAACGGCTCAGGGCCGCTTCCCGTGTGGGACACGCCGGGCATCATGAACAGGCGGTAGAAGCTCTGCTGGGCTGCGCGGCTCCCGTGGGTTGTGCGGTCGAGCACCGCGTTGTAGTAGTTGACGATCGACTGCGGGTAAGCAACGCCGTCGTCCCACGGCTGGTACTGGATGATCTTGCCTCCTGCGGCCATGAACGCGCTAAGATCCGGATCTGTGGCGTTGACCGTGCCCAGCCTCGTCTCCACCACGGGCAGGTCTTCGCGCAGATCGAAGGTCGAGCCGTCCCAGTCGGCCCGGTTCAGCCCCATCCGGTAGACCGCCAGTGAGTAGGCCGGCTGGAGGATAAAGTCAATCCAGTCTTGCTGCGAAGCGAGCGGCTGCCCGACGAACAGAACCTCGTGACTGACGGGATCGGTCAGCGGCGCGAGGCTAGCCGCCACGGCGTCGGCCTGCTCGCGGGAGAGCCAGGCGTTTGTATCCTGGCCCACCCGGCGCACGAGGCTGTGCGGGTCCCACTGGCCCGTCCCCGGATCTTCCGTCATTGTGGCCGCTGCGCCGTGCACACCACCATAGGCCGCGACAACTGACTGGTGTACGAGACCGAGCAAGGCCGTACCGTGCGAGCCCTGGAATCCCGCGGCGGAGAGCCGCTGGCTGGTGACGAGCATCTGGGTTGCGCCGCGGGTGAAGTGCTGGATCGCCGTGCCGGCCAAGATCCCGTCGAAATCGTGCGGGAACATCTGCGCGGACTTCAATCCGTCGCGTCCCCCAGTCGACGAGCCGGCGTAGTAGGCGTAGGCGGCCGGCCGCCGGTAGTGCCCGGCGATGATCTTTTTCGCCTTGACAGCCAGCTCATGGACGCTGCGCCAGGCGAAGTCGGCTATCCGCGGGGACGAGCCGATCGCCCAGCTGGAGTCGAAGGGGTGGTCGGCCGCGTGCCCGCTGTCGGTCGCAGAGGTGGCAAAGCCCCGGCGGAGTTGGGGCGCCATTTCGGTCCGGGTGATCTCGCCACCTAGGCCGTGGGTGCCGACCTGCAGGTAGCAGCCGTTCCAGCCCGATGACGGAAGCCACACCTCGATCCCGATGGAAGACCCGGGTGCCGCCGTGATGGTCGCCGTGACCCGGCAGAAGGCAGGAAGGTTCTCGAAAACCTGAGTGCCTCCGGGGGGACGGTACGCTCCGGCCGGGATCTGCTCGACAGTGGTTACCGTCATGCCCGGGACGTTCAGGGCTTTGATGTCCATGCGGATGGAGCCTTTCGTTGGCAGCGGCCCGACAGCTCCCTTGTCGTCCGCTGACGCACCCGCGGTGCGAGCTGCACGGCCGACCGAAGTTCACTAATGTTCTGTGACTTCACTATTATTGAATGTGCCAGGGGCGGGCGCAAGGTCAGCCGACCAGGCGTGCCTGTGCCCCGCGCCCGCTGCCGGTTTCGGGGTTGTTTCCGGCCGGGGGCCCGGGAAGGCGGCCCGATGTCGTCCGGCGGCTGGCTGCTAGTGGAGCGCGCCTGGCCAGGCAGCCAGGGCAACGTCTACCGCTTGCAGGAGCTGTTGCCTGGTCCCGCCGTGCTGCGCGTCGAGGGCGAGACCTTGGATGATGATGGAGTAGAAGCGTCCCAGCGCCTCGGTGTCAGCCTGAAGCGGCAGTTCGCCGTCGCGGACGGCTTGGTCGAAGCGGTCTTTGAGCTTGAGGCTGACGGAGGCTCGGCACGCCTCGACGCCGGCGATGATCGATTCGGAGGCGCCGGCGTGCGTCAGTGGCGGTTGGGTGATGAAGGACACGCCGACACGGTCCGGGCCGGTCGCCATCTCGACTTCGGCGCGCAGCAGGGTCTCGAGCCCTGCGCGCGCCGAGGGTCCTGACATGCAGTCGGTCAGGTGCGCGTCCGCCTGCGCCTGGTAGGCCTTCACCGCGCGAAGGAACAGGTCCTCCTTGCTGCCGAACGCAAGGTACATGCTGGTGCGGTTGATGCCCATCGCTTCGGTGAGATCGGAGAGGGAGGTGTGCTCGTAACCCTTCTCGGCGAAGACCGCGACCGCTGCCGTCAGCGCGTCGTCCGGTGAGAATGCGCGCGGGCGCCCCCGGCCCCGTGCCACCGCTCTTTCAACGGTCATCCTCCACCTCCCCCTCGATCTTCCCACCCGGGAGCAGGTCCTGCGGCTAGACCTGTGCAAGGCCCCCGTCGACCGCGAGCTCGGTACCGGTGATGAAGCTCGAGTCGTCCGAGGCCAGGAACAGGGCGGCGGCCGCCAGCTCGGCCGGCTCCCCGAACCGCCCCAGCGGCACCTGGCCGACGATGAACTCGCGCACCGGTTCCGGCAGCTGCTCCGCGGCCGGGGTGTGGACCGCGCCGGGGCTGATGATGTTCACCCGGATGTTCCGGCCGCGCAGTTCGGCCGCCCACGTGCGCACGAGCGACCGGTTCGCCGCCTTGCTCGCGGCATAGACGCCGGCACCCGGGAAGCCCTTGCCGATGTTGGCGGCGCCGTTGAGGATGATCGACCCGCCGTCACGGAGCAGCGGCAGCGCTTTCTGCACGGTCAGCAGCGAGCCGAGGGTATTCACCGCGAATACCCGCTGGAAGCTCTCCGGGGTCACGGCCTCGATCGGCTCTTGCATGTTGCCTCCGCCAGCGCTGGCGAACACCACGTCGATCTTTCCCGACTGCGATGCGATCTGCTCAAACACCCGGTCCAGATCTCCGGGCCGGCCCGAGTCGGCCCGGATGCCCGTGATCGCGTCACCCGACGCCGTCACCGCCGCGTCCAGCACGTCCTGGCGCCGCCCGGTGATGTAGACCATGGCTCCCTCGGCCGCGAACAGTCTCGCTGACTCCAGGCCCATGCCCTCGCTCGCGCCGGTCACCAGGGCAACCTTGCCATCCAGCTTTCCCATCTCGGCTCCTCCATTTTTGTATCGCCCAGTACGATATTGATTATCGTACCACACGGTACGAAAATAGAGCGGCGGAGGCGTCCGCGCGCTCGGAACGGAGAACAAGATGGCCAGCAACGTAACGGTGGTGCGCGAATGATCGAGCTCGGTATCTTCACCTTCGCCGATATCACTGGCTCGGTCTCGCCGCGCGAGCGCACCCGCGACGTCGTCGACTACGGCGCGTACGCAGACGAAGCAGGCCTCGACGTCTTCGGCGTCGGCGAGCACCACACGCCCCGTTTCGCCGTGTCCTCGCCCGCGGTCGTCCTGGCAGCAGTCGCAGCACGGACCTCGGCGATCACCCTTTCGAGCGCCGTCTCGGTGCTAAGCGTCCTGGACCCGGTCCGGCTCTACCAGGACTTCGCGCAACTCGACCTCGTCTCCGGGGGCCGTGCGGAGATCACCGCAGGCCGGAGTGCGTACGCCGAGCCCTTCGAGATCTTCGGAGTGCGGCTGGAGAACTACGCCGCGGTCTTCGACGAGAAGCTCGACCTGCTGTTTAAACTGCGCACCGGGAACCCTGTCACGTGGACCGGGAACTTCCGCCCGCCGCTCCACGGCGCTACGATCACTCCGCGCACAGGCCGCCCGCTGCCCCTAAGACTCGGCGTCGGCGGAACGGCGGCCAGCGCTGCGCGCGCAGCCCGCCTCGGTCTGCCGATGACTCTCGCCGTCCTGCTCGGCAGCCCCCTGCACGCCAAGCCCGTCGCCGACCTGTACTGGCAGACGGGCCAGGAAGCCGGGCATTCAGCAAGCAGACTCGGCATTGGCATCGTGAGCCACTTCCACGTCGGAACCACCTCGCAGGCAGCGCGCGACACCTTCTACCCCCACTACCGCTCCTACGTCTCCGACGGTCGCGGCATCCACATCACCCGCCCGGCGTTTGACGCCATGACGAGCCCGCGCGGAGCGCTCATGGTCGGCAGCCCGCAAGAGATCATCGACAAGATCATGCTCGAACACGAGGTCCTCCACCTCGACCGGGTCATGGGCCAGATCGACCTCGGCGGCCTCCGCCGCGCGGACGCCTTCCGCTCGATCGAACTGTTCGCGACACAGGTCGCACCCGTACTCCGCCGCGAACTCACCTGATGGGGTCGCACAGCCCCGGCGACGAAGGCGGCGACAGCGGGCCGTCAGCCTGAAAGTGGCAGGTCAAGGGCCGAAAGAAGACGGGAAGGCCCAGCCCCACGGACGGCCTCCGCGCGTCCGCGGCTGTCTGCGCCCCGGGCCGCGCCGGACCACGGTGCCCGCACAGTAGGTCTAGACCATTGGTCTAGCAGGGGCAGGCAGCGCGGCCGATGCCCGCTCTGCAGGGGACTGCTGCTGCACGGCACGGTCGGTTCTGAGGGGGCGGCGGCGCGGCAACGCGACGCGCGACCCGACAAAACGAGCGATCAAGATCAGAAACCAAGCGGGGCAATAGACAGGCTGGAGAAGCTGCGCACCCGCCCGCCAGCCAGCGCCCGCAGCAGGAACGGCTGGGCAGCGATCGCCGTCACCGCAGGGTCAAAGTCGGCGACCAGCAGCCTCGCCAGCTCCAGCCGGCTCTCGTAAACCACGTGCGAGCCAGTCGTCTCAGCCCAGTAAAACCCAGGATAGTGGGACTGCCCACGGGCGCTACGCGCCGCCCGCCAGGGCACCGCCGCCGCCACCTGGCGAGCCCGCACATCCCGAAGCAGCCTGCGCACCTCACTGCCGTCAGCCATGCGCAGCGACACCACCGGCTCCGCGGGCACCTCCGTGCCCGCGCCGAAAGTCACCTCGAGACCACCTCGCATAACGGACCATAGCGGCGCGCGATCCCGCCGGCCCGGCGACACGCCGGGGACTGCCGCCGATCGGCACCCGTGGTAGCCGGGCACCACGGCGAACACGACCCATGCCCCCTGCGGTTGCACGTCAGGTTTGCGGGTAACCAAGATTATCTGCATGATCAGCCAGCTCAGGTAAGCGCTTGCCTGGTTGTGACGGCGTATGACTCCATGACGATTCCTGGCCCCGGTCCGCTGTGATTGGCTGGCGGCTACGGGGCTGTCTGGGGCCAGGACAGCACCATCGTGGTGTGGCGCCTGTTCAGGACGTGCCCACGGGGAAGTTCGCTGGCCCGCGTGCTGGCGGGGTGGACGGTGAGGACCGGGCCGGGCCCGTGGCGGTGGTCGCGGTCCCAGGTCCGGATGTGGCCGGCCAGCCGTTCGGCGAGTTCGGCGCCGCGCGGGCCGTGCCCGTAGGCGCCGAACTCGAAGGCCGTGCCCTCGTCGTCGACCGGGCGCAGCCGGGCGCGGTAGGCGAGGCTGCCGCCGCTGGCCAGGGCGGGCGTGTTCATCGCCGCGGACGCGTCGACCAGGCCCCGTTCGACGGCGTCCTGGCCGGCCTTGAGCTGGCAGTGGTCCGGGTCGGTGGCCAGCCACAGGTCCGGGCCGGTGATCAGCGTGCCCCGCGGCAGGGTGACCCCGCTCCAGGCTTCGGCGCGTTCGGTTCCCAGCACCCCGGCCAGCGCCGCGCGGTCCACGCTGGCGGGCTCATCGCTCCACAGGCGCACGCCGGCCTCGTCCACGGACCACCCGCGGCGCTTCCCGGCGCCCTGCATGGGCACGAACCCGGCCGGCCCGTTGCTCCGGCTGACCAGGTGCCCGCCCTCGCGGTGCAGTTCCCACGACCTGGACACTCCCCGGGTCAGCAGCGGGGTCACCAGCCGGCCGTGCGGGGCAAGCTGGCCTGTCCAGGCCGGCGGGATATCCCGGGCCTGCACGGCGACGATGATCTTGTCGAACGGGCCGTGCCCGGGCGCGCCGTGCTCCCCGTCCGCCAAGAGCGTGCGCACGTCACGGTACCCGGCCAGGTCCAGGCAGGCGCGGGCGCGGGCGGTGACCTCGGGATCGATGTCCACCGTGGTCACCGAGCCGTCCGGGCCGGCCAGCTCGCGCAGCAGCGCGGCCTGGTAGCCGCCGCTGCCGATCTCCAGCACCGACTCGCCCGGGCGGACGTCGAGCTGGGCGAGCATGGCCGCGACGATCCACGGCGCCGACACCGAGCTGAGGCTCGTGCCGCGCTCGCTTCTCTTGGTGACGATGGAGGTATAGACATCCCCGTAGGCGCTGGCCAGCGGCTCGCCGGGCGTGAACAGGTGCCGCGGCACCGTCCGCAGCGCGGCCAGCACCGCATCCGGCAGGTCCTTGCCCAGGTCCAGGGGCGCGTCGACCTGATCGGCCATGGCGTTGCGCAGCTCCAGGGCGGTCAGCGCCCGGGTGTAGCTCTCGCCGGTCTCCGCCATGCGGGCGCGGACCAGCCGCTTGCGGTCCTTGTTCCGGGGCACGGGTGACAACCTCCGTCTCGGTGGTCGCCCCAGCGCCCCCGATCGGGGCCGGCCAGACGGAAGTCCGGTGTGATGCGGTACCGGCCCGGGAGTGTGCCCCCCTTCGGCCTGACAGCGCCCCGCTGGGGAAGGGCCGCCGGCCTCGGCGTCGAACCGCGCCACGCACATCATGGCCGACGGCCACGCCCCGGGTCAACACGCGGCCACGCCCGGCCGGTACCCAGGGTCGTCTGCCCGTGCGGCCGCACGCCACCGCAGTCCCCGGCATGGCCTGCACACAGCAAAGGCGGGAGAGCCGATGCCGCGCTGGGCGAATCTGGCAGCGGCGGGCGCGCTCGCATTCCGGACCGGAACAGACACTCAGCCCGGTTCCGGCGCACTGGCCGTCCCAGCCCGTCCAGCGAGCTGCCCGGACCGAGATGGCCTTGTGGTCAGTGACATGAA
>Ga0335072_10010916_pt1 | contig 13043 bp, 9 predicted proteins | sample Lox_Sample_21_FD_206725 | JGI IMG/M metagenome (GOLD analysis project Ga0335072, IMG submission 206725) | Soil microbial communities from Loxahatchee National Wildlife Refuge, Florida, United States - Lox_Sample_2.1 | ecosystem: Environmental > Terrestrial > Soil > Wetlands | place: USA: Florida...
AGAAATCGAAACACTATGGCGCGACGAGCGCTCCACTCGCCGTGAAGGACGAGATCATTGTGGGGACTTCCGGCGGCGATTCTGGCGTGCGCGGCTTTGTCGCTGCATACGACGCGCTCACCGGAAATCAGAAATGGCGCTTCTGGACGATACCGGGTCCGGGTGAGTTCGGTTCCGAAAGTTGGCCGGGCAAATCGTATCTCTACGGCGGCGGTACTACCTGGATGCCGGGAACCTATGACCCGGCGCTAAATACGCTGTATTGGACCACCAGCAATGCCGCTCCGGATTTCGTGGGCGAGACTCGGCCGGGTGATGATCTATATACGGCGTGCGTCGTAGCGCTCGACGCTGATTCGGGCAAGTTGAAATGGTATTTCCAATTTACGCCACACGACTTGTACGACTATGACGCCACTGAGACGCCTGTTTTGATCGACACACGGGAGAACGGCGCAACTCGCCATCTGCTGGTACAGGCGGACCGCAACGGGTTTTTCTATCTTCTGGACCGCACAAGCGGCAAATTTCTCCGCGCAACTCGATTTGTTGAGAAGCTGAATTGGGCGAAGGAGATCGATTCTTCCGGCCGGCCCGTATTGTCAGGGCGAATTCCATCAGCCGAAGGGACCTATATTTGTCCGGGAATTGAAGGCGCGACCAACTGGTTCTCGCCTTCGTACAACCCCGGCACGCGCCTGTTTTATTTCATGGCTCTGGAAAACTGCAACATCTATTTCGCCAAGCCGAAACCCTTCACACAAGGTGAAACCTACTACAACACGGGAACGAAGCGTCCGCCGGACGAAGCGGGGAAGAAAATTCTTCTTGCATATTCCGTTCCCAACGGCAAGCTAGTTTGGCAGTATCCGCAAGTGGGACGAGCCGACTCGTGGGGCGGGACACTCACCACTGCAGGCGATTTACTATTCTTCGCCGATGATGCAGGATCACTCGAAGCTGCCGACGCGGCCAAGGGTCATCCTCTCTGGCACTTCAACACAGGCCAGCGAATCGACGCCTCGCCCATGAGCTATGCCGTCGACGGAGTGCAATATGTGTCGGTGGCGGCCGGGAGCGACATTTTCAGCTTCTCGCTTCCGCATTAATCCGCCGCTGAGGTTTACTTCTTTTTTCTGAGGTAAGGCACAAAGCCGCGCGTCTTCGTTTCCAGCCGGTAGACCGAAGTGGTGGCGGTGATGTAGAGGGTGCTGTAAGTTTTGTCGCCCCAATTCAAATTCGCCGGCTGCTCGGGCATCCGGATAGTTCCGAGATGGCGCCCATTCGAGTCCCATATCCAAATGCCGCCGGGGCCAGTGACGAAAATGTTTCCGCTCTCGTCTACTTTCATGCCGTCAGGTACGCCATCGCCTTTTCCGCCCGGCTCCTCGGCAAAGATGCGCCCGTTGCTGAGACTAGCGTCCGGCAGGAAGTCATAGACCCGAATGTTCCGTTGCTCGCTGTCGTCGACATAAAAACGCTTGCCGTCCGGTGAAAAAGCGAGGCCATTCGGCTGAGTGAGATCTTTCGTCAGCAATTGAAGCTTGCCGCTGTCGTCGAGCCGGTAGACGCCCTGAAAAGGAAGCTCCTGTTTTTCGCCTGCTACGAAATCCAGTGTGGGGTCCGTGAAATACAAGGCTCCATCAGGTCCGACGATGACATCGTTCGGAGTGTTGAGTTTCTTACCGTCATAGTGGTCGGCCAGGATTTTGTATTGACCGTCCGGCGTCACTTCGATGACGGCACGTAATTCGCTGGCGCAATCAATGAGGCGATGTTGGCGGTCAAAGGTGTTGCCGTCGGGATCGCCCAGTGCGATGACCTCGTCCTTCCTGCCGTCGGGGTACACGCGAAAAATCTTGTTGATGGTTTCGTCGCTGACATAGACAAAGCCGGATTTATCCCACACTAGGCCTTCTGTAAATCCGAAGCCGCCCGCGATCTTGCGGAATTTAGCCTTCTTGTCGAAAAGACGCCAAAAATCAGGGGAATTGGCCTGCAAGGCAAACTCCCGGGAAGTTTTCGTTTGCGCTGACGATACGCCGATGAACAAAAGGCTTATTGCTACGAGATAGAACGGAATTTTCTTTTTCATTGCGAGAAAAATTGTGACGTTACACTGGAATCGAGGGTGTGCTGGTAACAACCGAAATCTATTCTTCCAAATCGTCCATCTCATGGTCTTTGGCCCGTGCTTGCGGGTCGGCATTGCCGGCCGCACTCAGAAGATAACTGATCAAGTCGTTGAGTTCACTCGTGCTAAGGGATGAGCCAATACTGGCCGGCATCATCGGCTGCGGATCGTAGTCGATTTTCTTCAGCCCTGACCGGGCAATGAAATGAAACGTGCCATCAAGGCCTTGCAACTGGAGAGAGAAATTGTCTTCGTTTCGGACTCTGCCAACGTACTTCTGTCCATTGCGAAGGACGGCAGTTGCCAGCCTCGCGCGCTTCTCTCCCGAATTGTTTCCGAGAATAGCGTCGCGGACCTGGTCTGCAGAATGCGTCCGAGCGTACTCCGTCAGGTCGGACGCGATGAATCCGCCCCGGCCTGCAATCATGTGGCATTTCGAGCATCCAGCCTTACCAAAGAAAATTGCCTCGCCATTCTTCGGTGTTCCGGGGAGCTTGGCAGTGTCACCTGTTCTTCCACCATTGCGAAGATAGGCGATCAGCTCGCTTATGAGTGGGTCAGAAAGCGAATGGAACGCCGGCATGCCCGTTTCGGGGATACCGTAAGAGATGATGTCCTTGAGTTGCGCGTCCGAGAGCTGTCGCATGTACGGGTTGTCGGTGATATTAGGAGCCCGTTCACTGCCCCTTCCGTCTATGCCATGGCAGGACGCGCAACTCGACGCGAAGAGTTGCTTGCCTTGGTCCATACTGGACAGGAAGGCGCTGTCCGGCTTGCTTGGAGTTTGAGAGCTCGCCGGCAACGCGATCCCGACACACAGCAGGGCGCCCACCGCAAAGAGACGAAGACAGCTGCTAATCGAACGATTCACACGTAACCTCGGCAGGCAAACGCTCTATGCGACTAATTGGTGTGCAAAACACATCAGTTCGCAAAAAGCTGTTCTCAACTCGGCAAGTTCAGTGGGGTAGTCGCGTTCATTCCGCGATAACGCTCTCCTTCGTGCCGAATTCCAACGTCGAACGATGTCGGGGCAAAAATGCTATTTGCTCCTCACTGCGATCGCAGAAATCTCGATGCGTGCGCCGTTAACGAGTGCCGCCACTTGGACCGTTGCTCGCGCAGGCTTCGGATCGGGCATCACGCTTTTGTAGACCTTGTTCATGTCGGGGAACTCGTGGATATCCGCGAGGAATACGGTCACGCTGACTACGTCTTTCAGTTGAAATCCCGCTTCCTTCAGCACCCTCTGAATATTCTCGAGGGCAGCGGTAGTTTCCGGCCCGATGCCGCCAGCGGCTAATTTGTCGGAAGCATCAGTGCCCTCTTGTCCGGCAATGTAGAGAGTGTTGCCGGCCACGATTCCATCGCTGAAAGGAAGCCCTCTCGTGGTGGATAGGTTGATGGCTTTATGTTCCTGCGCACTGGCCGGCTGCACGCAAAGGTTCGCGCCGACCGTCAGGAATGCGACAAACAAGAAGGTCCGCACCGGCTTACATGGATTTGCAATCGTCATTTTTCGATGTCCTTTCCGAGAATTGGCCTTTGCAGGCGCCCGAGAACGATGTTAAAGTCCGCGCACATATATAAATCGAGGAGGCCGTGGTGAACAAGTCGAATCGGAGAATCGGATTCGCAACAGGCGCAATTCTTGTCGCGCTTCTGGCAATCCTAGCGTTCAGTTTCAGCCGGATTCAGGTCTTGCGTGCCCAATCGAAACCATCGGATGCATCCAGTTCGGACAACAATCTCATTTCCGAATATCGCCATGTCGAGGTCGCCTCCGTTTCCGACGCGCTCGAGCAACTCACCGGTAAGCGCATGTACATGAGCCATCGTATGCAACCGCTGTTCACTACGAAGTTCGCCGGCTTTGCCCGAACGGTATTGCTTAGGAAAGACGAGGGGAATACCGATCCGAAAGCGCTGAACGGGATGCTGGCAGCAATCGATGACGGCTCCGCCGATTCCGTTTACGTGATGAAGGTCGACGATGGCGATGACATCGCCGGCATGGGCGGGCTAATGGGGACTGCCATGTCGGCCCGCGGATACGCTGGGGCTGTGATTGATGGCGGCGTGCGCGATGTTGCCTATTTGCGTAAAATCGGCTTTCCTGTTTACGCGACCGGCATCGTGCCCTCCACCTCGGTTCATCATTATCGCTTCGCGGGATCGCAGATCCCGATCGTTTGTGACGGCGTAACCGTCAATGCCGGAGACATCGTTGCCGCCGACAGTGATGGCGTTGTAGTTGTGCCGCGAGATCAAGCAGAGAAGGTGCTGGCTCTCGCGCAGCAGATGGATTTCAAAGAGCACTCGATGTACCCCGTGATAGAACAGACGAAATCGATTTTGGAAGCCGTCAAGAGATTTGGCAGGCTGTGATAGTCGCGGCCCTGCGTGCACAACCGAAGTCATTTGCATCACCGTCGTTATTCGAAAAGTAATTTTTTCCTGGGAGATCTTTATGGGATTCGGCTCGAGATGGAATCGCCGTGGATTTCTGGCTACCGCCGGTACGATCGCCGGAGCCTTGCTCTCGCCGCACAAACTGCTTTCTTCAAATAGCAAAACGGCTGCCAGAACCGCGTCCGTCACCGGCTTCGGCAGTAGCGGGAATCCATACGAAGAACTCGGAGTCACGACTGTCATCAACTGCGAAGGCACGATGACGATGCTGGGTGGATCGCTTCCTCATCCAGAACTGGAAGCCGTTATGACGATGGCGGGCCGTCACTTCGTAAGCATGCCGGAATTAGAGGCCGCAGCGGGCAAGCGTATAGCTGAAATGCTGAAGTTGCCGGAAGGCTATTCCGCATTCGTTACGGCCGGGGCGGCCGCTGCCATTGAATCCGGGCTTGCCGGAATTCTCACTGGCGGAAACGAAGCTCTGATTCGACAATTGCCCGATTTGACTGGCATGAAGTCGGAAGTGATCATCCAAAAATCGCACCGCAATCCATTCGATCACCAGTTGCGCTCGACCGGGGTCAAGCTCATCGAAATTGAAACTGTCGAAGACTTGCGAAGCGCGGTAAATGATCGCACTGCCATGATGCACTTTTCGAATTTCGCGAATGCCGCCGGCCAAATCAAAGTGGGTGAATGGGTCAAGCTGGCAAAGCAATACAACGTCCCCTGCATGAACGATGCGGCTGCGGACACACCGCCGGTTTCGCATCTGTGGGATTACGCCAACATGGGATACGACCTCATCACATTCAGCGGAGGCAAAGCGATTCGCGGGCCACAATGCGCTGGTCTGCTGATAGGCCGCCAGGAACTCGTCGCGAATGCCCTGCTCAACAACTGCCCCTACGAAGACACCATCGGCCGCAGCCAGAAAGTCGGCAAAGAAGAAATTCTGGGGATGGTCAAAGCGCTCGATCTTTTTCTCGCGGAAGATCAGGATGCACTTGCCCGCGAATGGCAAAACCGTCTGGAAATGATTTCCCGTGAAGTCACCAAAGTTCCAGGAGTGAGCACAACTTTCTTTGTTCCTGACATTGCGAATCATGTTCCGCACATGCGGATTGTCTGGGACGAGGCTCGGCTTTCGTTGACGCCAGAGCAAGGGGCCAAGTTGCTCCGCGCGGGAAAGCCATCGATTGTGATCAGCCACGGCGAAGGGCCGGGCCTTTCCATGAATTCGTTTATGCTGCAGCCCGGGGAAGACAAAATCGTGGCGACACAACTCTCGGCACTTCTCCGGCAATCTGCCGCGTAATCAAACAATCCGAGAATCTCGTCGGGTGCTCAATGTTGCGGCATGCGCAGCTTTGACCCTTTCTTCTCGAGCCAGGCATTGAACTTTTCCACCATTTCGGGAGTCCACTTGTTATCGATCTGTCCGGGCGTGTATTTTCCCTCCCTCAGCATCATGTGTCCCCACTCGTCGACGAGATGATCCATTTCCGTATCATCTGCCACTTTGGCTGCCAGTTGTGGAGGCACAAACGTAACGCCTTCAGGATCTCCGATTGCAACATCGCCCGGCATTACGGTTGCGTCGCCAATCCGAATCGGCACATTAATTCCCGTCAGCATCACGTTTTCGAGAGCGGAAGGATCGACACCTCGCGTGTATACCTGAAATCCCTTCATCTCCTGGATCCCGGTCACGTCCCGGATCGCCCCATTGACAATCAATCCGTTATGGCTCTTCGTATAGATCGCGGTGGCAAGATTGTCGCCGATGATCGTCCCATACCGAATTTTTCCGAACAAGTCGACGACCAGAACATCTCCCGGTTTCAGGATGTCGATAATCCAAGAGTTTTCGTCGCCAATGCGATTCTCTCTCTTGCCGTTGGCTCGAATCACGGAATCTACGTCGGGACGTCGTGGACTAAAAACAGCAGTAACGACACGGCCCACAAGGCGCTCCCCCGGATTCATGACTTTCCAGCCGCCCTCAAACTGGTTTTTGTAGCCGGCATCTTGCAGGACGTCCCAGGCCTCGTCGGCGGTGACATCTTTCAAACGGTCCACCACAGCATCAGGTACATTGGGCCGTCCATCGGGAAAGCGATCGCCGTGCCATTCTGGTGTAAATTCGATGCGCTGCTCTTTCGAGAAGAGATCGAGCTGAGCGCGTAGCGGCACAGTGAGGAAAGCAAGTGAGAGACCGAGAAGCAAGGCAGCGAATTTGATCTTCATCATAGGATCCCGAGACATGCAATTCTGGATTGATATTGCGATGAGCGCGAAAATACCACACGGTAATGGGCGTGGCAATTTTCTCGCTCTCACGAATGAAGACATCGCGCTGGAGCTATGCCGCTCATGAGCGAAACAACAACCCGTGTTCGTTGGATGCTAGTGTTTTGGCTATTCATCCTCAGCGCCGTCTCTTATCTCGATCGCGTGAATATCTCGATCGCCGGCGGTGCTATTGCCGACGCATACCACCTCAACAACGTCCAACTTGGCAAAGTTTTCAGCGCAATGCTGATCGGCTATGCGCTGTTTCAAACTGTTGCGGGTCGGCTCGCGGACCGCTTCGGACCGCGGCGCGTGATCACGGCCGGCGTGGTTTGGTGGGGCATTTTTACGTCATTAACCGCGATGGTGCCTGCGCACGTGATCGGCGCACTTCTCATTTTCATGGCGGTGCGTTTTCTTCTCGGTGCGGGCGAAGCCGTGATCTATCCATCTGCCAATCAGTTCATCTCGCGCTGGATCCCCACGTCGGAACGAGGAATTGCGAATGGTTGGATTTTCGCGGGAGTCGGGGCCGGGGCCGTTCTAACACCGGTGCTCATCACGCGGATCATGCTCCGCTACGGCTGGCGGTCCTCGTTTTGGGTATGTGCCTGCATTGGATTTCTCGCGGCTGCGGTGTGGTACAGCATCGCCCGTGATACACCTCAAGAACATAAGAAAGTTTCTGCTTCCGAGTTGACCCTGATTCGTTCGGGATTGACTTCCAACTCGGATGGCAACACTCGACTGCGAATTCCCTGGCGGCGCGTACTGCAGAGCAGGGAAGTCTGGGCGGTAACGCTTAGTTATTTCTGTTATGGCTACGTCGCGTGGATATTCTTCAGCTGGTTTTATCTTTATCTCGCAAGAGTGCGACATCTGGAACTGAAAACGAGCGCACTTTACACGATGATGCCGTTTTTTGCAATGCTGGTCTGCTGCCTTGCCGGAGGGGCTCTGAACGACCGGCTGACGAGGCGGAAAGGCGCGCGAATCGGACGGTGCGGGGTCGCTGTGTTTTCACTCGCCCTTGCCGCAGTGTTCATTGGACTTGGTTCGCAGGTCGAAAGTGCCCGATTAGCGAGCATTGTGCTGGCGGGTGGAGCGGGAGCGCTCTATTTATCTCAAAGCTCCTTCTGGTCGGTTACCGCCGATATTGGAGGAGACTCCGCCGGCTCCGTGTCGGGATTGATGAACATGGGGAATCAGATCGGCGCAGCGCTGACGGCGATTGTGACTCCATGGGTGGCGACGCATTTCTCGTGGACGACGTCATTTCTTGTAGCATCGGCATTCTGCGTAATTGGAGCAGCCAGCTGGCTGTTCGTCGATCCTTCGCGTCAGCTGGAACCTATCCCCCCTGATCGCCAATTCCGGGGGTGAACGCCCCAGAACAGCCGTTTCTCGAACCCCGGCGCCCTCGAAAGGCCGCTCAGCGTTTGCGACCGGAGAAATCCGCGAGAATTCGCAGCGTGACGATCTGGTGTGGATGCACCATCACCTCGAGCGATGAGCTTTGCACCGGAATCTCTTTCAAATTGTCTTCCATTGCAGTCGATAACCAGGCCCGTCGCAAATGAAATAATGGAAAGTGCAAGACTGCTTTGGATTCCGCTCCCGAGGTCTCCAGCAGTCGGAGCACGCTTCCATTCCCGTCCTCTGCCGCTTTCCAGTTTTCAACTACGACTCCGGGCCCTTCTACTCGCAAGAAACTGGTCGAGATTGGCTCCAGGGGACTGGGCGGATTTCCAACCTTGTCCTGATCAATCACTTCGTCTGTCTCGAGCGGAGTCATTGCCGAACGTCCGAAGAGAGACAGGTCCCCCGGTGATAGAGCAGTACCGCTCGTCATCGCGTAGCGAAACGTCATCTCTCCACCTTGTTCGGCACGATAGTTGGTGTGCCAGTAATTGTTGAAGACGTAGGAAAAGATGGTAGAACTTACTGGCTTAAACTCCTCAGGCCAGACGCCGCGATTCACATCGCCCAGAGTAACGAGAGGAGCATCGAGCGGTGCAATCGCTAACTGCCAATCGGTAGCTGACGCCGAGATCCAGTGCCGAACGCTGAACCACTCAACCCCGGCTCCTTTCAGCATGTCCCGCGCGGGATCGACCCAGCCATTCTGAATCTCGTATTGAAACGATGGCGGCTGAATCGCCACCGGAAATGCGAAATAGGCCGCTTCCTTGGTTCGCACTGCTTCTTTTCTGAGACGATTTACGAATTCAATTTTCTTTTCGTTGTCATAAAGAAGGATCTCAGTTTGCACCGAGGGCGTATGTACTCCTTTAGCCTCAAGCGTGAGTATCTTTCCAAAGGGAGTGGCTCTGACTCCTATAATTCTGCCGCCGAACGAGGGAGTGATTTTCAGATCAGCCTCCGGCAGCGATTTGCGCATATGGACAATCTGGGTGTCGTCTGAGCCGCCCTCGACATACAAATACTGATCAAACCGGTATCGGCTCTTGGCATCAACGAGTTCGTGATTCAGTTGTTTGTCGAAGATACTTTTGACCGTTCCTGTGTCGGGGTCCGCTTCGACGCGGTAGTACTGATTCTCAATGACATTTCCAGTGATCTCGCCTGGTTTATCGTCCGAAGCATTCATTCTCTGGCTCGCCGTTCGAGTTTCGAGCGCATAACATTTGAACCCCATTGAAGGCACATTTCGTGCCAGGAATCGGACGTGCCGGTATCCCGGCCCCTCACTCAAGACTTCGAACGGGACTGAAGTCTTATCGGGATATTCCGTCAGCAGTTTGTCGCGGTCTAGATCCAGTTCGACCAATCCGTCGCGAGGCCAACTCAATGAATTGAACACCAGAAGCGACGAAGAAGGCATGTGCACTTGATGTGCGATCTGGCTGAGTGATTCTCTTTCGAGTTCCCGGATCGCTTGCCCGCTCTGGCGCACATATTCGTCTTTTGTTGCCAGTTGCTCCACTGCCTCCTGAGTGTCGGGTTGATACACCGAGTTCCACGAATCCCATGTGTGCTCGGCATAGAGCAAGAGATTGGTCCAAATATGATCAAGCAAGCTCCGTGGTACATCTAACGTGGGATTCAAGTATCTGGAAATCGTGGATAGCTCCTCCGCGGCAATCGCACGGGACTGGTTGTCGCGATCCAGAGCGGTATTGGTTGCATCCGCTGCCACGCCATCCTCCCAGTATGGGCCGCCGTCGCCTCTTACAACTGAGAGCTGTGAGCCGTAGTTCTTCTCGATGTGGTCGAAATAGTCGGGGAAGGTGGCAAGGACGAAGCGCGGATAGGCATAGGTCTTACTCCACTGCGAAACGAACTGCGGCTCGCTTAATCGCGCATCCGTATTCTCCAGCTGGCTGCCGTACATGAGAACGGCATCGGGTTTGTAATCGGGTGCACTAAATTGCTGCAGAAATGCGGGAAGCCCTTGCCGGCAATTGCCTACCTCAGGCGGCAGATCGCAGACAAACCAAAGTTGAGAATACTGTCGTGTGTTGGCCATCAGCACTCTGGCGCCATCGGGTCCCTCGCGCCAGAAAGGCGATTTCTCGTTCCACTTTCCATAAAGAATGATCGGCCCACGGTCGCTGTTTGTCGCTTCTGCGAAGTACTTGATGCCTGCAGCTTCCAATACCGAAGGATAAGACCAGGTGATGCTTGGAACGTCCGTAATGTTGGCATAATCGAAAGGAATGCCCTCCGTACGATGCAACTCCTTTGTGTAGGATAACGAACGAATCAATTCTTCCAGGCTCGCATACCCAGTCAGGAGGTTTGCGTATTGGGCGGGCACGCTGACCTTTCCCTCGCGCGCATAGTCCAGGAATTTCTTCTTCATTTCCGCATTACGGCTTGAAAGGTAGTTCTGCACCACCCAAGAGCCGTCGAGACTGAATCGCATCTCAGGGCTCTGCGGCAAGAGATCAAGCAGTTTGTCGATATTACGACTCTGCAGTTCCGCAACTTTCGCCTGATAATCGGTGTAGCCGATATCTAGGTGAAGATGTGGCACCAGAAAAATTGACCACTTGCGCGCTGGGTTCAGCAGAGTGCGAAAACCATAGTGCTTTCCTCTGGCACGAATCGACAACGCAGCTGGGGTTTGAGCCGCGAACTCCGGTACCTCAAACTCCAAGCGCTGCTGGCCAAAATCATATGCAGGGTTTAGCGGCGCATGGAAAACATGACCGCCAATCGAGAGTTGCCCCTCCCCGGATTTCAGTGGACGGATGGATGTCATAGTCACAGTCACAACTTCATACAGCATTGCGGCTTTTTTTCGATAGAAAACGGTCGGTTTGGTGATTGCGGCGATCTCGGGCCCGGGAATCCCTTGAGTTAACTCCAGCGCGTCGTAGATCAGCGACGCCTTTGTGTCGGGATTTTGTGAACTGGCAACCGCCGTCAGGACAAGTTTATTTGATCCCATCTTCAGCAGTTCAGATGGCAAAGAGATGTCTAAGGTGTCCGCGCCATAGATGGGAGAATCAATGCGGTCGTCCCCCGGGTAGTAGCTGATCTTTCGCTCGAAGAAATAGCGGCCATGATGACCGTTAATCTCAACCATCAGGTCTGGCACGCTCGGATTCACCAGCAAAGCCGAAATTCGGAGATGGTATTCGCCGGCGGGCGGCCTTTGAAGATCAAAAATAATCGTATAGGGTCTGAGATGCTTTGTCCCATCTTCTCCACTCCAAGTTTCCTGCCATGCTGGCCAGTCTTTCGTCCTGCTCTGCCCGACCACAAATATGGGTGCAAAACCGTCTGCTTCGAACTGGAGGTTGTGGGCGAACTCTCGCGAGGTCTGATCGAACTCGCCGATTCTCCAAATCACCTTCTCCGCCTTGCTGGATTCTCTTCCAGAAGCGGTTGCCGGAAATGTAACTAGTACTGCCAGAAGAAGAACGAAGAAAACTACATAGGTTGGGCGGTTCACGTTTGGCCTCCGTAATTTTGAAGAGCGCCAGTAAAAATCGACTCCATGATCCCGAAATTGTCGCCGCTGCGCAACCGTCTAGGTAGATCTACTGCGTCTGGAGCCCTCATCAATCCCTTTTTCATACCTGTGTGATACTGGCGGGATGAGCGTCATTGAAGAGGAAATTTGGATGCCTTACGAATCGCAGAAGTCGGCGCGAGTTTCGGGCCCGATGAGTAATGATCTCTCGATGGTGCTTATCGCACTGCTGGCATCGATCATCGTGGCAAACTGCACTTCGGTAGCGGTTGCGCAAAAGAAGCAGCCCCTGAAGCCGGATCTGGGCCCAAATGTGTTGATCTTTGATTCCGCGATGCCACAGTCAGATATACAACAGCAGATCGACCGCATCTATGCCGCCGAAAGCCGTAATGAGTTTGGACCCGAGCGCCATGCCGTTCTTTTTCTCCCAGGGGAGTATCACCTCGACGTGCCCGTGGGTTTTTATACGCAAGTTTTAGGACTTGGCAGATCTCCAGATGACGTTCATATCGTCGGCAACGTCCACGCCGATGCCAGCCACGACAACAACAATGCCACGACGACATTTTGGCGCGCGGCTGAGGGATTTTCCGTTACTCCCACAGGAGGCACGACGCAGTGGGCTGTTTCTCAAGCAGTGCCGTTCCGGCGTATGCACGTACGAGGCAATTTGGTGCTCCACCAGCACCGCGGATGGGCCAGCGGTGGATGGATGTCCGACACGCTTGTCGATGGCAACGTCGATTCTGGCACTCAGCAACAATGGATTTCGCGAAACAGCGAGTGGAAAAGCTGGACAGGGTCGAACTGGAATATGGTTTTCGTTGGAGTTCCGAATCCTCCCCAGGGAGAATGGCCAAATCCACCCTACACCAAGGTCGGGCTCACTCCTGTCGTGCGTGAAAAACCCTTCCTCGAAGTCGACGAAAATGGAAAGTGGAGTGTCCGAGTGCCTGAACTTCGATCCAATAGCGTAGGCATTACATGGCACCGCGGAGTAACACCGGGCATATCAATTCCCCTTGACCAGTTTTATATTGCTCGACCGGGCGCGGATAAAGCGGCCAGCCTGAATACCCAACTAGCGGAAGGTAAGAACCTTTTGTTCACGCCGGGCATTTACGCCTTCACCGAACCGCTTCGCGTAACACGGCCCAACACCGTCGTGATTGGCCTCGGCTTCGCCACGCTCAGGCCAACTCATGGAACCCCTGCTATGACCGTGGCGGACGCTGATGGGATTGAGGTTGCAGG
>Ga0335072_10010917_pt1 | contig 13043 bp, 10 predicted proteins | sample Lox_Sample_21_FD_206725 | JGI IMG/M metagenome (GOLD analysis project Ga0335072, IMG submission 206725) | Soil microbial communities from Loxahatchee National Wildlife Refuge, Florida, United States - Lox_Sample_2.1 | ecosystem: Environmental > Terrestrial > Soil > Wetlands | place: USA...
CTCTTGCGATCGTCCGCTCCCCCACAGGGAAGCCAAATCCCACATCCGGCCGCACCTATCGGCGCGGCATACGCGCTCTTGCGTGAGCGGTTGACATGCTGCGCGCACGAGCAAGCATCGGCGCGCATGCTTCTGCACGCGCACGCACCACGGATCACGGGTTACTGGTCGGGAAAACTAGGCGAGCGCAGGAGGCCCGCGCGGGAGGCGGCTCGGAGGGACGGTGGTTCGAGGAATGAAGCGTTCAGGACGCGATTTGACTTCGAGTTGGACGACCGCTGCAAATGTGGCCACTGTCGGCGTATGCAACAGCGCAAAGGCTGTCGCGGCCGCGGCGAAGGGACACATTGCCATGCCGTCGTGCGAAGGCGTCTTCCCGCCCTGATCCATGGGCATGGAGTGGTCCGACATGTCCATACCCGGCATGTCGTTCTGCGCCGCATGGTCCATGGCCGCGCTCGTTGCTGTCGGCGCATACCCAGGGCAAAGCATGAGCCCGCCTGGCCCTGGCATGTAGCCGACCGGGATAAATGCCCGAGTGAACACCGTCGCCAGCAAAATGGCTGCCAGCCACGGATTTCGAGCAATGCGAAGCGCGACACGGTTTCCCACGCGCGTAGCTTAGCTGACTTCAAGAGCCTTCACTATGGGCGTTCCACGGTAGCCGATTCTGGGGTCGATGCTGTACGGTCAGGGCAAATCCAGGCCCCACATTGGACGCCCTCCCAACCAACGCGTTGACCTTGAACTCAGTTCGCGCGTCCCCTTCAATCCTGAATACAGATCGTCGCCTTGGTGAGCACATGGGCAAAATTTCGGTAACGATAACGGCCAGCGTCGTTGTGAACGACGGCCTTCAATGAGCGACCAGATTCATCACTTGCAACGCGGCCTGGTTCCTAGACTTCCTACTGCTAGACGGATTTGATGCGCTTCGTTCAATTGTCGCGTCGTCCTCTGTCGCATCAGGTCGTACTCCGTCGCATTTGTTAGATCGCTAGCACATTTCGAGCTCAAGGATAGATGGAGTTTCGCGGTATTTTCAGCCGAAACGTCATACTCCTGAGTGCGCTGGCGTGGGTTGCTTCGGAAATTCGCGCGCGGCACTCTATCAATGCACCTACCCACGAGTATGCTGTCTTCTCGCGAAAGGCCGAGGGCTGATACATCGAGCGAAGCAAGGTTCAACGATTGCCGCAAGCGAGGCGCATTCCACTAAGTCGCCGCTCTCACATCATCGGGTTTCAGTGGACAGCGGCTGGTGCCACGGCGCACGAGAGCGCGCTTGAGCGTGACTTCGTTACCCTGACAACCTTCGTCAAAGCGGACGCACTTATCCATTCGCAACCCGTCACCATCTTCTTTGAGGGCCAGGGATGCCGCAGGCGGTACACCCCGGACTACCTGGTGAGAGTTGCGGACGACGCGGAGTTAGTGGAGGTCAAGTACGAAAGCGACCTGAAGACGAACTGGGAACGACTTTCTCCAGCCTTTGACGCAGCGAAGGTGTGGTCCCAGGCGCATGGAGCGCGGTTTCGGATCGCCACCGATTCCGACATCCGGCGGCCACTGCTCGACCACGCGAAGCGGCTACTGCCACTTCGCTCACTTCCCCTCGACGCCAAGACGGTGATGCTCGTGTTGACGCATGCGTATGCGGTTGAGCGCCCGACATTCAGAAAGCTTCTCCAAATGCTGCCGGATCGAGGGCTGGCGCTGGCTACGATCTGGCAGCTGATCGCACGCCGTGAGTTACATGCTGACTTGTCCGTCCCCATCACATTGGACTCGGTGCTGTATCCGCCATGACCAATGCACCGACTCCGCCAGAGCTCTCAGCGATCCCTGAATCGGCCTGGGCGGAAGCGCGACGATGCTTCCCCGTCATTCATCGACTCGCAGATATGTCGGAGCGGAGGCGCTCGCAGGTCATTGCGGCGGCCGCTGAGCTCGGCTGCTCTTGTAGCCAGATCTACAAGTTATTACGGCGTTTTGTTGCCGATCCTCGGCTGACAAGCCTTCTGCCTCGTCCGCGCGGCCCTATGATGGGAGGTTCCCGACTACCGGCCGAGATAAATCAGCTTATCGACGAGACGATCGAATCCCTCTACCTCACACGCCAGCGACCGCGGCTCATCGATTTAGTCACGGAGATCCGCCGACGCTGTCGGTCGGCAGGCCTTAAGCCCCCAAGTCGTAAGGCGGTCACGGCCCGAGTCCATGCCAAACCTCGCCGGGAAGTCGTCGCAAGACGTCACGGGCAGAAGGCGGCACGCGATCAGTATGCCCCGGCCATCGGGCTACTCGAGGCGACTTGGCCTCTATCGCTCGTTCAGATCGACCACACGCTAGTGGATGTTATCGTCGTCGATAGCGTTACGCGAGCGCCCATCCAGCGGCCTTGGCTTACCCTCGCCATCGACGTCTGGAGCCGCTGTGTTGTCGGATTTCATCTGTCGCTCGAAGCGCCGTCGGCCACGAGTGTCGCGCTTTGTATTGCGCATGCCGTGCTCCCGAAATCTCCCTGGCTGGCAGAACGAAAGATCGAGGCTGACTGGCCTATCCATGGCCTCATGGCTCGGCTGCATCTCGATAACGGGAAGGATTTCCACAGCGAGGCGCTGCGGCGTGGATGTGAACAGTACGGTATCGCGATCGACTATCGGCCGGTACGCACTCCCCACTACGGCGGACATATCGAGCGGCTGATTGGCACCATGATGGGAAAGGTTCATCTGCTGCCTGGGACGACGTTCTCCAACGTTGCTGAGAAAGGAACCACAGACCCCGAGAAGAAGGCGGCAATGACGATCGATGAGCTGGAGCGATGGCTGGTCCAAGCCATCGCGGGCCTTTATCACCGCACCGTGCATCGAGCACTAGGGATTCCGCCTTTGATTGCGTGGGAACGCGGCCTTGCGGGAGACGGTGTGACGCCGGGCTGTGGTGCGCCGGCATCCGTCTCCGATGCACGTCGGTTCCTAATCGATTTCCTTCCGGCTGAGCGTCGAATGATCCGCCGAGATGGCGTCTCGCTGCACTCTATACACTACTGGTCGGACATCCTTCGAGTCTGGATCGGCGAGCCGCACAAGGCTCTCGTCCGGTACGACCCCCGGGATTTGAGCCGCCTGTACTTGCTTGCGCCCGACGGGCAGTACTACGACCTGCACTACCGCAACTTGCGGCGACCACCTATCAGCTTGTGGGAGCACCGCCTCGCTTTGAAGCGACTGCGGGATGAGGGACGCCAGAGCGTCGATGAGAACACCATCTTTCGGGCCATCGAGACGATGCGGTCGATCGCCGACGAGGCGGCAAATGCGAGCAAGACGGCGCGTCGCCAGCGCGAACGCCGCTTGCGAGTGATTCAGGGAGGACGCGTTGACCCGTCGCCTGCCTCGCCAGCGCCGAGCGGGGGGCCGACTGCAACACCGGAGACCGCTCAACAGCCGTGGGAGCGCATGCTTCCTGTCGAGGAGTGGTCATGAGGGAGGCGTACCCCCATCTGCACGCAAGCATCCGCGGGGCGGCCGAGGAGGAGCCGAATACGCGAATTCGGCGTATCCGCACTGACCGATGGGTGAGCTATGCGCGCGCCGAGGCAGCGCTCACTGCGATGGATGATCTCCTGAATTTCCCGAAACGGACCCGTATGCCGAACCTGCTTCTCGTAGGGCCGACCAACAACGGCAAGACGATGATCGTTGAGAAGTTCCGTCGAGCCCATCCCGCAATGCCAGCCAGCCAAACGGAGAGCGGTGCCGCGCACATACCTGTGCTTCGGGTTCAGATGCAGGCCGAGGTCCATGCTTCCGGCAGCAACCTCGTGCAGCAGCGGCTTCCACAGGTGTGTGCGGCTCCTGTCGATCAGCTCGATCTGCGCCGTGCCGCGTTTGCCATACTTGTTGCCGAGTCGGGTGGCCAGCTCCAGGCCGCCTGCGCCTCCGCCGACGATGAGGATCTGCTGCGCGGCCTTGCGCGCGGCGGGCTGACTGCCGTGCTCATTCCTCATGTATGTGCCCCGCTAAGTTGGCCTCGCGCAGGTCGAGCTCCCGCTCGAGATGGCGGCGCACCTCATCCTTCAACATGCCCTGGCGATACAGCTCGTTGATCCGTTCGCGTTCGGCCGCGAGGAGCAGCAGCTCGATTTCATCGGGAGGGGCTGCGAGGTCATGCTGATTCTCCTGCCGCTCGGGCTCCCGGTCGAAATGCCTGAGGCGTTCGCGCTGGCTGGTTCGAACCCGCTGAACCAGGCTCTCGGGCAGGGCCCGTTCCGCGGCCAGCCGCTCGAGACGCGCGCTGGCCGCGTCGATGGCCTGTCGCCGTGCGAGCAACTCCTGCGCCCTGTCGATCTTGAGCTCCCGCTCACCGGCCCTCGCGAGGCCAAGCGCCCGGATCACCATCGGTAATGACAAGCCTTGGCCCACGAGCGTCACCAGGATCACCGCGAAGGTGAGGAAAAGAATCAGATCGCGATCCGGGAATGGCCGACCGCTATCGACGGTCAACGGAATAGCGAGCGCGGCCGCAAGAGACACAATCCCACGAACGCCGGTGAAGGCGAGCACAAATGGCCACTGCCACGGCGGGGCTGGGTCATCGCGCGCGATCCCCGCGATCAGCCAGCGGGGTAAATAGGTCGCCGGGAACATCCACATGAATCGGGCCAGAATCACGACAACACTGACCACCGCGGCTGAGCCGGCCAGCGTCGACACCGAATAGGCGTCTAAGCCCATGATCAACGAGCGCGCCTGCAGGCCGGTCATGAGAAATACGATGCCCTCGATCAGATACACGAGGACATCCCAGAAAAAGACCCCCTGCAGCCGCGTCGCCGCACTGATGATGCCGAAACCGTTCCAGCTTACATAGAGACCGGCTACGACGGTGGCGAGCACTCCCGAACCCCCGAGATGCTGTGGCGGCCAGTAGGCGATGTAAGGCGTCAGAATCGACAGCACGATCTCGAGCTGCGCGTCGGCGACCCAGCGACGCACTCGCAACATCAGCCAGCCGACGGCGATCCCCCACAGCAATTCCGCCGCAATGATGACCGCAAACTCACCAGTCGCCTTGCCGAATGAGAATGCCCCAGAGCTCACGGCCACTACGGCGAATCGATAAAGAATGAGCGCGGTCGCATCGTTGGCGAGACCCTCCCCTTCCAGGATCACCAGGATTCGCCGGGGCAGCTGCATCCGGCGGGAAATCGCCAGGGGCGCCACCGCATCCGGCGGCGAAACGATCGCACCCAGCACGAACCCCACAGGCCAGGAAAAGCCCAGCAGCCAATGCGTTGCCGCCGCGGCGGCCGTCGTCGTGAATACGACGCAACCGATGGCCAGCAGGGAAATCGGGCGCAGATTGAAGCGAAACTCCCGCCAACTCATTGCCACCGCAGACGAGTAGATCAGGGGCGGCAGGACCAGCAGCAGGACGAGCTCCGGCGCCAGGTGCACGGGCGGCAGGCCCGGGACCAGCGCCAGCACGACACCCGTCAGCACCAGAAGGATTGCGGGAGGAATGTTGGCGCGTTTCGCCGCGACTCCGACCGCAGCAATTGCGACCAGCAGCAGCAGCAAAATCTGGATCTCGCGGACTATCAATCAGTCACGCGCCAACTGACGCCTCCGTGTTGGCGCCATTCGTTCCGGCCAGACACTCTCGACGGTGTCAGCGCCGCGCTCTCTACGCAGCCTCTTCGCGCGCGCGGATCTCGTAGCGAAACGTCGTCGGATCAAGGCTGTTGACTTGCTCGCCGCCGGTCTGCGCATTCGGGTACATGAGGAATGGAACTGCCGGCCCGGAGGACCCGGGCAGCGCCACGTCGTGACCGTGATTGTAAGCCACCCAGTTCATTTCCCACGAGCCAAAGAGTGCGGCGCGCGCCCTCCGCACTCTGGGGTCCGCGAGCGAAAGGCCTCCCGGCACCTCTTCCAACATGAGCTTGCGCACGTCCGCCGGATCCACCGGAATCCATCCCAGGTCCTGCGCATAGAATTCCGCGCGGCAGTGCTGTGCCTTACTGACATCGCCACTGTGGCCGAGGCATTTGTACCCCAGCCGCGACTCGGCTACCCGTATGCCGTAGGCATCGCGTGCGGGGATATCCACCGAGCGCGCCAGGGCCACGAAAAGTGCGTTGATGTCGGCGCACTTGCCCCCCAGATATCCCGACCTCAGCATCGAAGCAACGTCGCCCATTCCGCACCCGGGGGTCTGCGGATCGCGCGTGGTGTTCTCGACTACCCATTCGTAAATCGCGCGTGCCTTGTCGACCTCGCCGTGTTTACCGGAGCAAATGCGCTCCGCAGTGGCGCGCACGATACCGTCGGTGGGCAGAAGCGCGGTGGCGCGCAGGTACTTCTGCAACGTGCCCGCGGACTCGCTGGCTCCACCAGCGCTTGACACCCGGCCCGCCGCGGCAAGATCCACGCGACGATCACGGGTGGCTACATGATGGGTGAGCATGACGCGGCCGACCGCGGCGGGATCCCGCCACTCGACGTTGAGCAGTTGGACGTCGTAGCCCGGGACCATGACAAGTTGCGCGCGCACCGCCCCAGGCGCGTCGTAGTGCGTACCGATGAGACGCTGGTAGTCAGTCGAGGCACTCATCGGCACCGGCAACCAGAGCTGCGTACGTCCCGAGGGTGAAGCAACCTCGACCGATGTGACGAGCTCAAATGCGCGCCAGCCGGGTGGCAGGGGTCCCCCTCCATCCCGGAATCCGGCAACCGCGGCAACCGGCACTGCGGTCGAGATCATCAGGAATTCGCGGCGTCTCATTTTTCCAACCTCCACTGCCCAGGCATTCTCCCGCAAGATATCCCTTTGTCCTGGCACCGTCAGCGCTGCATCCGCATGAGCTGATCCATCGGCATCATGTTGTGGTTCATGTGGCTCATGACCCAGAGCGATCCAAACACCACCAGGCACACGATCAACACGCCGAAAGCCAACGCCAGAATGTTGTTGGCGTTATCGGGTGCCGTGGTGATGTGCAGAAAGAAAATCAGATGGATGCCCATCTGCGCCACCGCCAGCACCAGGATGGCCACAGCCAGTCCCGGCCGGTAAACCTCATTCGTGCCCACCACCCAGAACGAAGCTATCGTGAGTCCAACGGCGAGCCCAAGCCCAAGCAGGTAGCCACGCACCTCGCGGCGCAGAGTGCGTTGCTCCCCGGGGTCCCCACCGGCCAGCTCGCGGTCCTCACCAACGTAGGAGCCGGCGTCGTAGTCAAGCTCCTTACTCATGGCAGCAGCTCCGGTGGGAGCGAGCCCACCAAATACACCAGACTGAAGATCGCAACCCAGATGATGTCCAGGGCGTGCCAGAAGAGACTGAAGCACAGAAAACGATGGCGGATATCCTGACGGAACCCCTTGGCGTAGAACTGCGCCATCATCGTGCCGAGCCACAGGAGTCCGGCACTCACGTGTACCCCATGACATCCCACGAGAGTAAAGAATGAAGAAAGGAAGGCACTGCGGCCGGGACCTGCCCCACGGGCGACGAACCCGGAAAACTCGCGGATCTCGAGCATGATGAACGCGAGGCCGAGGACCCCGGTCACCAGCAGCGCGATCTGTGTCCACTTTTGATTACGCTGTCCGACCGCGAGACTCGCCATCCCGCACGTAAAGCTGGAGGCGAGCAGGCATGCGGTCTGCACCGCGGTGTTGCGCAGGTCGAAGAGCTCGTGCGCGGACGGCCCACCGGCAGTGTTCCTGAAGAGCACCGCATAGGCGGCAAAGAAAGCCGAGAACATGATCACGTCGGAGAGCAGAAAGATCCAGAACCCGTAGCCGACGATGATTCGCCTGGGCGCAGGCCCGCCGCTGCCGTGACCGCTGATCGCCCGCTGTCCCGCTTCTGGCGCGCCGAGAGCAGGATCGTGGGCCACGCGTAACGCCGGGGTGCTCAAGGAGGCGCCTCCGCCATGAGCGCCGCGGCTCGGGCGGCACGGTTGGCACGATCGATGCGCGCGACTTCCTCCGCCGGGATCTCGATCTCATGGACGTCCCGCCAGGCAAACACTACGAAGGTCGCGTAGGCACCGAGGAGTCCCAGCACTACCAGCCACCAGATCTGCCAGATCAGCGCAAATCCCGTCACCGTCGCAAGAAACGCCGTCACGAACCCGGTCGGGCTGTGGCGCGGCATCTCGATGGCGGCGTACTGCGGCTCAGGAGTCACCAGCTGGTGCGTGGCGCGCGCCCGTTGCTTCACGTCCCAGTAGGGCTCCTCGCTCGTGACCGCAGGCAATACGGCGAAGTTGAATGCGGGCGGGGGCGAGGCGGTGGCCCACTCCAGCGAGCGGCCGTCCCAGGGATCCCCGGTCGGCTCGAGGCGCCGATCGCGGCTGCGCACGGAGACCCAGAGCTGTGCGATCTGGAACCCAATGCCGCACAGAATAAGCAGTGCGCCCACGCCCGCGACCATGACCCACGGATACCACTCCGGCCGGTCGTAGTGCTGCATGCGGCGGGTCATGCCTTCAAACCCCAGAACGTAGAGCGGCATGAAGGCGACATAGAAACCGATGAGCCAGCACCAGAAGGCCGCCTTGCCGAGCCGTTCATCGAGGGTGAAGCCGAAGGCCTTCGGGAACCAGAAGGTATAGCCCGCAAAAGCGCCGAACAGCACGCCACCGATAATCACGTTGTGAAAGTGCGCCACCAGGAACAGGCTGTTATGCAGTACGAAGTCCACCGCCGGCGAGGCGAGCAGCACTCCCGTCATGCCGCCGATGACGAAAGTCACCATGAAGCCGACCGCCCAGAGCATAGCGGACGTGAAGCGGATACGGCCGCCATACATGGTGAAGAGCCAGTTGAAGATTTTGACGCCGGTCGGCACGGCGATGACCATGCTGGCGATGCCGAAGAAGCCGTTGACGTCGCCCCCGGCTCCCATGGTGAAGAAGTGATGCAGCCAGACGGAGAACGACAGGATGCAGATCGCCATGGTGGCGACGATCATCGAGCGGCGGTCGAACAGCGGCTTGCCGCTGAAGGTCGCAACCACCTCGGAAAACACCCCGAACGCGGGCAGGATCAGGATGTAGACCTCAGGATGCCCCCACGCCCAGATCAGGTTCATGAACATCATCGCGTTGCCACCCGCTTCATTGGTGAAGAAATGGAACCCGACGTAGCGGTCGAGCAGCAGCATGGCAAGGGTCGCGGTCAGAATCGGGAACGCGGCCACGATCAGCAGATTCGCAGCGAGCGCGGTCCAGCAGAAAATCGGCATGCGCATGTAGGTCATGCCCGGCGCGCGCATCTTCAGGATCGTCGTCACGAAATTGATGCCGGTGATCAACGTGCCGATGCCGGATATCTGAATGGCCCACAGGTAGTAATCGACGCCCACTCCGGGGGAATAGGCGAGCTCGGACAGCGGCGGGTACGGGAGCCATCCGGTGCGGGCAAACTCACCCACCACCAGCGAGACGTTGACCAGCAGCGCCCCCGCAGCGGTGAGCCAGAAACTCACCGAGTTCCAGGTGGGAAAGGCCACGTCGCGCACGCCGAGCTGCAGCGGCACGGCAAAGTTCATGAGTCCGATGACGAACGGCATCGCCACGAAAAAGATCATGATCGTGCCGTGGGCGGAGAAGATCTGATCGTAATGCTCAGGAGGCAAATACCCCGCGGCGTGAAATGCCAGCGCCTGCTGCGAGCGCATCATGAGCGCGTCGATGAAGCCGCGCAGCAGCATCACCGCGGCCAGCAGACAGTACATGACGCCGATGCGCTTGTGGTCGGTGCTGGTGATCCATTCGCGCCACAGATAAGGGAGGTAGCCCTTCGCCACCACCCAGATGACGACCGCAGCGATCCCGAAAACGACCAGGGCTCCCGCCGCGAGCGGAATCGGCTGATCAAACGGGATCGCAGCCCAAGTGAGCTTCCCGAACATCTCAGTTCCCCGCCAGCGCCAGCACCGTCGAGCCGCCCGCGCCGGAGCGCGCGCTCGGCGGCCCCTCCCCTGGCGGCAGTTCCTGACGCACGACCCTGTCGAACAATCCCGGGGACACCGAGCGATACGTGAAGGGTGTGACGTTCTGAGTCTGCCTGAGAAGGCCGCGATAGGCGGCCTCGTCCAACACCTGACCGCCCGCGCCAGCGGCTGCGGCCCAGTCTGCGAATTCCCGCGGCGCAACCGCGTCCACGTCGAAGCTCATACCGGGGAACCCATCGCCGCTGAAGTGCGCCGACAGCCCCATGTAAACCCCCGGGCGATCGGCCTGCAGGTTGAGGCGACTCGTCATGCCGTACATCGCATAGATCTCGCTCCCGAGCTGCGGCACGAAGAACACGTTGAAGACGCTCGCTGAAGTGATCTTGAGATTCAGCGGCACTCCGACCGGCACCACCAGGCGGTTCACGCTGGCGAGGTTCTGCTGCGGATAGATGAACAGCCACTTCCAGTCGAGCGAGACCACCTCGACTTCGAGGGGCGCCGCCTTTGACTTGAGCGGCTCGGCCGGATCAAGCAGATGGGCGCTGATCCAGGCGATGCCGCCCAGGAAGAAGATCACGAGGGCCGGGATGGACCAGACGAGGAGCTCGAGCCGTCCGGAGTACGCGAAGTCGGGCCGATAGCGCGCGCGGGTGTTCGAGGCACGAAACCAGAACGCGAACACCAGAATGAACACGATGGTCGGAATTCCGACCGCGAGCATGATCGCGAGGGAGTCGAGCAATACGATGCGCTCGCCCTCGCTCACGGGCCCGGCAGGTGACAGCACCGCTGTCTGGCATGCCGCGAGCGACAGCGACAGCAGCAACAAGCTGCACCTTGCGACACTACCGTCCACCCTCATAGCGGCACCTGTATGCGAAACCAGGCTCAGAACGCGCTCTTGATCACCCCTCCATCGACACGCAGCGACGCCCCGGTGGTGGCGGAGGCCAGCGGGCTGGCGATGTAGGCCACGAGGGATGCGACCTCTTCGGGCTCCGCAAAACGCTTGATGAGGGAGGTAGGACGCACCTTCTCGAAGAACTCCTTCTCAAAGGCGGCGAACGATATTCCTCTCTCTTTGGCCAGGGTGTCGACGAACTCGCCCACACCGCGTGACCTTGTCGGACCCGGCAGAACACTGTTGACGGTAATGGCCGAGCCAGCGAGCGCTTCCGCCAGCCCGCGCGCTACCGCCAGCTGCGCGGTCTTGGTCACGCCGTAGTGGATCATCTCGCTCGGGATCTGCACGCCGCTTTCACTGGAGATGAAGATAATCCGACCCCAGCCGGCACGTCGCATCGAAGGCAGCACGAGCCGGGCGAGCCTTACACCGCTGAGGACATTGACCTCGAAGAATCTCACCCAGTCGGCATCGGGGATCTCTTCGAATGGCTTTGGCTCGAATATTCCGAGGTTGTTAACAAGAATCTCGATGCCGGGATAGTCCCGGACCAACGCTGCAGCGGACGATGCGAGGCTCAGATCGCCGGCAAACCCCTGCAGGTCCCCGCCCGTAGCGGACCTGAGCGACGCCACGACAGCCTCGACCGCTGCTCCGGATCGGCCATTGATGATCACACGGGCGCCTTCGCGCGCGAGCGTCGTCGCGATCGCCAGCCCGATGCCGGCCGTACTGCCGGTGACCAGTGCACGCTTACCTTGCAGTTGCAGGTCCATCGGTCATCTCGCCGCCCGACGTGATCGCGCCGCGACCTCGGGTTTCCCACGTTCTCGCTGGAGTCGACTTCTTGGTGACACGTCGCGTCCTCCTTATATCCCGAGACTGGCCGATCGTACCTGGAAACTGTTGCGCGTTATTGTTGGTTCGCCGCCCGAGTTGAAAAACATTGTAGCGTGATCGCGCGGCTGATTCAGAAAGGTCGCGCTCCGCGATGCTTATCAGTCCATGTCGCACGGCGGAGCTTTCGTTTGCGCTTGTGCTTTCAACACAAGGGATAAAACGCCGGTCACGTTGACCTCACCCCTCCCCCCACTCAGGCGCGCCGATCGTCCCCCGAATCCAGATGAGCCCGCTTTTCCATCTCGAGAATTACCGCGGAAAAATCCAGCTCCTGCCCCAAGGCCGATGGGCCGCATTGACCTCGAAAGCCGCATTTGTCGCGGGCATCTGCGCGCCGACTGCAGCGGCGAGATTGAGAATCAGCCCCAAGTCTTTGTTCATCAGCCGCAGCGGAAATTGCGGGCTGTAGTCACTCTTGAGCGCTCTTCCCAGTTTACCTACGAGTGCGGGAGCGACTACCGTAGTCTCTGGAAGTACGTCCAGCAATCGGTGGCGATCGAGACCAGCTTTCTCACCGAGGGCAACGGCCTCGGCAATGGCCTGCATGCCGATTGCCAAGAGGCTGTTAACGACCAGCTTCATGGTCGCGCCGGAGCCGCTCGGTCCCAGGTAAAAGTACTTTCTGGCGATCACTCTGAAGATCGGCTCGGCGGCAGCGAAGCTCCGCTGATCTCCACCCCCGAACAGTGTCAGCGCTCCTTGCTCGGCAACCGGGGTGCTGCCCGACATGGTCACATCGAGGACCTCGACGCCACGCGCGGAGCCGAGCCTCGCGAGTTCCAGCACGGCCATCTGCATCCGCAACTCGCGCGCCAGCCTTCGAAACGACGTCCGCTCCTTGTGCAGCTTGCGACGCAAGGTACGTTCCGTCATGTGCAGATGCTTTGCCACCGCGGCGCCGCTCGTCGGCGCCAGGCGGCTCATGAGCAGCAACTCGCGCACTTTTCCCGCGAGTCCCGCCCGCAGATGCAGCTGCTTCATGATCTCCTCGCACAGCTTCACAGTCTCGTCGTGCGCAATCTCATTGCCGAGTTGCGCATCGCGATCCAGCCATGACGCGTCAAATATAAGGCTGCTTTCCTTGCGTCCAAAGGAGATCGGGCAGCCAAACATCTGCTGGTAGACCTTCGCATCTCGAGTGGGCCCGAACGGCAAGTGAATTGCCGAGGGTAGGAATGACGGCCCCATGCCATCGCGGTGCAAGGATATCGCGATACTCAGGTGCAGCTCGACGAGAAGCCTCGCCATCCTGGCATCG
>Ga0335072_10010918_pt1 | contig 13043 bp, 7 predicted proteins | sample Lox_Sample_21_FD_206725 | JGI IMG/M metagenome (GOLD analysis project Ga0335072, IMG submission 206725) | Soil microbial communities from Loxahatchee National Wildlife Refuge, Florida, United States - Lox_Sample_2.1 | ecosystem: Environmental > Terrestrial > Soil > Wetlands | place: USA: Florida...
CGCCTCGCCGTTCAACCCACCCAGGGCCGAGCCGCGAATTACCGGCACATCGTCCCCGGGGAAGTTGTACTTCGACAGCAGCTCCCGCACTTCCATCTCCACCAGGTCGGTCAGCTCTTCGTCTTCCACCGCATCGCACTTGTTCAGAAACACCACGATGTAGGGAACGCCCACCTGGCGGGCCAACAACACGTGCTCCTTGGTTTGCGGCATCGGACCATCCGTCGCCGCCACCACCAGGATCGCTCCGTCCATCTGCGCCGCTCCCGTGATCATGTTCTTGATGTAATCGGCGTGACCCGGGCAATCCACGTGCGCATAGTGACGATTGGCCGTCTCGTACTCCACGTGCGCCGTCGCAATCGTGATCCCACGCTCCCGCTCCTCAGGCGCGTTGTCAATCGAATCAAACGAGCGAAACTGGATCTTCGGGTTGTGCTTCGACAGCACCTTCGTGATCGCTGCCGTCAGCGTCGTCTTGCCATGGTCAATGTGTCCAATCGTTCCCACGTTCACGTGCGGCTTCGACCGGTCAAACTTCTCCTTCGCCATCTCGTCCCTCTCTCCTGCTTTAGGTCCAAACTCAAATCTCTAGGGGATCGTCCCCTTAGGGGCTAAAGCCCGACATATTGGCTGCCAGTTACGGCCCGACTAAAGTCGTGCCCTGATACAAACTCTGCAAACCCAACCTGCAAACTTCGAAATTCCGTACCGCTCGTACTTACTTGCCCTGGTTGCGGCCGATGATCTCTTCCGAGACCGACCGGGGCGCTTCCTCGTAGCGATTGAAGTGCATCGAGTAGTTCGCCCGGCCCTGGGTCGAGGAGCGCATATGTGTGGCATAGCCAAACATTTCGCTCAGCGGCACATTGGCCTTGATAACTTGCGAACCGGCACGATGCTCCATGCCCTCGATGCGGCCCCTGCGCGAGTTCAGGTCGCCAATGATGGTTCCCATGTACTCCTCGGGCACGACGACTTCGACCGCCATCACCGGCTCCAACAACACCGGCGTTGCCTTGCGGGCAGCTTCCTTGAAGGCCATCGACCCGGCAATCTTGAACGCCATTTCGTTGGAGTCCACTTCGTGATAGCTGCCGTCGAACAAGCTGGCTTTGATGTCGACCATTTCGTAGCCAGCCAGAACACCGCCCTGCATGGCCTCGCGAATTCCCTGCTCGGTAGGCTTGATGTACTCCTTGGGAACGACGCCGCCCTTGATGTCGTTGCTGAACTCGAAGCCCTTACCAGCTTCATTAGGCTCGAGGCGAATCTTCACGTGACCGTAGTTGCCTGAGCCCCCGGTCTGGCGGATGTACTTGCCTTCCGCTTCTGCCGACTTGCGAATGGTCTCGCGATACGCCACCTGGGGCTTACCCACGTTGGCCTCGACCTTGTATTCGCGCATCATGCGGTCGACGATGATTTCCAAATGCAGTTCTCCCATGCCGCTGATGATGGTCTGACCGGAGTCAGGATCGGTGTGCACCTTGAAGGTGGGATCTTCCTGCGCCAGCTTGGCCAGCGCCATACCCATCTTTTCCTGATCAGCCTTGGTCTTCGGTTCCACTGCGACATGGATTACCGGGGCCGGAAACTCGATGGATTCCAGCACAATCGGCGCCTTGTCGGTGCAGATGGTATCGCCCGTCACCAGGTTCTTAAGTCCCACGCAGGCACAAATGTCACCGGCATAGATCTCAGTGATCTCTTCCCGCTTGTTGGCGTGCATCTTGAGCAGGCGCCCGATGCGTTCGGTCTTGCCGGTGCGGGGATTGAGAACGGAGTCACCAGTCTTCAGATGACCCGAGTACAGACGGATAAAGATCAATTGGCCGACAAACGGATCGGTCATGATCTTGAAGCCGAGCGCGGCCAGAGGCTCCTTGTCATCCGCATGGCGGACGAGCACTTCCTCCATGTTGTCCGGATTGTGGCCTTCAATCGGGGGCACATCGAGCGGACTGGGGAGGAAATCCACTACCGCATCGAGGAGCGTCTGCACGCCCTTGTTCTTGAACGAGCTACCACACAGGACCGGGAACAGCTTCATCCCGATGACCGCACCGCGCAGGGCTTTGCGCAGCTCGGCCGCCGTCGGGGTTTCACCCTCCAGGAACTTGTGCAGCATATCGTCATCGTTCTCGGCTACCGATTCCACCAATTGCATGCGGAAAGCCTCGGCCTTCTTGAGCAAATTCGCGGGGATCTCTTCGACCGAATACTTGGCGCCCATGGTCTCGTCGTGCCACAAAATAGCCCGCATCTCGATCAGGTCGACGACACCCTTGAAGGCGGCCTCCTGGCCGATGGGGATCTGAATGGCAACAGGCCGGGCATTGAGCCGCTTGCGGATAGTGTCGATGGCGTGCTCGAAGTCGGCGCCCATCTTGTCCATCTTGTTGATGAAGCAAATGCGGGGCACGCCGTACTTGTCGGCCTGGCGCCACACTGTCTCCGACTGAGGCTCTACACCATGCACAGCGTCAAAAACCGCGACCGCCCCGTCGAGCACGCGCAGGCTGCGCTCGACCTCAGCGGTAAAGTCCACGTGGCCCGGGGTATCGATGATATTGATCCGGATATCACGCCAGGTGCAGGTAGTGGCGGCCGACGTAATGGTGATGCCGCGCTCCTGCTCCTGCTCCATCCAGTCCATGGTCGCGGTGCCTTCGTGCACCTCGCCGATGCGATGGGTGATGCCGGTGTAAAACAAAATGCGCTCCGTCGTTGTGGTCTTTCCGGCGTCAATGTGCGCCATGATTCCGATGTTCCGGCAACGCTCCAGTGGTACTTGACGAGGCACGGTAATCTCTCACTCTCGCGCGAGCCTGGCTCGCGGTTGTTCTTTCTGCTCTGGTTACGCCCGGCGCCCCCGGCACCGGTCCTAAACTTGTTGCGACTACCAGCGGTAGTGAGCAAAGGCCTTGTTGGCCTCCGCCATGCGGTGAACGTCTTCCTTCTTCTTCATGGCTGCGCCACGGCCGTTGGCCGCATCGAGCAGTTCGTTGGTCAGCTTGTCGATCATTCCCTTTTCGCCACGCGCCCGGCCATAGGTAACGAGCCAACGAATGGCAAGGGAGGTGCGCCGCTCAGGATTGACCTCGATCGGCACCTGGTAGTTAGCGCCACCTACGCGGCGGGTCTTCACTTCGAGCAGCGGCTTGCAGTTCTCTACTGCCTTCTTAAACAACTTCAGAGCTTCGTCTCCGCCCTTTTGCTCCAGGTTCGTCATGGCCTGGTAGAAGATGCCCTGGGCGGTGGACTTCTTGCCGTCCCACATCATCGAGTTTACGAATTTCGTCACCAGCGATGAGTTATAGACCGGGTCGGCAGCAACTTCCCGCTTTGCGATGTGTCCTTTTCTCGGCATAAATCCTTCCTACTTCGTCCCGCTCTTGGGGCGCTTGGCGCCATACTTGGAGCGGCCCTGCTTGCGATTGGCCACGCCCACGGAGTCGAGCGTGCCGCGGACGACGTGGTAGCGAACGCCGGGCAGATCCTTCACGCGGCCGCCGCGAATGAGCACAATCGAGTGCTCCTGCAGGTTGTGACCGATCCCGGGGATGTAGGTCGTCACTTCCACGCCATTGGTCAGGCGAACGCGTGCGACCTTACGCAGCGCCGAGTTCGGCTTCTTGGGGGTTTGCGTGTACACGCGGGTACAAACACCGCGCCGCTGGGGCGATCCCTGCAACGCGGGGGATGCCGTCTTATAGCGGGCCGCGATGCGGCCTTTTCTGACGAGCTGACTGAACGTAGGCAAACCTTGACTCCTTAAAACTCGCAAAACACCATTTCGCCGCACTTCACCGGAACGGCGCATAAACCCGGCGCTTCCCGGTGCACGAAGCCAGCGGCGGCTGCTCCTGCCTGTTAACCAACCAATGACGAGAACATCGACGGTGACTGCACGTTTCTCTCTGGATCCCGCCGGAGGGTTATGCGCTCACGCGCTTATCTCCCTCGCGCTGGATCAAGCACCGGAAATCCAGGCACCAGAAAAGAAGCCAGTTCCGTTTCGAAGTTCCGGCCCGCATAGCCTTCCCAGGTGGAAGGTGTCGCAAAGGCCGATGCGATTGTTTCCCCGCAACCCGCGAACGACTTGGAGGGACCCCCGATGAGTGGGCCACAGCTTCTTGCCACCAGGTTTTAAGCGCCTCGCCTCGGGTCATTCGAGCTAACTTCGACCAAGGCACATCGTTCAAGTACGCAGTTTCCTGGCTGCTGCGGAACCCTTTTAAGATAACAAGATGCTGGTTTGACGTCAATGGCGACGGGGGGACAGCTGAGAGTAACGAGAGGATGAATATCTCCTCTAGTCGATGGTAGACCTAGAACTCCCCAATTGAAATCAGCTCCGGAATCGGCAAACGCTTGGAGTTCGCGGCCGGAAAGATTGAAAAAACATCCGGCGAATGGCAGTTTAGGACAGCCGCTTCTGGCCAACCGGCTTGCCTCGAACGCGTGTGCTAGCATCCGTGCTACATGTCTGCGCCCTGCCCTGCACGATTTGTCTGCAAATCAGGCCTGCTGGCTCTAGTCGTCTGTATTGCAGTGGGCGGACGCCTGGCGGCCGGTGCCACCGTCCCTCCCGATCCTCGTATCAGTGCTGTAATCTCGGAACTGGAGAAGACGCGCATGATTCACCAGGTTGCGCTGTCACCCGACGGTAGAACGATTGCGTGGACAGTCGATGGAAACATGGGAGTCGAGATCGAGGTTGCTTCGACGGCCGATCCTTCCTATCCCCACCGGATTACCGCTGGAACCGGGCAGGCCTGCACGGAAGCAAATTTAGCCTGGTCGCCCGACAGCAGGTCTCTGGCCTTTACTTCTGACTGCAATGCCCCATCGAATGCATCCGAGCAGACGGACGTTTATCTGGCAACTCCGGGATCGACGGGCGTTTTACCCAGGCGCCTAACCCATCTGCATGGCGAGGTCACGACTCTGGAGTTTTCTCCCGACGGGCTGCATATCGCCTGTCTGTATATCGAAGGCGCAACCAGGCCAGCTGGGGCATTGGCCGCGATGAAGCCCCCTTCGGGGGTGATCGGAGTTGAAGGGCTGGAGATTCAAAGGGTCGGGGTGGTCGAGGCTGCGTCGGGTGAGTTTCGCCAGGTCACCCCGCCGCAACTGCATGTCTACGAGTACGACTGGGCGCCTGACTCCCAGCGGCTGACCTATGTGGCCGCAGCACCGCCAGGGGAAAACAACTGGTGGGTGGCGCAGCTCTATACCCAGTCGCTAACCGGCTCTCAGCCAAAATCAATTCTGGATCCGGAACATACACCCGGCCCGCTGCACGGCTTGCAGATTGCGGTTCCCCGCTGGTCTCCCGATCAAAAGCAGATTGCCTTCATTGGTGGCCTTATGAGCGACCAGGGAGTAACCGGCGGCGATATCTATTTAGTTTCGGCAAGCGGAGGCGAGGCAAAAGACGTCACGTCCGGCAGCGATAAAACCGCCGTGTGGATTGATTGGCGCAAACCGCAGAGCGGGTCTGCCGGAGGAGTTACGTGCTGCTCACAGCCGCGGCTGGTGGTGTCGTGGGTCAAGTCGGGGCAAGTAGATATCGGTGAGGTAGACGCGGGCGACGGTAAACCCGTAGCGCACTACGCAACGATCCCCGCCACGGTCTCCGACGGGCGGCTAGAGCAGAGTCTGTCAATTGCCGGAGATCTTAAAGTGGCTTATTTCCGGAGCTCCTTCGTGGCGGCGCCCGAGGTCTATTTGGGCACTCTGGGATCGCAGGCGCAGGCCATCACGCACTACAACGACGAGTTGAAGCCGCTTTGGGGTAAGTTCACGTCGATCGAATGGACAAACCAGCGCTTCCACGTTCAGGGATGGCTGCTGTATCCGGCGCACTACGACTCCACGAAGAAATATCCCCTGATCGTCAGCGTCCACGGCGGTCCGTCGAGCGAGGTGTTGCCACATTGGCCCGATCTTGGATACAACCCGGTCGCGTTCTCCGCGCTCGACTACTTTGTATTTATGCCCAACCCTCGCGGCAGCTATGGAGAGGGTGAGGCCTTCACGCAGGCAAATCGCAAGGATTTCGGCTACGGCGACCTGCGGGACATCCTGGCTGGGGTGGATACGGTGAGCGAGAAGTTTCCCATCGACCAGCAGCGCATCGGGCTTACCGGCTGGAGTTATGGCGGCTTCATGACCATGTTTGCTGTGACCCAAACGCAGCGCTTTCATGCCGCCGTGGCAGGTGCCGGGATTGCCAACTGGCAGAGCTACTACGGCGAAAACTCAATCGACCAGTGGATGACGCCATTTTTCGGCGCCGCGGTCTACGACGATCCCGGAGTCTACGCAAAAAGCTCGGCCATCGACTTTATCCGCAATGTAAAGACTCCGACCCTGGTGGTCGTCGGCGACCGCGACGGAGAATGTCCGGCGCCGCAATCTTTCGAGTTCTGGCATGCGCTGCGCGCGGAGCACGTACCGACCGAACTGGTGGTATACCCGGACGAGGGTCACCGGTTTGACTCCCCTGCGCATCGGCGCGACGTGCTGGCGCGTGCCCTGTCGTGGTTCGAGCAATACATGCCACCGCATAGCTGATGTGATTCCCCTGCGGCCCCTGTTGCCTCGCAGCCCAGTCCCCTCTACACTTAGGACGTTGACCACGCACAACTCTGCACGCGCATCGAGTGAGTGTTTAGAGCAAAACCAGAGAAGATGTGGCCCGTTAAGGTTTGCTCAGTGTCGCCGCTCCCTGATGGTCGCGTCGACTCGAACGCTCAGGCTTCGGGAGGCAGTATCTCTGGTTTTGGCGCTAAGGTGCCAGCGACCAGGCAGCGCCCAGTCGCGCTCCTCCGAAATCCGGAGAGGCAGCCTGAATCAGAGTGAATTGGTGGAAAAAGTCTTGCAATTTGCAGTTCATCAACCGCCGGGCATGCGACATCCCGGCGGGGAGGTTTCATGCAGCGGTTTTTGACTTTTGTGGTTCTGCTTTTTCTTACCGTTCCGGTCGGCCTTTCAATCCAGGGATGCGCTAACAAGAATTCCGATTTTTGCAACGGTGTGGGCTACGGGTACGTCACGACGCAACCAGTGTCCATTTCCCTGCAGCCGCAAACCACTGGTTTGTCGGTCGGGTTCGGCCAAACTTCGCAGTTGCAGGCACCCTCGGCGCAGAACTGCAAGGGCACCTCGGCCTCCGTGTCCACCTATACTTACGGCACAACAGACATGACGATTGCCGATGTTTCGCCGACCGGCGCGGTGTGCGGCGGAACCTGGAACCGGAATACCCCGGCAGTAGCGAATTTCACTACCTGCGTCCCCACCGGCAAAACGGGCGTGGCCTACATGACTGCCAGCGCGGCCGGATTTACCAGCAACCAGGTAGCGGTTTACTCTCACCCGAATATAACCAGCCTGCAACTGGTTGGCCCCACCAATCAACAGACAGGGGCCCCCATATGTTTGTCTCAAGGGCAGACCTCTCAGCTGGACGCGATCGCGTACTACACCAACAGCGCCGGCCAGAAGACCCTGCTGTGCAGTCCGACGACGAATGATTGCAACAACGTGATCGGCCACATAACCTACTCGCCGACCAGCGCCGGCATCGTTACCATCGACCAGAACGGAGTGGCCACGGCGCAGGCGCCCGGGTCCACCCTGATCACGGGCACGATCGCCCAGACCAGCAGTAACGCGGGGTACTTCTATACCTGCCCACCGGCCAACATCGCCCTGAGCGTCGCCTCGACCGGCGCGACCAGTGCGAGCGTCACACTCAATACGCCGCTATCGCTAACGGCTACCGTTACCGATACCAATGGCAACCTCATCAACGGCCTCCCTCTCAGCTATGTGTCTACCAACCCCGGCAGCATCGCGGTCAGCTCGGCCGGCGCGGTGACAGCGGCCTTTCCCTCGAATTCGGCAATCACCGCTATCTGCCAGCCGACCGCTTGTAATCCCGCGCCCATCAATGAACAGGGCACGCTGGGTACAGGTGTGCCGATACTGAGTAATTTTGTGCAGATTGCATCTCCGGGCAAGAACAGCAACTATATCTGGGTCTCCAGCCCGGGATCGCCCTACTTCGTGCCCATCGATTACTCCACCGGAACCGTGGGGAATGCCGTCAAACTTCCCTACTCGCCGAACTCGATGGTTCTGGATCCGACGGGATCGACCCTATACTTCGGAAGCTACAAGGAACTGATGACTTACACCGCGGCTACCAACAGCCTGGCGTCGGAGGTGCCGAGTATCCCGGGCGTGGTTCTTGCCGTCTCCCCGACCAACAACGCGGTGGTGGTGAATGATCAGCTACGGGGAGTCCTCTACCTCTACTCACCCTCCAGCTCAACAGCAACCACGGGGACGACAACCACTTCAACGGGCCAGGGAACCTACACCTCTTTCGCCGGCATTGGGCAGAAGGCAACCTTCACTCCCGATGGACAGACTGTCTACATCGTGGGCAACGGGGTGCTGTATATCCACAATACGTTTAGCGGTTGGTCAGTGGAAACCCTGCCGGCCGATCAGGCTACACCGACGACTGGAACCTGCCCGGCAACCAACACCACCAGCCCGATCCCGACCGGCACGTCAGCCTACCCGCCCAACACCACGGCGAACCCTAACAACACCTACAATATGTTTTGCTCGCCTGATCTCGCGGTGACGATTCCGGCAGCCGCCGTATTCCTCTCGGGAACGACCACCTCGGCTTACGGCGAGTGCCCGGAAAGTACCGTCAGCCCGGTGATCAACTTCCCGGAAGCAGCCACGGTGGCCGCGTTATCGGACCACCTGGCTTCGACTACAGACGGCAAGCACATTATTGGCGCATCGGCGAATCCAGCGGTACTCACAGATCTCTCCATCACGGTGCCTGGGATCAGTTCCACCGAAGGCCTCGCCTGCCCCACGGATGCCAATGGCCAAACCACAGGTATTTCGTTCAACCCTGCGCCGGTCATCAACCAGACATCGCTCTCCGCATACCCCCTCAACAACATCAATGAAGTCGTGGCGGCCACAAACTCACTCGAGGCGTTCATTACATATGGGACCAGCGCTACCACTCCTCCAGCCGGAGGAGCGAAGCTACCGGTTTACAAGCCATCGAGCACTGCGGGGAACCTGGGTACGCTGAGCAGCGTTACTTTGAGCGGGGGGGCCATCGCTCCGGTGGCGGGAATCTTTTCTCCGGACAACACCCTCTTTTTTGCCGGCACCAGCGGTGACAACCTGCTGCACGTGATCGACACCGGAACGCTGCTTGACACCAAGACTCTGAATCCTAACTTGACAGACATCAACGGGAATCCGCTACCGCCGGTATTCCTGGCAGTCAAACCGAGGCCGACCACCTAGGTTTGGGCAATCCTGGACACCTACTTAAACGGCAAAGTGGGTGCGCCTGGATTTTGGCACTAGTTGTCTGTTCGGGAGGGTTATTGGGGGACGACGGAAACGGCGTCCGTGGGGCCAACCCGGTATCCGCTGTCCCGCTCCCAACCCAGAACTTCCGAGATCTGGTCGGCCAGGGTCAGAGGATCAAACGGTTTGGAGAGGATTGCGGCTGCGCCCAACTCATCCAGCTTGCGGCGATCCTGTCCCTGCACTTTTGCAGTCAGCAAGAGTACTGGGATGTGGGCGGTGTTTCCATTCTGTTTCAGGATCTGATAAGTGGTGGGGCCATCGATATCAGGCATCATGACATCGAGCAAAATAGCATCCGGCTGCTCAAGCGAAGCGCGCCGAATCCCCTGAGCCCCCGACGGAGCTAGGATCACCTGCCAGCCGGCGATGGTTTCCAGGCTAAGGGCTGTGACTTCCCGTATATCTGCTTCATCGTCGATGATCAAAATGCGAGGAATCATGCCCGCCTGCTCTCAATATTGTTTCCACTTTAGGTTCCGAGGCGGGAGGCGTACATAACACTTGCTGTGCATTACCTTGATAACAGGGGGCTTAGAGGCTTTTCCACGTTGCATGTAAAGTTTTCAGCAGCGGTTACATAATGACTCCTCTTCACCGGACAACGCACAAGGATCGGTTATGCTAGCGGATGGCCGGAAGAACCCGGCATGATGCGGAGGACCAGAATGACCAGATTGCTCAAAGTGTGCATTGGTGTGCTACCGGCTTTGTTGGTGCTTTCAGGCGCAGAAGCAAAGAACAAAGGTGTGGAGGTCGATTTCCAGACCAGCCAGGGTCAGGATGCGGGCACGGCCTTTCTGACTCCCGCAGGCAATGGAGTGCGCGTCAAGCTAAACCTGAAGAATCTTCCGGAAGGCGAGCATGCAATCCACGTCCACCTGAACGCAAAGTGTGAGGGACCGGACTTCAAATCGGCCGGTCCTCATTTCAACCCGGACAACAAGGAGCACGGGATCAAGAATCCCAAGGGTGCGCATGCCGGGGATATGCCTATCAACCTGCAGGTGATGGCAGACGGAACCGATCATGTCACTTTTGTGACCCAGAGTATCTCACTGAAGAAGGGGGCGAAGAACTCGGTCTTCTCCAACGGCGGCACGGCGTTCATCATCCATGCCAAGCCGGACGATATGATGACCGATCCGACCGGCAACGCGGGCGACAGAATTGCCTGCGGAACGATCACTGCCCCCTAAGGCGAAATCAGCGGCGTGATGGCCAAGCTAGCGGCGCGGCGGCCGAAGTGAGGAACTTGGGGATATTCCCGGCCGGCAGTGCGGGGGCGAGCAGCAAGCCCTGGACAAAATCGCAGCCTAAGGCACGCAGGCACTCCATTTGGTCGGTGCGCTCTACTCCTTCGGCGACGACCTTCAGTCCGAGGTTGTGAGCCAGGGCAACAATGGCCTGCACAATGGTGTAAGTGCCATTGGGATCGGAGATGCGCTCGACGAAAGAACAATCGATTTTGAGTGTGCTGATGGGAAGCTGGTGCAAGTGGCTCAGGCAGGAGTAACTGCTGCCAAAATCCGCGACCGAAAAATGGATTCCGAGGGCCGCCAGGCTACGTATCTGGTTGGCCACCTCTGGTCGGTTGCGCATCACCGTGTTCTCGGTTACGACGAGTTCAAGAAGTTTGGGATCGAGCCCACGCTGGGCCACCGTGCTGAGCACTCTGGCGGAGAAGTCTCCGTGAAGGAACTGCAACGGCGAGACATAAAAGGAAATGCGCATGGGAGCGAGCCGTTGACGTTGCCATTCCCTGCTCTGGCGGCATACCTCATCGAGGATCCAGTTGCCTAACGGAACGATGAGACCGCACTCCTCGGCAAGGGGCAAAAACCGATCGGCGGATAGCATGCCCAGATAGGGATGATGCAGCCTGACCAGGGCCTGAAGGCTGGAAAGATGGCCTCTCAGGGTGTACTGCGGCTGGTAATAAAGTTCGAGACCGCCATCGTCGAGCGCGCTGCGCAGAATGTGCTCGAGTTCCCCGATCTCGTTGGCTGCTGCCTGAGCGGAAGCCAGCAGATATTGCCCTCCACCCGCCTGTTTGGCGCAGTACATCGCTGCATCTGCCAAACGCCGTAACTGCCCGGCATCTGTTCCATCGTCGGGATAAATGGAGATGCCAATCGAGGCGGAGACATCGAAACTGTAATCGTCCACTTCAATCGGCCGGCTCAGGCTGTCGAGGACTCCACGGGCAACGGTGAGGGCGCTATTTTTATTGGCTAGCTCGCCCAAAATGATGACAAATTCATCTCCGCCGGTGCGGGCGAAGGTATCCACGGCGCGCAACCGCGACGAGAGGCGGGACACAACCTGCTGGAGGCACAAATCCCCTGCGGCGTGACCTAGGTTGTCGTTGATTTCCTTGAACCGGTCCAGGTCAAGGCACAATATCGCAGCTTGCTGCCCGTAGCGGGCGGCTTGGGCGAGGCTCTGTTGCATACGATCTTCAAGCAGCAGCCTATTTGGCAGACCGGTGAGTTGGTCGTGATGTGCCTGATGAACCAGTTGCTCATGCAGCTGTTGACGATCCGTGACGTCCTGAACGAGAACGAAACTGCACTTTCGTCCCTGGAAATCAATGGAGTGAGAGGCCAGGTCGACCAGAATATAGGAGCCATCCTTCCGCAGATGGCGCCAGGGTCCGGTTAGCTTGGTGGAGTTGGTGGCGGAATGCTCGCGATGAATGGCGCCCACATCTTCCGTCGGCCGGAGATCAGGCAGCGACATGGAGAGAAACTCCTCGCGGGAATAGCCGTAGTGGGTCACCGCAGCATCGTTGACCTCGAGAAAGCGAAGCGTCTCCGGATCGTGAACCCACATGGGATGGGGATGGGCGGCAAAGAGAAGCCGGTAATGTTCGGTGGCCCGGGCGGCAATCCGGAACTCGTCTTCAAGCAAGGTAAGAATCATGCCGAAGGCGACAAAATACTTGGGTACGTTCCACAGCTCAGGTGGAATTTGCCCAGCCTTTACCAGGACGCTGCAAACCAAGCCAACCGGAAACACGGCGCCCCACGCAACCAGCCCGAGAACAGATGTGAGAACGCCGGCCGAGGTGCGATGGAATTCGAGCCAGTAGAGGGCGGCGAAGGTAAAGAACACCATCGCTAACAAAGCCAGAATGCCGTGGTCCGGCTGCTGATGAGCAAGAGAGATGCCGGTCCAGAGAGCGCCGGCAGAAAAGGTGAGTGTAATTGCGGCCCACACCCGGCTGCGTCCGCGGCACAACTTTGAGGCCAGCACAATGCCTGCAACCGCTACTACCGCCGTAGAAGCATAGAGCGGCCACAGGCGTGGTCCGTCGAAGATAAGGTAGTTTGTATAAAAGAGCCCGGGAACGCCGATACCAAACGTCACCAGCCCACGGCCTGCCCGCGACTTGAAAACCACGGACGCAGAAAACACGAAGCACAGTCCCGAAAGCAGCAAGGTGCTTAGACTGAGGCTGTCGACGACCTCCTGAGCCCTTAGCGAAGCTGCCGGGAGCAGCAGGGCAGCAAAGTGGAGCAGTACCAGGATCCAGGCAATCACCCAGCAACGCAGCCGCGCGGTTGCTCGCTTGCGATAGATCGAAGCGAACAACACAACGAGCAATC
>Ga0335072_10010919_pt1 | contig 13042 bp, 15 predicted proteins | sample Lox_Sample_21_FD_206725 | JGI IMG/M metagenome (GOLD analysis project Ga0335072, IMG submission 206725) | Soil microbial communities from Loxahatchee National Wildlife Refuge, Florida, United States - Lox_Sample_2.1 | ecosystem: Environmental > Terrestrial > Soil > Wetlands | place: USA...
GGCGCCGCCGCCGAGGTCGTTGCGGCCGTGGATCAGCACGCCGGGGATGCCGGCCAGCCGGCCGGCCTCGCGGATCAGCACGCCGTCCTCGAGGAAGCCGCCGTGCGCGAAGTAGTGCGAGCAGATCCGCACGAACGCGAGCTTCGCGTCGTCGGCGCGGTTGCCGTAGGCGCCGGGGCTTCCGTTGCTCTCCTGCGAGATGACCGCGTCCTCCCACGCCGTCCACTCGGTCGCGGCGCGCGACCGCACCTCGAGGTCGGAGTCCTCCATCAGTCGCGCGTACGCCTCGAGCAGGCCCGCAATCGGCGGTGCGCTGTCGGTCGGCAGCCAGTACGCGTCGGTCAGGCCGGCAAAGTCGCGGAACCGGGCCCAGGCCTCGGGGAAGAACCGGCCGACACCCCGGTACAGCCAGTCGATCTCCAGCCACCGGGTTGACGTCACGCTGAGCATGAGCATCCCGCTGACCCGCTCCGGATACCGCTCCGCGTACGCCAGCGATAGCGTGACCCCCCACGACACCCCGCGCAGCAGCCACTGCTCCACGCCCAGCTGAACCCGCAACTGCTCCATGTCGCTCAACAGGTGGGCGGTCGTGTTCAGGCTCATGTCCGCCGCCGGATCGCTCGCGTGCGGCCGGCTGCGGTGGCTGTTGCGCTGGTCGAAGAGGATGATCCGGAACTTCTCGGGGTCGAGCGCCGCACGGCTTCGGGCCGAGCACCCCGACCCGGGACCGCCGTGCACGATCAGGGCGGGCACGCCCGCCGGGTTCCCGCAGGCCTCCCAGTACACGAGGTTGCCGTCGCCGGTGTCGAGCATGCCAGTCTGATAGGGCTCGATATCCGTGTACGAGGGCATGCAGAAGATCTTATGGGCGGCGGGGGAGCCCCCTCGGTCACTCGCCCTTTCTGCCACCTGCGCTCGGCGCGCCGAAGCGGCGCACCTCGCCTCTGCCGCCACATCGGCTGCAGTAGCCCCAATGCGAGCTGCTGCTGCCCGGGTTCCGCCGCTTGCCCTTGCACTTCGGGCAGTGGCGGAACGGGTGGACCCGTATGTCGACCCACCAGCCGGCCGCGATGACCAGCGCGATGATCACCACGATCCCCATAACCGCCGACCTCCCGGCGATGCCGTATTCACGTCCATGCGTACTCCCCCGAGCACTCTCATTTCGTAAGGACGCTACAAAAGTAGTACGTATAGGACGTTCCGCGAAAGAAGTAATTTTAAGAGATGCAATGAAATTTCTACGGCGCCGGGAATCTCCGTCGGCCCACGTCAGAGTGGTCCGGCACCGCCGCAGGAGCAGGCATTGACTCAATCTTTGCGACTTCTTAGGAGTTGCTCGCCGCCGCTGAGGTGACCGACCGTGACCGACCCCGGCATCGCCGTGCCCTGCGGCCGCCTCGATTGTCGGGCATTCTGCCGTTATGGTGCTGCCATGGCCTCCTCCCTCACCCGCCGCGCCCACAACGCGACCAACTCGCTGCACTCGCTGATCTACTTCGCCCCCGAGACCGAGCACTACCTCACCGGCGTCGGCCTCCGCGGCAACCGGATGTGCTACTTCGCCGGCCGCGCGGCCCCGATGGGCGCGGTCGGCGCCGGCCTGGTCACCGCGACCTTCTACAACTTCAACCCGGCGCTGGTGGCCCAGTCCATCCCCGCCGCCTGGGAGCTGGCCACCCCGGCGGCCGTCATCGACGCGCGCTACGTCGCCGTCGACGCCGCGCTGACCCGGCTGCTCGGCGAGGAGGCGGTCGGGTCGGCCGACATGCTCGCGCTGGCCGCGCTGGTCCGCCAGGCGGCCGCCGCCTGCACCCCCGAGGGCCGCCCCCTGTACGCCGGGAACGCCGACCTGAGCTGGCCCGACGCCCCGCACCTGGTGATGTGGCACGCGCTCACGCTGCTGCGCGAGCACCGCGGCGACGGGCACATCGCCGCGCTCGCCTGCGCGGGCCTGAGCGGCATCGAGGCCATCGTGACCCACACCAAGACCGGCAAGGGGTTCCTCGCCGAGTTCGCGAAGGCCAGCAGGGGCTGGAGCGAGCAGGAGTGGGACGCGGCCGAGGCCGGCCTACGGGCCCGCGGCCTCCTCGACGCCGACAACGCGCTAACCGAGGCCGGGCAGGCGCTGCGCGCCCAGATCGAAACCGACACCGACCGGATGGCCGCCGCCCCCTGGCAGCACCTGGGCGACGAACGGACCGAGGAAGTCGTCCGCATCGCCAAGGCCCTGTCCCGGGCCGTCGCCGCCGCCGGCGCGTTCCCCCAGGTCTTCGCCGCCCGCTGAGAAAAGGCAGAAGATCAAATCCGTCATCTCGAACGGTCCGTTGCTCCGCCCGCCCGGCCACCGCACCGTTTCGCGATCGATGGCGATCCCGGGACCATGACACAGCCCATGCCGCACGAGAACCCGTAGCTAAGCGGCACCATGGCACCGCGAACACCGTGGGCTACGTCCGCACAGCGGCGGCGGCCAGGCCGCCCCGGACAACCGTGCCGTCCGGCAGCCGCCACGTGGCGGAGAGACGTCCCGGCTCCGCCTCGGGACCGGATCCGAGGTCGAGACCGGCGTCGTCGGGCTCGAGGACCCGGTAGACCGTGATGACGAGCTGCCCGCTGGGCGAATCGTCCGCGCCAACAGTGCCAATCCGCAACTCGGTGCCCGACGGGGCGTTGCCCACGACCGCCGTCTCGATCGCCGCCGGCACCGCAAGCGCCACCGGCTCGCAGGTCACGGTCGGGTCAGCCGTGTCGCTGACGCGCTGCATCTGCGGCTGCGCCCGACCCTGGATCAGCGCAACCAACTGCCCGACCAGGACCGGATCGCTGATCCCGTCGTACACCCAGCGGCGCCCGAGCACCCCGTGCTCGGTCGTGCCGATCAGCGCGCCGTCCGCGCCCTCGAGCGCCGACGCCCGGTAGGTCATCGGCACCAGGTAGGCGACGGCCGGCATGTCGGATCCGTCGGTCACCACCATGAACTCGATCCCGACCTCGCCCTGCGGATCGTCGAGCCGGAACCCCCCGGCCCGCGCCAGCTCGGGCGCGCGGCCGCGGTCGGCGTACCACGGCTGGCCGGGCAGCCAGGCGGTCAGCAGCTCCAGCTTGGTCGGGGTCAGCGTCGTGGAGTGAATAATGGCCATGCCGCGCGCCTCTCGTCGTTGGTCACCGCGTGGTGTGGGCGCCGCCATTGACGTGCAGGGTCTGTCCGGTGATGTGACGCGCGCCCTCGGACGCTAGAAAGTATGCCGTGTCGGCGATATCGCCCGGCCGTCCGGCCCGCCCGTCGTGGGTGGCCTTGATCAGCCTGTCCTTCCGTTCCTCGGTCAGCCTGCCGCGGAAGAAGTCGGTCTCGGCAATGTAGCCCGGCGAGATGACGTTGGCGGTCAGCCCCCGGGCGCCCACCTCGGCCGAGAGGCCGGCCGTCCACGCCGCCAGCGCCGCCTTGGCCGCCCCGTACGAGGTCGAGGCGTACTCGGCCCCGATCGAGCCTACGTTGATGATCGAGCCGCCCGCCCGCAGCCTGCCGAGCACGGCGGTGGTGGTGAGCACCGCGCTGAGCAGGTTGGCGTCCAGGTTCGCGTGCCAGGCCGCCGCCACCCGCTCCAGCTCCGCCGCCGGCCCGCCCGCCCCGCCCGGCCCGTCGGCCGTCGGGGCGGTGGCGATGAAGTCGGTGTTGCCGCCCGCCATGTTTACCAGCACGTCGAGATCGTCGCCGACGTCGCTCGCCATCCGCGCCACCTGCGCCGGGTCGGTCGCGTCAGCGGCGATCGGCTTGGCGCCGATCTCCGCCGCCGTGTCGGCCACCCGGCCGGCCGTCCGCCCGGTGATGAAGACAGTGTCCCCGGCGGTCAGGAATCGCGCTGCCACGGCCTTGCCGAGTCCGTTCCCGCCCCCGGTAACCAGCACGATGCGGTTCACGGCCACTCCTCCGGTTGGATATGTTTAGCTCTAAACGTATCCAGGGAGGCGCCTCGTGTCCAACGATCCCGGCGGCGACGAGTACCCGCTCGACCCGCCGTCGCGCTATCCAGCGGCCGATATCGCGGCCGCCTGGCACCGCGAACTGCCCGGCCTGCGGACCGACTCGATCGAGGTCATCACCCCGCTCTGGCGCATCGCGAAGGTCCTCGCCGACGACCGTCGGCGCACCCTCGCCGCCCTCGGGGTCGACCCGTCCACCCTCGACCTGCTCAGCGTGATCCGCCGTTCTGGACCGCCCTACGAGCTCACCACCCGCGAGATCACCCGCCGAACGCTGATCACCGCGGGCGCGGTCTCCCAGCGGATCGCCCGCGCCGAGCAGGCGGGCCTGGTGGAGCGGGCGCCGTCGACCGCGTCCCGCCGCGCGGTCGCGGTCCGGCTGACCGACGCCGGGCACGCGCTCGTCGAGGCCACCGTCCGCCACCTGCTGGAGCACGAAGCGGACCTCATCGACCCCCTCAACCAGGCCGAGCGGGTCGCGTTGAACGCGCTCCTGACCAAGCTCGAGGAGGCCCTGACCGGGTCCTAGTTAGCCCCGAACTCCTCGTTGACCTCGGCGTAAGCGCGGTCCCTGAGCTTTCCCGTCACTCTCACCTCGGTGCTTTGACCGTGCGAATTGAAGGCCAGCGTCACGTGCTCGTCGGCCAGCCGGCGGTACAGCCACACGAAGACCAGCCCGAAGAACTTAGGCCGGTACGTGATCACGTCCCCCTGGCCATTGGCCGTGAAGCCGACCGAGCGCATCCGCGGCTCGAAGGTGTCAAGGATCTGCGTCCCCGCCCCGGGCATCGGCCGACCGACGGTCAGCGTCAGGTCAACTGCCTGCATATCTGCTCGCCAGAACCGCGATTCCAGTAGTCACCCCATGAGCATGCCCCGCAACCACCCTCCCTCAGTAGTGCCAAACCCCCACGATCCCCGTGACAAATGTCAGCCAAGAACCCGGCCGCTCCCGCCTCACGAGTCGTTGACCCGCCTCCGGGCCCCCGATGCGTCATGGACGCCGAGCACGGGTCTGTCCTCGGGCCGGCTCTATCGGAGCGTTGGGGCGGCCGTCGAGACGGAGGCTGCTCGCGATGCCACAAACCCCAGGCGCTCACCTTCGGGCCAGCCCGCCGCCACCTGACGTCCTACCAGCGCACGTGGATCTCGGCCCGGAAGTACTTGTCGTACAGTTCCTCGATCTCGCCGAGCGCGCGCTCGCTCAGCGCCGGAACGGTACCCGCCGCCGCGTTCTGCCTGGCCTGGGCCGTGTTCCGGGCGCCCGGGATCACGGTGGTGACGCCCGGCTGCTGGGTGGCCCAGCGCAGCGCCGCCTGGGCGGTGGTCGGCGCCCAGGTGAGGTCGGCGGTGTAGGCGCCCGGCTCGGCCACGATGGCGGCGAACTCGGTCGCGGCCTGCACGCCGGTCGCGTAATCCACGCCGGAGAACGTCTCGCCGACGTCGAACGCCTCGCCGTGCCGGTTGTAGGTCCGGTGGTCGTCGGAGCCGAACGTGGTGTCCAGCGTGTACCGCGCGGCCAGCAGACCGGACGCCAGCGGCACCCGGACGATGATCCCCACCCCGGCCGCCAGGGCCGCGGGCAGCACCTGGTCGAGCGGCTTGCGCCGGAACGCGTTGAAGATGATCTGCACGGTGGCCACCCCGGGCCGGGCGATCGCGGCCAGCGCCTCCGCGCACGTCTCCACGCTGACCCCGTAGGCGGCGATCCGCTCCTCGGCGACCAGCGTGTCCAGCGCGTCGTAGAGCGCGTCGGAGTCGTAGACGGCCGTGGGCGGGCAGTGCAGCTGCACCAGGTCGAGCCGGTCAACGCCGAGGTTGGCCCGCGACCGATCGGTCCACGCGCGGAAGTTCGCGAGCGTGTAGTTCGACGGTTCCTGCGCCACCCGCCGCCCCATCTTGGTGGCGACCACGACGTCAGACCCGGGGTTGCCGGCCAGGAACCGCCCGATGATCTGCTCGCTGCGACCGTCGCCGTACACGTCGGCCGTGTCGAGGAACGTGACACCGCTGTCGACCGCCGCCTGCAGCACGTCGAGCGCGTCCGATTCCGTCACCGAGCCCCAGTCCGCGCCGAGCTGCCAGGTGCCGAGGCCGACGATCGATACGGGCCGGCCGGTCTTGCCGAGAACTCGCTGCTCCATAGTTCGCGATCTTAGCCAGACCGGACAGCGCCCCCGGCACCGGACGTCGGCCCCGCGGTGCCCGGAGAATTAGTACCAGATGTTTATGACATATGTCCGCCTGATAGACGTTGTGTTCGCGTTCTGCTTGAGCGTCACGGTCCTGCGAGCCGCGTTGCCTGAATTCAGCCAGGCGATGACGCAGTTAGCGCCGCAGGTTAGCTCGGTAATGGCCGGGCCGTTGACGGAAACCGCGTCGAGGTCGATGCGCACCGGGTCGTTGGCCGCGGGCAGCGCGAACGTCCTGCTCGCGCCGGGTGCCAGCGTGATCGTCAGCCGCTCGTGGTCAGGCCCGGTCACGGTGACCGCCGGCCCGTTGCCCATGCTGGTGACGGCGTAGGCGCCGCCGCCGACGCACATCATCCCGGCCACCGCCACGCCCACCGCGAGGACGCGCGCAGAAGGCTTCATTCGCATGGAATGCTCCCTTTTCGCGAGGCCACGGAAAATGTCACGATGGTGACCGTGGCATTACGAGAAGGATGCTAGCCAAACCGGTAACCCGACGTCGGCTAATTGAAAAGCCGCACCCGCTTTGCACCCCAAAGATCCGAAAATTCAAATTCATCATCTCGAACGGTTGAGGAAGGCGATGTCGCCGGCCGTGACGCCCAGCGCGCCCCCGCACCCGCCGCCCGCGGCCGGCAGCAGATCCGGGTAGCCGACGACGTAGACCCGGGCGTGCGGCGCGCGCTCCCCGATCTGCGTCAGCGTGCCCGCCAGGCGCCCCGTCACCGCCTGGATCCGCTGCCCGATCTGGTCGGTGCCGCCCGCGGTGTAGAAGTCCTCGCACGGCGTGCGGCCTGCGGAGCCGAGGCCAGGGATCAGGGCAGGGACCAGGTCAAGGTCGGTGCACTTGGCGACGATGTCGATCAGGCCGATGTCGTTGCCGCCGATGCTGACCGTGACCAGCGCGGTGCCGGACGACAGGGCGCTCAGCTGGGCCGGGTTGGTGCCCTGGCCGGTCGGCTGCGCCGCCGTCATATCGGCGATGGTCGCGCTGCTGCAGCTCAGACGTTCCGGCCGTCGGCGTAGCCGAGCAGGCGGCGACCAGCAGGGCGATCCCGGCCACGGAGAACAGCGTCTTCAGGTCAGGCAACTCGTCTTCCTTCTCGTCGGCCGGGGTGACGCTCCCGCGGTATGTCAGGGGCGTCACCCCCGTCACCGGGATGCGGTACCCCCTCCGCCGCGTTATCGTCAGGTAGAGGGCCCGACCTTCGAGCGGAGGGAGCATAACTCATGGAGCACGACCCCAGAGGCTTCTTCCCGCCTGGTGACCTGCGCGTATCGGACGCCGAGCGCGACCTCGCGGTGTCCGAGCTCAGCCGTGCCTTCCAGGTCGGCCGGCTGACGACCGAGGAGTTCCAGCAGCGCTCCGAGCAGGCCTTCGCCGCCCGCACCGGGAACGAGCTGACCACGCTGCTGGCCGACCTGCCGGTCGAGCGCGACCCGGCCGACATCGCCGTCGTGAACGACGACGAACTCGCCCCGGCCCGCCCCCGGGTCGTCGTCGGCGCGACCATCGCCGCCGCCTGCTTCGGCCTGATCGCGGTGGCGAACGCCCTCAGCCCTGGCCCCACCCTGCAGCAGCGCGAGCTCACCCAGCAGATCTTCCGCGAGCACGGCGTCAACATCCCGCTGCCCCCGGCCTCAGGCTTCAACTGGCCCGGCACGATCACCCCGGCCGTCATCGCCCTGCTGTTCGTCGTGCTGATCATCGTCTTGCGCACGACCCGCGCCAAGCGCGCCCCCAGACCCTAGCCTGGGCAGCCAAGAAGTGAGAAAATGACCTATGGACGGTAACCCGGATAACCCTGCAGAGCAGCTCGCCGCGGCCTGGCAGGCCGCCGGGGAAGCGCTTGACGAATGGCGGCGGCGGGTCGCCGCCGCGACCACCGACGCGGCCGCCAAGCTCGATCCGGCCGTCCGCGCCGCCTTCGAGGCGGCGCGCGCGGCCGTGACCGGCGACTGGAAACCCTGTCACTGCCCCTGCGGCTCGGCCCACCCGGCCGACCGGGGCGTCTGCGACGGCCGCGCGGTCGTCAGCCGCCGCTTGGGCGACGCCGACGTCTCGCTCTGCGCCCCCTGCGCCGTCGCCCAGGGCTTCGCCGAGATGCCGCACTAAGCCCAACCGCCTCATACCACTGCGCCATGACCGTATCTGCCGGAGAGCCCGCACGGCCGGCCTTCTGGTAGTCCAGCGGCGTGGGCGGCCCTGCAGGAACAGCAGCGGCTGGGGGATGGAGCGGGCCAGCGTGGCCAGGTAGCGAACCTGGCGCAGGAGCGCGGTGGCGAGCGGCTCGGCCGCCGCCGCGAGCAGGATGACCCCGGCCACCTGCGGCGCCTCCAGGGCGATGAGCGGTGCGTAGGTGCCGCCCTGGGAGTGGCCGAGGACGAAGATCCGGTGCGGGTCGATCGCGGGCTGCCCGTCAAGCAGCCGGATCGCCGCCAGCGCGTCGGGGACGTACTCCTGGGTCAGGGTGAAGGTCTTCTGGTTGATGCTGACCGGGTAGTCGAGGGTGCGCGTGTCGTAGCGGATGCTGGCGATTCCCCGGGCGGCCAGGCCGAGCGCGATGTCAAGGAACGGGTGGTTCGGCCCGTCGGACTCGTCCTGATTGCTCGGTCCGGAGCCGGAGACCAGCACGATCGCCGGGAACGGCCCCTTCCCAGCCGGGAGGGTCAGCGTCGCCTTCAGCGGCGGGGATCCCACCCCGACCGCGATCTGCCGTACCCCCGCCGCCGCGCTGCCGGCCGGCGCCGAGCTGCGCGGGGGAGGCGGGCCTCAGCATCAGGCCCGCCACCCTGCCATCGCGGTCGAAGCGAATCGATCCGACGCCGTCGCCGGCCTCGAAGCGGAGCGGGATGTCGACCATGGTGTCATCGCCGGCCCGGTGGGCGAACGGCTCGCCCATCCGCTCGAAGCGGCCGACCATGCCCACGGTGTGCGCCCAGCCGGCGGCCAGGCGGGTGGCGTCGATGCGTTCCCGCATGCGCTCATCGAGCTCGCCCGCCACCTCCTCCCAGCGGCCCTCGGCCAGGCAGGTGATCAGGCCGGCCGCGCGATCGGCGGCGTCGACGGGGACGTCGTGGCTCATGGGCGTGCCCGTGCGCGGGTCGACCGGGTGGCCGAACCGCTGGAAGGCCGCCTGCCTGGTAGTGCCGAGCACCTCGCCGATCTCCCTCCAGCTGTGGCCGGCGTCGCGGGCCCGGTCGACCGCGCCCTGCAGCGCCTCGTTCGCCGCTACGGCCCGTTCCCGCGCCGCCAGCATCGCCTCAAGCGGCGAATTAATGTCAAGCTTCACATGACGCCGCTTGTCTGTCAATGAAGGGTTAACAGCGGGTGATGACTGCGGGTCGTTCGAATCCCGTCGGCGCCGGGCCGCGCTGCGGCAGGTGGCATCGCAGTAACGTCGAATCCGGCCCCTGCCCTGCTGGATCGGTAGAGGGCGTCCGCACGCCGCGCATGTGCCCGGGCCCTTGACATCTGCCATAGTTCACCATCCTAGCCGATTTTACGTGCCCCGAGCCAGCACGAAATACTAAATCGTGCGGACCATTCATGCACGTAATAAGCATCGGCCGCCCGCCGCCGACGGTGCCTTGCTTGCCTGGCCGGCGACGGTGCGAGACGATTTGGGGCACCGGAGAACCTTAAAGCGGGGGAATCGTGAGCGAGGAAGCTGATGAGTTTGACCAGATAAAGCAGGCGTGGAAGTGGTCGGGGGGGATACTCGGGGTATTGTTTTACGGGGTCACCGGCTATATCCAGCATCAGCTCCAGCCCTATTTTTCCTTCTGGCAGCTGCTGTGGACGACCCTTCCCCTGGCGGTCGCGGCGGGCATTCTAGTATTCTTGGCAATTCGCAATGTCACGGTGACGGCGTTCGGTGTCTTCGGCATCATCGCGGGAACCCTGATCGCCTGTGTGATAACCGGCCTGACCAGCGGTACCAGGGTGTATGACTATCTCTTTCACCCGGAGTACCGCTGCGCCTACACGAGTCTCGGCTACACGGGACGGCTCTGCTATCAGTCCGGGTACTCGGCGCCGAGCGGGAATCTGGAACTGGCCATCCTGTCGGGGTATGTGCATATCTACGGGGTAACCGGTTTCATCGGATCCATTGTCGCCGGCGGCTTTGTCGGGTTGAGCGCCGCGGCGCTTATTGCCCGGGCGGAGCGGAGAGCTAAGCGCAAGAAGGCGGCCCAGGCGAAGGCGGCCGAAGCGAAGACGGCCGAAGCGAAGACGGCCGAAGCGAAGACGGCCGAGTGACCAGCGATCGCCTGCCGCGCCGGGTGGTTTCCCAGCCTGCTCCCGGCGGATTCACAGGCAGCCGGACTAGCCTGACCGGGTGGACGAGCTGGCGGATTCGCGCGGCCTGGCCGGCGACCCGGCGTCGCTGCGGGCGCGGCTGGCCGCCGACGGGTACCTGTTCCTGCGCGGCCTGCTCCCGCAGGACCGGGTTCGGGCCGCGGGCGAGCGGGTCGCCGAGGCGCTGCGGGCGGGCGGCTGGACGGCGGCCGGGTCGCCCCGCCTGAAGCCGGGCGCCGGGCCGCTGGAGGCGCTGGCCGACCCGTCGTACCGGACGGCGGTGACGAGCCTGGCCTTCAACGCGCTCCCGTACCTGGCGCCGCTGCGCGCGACCGTCCGCCGCATCCTCGGCCCGGCCGCCTTCTCCTACCCGGTGAAGGTGCTGCGCGCAGTCGCGCCCGAGTCGCTGTCCGACCGGACCGCCGGCCGCTACATTCACCGCGACTACCAGGGGGCCGGAGTCCAGGACATGCTCACCACCTGGATACCGCTGGCCGACATCCCCGTCGAGCTCGGCGGCCTCGCCGTCCGGCCCGGCGGCCACCGGGACCGGCCGCGGCCGCCGCGCCTGCTGTCCGCGGGCGAGCGCGACTGGGCCACCGCCGACTACCGGCCCGGGGACGTGATCATCTTCCACTGCCTGACCCCGCACGCGGCTCTGCCCAACGTCGGCCGCCGGCTCCGGCTGTCGGGCGATTTCCGCTGGCAGCAGCCCGGCCGCCCGGTGCCGTCGGAGATGATCCTCGGGCCCGCGGGCCGGACGCCCGAGCTGTTCAGCCGCCTGCTCCGCCGCGAGCCGTGGTGGGAACCGGTCCCGGCCGGCCTCCAGCTCCGCCCGCGGGCCGAGCTGGCCGCCCTTCCGCCGGGCCCGTCACAGCTCTTCGCGGTCCACCCCGCCTGGCGTCGGGGCGTTCCCGATCGCCAGCGGTTAAGCTGATTTACGTGCTTCCCGCCCGCTAGCAGGCAGGTTGCCTGCTTCTCGCCTGATGGGACGGAGGAAGCGATGTCGATGACCGTGTCCAGGCCGGTCGGTGCGCTCCGATCGGGCGACCATGCGTGCCTGACCTTCGCCTCCGACGTCGAGCAGCGGGAAGCGGTGTCCCGATTCGTCGCCTGCGGCCTGGCCGGGCGGGAGAAGGTCTACTGCTTCGTCGACGCCGGCCTGGCCGCCGTACCCCAGTTCCTGCAGGCGGCCGGCGTTGCCGCCGGCCAGGCCCTCGATCGGGGCCAGCTGGTCATCCGCAGCGCCGAGGACGCGTACCTGCCCGACGGCGCGTTCGACCCCGGCGCGATGATCGCGCAGCTCCGCCTGCTGATTGACGCCGCCGTGGGGGAGGGGTACGCGGGCTTCCGGCTGGCGGCCGAGATGACCTGGATGCTCCGCTCCGGGCTGGACGCGGAGGCGATCGCCTCCTATGAGCGGATCGCCACCACGGTCTTCAGCGGCCGCCCGGGCTGCGCGATGTGCCACTATGACCGGCGGCGGTTCCCGGTCGGCCTGGCGGCGGCGGCCGAGGCCGCCCGCCCGCACGTCGCCACCGCCGACCCCCTGTACGCGGACGGGCTGCTGACGATGACGCCGGTCTACCAGCCGGCCGGATTGCGGGTGGACGGCGACATCGACCTGAGCAACGGGTGGGACCGCATCACCAGCCTGGTGATCGGGGCCCGATGACCGAGCCGACGACGCAGCCGCAGCCGCCCGGCCAGGGCGGCCTCCAGCACTCGGTGCTGCTGTACGACTCCGACGCCGAGTTCAGCGCCGCGATAGCCGCTTTCGTCAGCGAGGGCCTGGCGGCAAGCCAGCCGGCTCTGGTCGCGGCGCCCGGACCGCGGCTGGCCGCGCTCCGGGCCGCGCTGAACGGATCCGGCGACCCGGTGACGTTCGTCGACGTGAGCACCGTAGGCGCCAACCCGGCCCGCCTGATCCCCGCGTACCGGGAGTTCATCGATGCTCATCCCGGTCGCCGGCTCCGGATGACCGGGGAGCTGATGTGGCCGGGCCGCACGGCCGGCGAGGTCGCGGAGGTCACCAGGCACGAGGCCCTGCTCAACCTGGCCTTCGACGATGTGCCGGTGTCGATCCAATGCCTGTACGACGCCGGCGCCGTCGATAGCGCGGCCCTGGCCGACCTCAAACGCGCGCACCCGGTGGTCGTGCGGGCCGGCCAGCGGCACGCCAACGAGGACTACGCCGGTCCCGGGCTGGCCCCGTTCTGCGATCGGCCGCTGCCCCCGCCGCCGGCCGGCTGCATCCGCCGCGGCTTCGGCGACACGGATGACCTCCCGGCCGTCCGCGGGCACGTCCGCGACCAGGTTGCCCACTGGGGGTTGTCGAAGGCGCGCATCGCCGACCTCGTGGCCGCGGTGAACGAACTGGTCAGCAACGTTCTGGTGCACGGCGGCGGCCGGGGCGTGCTGCGGGTCTGGCGTGACGCCGCCGCCGGCACCGTGACCTGCGAGGTGGCCGGGCCCGGCCAGATCGCCGACCAGCTCGCCGGCCGCCGCTACGCGCCCGCCTCGGCCGGCGGCGCGCACGGCTTGTGGCTCGTCAACCAGC
>Ga0335072_10010920_pt1 | contig 13042 bp, 12 predicted proteins | sample Lox_Sample_21_FD_206725 | JGI IMG/M metagenome (GOLD analysis project Ga0335072, IMG submission 206725) | Soil microbial communities from Loxahatchee National Wildlife Refuge, Florida, United States - Lox_Sample_2.1 | ecosystem: Environmental > Terrestrial > Soil > Wetlands | place: USA...
CAGCGGCAGGTAGGTGGTGTGGCTCTCGGCCACGTCGGCGGCCCAGCGCTCCCAGGTGATGTACAGGCCGGGCAGCGTGTTGAGGGTCGACGTCCCCGAGCCGAGGGCGTAGTGGGTGCGGGCCAGCAGCTCAGGCCCCCAGCTCGGCACCCCGGCCCGCCCGTTGAGCAGGGCGACCTCGGTCTCCCGCCGGTTGAAGGCACTGTACAGGGTGGGCAGGTAGCCGATCTGCAAGGCGATGATGACCAGGGTGCTTGCGTCGGCGGTAAAGGCGATGACGACGGGCCAGGGGCCGGCTGGCTCCTGGTACCCAAGCGGGAACAGCGACGAGGCGGCGTCGCGGAAGGCGTAGGCGATCCCGCCCATGGTGAACGGCCACAGCAGCAGGGCGGTGCCGACCAGGATGGCCACCACCCAGGCGGCCAGCTGGGACAGCAGGATCGCCGCCGCCTGGGTGGCCAGGATCCGGTCCCTGCGGCGACCTTGCCCGCCCGGCAAGACCACCAGGTGGTAGCACTTCAGCAGCGCCCGCTCCACGTAGCGGGTCAGCAAGCTGCCGACCGGCCGGGGGACGACCACCGTCCCCACGACGCTGGCCCACACGCCCAGGACAAGCGCGGCGCCGACGACCGCGGCCACGCCCCGGGCGGCAACTGGGACCACCATGAGGAGGATCCTTCCAAGCTGGCCGCCAGGCTACTCACCCGTGAAGGAGTCGGTATCGTCAGCACATGTTGACAGAAGCATGGCGGTCAGCATACGCTGACGGCATGGAGCCTGCCCGCGACATCACCGAGGACGCTGCCAGCGCCGATCCCGATGTCGGCCTGCGCGCGGTGGCCGCCCTGCGGGCGCTGTCCGAGCGGCTGGAGATCCTCCAGGTGGACAAGGCCCGGGAGCTCGGGTGGTCCTGGCAGCAGATCGCCGCGCGGCTCGGGGTCACTAAGCAGACCGTGCACCGCAAGCACGGCAAGCGGGCCGGGAGGCAGCCATGACCGAGCACCTGACCCGGGACGCCGGGGCCATCTCGATCCGGGCCTATGAGCACGCCATCCGGCTCGGGCACGCCTACCTTGGCGCCGAGCACTACCTGCTTGCCCTGGCCGCCGCCGGCCAGCCAGCCGGCGCCGTGCTGCGTTCCCGCGGCGTCACGCCCGAGCGGGTCGAGGCGCAGATCGTCGCCCTTTCCGGCGCCGGCCTGTTCGGCGACCTGGACAGGGACGCGCTGACGTCGATAGGGATCGACGTGGATGCCGTGCGCGCCGCGACTGAGGCGTCCTTCGGCCGGGCCGCCCTCGCGCGGACGGCCAGGGACGTTCACCGCGGGCCTGGCCGGTTCAGCCCGCGCCGCCGCGCGGGTGCCACGCGGGACGGCGTTTTCCTGCCGCACGGCCCCGGCACCAACCAGGCCCTGCTGAGCGCCCGCCGCGAGGCGGCGGCCGGGCACGTAGTCCAGGCCGATGTCGAGCACATCGCGCGGGGCATCCTCGCCGTCAGCGAGGGGCTGGTACCCGCGATCTTGTCGCGGCTCGGCACCTCAGGGCCAGCACTGAGCGCCGCGATCGCGGACCGCTACCGTCCCCCACGCTGAAGCGCCTCGCTCTTTCCGGGAAACTATGATCGCTCTCAGCCCGGCTAGGGCAGGCTGCGCCCGGATGCGGCATGACGCACGGCCCGTTCGGGTCTGTGGTAGTGAGCAATGGCGCGTTGCTGGCAAACTTGGAGGATGTCCATTTCCGATCCAGCCACGGTCGCGGGGACGGTCACGCAGTCCATCGGCGAGCCGTGCGTGGTGCTCAAACTGGGCGAGGTGGTCCTCAAGGGGCGTAACCGCCAGCAGTTCGAGCGCATACAGCAGCGCAACATCAAGGCGGCGGTGAAGGACACGGGACTGCCTACCGAGGTCTTGCACCGGGAGGGAGTCGTGCTGGTCCGGGTGCCCCGCGAGGGCCGCACCCCGGCCGAGCACGCGCAGGCGGTCGAGAAGGTGGCCCTGCGGACCGCCGAGGTGCCCGGCATTGTCCGGGTCTGCCGGGCGTGGCGGGTTGCCAAGACCCCGGAGGCTACCGAGGCCGCAGCGGTCGAACTGGCCCGCGGGATAACCGGCACGTTCGCGGTGCGGCCGCGACGCAGGGACAAGCGGTTCCCCGTCACCTCCGCCGAGATGGCTGTCACGATCGGGCGCGCGATCCAGGACGCTTACGGACTGCCCGTCAACCTCAAGCACCCGGACACCGAGATCCTCATCGAGGTGGACCAGCACGAGGTGTTCGTCTTCACCGGTGGCGAGCCGGGCCTCGGCGGGCTGCCCGTGGGGATGAGCGGGCGAGGCGTCGCGCTCATGTCCGGTGGCATCGACTCCCCGGTGGCCGCCTACCGGATGATGCGGCGCGGGCTTCGCTGCTACTTCCTGCACTTTTCCGGCATGCCGCTCACCGGCCCTGAGTCCATCTACAAGGCCTACGCGCTGACCCGTGAGCTCAACCGGTTCCAGGGAGACTCGCGGCTGTTCGTGGTGCCCTTCGGCAAGACACAGCAGGCACTCAAGTCCTCGGGAGCGGACCGGCTGCAGATCGTCGCCCAGCGGCGGCTGATGCTCAAGACGGCCGAGGCCCTGGCGCGGCGGCTGAACGCCCCGGCGCTGGTGACCGGCGACTCACTCGGCCAGGTCGCCAGCCAGACCCTGCAGAACATCACCGCCCTCGACGACGCGGTGACGCTGCCGATCCTGCGGCCCCTGCTTGGCATGGACAAGACGGAGATCATGGCGGAGGCCAGGAAGATCAGGACCCTCACGATCTCCGAGCTGCCCGATGAGGACTGCTGCTCACTGCTGACCCCGCGCCGCGTCGAGACGCGAGCCAAGATCGACGACCTGCGCCGCATCGAGGGCCGCCTGGAGGCCGACGAGATCGCCGAGGAACTGGCCGCGGGCGCCCAGGAGTACAGGCCGGAGCGCTAGCCGGACACCGCCACAAGGTTCGCGTGTGGTCGTGGGGCCTAGTCATCGGCGGGCCGCATGGCGTACCACTGGCGGGGTGGCCCCCCACCCCAACTCCAGGGGAAAGAGCCGAGCTGGTGAGGTGCTCGGAACGAACAGTGGCATGATCGGGCTGAGCCGCAACGCGTTCCTTCCGACAGCGATGGCGCCATCGCTGCGGCCGGAAAATGTACGCGCTGTGCCATTGCTGTCACGGGGGCAGCAGTAATGGCCCATTGCTGACAAAGTCTCGCGGCACCAATGGCGCCATCGGTGCGGGTCCCGGCTGCCGAGGGTCCCGGCGGAGCGCTAGCGCAGCGACTCCCACAGGTCGCCGAGGGCGGCGACCCGGGCCGGGACGTCGGTCGCGGTGAAGAACAGGTCGCCAGGGCGGCGGCAGGCGGCCACCTCATCCCAGGTCACAGGGGTTGAGACGGTGGGGTGCGTGCGCGCCCGCAGGGAGTAGGGGACAACGGTGGTCTTCGAGCCGTTGTTCTGGCTCCAGTCGACGAGCACCTTGCCCGGCCGCAGCGACTTGCTCATCCGGGACGTCACCAGGTCAGGCCGGTCGCGCTCGAGCGCGCGGGCAAATCCCCTGGCCTGGTCGCTGGCCTGCTCGGCGGTGACGTCACGCACCCGCGCGTACAGCTGGAGCCCCTTGCCGCCCGAGGTCTTCGGCAGTGCCGCCAGGTCGGCCTCGGCCAGCAGAGGACGCAGCGCCTCGGCTACCCGGCAGCACTCCACGATCGTCGCGGGCTCCCCGGGATCCAGGTCGAACACGATGAGGTCAGGACGTGGCTGCCCAGTCGGTCCTGACCCCACCCTCCACATCGGCGCGTGCAGTTCAAGGGCGGCCCGGTTGGCCGCCCAGATCAGCGTGGCCAGGTCATCGATGACGAGGTGCCGCACCACGCCGCCCTGCCCGCGGGAGCTGCGCGACTCGACCTCGGCGACGCGGACCCAGTCCGGGGTGTCCGTGGGCGTGTGCTTCTGGAAGAACGACTGGCCCTCCACCCCGTTGGGATACCGCTTGAGCGTTAGCGGGCGGTCCGTCAGGTGCGGCAGCAGCACCGGGGAGATCCGCTGGTAGTAGTCGAGGACCTCGGCCTTGGCGAAGCCGTCGGCCGGGTAGAGCACCTTGGCCAGGTTGGTCAGCGTCAGCGTGCGGCCGTCCACCCGCACGGAGAACTTGTCGACCCCCGGCGCCCGCGCGGCCGCCGCCTCGGTGTCGCCGTCGTCCGGGCGCGCCGCCGGTGCCTCGTCCGCGCCGGGCGGCGTCCCACCGGTGGCCGGCGGGGCCTTCGCGATGACGGGTGGCTCGTCCTCCTGCGGTCCCCAGTCCTCACGCACGACGTCACGCGGGTCCTTGTCGTCGCGCAGGCCCTTGTAGGCCGGCGCTCGCATGCGGCCCGACCTCGTCCAGCGCTGGAACACCACCTCGGCCACGAGACGGGGCTGCACCCAGACGGCCGAGCGGGCGTCCTCCGCCGGTACCGGCTCGTCGAATGGGCTGTGGTCCTGGCGCAGGGGCGCGAGCTTGCGGTCGAGCATGCTGAGCGTCTCGACGGTGAACCCGGTGCCAACGTGCCCGCAGTAGGTCAGGGCGCCGTCGTGGTAGACGCCCATCAGCAGCGAGCCGACATGGCCTTCCCTGTTGCCCTTGCCAGGCTTCCAGCCGGCGACGACGGCTTCCTGGCGGCGCAGGTTCTTGACCTTCACCCAGTTGTCGGTCCTGACCCCCGGCTCATAGCGGGAGTCCAGGCGCTTGGCCACCACGCCCTCAAGGCCATGGGCCAGCGAGGCTTCGAGCACGGCCTGGAAGTCGGTGCCTGGGAAGGACGGCGGGACGCTGACCGGCGACGAGCCGTCGTTCATCAGCGGGGTGAGGAGCTCGCGGCGGGAGCTGTAGGGGAGGTCGACAAGCAGGCGGCCGTCGATCTGGAGCAGGTCAAACGCCAGGTAGCTGACGGGGGCAAGGTCGGCGAGGCGGCGTGCCTGGTCGGCGGCGGTCACGTGGATGCGGGACTGGAGTGCCTCAAAGTCAGGCTGGCCGGCCGAGTTCAAGACGACGACCTCGCCATCGAGGAGCACCTGGCGGTGCCCGATCGCGGTTCCCATGCCCGCCAGCTCCGGGTACGTACTGGTGATGTCCTTGCCGGCGCGGGACCGCAGGGTGAGCCGCCCGGCCTCGATGAACGCCAGCGCCCTGACCCCGTCCCACTTCACCTCCACGGCCCACGCCGCCGCGTCCCAGGACGGGAATCGCCCGGACGAGGCGAGCATCGGCCGCATGGCGGCCGGGAGGGGCAGCCGCTCGCGGTGGATAAGCCAGTCCTTGTCTCCGGACCGGCCGGTGCGGAACAGCGTGTACCCGCCGGACAGGTGCTCGCCGTGCAGGACGACCTTGACCTCGCGCTCGTCCCACTTGACCAGCTCGTAGGTCCCGTGATCCCAGATCGTGACGGTGCCGCCGCCATACTCGCCGCGCGGGATCTCCCCCTGGAACCCCGCGTACTCCATGGGGTGGTCCTCGGTATGCACCGCCAGGTGGTTGGTGGCAGGGTCATCGGGGACCCCCTTGGGCAGCGCCCACGACACCAGGACCCCGTCGCGCTCCAGCCGGAAGTCCCAGTGCAGCCGGCGGGCATGGTGCTCCTGGACGACGAAGATCCCCGTCGGCGACGGCGGCGCCCCCGGGTCGGCCTCGGCGCCGCTGCTGGCGGCCGGGACCGGTTCAGGGGTGCGCGCGGCGTCCCTTTTGCCCCGGTATCGCGACAACCTGTCCATGCCGGGTGATTACCCAGGCGGCGCCGCTCTTAGTGAGGGCCGCTCCTAATTACCGCGCCTGGGCTCGGCCGGTGCGGGAGCGGCGGTCACCACCCGGCCCACGAGGGGCGACAGGTGAGTCGCGATGCTGGCCAGCTCGCGCAGGTCCGACTCGATGAGGGCCTGGGGGCCGTCACACAGGGCGGACTCCGGGTGCGGGTGGACGTCCACGATGATGCCATCGGCGCCGACCGCGATCGCCGCCCGTGCCAGCGGCAGGACGAGGTCGCGACGGCCGCCTGAGTGTGACGGGTCCACGATGACCGGCAGGTGGGAGAGCCGCTGGGCGACGGGGACCGCGCTGATGTCCAGCGTGTTGCGAGTGGCGGTCTCGAACGTCCGGATGCCCCGCTCGCACAGCACGATGTCCAGGTTGCCTCGCTGGGCGATGTACTCCGCCGCCATCAGCCACTCCTCGATGGTGGCGCTCATGCCGCGCTTGAGCATGACCGGCTTGCCGCTGCTCCCGACCGCCTGCAGCAGCGGGAAGTTCTGCATGTTGCGCGTCCCGACCTGCAGCATGTCAGCGTAGGCCGCGACCAGGTCGACGTCGCGCTGGTCGATGACCTCGGTGACGATTGGCAGGCCGGTCTCCTCGCGCACGTCCGCCAGGATCTTCAGGCCGACCTCGCCGAGTCCCTGGAAGGCGTAGGGAGAGCTGCGCGGCTTGAACGCGCCGCCCCGCAGCAGGGACGCCCCGGCCGCACGGGCCATCTTGGCCGCCGCGAGCGTCTGCTCGGGAGTCTCCACCGCGCAAGGGCCGGCGATCACTGTCATCGTGTCGGGCCCGATGGGGACCCCGCCGACCCAGATCACTGACCGCATCTGCCGGTGCTCGCGGCTGACCAGCTTGTAGGGCACGGAGATGCGGACTACGTCGGCAACGCCTGGCATCCCCGCCAGGTTGACCATGGCGGCGAGCTTGTCGATGTCCCCGGTGATCCCGACGATTGTCCGGGACACCCCGCGGCTGACGAACGCGTCGCCGCCTGCCTCGCGCACCGCGCTGGCGACATTGTCAGCGTCCTCCTCAGTCGCCTCCACCGCCATGACCACAACCATGAATCGCCTGTCTCCCTTCCGGCTTGGGTGTGCTCTGGAGCCACTGCGGGCAATAGCCACCCGTCACCGTCCCCCCACCACAGAGTAGCGGGGGCGAGGCTGGGGGAGGGGACGTTATGAAACGAGGGCTTGATCTCTTATTTCCCGCAACAGGGCGATGTCGCGGGCATGGCCCTCTTTGCCGCCAGGGGTTTCGACCACGAAAGGCACTCTTGCCAGGGCAGGATGCGCCAGCAGGGTACGAAACGGTTCCAGCCCGATGTATCCCTGGCCAAGGCTCTCGTGACGGTCCTTCTTCGACCCCAGGGGCTCCATCGAGTCGTTGGCGTGCACCAGGCGAAGCCGGGACGGGTCGGCCGCCGAGGCCAGCTCGGCCAGCATCGCGTCAACGCCGCCGGGGCTGGTCAGGTCGTGTCCCGCGGCGAACATGTGGCAGGTGTCCAGGCACACGCCCACCCTCGGGTGCCAGCGCAGTGGCTCCAGGTACTCCGCCAGGTCACGCGCCCGAGCGCAGAGCATCTGCCCCTGGCCCGCCATCGGCTCAAGCAGCAGGTCAGGGCCGTCGTCGCCGAGGGCATCGAGCACGGGTAGCAGGAGCGACCCGACCTGGGCCAGCGCCTCCTCGCGGGACCAGCCGACCGCCGAGCCCGTGTGCACGACCACGCCGCGCGCGCCGACCCGCGCCCCGCGTAGCAGCGCGAAGGCAACCGCCTGGGCTGACTTCTCCGCCACGGCGGGATCCGCTGAGCCCAGGTTGATCAGGTACGGCGCGTGGATGAAGACCGGGATGCCGGACTCGCGCAGCCTCGCGTCCTGCGCCGGGTCACCGGCCGACTGTGCCCAGCCGCGCGGGTTGGACACGAAGACCTGGATGACCTCCGCGCCGGCCTGGGCGGCATAGGCCAGCCCTCCGGTCGCGAGGCCACCGGTCACGGTCGCGTGCGACCCGATCAGGGGCCTGCGCATCACAGCCCGTAGTACACGGTGATCGTGCTGCCCTGCGGCGCCGTGGTCGTCGGGCTGTACAGGACAACCTTGTTGCCGAAGCCGACGCGATGGGCCGAGACCTGGAAGCCCGCGGCCTGCAGTGTCGTGGTGGCCTGGTTGATGCTCTGGCCCTGGATGTTCGGCACGGCGACCGAGGGCGGCCCGTTGGAGACCTTCACGGTGATGGTCTCGCCCTGGGTGAGCACCCCACCGGGCGCTGGGGACTGCGCCACGATCGTCCCGGCGGGCTGCGTGCTCGTGACCTGCTGCGGAGCCACGCTGACGCCGTTTTGCTGTGCCCAGGTCTGGATGCTCGTAAGGCTCTGGCCGACCAGGTTCGGCACCGGCGGGCCCGCCACCACCTGGACGAAGACCGTCTTGTCCGCGGGCCATGAGGTGCCAGCGGCGGGGGTGGTGCCTGCTACCGTCCCGGCCGCGACGCCGGTCGCGGCGATGTTCTGCGGGGAGCTGCTGACCGTCAGGCCTGCCTGCCGCAGCAGGGCGATCGCGCTGGCCAGCGAGTGCCCGGTGACGGGGGGGACGACGATCATCTTCGGCCCGGAGGAGACCGTCAAGACGATCGTCGAGCCGCCCGTTGCCTGTCCGGACGGCGAGCTGCTTATCACGTCGCCCGTCGTCACGGTGTCGCTGTGGACGGACGGGCCCACCTTGACCTTGAAGCCGTCGGAGGTCAGCATCGTCTGGGCCTGTGCGGCGGACAGCCCGGCGACCGAGGGGATGGGCGTGTACCGCCCTGAGGTCAGGTACCAGCCGGCGAAGACGATGAGGACGACGGCGGCCAGGCCGGCTGCCAGGTAGGCGAGGCGCCTGCTGAACAGCCATCGCTCCAGGAAAGGCTCGCGGTGGCCCGGATGGGTGCCGCGGTCGTCCCAGCCCGGCCCTGACCAGCTCTGGCCGCCCCAGCCTGGAGCCTCGCTCGCGGCCGGGAAGCCGCCGGGCACGACCATCGTGTGCGAGTTAGCGTCGCCGGGGCCGTAGCTGCCCGCGGGGCCGGGCCGGCCGAAGCGCTCGGGCCTGGTCGGCGGCGCGGCGAGCAGGCGTGGCGTGGCGGCCCTGGCTGGCTCGCCGGCCAGGGCCGCCTTGGGATCGGCCCCGGCTCGCACCGCGTGGACGGCGCGCAGGAACGCCCCGGCGTCCGCCGGGCGCAGCTGGGGGTCACGGCTGGTCGCGGCCCGCACCAGCCGGTCCACGGCGGGCGGGATGCCGCCCGCCCAGTCGGACGGGGCGGGAACTTCCGAGTTGACGTGCTTGTACGCCACCTGTAGCGGTGATTCCGCCGAGTACGGCTGGTGGCCGGTGAGCAGCTCGAATGCCACGATGCCCGCCGCGTACACGTCGGTGCGGAAGTCGGTGACGTGCCCGGTCACCTGCTCTGGGGCGATGTAGGCGACGGTCCCGATGAGGAGGCCCTCCCTGGTGTGCCCCGTCGCCGCCTGGGCCTGGGCCAGCCCGAAGTCGACGACCTTCAGTCGTCCGTCCGCGGTCAGCAGCACGTTCTCGGGCTTGACGTCCCGGTGCACGATGCCCGCCTGGTGGGCGGCGGCGAGACCGGACAAGATGGGGTCCATGATGGCCAGCGCGGCGTCGGGCGGGAACGCCCCGCGCTCGCGCAGCAGGCTGCGCAGTGTCCGCCCGGGAACGTACTCCATCGCCAGGTACAGGTACTGGCCATCGGAGCCCTGGTCGAAGACGGCGACGACGTTGGGGTGCGACAGCCGCGCGACCGACTTGGCCTCGCCGATGAACCGGCTCACGAACTCCTCGTCGCGGGCAAGCTCCGCGTGCATCACCTTAAGCGCCACCTGGCGGTCCAGCCGCTTGTCGGTGGCGAGATACACGGTGGCCATGCCACCATGGGCGATGCGGGAGCGCACGTGGTACCGACGGTCGAGTACCCGGCCGAGGAGTGCGTCCGCTAGGGCGGATTCCATCACTTCAATTTTACGGCCCGTCGCTGAGGATCTTCGCCACGTTAAGCAGATTGTCAGGACCGTCCGGCCCTGTCCTTCCTTTCCCGAACGTCCCGTCCCCCGGCCGCGACCCCCGCCAGTATGTTGTGAGTCACGCTTGCTGAGGGGCACTGGGAGGCCGCGCGCATGGAGGATCGCATCGAGCACCGGGTCACGATCCGGGCGACGCTTGACCGGGTCTGGGGGCTGGCCACGCGGCCCGGCTGGTGGCTGCCAGGCAGCGCCACCGAGCCTGCCAGGGGCTCAGGCCGGGTACTTGTCGCCTGGGGCCGGGAGAGCCGGCCATGGATCGTTGACATCGTCCGCGTCGAGCCGCAGGCGTATGCCTCGTTCCGGTGGGCCGGCGGCTTCGGGGGAGCGGCCCCCGGGCCGGGCAACTCCACCCTGGTTGAGGTCTACGTCAGGCCGATCGGCGAGGAGGTCGGCCTGACCGTGGTGGAGAGCGGGTTCGCCGCCCTTGACCTGCCTGATCCGCTGCGTGCCGACCAGGTCAAGGCCGGCCTCGGCAGCTGGCAATACGAGCTGACCGGCCTGCGGATGCGGGCCGAGCGCCTGGAGGCACTGCGGGGAGCCTGAGGACGTGCCTGCCGAGCCGGGTGCCGGGCGCTCGCCAGGACGAGCCGGCCGGCGAAGTAACCCGCAAGTAACCAGCGTCGCTGGTTTGTCCGCTGGCAGGATGTGGCACATTGGAGTCGTGGCACAGATAGACCCCGCGGCCGACGCCCTCGTCGGTGACTGGCTGTCACTCCCCGAGGTCGCGGATCGGCTCGACATACCCACTGGCAAGGTGAAGCAGCTGCTGCGTGACCGCAAGCTGCTGGCGGTGACCCGCCCTGATGGTGCCCGCGCGGTGCCCGCTGCTTTCCTCGACGGCGACCAGGTCGTCAAGGGACTGCACGGGACCCTCACGGTGCTGCTTGACTGCGGCTTTGACGACTCGGAGGCGCTGCGCTGGCTGTTCACGGCCGACGACACGCTGCCGGGCACGCCAATCCAGGCGCTGTGCAGGCACCGCGGCACTGAGGTCAATCGGCGCGCGCAGGCCCTGGCCTTCTAGGCCAGGTAGCCGGCTGCTCGGATGCTGGCGTAGCAGGCCAGCTCGCTGGCCTGCTACCCGGCCTGCGGGCCGGCCGCCGCGCGGAGCGGGAGCACCGCCCCCATGACGGCGTAGGGCGGGTCCCCGCCTGAGAACCTGAAGCCGGTCAGCAGGTCGGAGAAGCCGACGCCACGGTAAAGCCGCCTGGCCCGCGACTCGCTGTCCTGGGTCGATAGCACCGCGGTGCGCTCCGGGCGCTCGGCCGTGAGCGTGAGCAGCAGCCGTCGGCCGATCCCTGCCCCCTGGTAGTCCGGGAGGACGTGCAGCTCGGCGACCTCGAAGGAGTCGGCTAGCCAGGTGGCCGCCAGCGGCGGGTACTTGGTGGCCAGTGCCCCGGCCACCGTGTCATGCCACCATTGCCCGGCCTGCCCGTGGAAGCCGTAGATGAAGCCGGCCAGGACCGGCCCGGCCTCCCCGGTGTCCCGGCTGGCCGGTGCCAGCGCCGCCAGGGCACGGAAGCCGGGACTGGCGGCGTGCCGATCCAGGATCGACTCACGCCCTGAGAGCATGCGCGTTGGCGGTCGCATCGCGGCCGCGTACACGGCCACAAGCGGCCCGATGGCCGACCGGAACTCGGCTGGCGGGAGGTCGGTGAGCGTGATCGAGTCTGTCATCAGCGCAAGCTTACGGCTTGATCGCCCGGCGGCGCGGTGTCCGTGGCAAGCAGCACGAGGGTGCCATTACCGCCCGGCCGGGCGGCCTGAGGCTTCTCGCAGGCCAGCGTCGCGCGCCGGTGAAATGTCAGTCCCCCTCGCTATCTTCGAACTGTCTCGAAAGAAGCTGGACTTTTCGGCGAACCTATGTTCGAATGGAACTGTGTTCGAATAGGATGGGACACCGAGAGTCCCGGCTCAGAGCCACAAGGAGTGATGACAATGGCCAGCATGCTCCAGGCTGTTGGCACACGGGTGCCAGGCAGCGGGGTGATGGCGAGCACCGAAGTCTCAGGCGGCGGCGTGGCCGGTGCCGGGGGGAGTGCCGTACCGCGGCGCCGGGTTCCCGCCACGGCGGTCAGCCTGCTCGGCCAGGCGCGGCGTGGCCTGGTGGAGGCGGGGACCGAGGCGGATCCTGGCACTCGCTACATCTGCGCCCACCTGGCGGCGCTGCGGGCGGCGGCGGCGATCGTCGCCGCGCGCGGCGAGCCGGGCGGCAGGCGCGGGCGGCCGCGCAGCGTGTGGGAACTGCTTCCGCAGGTGGAGCCGACGCTGGTCGAGTGGGCGGCGTTCTTCGCGGCCAGCGCGGCCAAGCGGGCGGCGGCTGAGGCCGGGCTGCCGAGGGCGGCATCCGCGCGCGAGGCGGAGGACCTGATCAGGGATGTGGAGACGTTCCTGGGGATCACGGAGCGGGCGCTTGGCCTAGGCGAGCAGCTGGAGCTTCCGCTGCGCTCGGCCAGCTGAGGCCAGGCTCGCCCCCAGGGTGGTGCGGCGGCACCAGGGTGACCGCCGAGGATCACCCTGGTGCGACGGCATCAGCTATCGGACAATGCCGGTACCGGGCAAGGCCTGGCCGGGTCTCAGAAGGACTCGATCGTCGTACTGCGCGCGTCCGCGTCCAGCACACCCCAGGTGATCAGTTCCTCGGTCAGGTCCGCCGGGGACTTGTCGTAAATGACGGCGAGCGAGCGAAGGTCCTCGTGGCGCACGGACAGCACGCGGCCGTTGTAGTCACCGCGCTGGGCCTGAATGGTGGCGACGTACCGCGCGAGCGGGCCGACCTTCTCCTTGGGCAGCTGGTTCATCCGCTCGAGGTCGATGACGAGCTTCGGTGCGGTCGCGATCGGCGCGGGCGCGGCGTCGCCCGGGAGGAGCTCGGAAACCGGGACCCCGTAGAACTCGGCGAGCTCGGCGAGCTTCTGCACGGTGACCGACCGGTCGCCGCGCTCGTAGGAGCCGACGACGACGGCCTTCCAGCGGCCGCGGGACTTCTCCTCGACGCCGTGCAGGGAGAGTCCTTGCTGGGTGCGGATGGCGCGCAGTCGGGCGCCTAGGGTCTTCGCGTACTCAGATGGCATTTTTCCTCGGTTTCCCGGCCAAACGTCGCTTACGGTAACGGTTACGCACAGTGACGGTAGGCGGCGAAGGCGACAAGGTCAAGCCGAAT
>Ga0335072_10010921_pt1 | contig 13042 bp, 14 predicted proteins | sample Lox_Sample_21_FD_206725 | JGI IMG/M metagenome (GOLD analysis project Ga0335072, IMG submission 206725) | Soil microbial communities from Loxahatchee National Wildlife Refuge, Florida, United States - Lox_Sample_2.1 | ecosystem: Environmental > Terrestrial > Soil > Wetlands | place: USA...
CACCAACGTCAAGCAGGTGCGCGAGATCGATATCTTCGCCGCAGTGCTCGTCGTGCAGAGCCTGCCGTTCCTGTCGGCGATCGCCATCGCCGTCATCGAAAATACGCGCTTCAACTCGTTCGCGTATTGGCGCGGCATTGCCGCGACGGCCGCGGTGCTGGCGCCGCCGCCCGAGCGCGTGTCGCAGCCTGCCGAGTTGCCGGCCGAAAATCGCGTCGAAGCCGCGCAGTAGGGGAAGCGACCGCATCACCCCGCGAGCGCGGTCTCCGCGAGCCGCACCCAGTAGGACGTGCCGACCGGGATCACCTCGTCGTTGAAATTATACGAGGGGTGATGCAGCCCGGCGCTGTCGCCATTGCCGACAAAGATGAAGGCGCCTGGCCGCTCGGCGAGCATGAACGCGAAATCCTCGGCCCCCATGATCGGCGGAAAATCAGTGTCGACCTTGCCGGCGCCGGCTATTTCGCCCGCCACCGACGCAGCGAATTCCGTCTCGCGGGTATGATTGTGCAGCACCGGATAGCCGTTCGTGTAGGTAATCTTGGCGGTGGCGCCGTACAGCCGCGCCGTGCCTTCCACCACTTCCGGCACGCGCTTTTGCAGCAGAGCGCGCACCTCGTCATTGAGCGCACGCGCGGTACCGCGCAGAAGCGCGTGCTGGGGAATGACGTTGTCGGTATGCCCGGCCTGGAACATGCAGATGGAAACGACGGCGGCGTCGAGCGGGTCGACATTGCGGGCCACAATCGACTGCAGTTGATTGATGATCTGAGCGCCGACCAGAATGGTATCGATTGCCAGATGCGGCCGCGCCGCGTGGCCGCCTTTGCCCTCAAGCTCGATCATGATGTGATCCGCCGATGCCATCATGGCGCCGGGACGGATGCCAAACTGGCCGAGCGGCAGGCCGGGATAGTTGTGCATTCCATACACTTCCTCGATGCCGAACCGGGGAAGCAGACCGTCCTTCATCATCGCAAGCGCGCCGGCGCCGCCTTCCTCGGCGGGCTGGAAAATGACAATGGCCGTGCCGGCGAAATTGCGTGTTTCGGCGAGGTACTTGGCGGCCCCGAGCAGCATGGCGGTATGGCCATCGTGGCCGCAGGCATGCATCTTGCCGGCAACGGTCGATTTGTACGGGAGCCCGGTTTCCTCTTCGAGCGGCAGCGCATCCATGTCGGCCCGCAGCGCGATCGCCCTCCCCGCCTTGCGGCCCCGGATCACCCCGACCACGCCGGTCTGGCCGATGCCCGGAACGACTTCGTCGCAGCCAAAACTCTTGAGCTTTTCGGCCACCAGGGCGGCGGTTCGGTTCTCCTGGTAGCGCAACTCGGGATGGGCGTGGAGATCGCGCCGCCAAGTTGTGATTTCAGCCTGGAAGTCGGCGACGCGGTTGACGATGGGCATGAACTGAATCCTCGCGCGGCAGATCGCCCGGCGGCCCACTTTAGCAAACCAGCCATAAAAATGCGCCCCTGACTGGAAATGCCGGGCTGTATTCAGTAAGTGATCCCGCGAGTGAGCCCGTAGCTCAGTCGGTAGAGCACGTGACTTTTAATCACGGGGTCCAGGGTTCAAGTCCCTGCGGGCTCACCACTCATGACATGGCCGGCCCGGAGACATTTGTCCGGACCCGCAGACATGGGTGACGGAACGGACCTACCGCTACCTATCTTTCAGGTCGGGACAGGCCGGGTCGCCGGCGACGTCGGAGCGGGTCGCGCACAGATCAGGGCCGCTCCTGCGCATAGCTCTCCAGATAGCCGCAGGCAGGACAGCGATAGGTCTGGATCGGGTACTGCCTGACGCCGCGGAGACTCGCTCCGAACCAGCCTTTTGCCGGCGCGCCCTTCGCCCAGGTACTCACTTCAACGCGGGCGTAATTTCGATCGAGCACAAAGCCCTCTTCCATCGCGGTCTTGCACTTGGGGCATTGGATTGCGTGTGGCATCGGCGATTCACCTTGATTCAGGCCCCCGTGCACCCGGCGCCCCGGAATTTACCAGTCCCTGAAGGGCGCGAACGCGGCAATCGGATCGGAAAACCCGCTCCCGGGAAAGCGTGCCAACACCGAGTGACATTACCGACGATCGCGCTCATCAGCACTGAAAGCAAATATCATTATATTTCAACATCTTATGACTTTCCGCCACGAAGTTATCCACCGCCTCCAATGCCGGCTTGCATGATCCTCCTGGCCGGCGCAGCCGCTTCGGGCATTTGCCATATTTATGCTCGGTCATTGAACCATTTCACATTGGAAAGCATCTAATAGGGTAAGCCGTTGGGCGAGCGCGTGGGTATGCTGCGCCGCACCGTGGGCAGGCAAAGAATCCGCTCGGGTGGTGTCATGCTGGCGAAAGGCGTCAATTCTCTGAAAGAAATGCTGCCACTGGCAGCTTTGTTCGTCGAGCTCGTACTGGCGGTTGGCGTCATCGGGCTCGTCTATTACGGGTTCGTGATCCTGCTGCCGCAGATCTGAAGCGGCGGCATTCCGGAGAGCGCGCGCACGGCTTCTCCATAGGTTCGAGCGCGTCACGCCGGCAGGCATTGCCCACGTTTGAGGTGTGGGCACCGCGGCCCCGGATGGCATCGCCGCAGCGCAGCCTACCACCATAGCCGCGTTGCGGCGGCTTCCTCTTGACAGTGCAAAGCGGCAATGCGCGATAAAAGCGTTGCCGCGCAGTTGCGCGTCAACGCGCAGCGCTCGCCGGGCGCATGCAGCACCATTCAGGGAACGAATTTGACCGCGACGATCATCAACGGTGTTGCCGTGGGGCGCGAAATCCGCGCCGAATGCCGCCGGCGCGTATTGGCGCTCGCCGCCGAAACCGGCGTCGTGCCGGGTCTCGCCGTGATCACCGTCGGCGACAATCCTGCTTCCGCGATCTACGTGCGTAACAAGATCAAGGCCTGCGAGGAGGTCGGCATTCGTTCGCTGCCGCTGCGCTACGACAGCGATGTCCGGCCTGCCGTGCTGCTGGAAAAGATACTCGAACTCAATGCCGATCCGAGCATACACGGCATTCTGGTGCAGTTGCCGCTGCCCGCCGGATTCGAAACCGCGCCAATCCTGCGCGCCATCAATCCCGACAAGGATGTCGACGGCTTTCACCTCTACAATGTCGGCGGCCTTGTCATCGGCAACACCGTTTTCCCACCCTGCACCCCATACGGCGTTCTGCGGCTGCTCGAGCACGAGCACATCGCATTGGAAGGCCAGAACGTGGTCGTAGTCGGCGCCAGCAACATCGTCGGCAAGCCGATGGCGCTGATGCTGATGCAGCGCGACGCCACCGTGTGCATCTGTCACGCCAAGACGCGCGACCTGGCGCAGTTCACGCTGCTCGCCGATATTCTCGTAGTAGCTGCGGGCCAACCGAACCTGATCCTGCCGCAGATGGTAAAGACCGGCGCCGTAGTGATCGATGTCGGCATCAACCGGCTGCCCGATGGCCGACTGGTCGGCGACGTCGATTTCGAGGGCGTGCGAAAGAAAGCGTCCTATATTACCCCGGTACCTGGTGGCGTCGGCCCGATGACCGTCACCATGCTTCTGGTCAACACGATCTCGTCGGCGGAACGAATGACCGGACGATCGGCAAAACCCGCGGTGGCGGCCGCGGACTTACGGTCGCCGGCGGCGTGAACTCCGATGCCCTATCGAGAAGACCCCGATCCGGACAATAGCAGGCGCGGTCCTTTGATCGCGCTGATCGTCGTAGTGCTGCTGTTTGTGATCGGCTGGGTGCTGGCACGGGAACTCTACGCCAACGGCAAACTCGAAGATTGCCTGCTCGCCGGGCGCACCAATTGCCAACCGCTCCAGAGCCCATCGCGCTAACGCCCGCTCGGAACCGGATTCCCGCCGTGGTGTGAGGCCAAGCTGTAAAGCCACGAGAGGTTCATCGGCGCGTCGCCGGCCCGCCACACACCGTGGCCAATCTAGCGCGCGGTGAGGTGCGTACGGGTTGGGCTGGCGTCGCGGAGACCGACAATGAACACCCAGATCGCGTATCCCGCTCCCGTTGGAGCAAAGCTGAGCCGGCCGAGTTGTCCGCAATGCGGATCAGTCGTACTGATAGCCGAGCGGTCGGCCTTCGATCTCGATGGCCGTGTCAATCACAACTGGTCGTGTGATGCCTGCGGCCAGGAATTCTCTACCTCTGTCCGGATGCTGCCGCGCCAGGCATGAAGCGTGGGAATGGGTGTATGGCCGCCCCGCGGAGCGGTCGGTTGGGGAAAGAGTTTTAGGCGCGTATAGTGGGGTTGCGGCGCGGCGCGCCGCGAAACACCGCCGAATGCGATGCCTCGCGGCGCAATAATCGCGATCGGCCCGGTGTTTGTGTCTTATCCGATTTGCCATTTGTCACAGGGAGGACCCCCAATATGCACAAGTTGTTCGCTCGCCGGTCGATCCTCGGTTATTGCATCGCCGGCGCCAGCGGTGCGTTGTTTGCTCTGACGTCGCGGGCAAAGGCCGCCGGCACGACCTTCAAGGCCGACATGAAAGGATCGAGTGAAGTGCCGTCAAACACCACGTCCGGAACGGGCTCGGCCACGGTCACGCTGGACGGCGACAAGATCACCTGGAACGTCACTTTTTCAGGACTGACCGGTCCCGCCACCGCGGCGCATATTCACGGCCCCGCTCCCGAGGGCAAGAATGCCGGCGTGTTGATCTGGCTGTCGACCAAGGGCAAGCCGGCCACCTCCCCGCTCACCGGCTCCGCAACGCTGACCGCCGCTCAGGCTTCGGATCTGACGAACGGCCAATGCTACGTCAACGTTCATACCGCAAAGAATCCGGGCGGCGAGATTCGCGGTCAGCTGACAAAGTCAATGTAACCTCGATCGTCGCGCCGGACCGTCGTATTCGTGCGCGACCACGACGACCCGCCGGTGTGCATGCACGCGGCGGGTCCTTTTTGCTCTGCATTCGCGCGGTGGGCTGTCAGGCAGCGGCCGGCGCGGCGACGCGCGGCGCCAGCACCGTGCTCTTGAGATACGCCGCAAGCGAGGCCGTATCGTCCCGCGACAGCGGCCCATAAGGCGGATACGGCTCGCCCGCCGGAACGCCGATCAGATTCATCGCCGCCTTCATGGTCGGCCCCAGCCCGTAATGCATCCACTTGCTCGGAAACAGCGCGAATTGCAGTTGCAGTTGCGCCGCGCGTTCATAATCCTTCGCCGAAAAAGCCGCGATCACGTGACGTGCGATCTCGGCCGCGGGCGGCGGCATGGTCGCGCCCGAGCCGCCCAATTCGAGGCTCGCCAGCAGCATCTGCATCGTTGTGAAATATTGAGCGTGTCCGGCGCGGTCAATCTCGACGATCAGCCGCGATACGCGCGCCAGATCGCGGGAGCTTTCCTTGATGAACTGCACGCGCGCCAGTTTCGCCAACGCGATGGTGTCAGGAATCGACACGTCGGCGCCCGGACCTGGATTGAGATAAAGCGTCAGCGGCAGGTTCGTCTCACGTCCGATCGCTTCGAAATAGCCGATGAGGTCGCGCTGCGTCGGCGCGCCGGCGAACGGCCGCAGCGGCGCCAGAAGCTGCAGCGCCGCGGCGCCGAGCCGTTCGGCCTCATGCGCAAGCTCGATCGCGGTCCGAAACGACGGATGGCTGATGCCGACCATGACCGGCAGGCGGCCGCCGACGTACTCGATCGTCGAGCGGATCAGCGCCTTGCGCGCCTCATAGCTGAGATAGGTATATTCCTGCGTTTCGACGCCAGCCGCGACCACCATCGTGGCCCCGCAGTCGTGCACCACATAATCGATCTGCCGGCGCAAGCTGCGCTCGTCGACCTTCAGATCGGCGGTGAACGGCGTCAGCGGCGCAACGAGCAATCCGGGCTGTCGCATCGGGTGCACTCCCTCTTGGTCCGGGCATCATGCCCCGCCGATCACTGCTTTGGAATATGCGCGTTAGCTATCACCGCGCCCCATTTGGCGATATCCGAACGCATGCGCGCATCGAGCTCCGCGGGCGTCGAGGCGCGCGCGTCGATGCCGAGATCGAGTGCACGTTTCTTCAGCGCCGGGTCGGCCAGCACGTCGTGCAGCGCGGCGTTGAGCGTATCGACGACCTCCTTCGGCGTGCCGGCAGGAGCGTACAAGCCGTTCCAGGCCACTACGTCGAAACCCGCGACACCGGCCTCCTGCACGGTCGGCACATTGGGCAGTTCGGGCGAACGCTTGGTACCGCTCGTCGCCAGGGCGCGGAGCTTGCCGTTATCGAGCGACGGCTTGATCGCGGCATAAAAATCCATGTCCATCTGGATGTCGTGGCGCAACAGTCCCACGACGACATCAGGCGATCCGCGGAACGGTACGATGACGTAGTTGGCCTTCGCCATCGACTTGAACAACTCGGCGGTCAGGTTCTGCGTGCTGCCGACGTTGATAGTGCCGACATTGACGCTGCCGGGCTTTTCGCGATCGGCCTTCAGAAAGTCCGCAAGCGTCTGGAACGGCGCGTCCGCGGCGACGGCGAAAACGCAGGTGAAATAGCCGATCGTCGAAATCGGCACAAAATCCTTGAGCGGATCGAACGGCAGATGATTGAACAGCGGCACGCTGATCGCGGTGCCATTGGTCTGCAGCATCAGCGTGTAGCCGTCCTTGCCGCCGGACAGCGCCATGCGCGCCGCCGTGATGCCGCCGGCGCCGGGGTTGTTTTCGATGACGAAATTCTGGCCGAGCTTCTTGCTCAGTTCCTGCGCGACGAGTCGCGCGGTCACATCGGCAACGCCGCCGGCGCCGAACGGCAGAATGACCCGCACCGGACGGTTTGGATATTTGGCCTGAGCGCGCACCCTGCCGGTGGCCAAGGCTGCCGCCGAAAGCGCCAGCCCCCTGGCCGCCTGCCGGCGGGTTATGGTGTTCTTTGGTAGTCCAAACTTCATCTGCAGCACCTTCGAGCGGTTACGGTTCTTCGATATCGTGCTTAGCCCGCCACTGTCGTTTTGTCTGCATGGCAAAATCGGCATAGCGGCCCGCCGCGATCGCGGACCGGGCGCCGGCGACGAGGTCCTGGTAGTAGTGGAGATTGACGATCGAAAGCAATGTTGCACCGAGCGCCTCGCCGCTGCGGAACAGGTGATGCAGGTAGGCGCGGGAAAAATCGCGCGCCGCCGGACAGCGGCTTTGCGCGTCGAGCGGTCGCGGGTCGTCTGCGTGGCGGGCATTCTTGATGTTGATCGGACCGAAACGCGTAAAGGCAAGGCCGTGTCTGCCGTTGCGGGTCGGCATCACGCAGTCGAACATGTCGATGCCGCGGCCGATCGCTTCCAGCAGATCGGCCGGGGTGCCGACGCCCATCAAATAACGCGGCCGGCCGGCCGGCAGCATGGCAGCCGCCTGCTCCACCACGCCCAGCATCACCTCCTGAGTTTCGCCGACCGCGAGACCGCCGATCGCATAGCCGTCGAACCCCATCGCGACGAGTTCGCGCGCGCTCTCCTGCCGGAGCGCCTCCACATCGCCGCCCTGGACGATGCCGAACAGAGCCCGGCTGTCGGCGGCGCCTTCGAAGGCGCGTTTGCAGCGCTCTGCCCAGCGCAGCGACAGCCGCATTGCCCGCTCGATCTCCGCGCGCTCGGCCGGCAACCGCACGCACTCGTCAAGCTGCATGGCGATGTCGGAGCCGAGCAGGACCTGTACCTGTATGGCCCGTTCGGGCGACAGCTCCACCGTGGCTCCGTCGATGTGCGACCGGAACGTCACGGCCTGCTCCGTTACCTTCCGCAACGCCGAAAGCGACATCACCTGAAAGCCGCCCGAGTCCGTCAGGATTGGGTACGGCCAGCGCATGAACGTGTGCAGGCCGCCGAGTGCCGCGATCCGTTCGGCGCCCGGCCGCAGCATCAGGTGATAGGTGTTGCCGAGGAGAAGCTCGGTCCCCGCCGCGTAGACATCGTCGTGATGCACGCCCTTGACCGAGGCCTGTGTTCCCACCGGCATGAAGGCAGGCGTGCGGACGGCGCCGTGCGCCGTGGTCATCTCGCCGGCACGCGCGGCACCGTCGGTAGCGGTCAGACGAAAGCCGAAAGCCATCAGCCAAGCCCCTGTTCGGGCGTGCTGATATCAAGTCAATGGAAGGGCAGGCAAATGCCGCAATCCGTTTTGCCCGTCAGGACAGCCGGGCCGGCTTGGCGCCGCCGAACAGCCAAGCGTCACTGTCCAGGTCGCGCTTGAGCACGGCGGATTCACCGCGCTGACCGCTGGCCGCCAATTCGCGGACAATCCGCGCCGGCTGAGCGGCATTTGCCGGCCCAGCCATCCGCGCGAGCTCTGGGCCGGCATCATGATGAGTCTTGGCCTCAAGCTGCATGAAAAGCTTGGCCAACAGGCCGATGCGCTCCTCGGCGCGAGCCAAGGCCTCCTCGCGCGCTTTGACTTCATCGGCAAGCTTTGCGATCTCGCCGGACATGGTGATGATCTCGTCGGCAAGCTTGCCATGCGCGAGCTGCAACTCGCCGAATTCATGCTCGCGGTCCCGCAACGACGTTTCAAGGCTCGATGTCCGCCGCTCGGCGGCGGTGCTGTGAAAATTGAGCACCAGCAGACTCTGCTGTGCGTCGGCGTGCAGATTTTCCGCGGTCGTGGCGCGCTCGAGGGCGGCCGCGAGTTCCGCCTTAAGCTGCGTCGTTTCGGCCTCCCGCTGCTCGATGGCCTTCTTGCGCTCGACCTGTGCATCTGAGAGCGCAGTGCGCATCCGCTCGAGTTGCGAGCGGGTCTTTTCGACCGCGGCTGCGCTCTCTGCAAGTTCGCCGGCCAGACGCACACTCTCCGCCGCATTCAGGTCGAGCGACTTTTCCAGCGAGGATATCTCGTTGTCCCGGTGCACCAGACCTTCGCGGGCGCTTGAGAGTTCGCCTTCAAGCTCGGCTGCCCGCTGTTCCGCCGCCATGGTGCGCAGCGCCCGCGCCGTCAGCGTGTCGCGCTGGCCGGGAGGCTTCAGCCGAGGACCGTTATCCTGCGCCACCGTTCGTTGGCCTTCAGCCTGTGCCCCACCGCGTCCGTTGTCAGCTACCCACGGTGAGTCGCGTGGGGACCCGTTACCACCGTCACCCTGGTGACTTGATGGTTAACGCGGCGTTAAGCCTCTCTGCCCGGCCGTGATTTTCCCAAGTAAGGCGGGGGCGGCCCTGGTACTATCGTGTGGTCCGGAGCCACGGCGGCGACGCGGTCTCAGGCCGGCCCTGCATCGCGGGACTGTATTCAGGGCTGGGAGGGTAGATGAAAAAGGTGCTGTTGATCGTCCTGCTGGTGCTGCTCTGCATCTTCGGCGCGGTCGGCTATGCGGGCTACCGCGTCCTGTCGTTCCTCAAGAGCTGCAATGGCTGCGTTTATGAATATAACGGCGGCGAGGTCGTCCACGGCTCTGGACACTCGGTGACGCAATCGAGGAGCGTAATAGGCTTCAGCGCGGTCCATCTGGCCGGAGCCGCCGACGTTGTGATCGACCGGGACGGCACCGAAAGCCTGACGATCACCGGGGACGACAATCTGTTGCCGCTGTTCACGTCCGAGGTGAAGGATGGCGTGCTTACCCTTGGGGTGGCTAAGGGCAAGAGTTTCGAGGGCAAGGCCCCGGCTTACCGGATCACGGCCGCTGCTTTGCGCGACATCGAGGTTGCGGGCTCGGGCGACGTCACGGCAAACGACATCGGCGGCGATACGCTGCTGGTGAAGATCGCCGGTTCCGGCGACGCGCGTCTCAAGGGCCAGATCAACACTCTGACGATTTCCGTAGCCGGCTCGGGTGATGTTGACGCCTCGCTGCTCAAGGCCAAAAGCGCGACAGTCTCCGTGGCCGGGTCCGGCGACGTGACGGTCAATGCCAGCGACACGCTCATTGCGCGCGTCACAGGCTCGGGCGACGTGCGCTATCTCGGCGCACCGAAGCTCACCACAACGGTCACGGGTTCGGGTTCGGTCAAACCCAAATAGCGCCTACGCATCGCGGAATAACAGACACGCGTCGCCGTACGAATAGAACCGGTAGCCGTTTTCGATCGCGTGGGCGTAGGCGCCCTGCATGACGTCGAGGCCGCAGAACGCCGCGACCAGCATGAACAGCGTCGAACGCGGCAGGTGAAAATTGGTCAGCATCCCCTGCACGGCGCGAAAGCGGTAGCCGGGAGTGACAAACAAAGCGGTCTCGGCGGAAAAAGCCGACAGCGTGCCGTCCTCGGCCGCAGCGCTCTCGACCAGCCGCAGCGACGTCGAGCCGACGGCAACGATGCGCCCGCCCGCCCGCCGCGTGGCATTGAGCGCCGCCGCGGTCCCGGCGGTGACCATGCCCCATTCGGCGTGCATGCGGTGCCCCGCAGTGTCGGCGGCCTTGACCGGCAGAAAGGTGCCGGGCCCGACATGCAGGGTGACCTTGTGCAGCGTGATGCCGCGCGCGCCGAGCGTGTTCACCAGCGGCTCGGTGAAATGCAACCCGGCCGTCGGTGCGGCGACCGATCCTTCGGCGCGTGCAAACATGGTCTGGTAGTCGCTGCGGTCGGCGTCATCGACGTCGCGGCGGCCGGCGATATAGGGCGGCAGCGGCATCTCACCGCGCTCGGCAATCGCCTGGTCGAGGATCGGACCATGGAAGACGAATGCAAAGGTGATCTCGCCGCCCTCGCCTTTGGCCTCGACGCTGGCGTCCAGTTGACCAAGCAAGCAGACGCGGCCTTCCGTTCCGAAGCGCACCACGTCACCGACCGCGAGCCGCTTCGCCGGCCGCACCAGCGCTTGCCAGCGCGAACCGTCGAGCCGTTTTGTCAGCGTCGCCGCAATGGCCGCCTCGGGACCGCCGCCGGAGTCACGCGCCAGCCGGCGGCCGTGGAGACTCGCCGGAAAGACTTTGGTGTCGTTGACCACCAGCGCGTCGCCCGGTCGCAGCAGGTCCGGCAGATCGCGCACGATTCGATCTTCCAACGCGGGAGGGTCGCCGGCCCGCACCACCAGCAGGCGCGCGGCGTCCCGCGGCGAAGCCGGCCGCAGCGCGATGCGGTCTTCCGGCAAGGAAAAATCAAACAGATCGGTAAGCATGGAGCGCTGTCCCGCTATCGCCCATATGTGGTCCATGAGCGGTCGCCCCTGCAATCCCGGCAACGACTTGAAGGGCCTGTGGCGGGCCTTCCTGGGCAACACGCCCATGCCGGAATGCCCGGCCCCCGCTGACGCCCAGCGGGCTGGGGACCCGAAAACACCTTCCTCGGATCTACCCCTCAAGTCTTCCAAGATCACGCCGCGTGACAGCTTAGGCGTCGACGACAAGGATCAGCGCTGACGCAGGCCGCGATCGTACCAGCCGGGCGCTTCGCTCAGGCCGAAGCGTCAGCCGCCACCTGCATGCGGATGATGCGATCGGGGTTTGACGGCGGCTCGCCGCGTTTGAGCTTGTCGACCACATCCATGCCGGCGACGACTTCGCCGATCACGGTGTACTGCCCGTTGAGAAACGAGCCCTCGTCGAACATGATGAAGAACTGGCTGTTCGCCGAGTGGTTATTGCCGCCCTTGCGCGCCATGCCGACGGTGCCACGTTCGAACGGCGTATCGGAAAATTCCGCCTTAAGGTCGGGATAGGACGAGCCGCCGGTACCGTTGCCGTGCTGACCGTCGCCGGTCTGCGCCATGAATCCCTCGATCACGCGATGGAACGGCACGTCGTCGTAAAAGCCCTCCCGCGCCAACTGCTTGAGCCGCTCGGCATGCTTGGGGGCGACATCGGTATCGAGCTCGATGAAGATCACGCCGGGCGTGGTTTCGAGGACCAGCGTATTGTTCGGATCGGCGCCCGGTGGAAGCGCGCTTTTGGCATCGGCCATGTGTTTGGTTCCTGTTCCGCTGTTTACGTGAATTACGGCGCGATGGTCGCCTTTTTGATGAAGTCCAGCTTGGGGAATTGCTTGATCAGATATGCGTTCCCTTGGCTCTGGATGAGGCCCTGCTCCGGCCCCTGTCCTTGCGGCGCGCCCTCGCCGTAGCCGCTATAGAGAGCGGTAACGACCTGCATGCCTGAGATGACGCGGCCGAACGGCGCGAACCCCTGGCGATCAAGCCCCTCATTATTGCCGTAGTTGATGAAAACCTGAGTCGTGCGGGTGTTCGGCCCCCTGGTCGCGAAAGTGATGAAGCCTGGCTGATTGCTCTGCGTCACCCGGTCGTCCGGAATATTGGCGTCTTCCCAGTGCGCCGAGATTTTGGGATCGGCGTTGATGCCGAACTGAACCATGAAGCCGGATATGACGCGGAAGAACCGCGCGTTGTTGAAGAAGCCGTTCTTGACCAGATTATAGAAGCGATCGGCGCCGTTCGGCGCCCAGTCGCGATGCACTTCGACGACGAAGGTCCCCTTGCTGGTATCGAACCTGGCCTTGAATACCGCGGGGGCCGGCGCGTTCAGCGTGGCCGGGTCGCTCAGGCTCTGGCCGAAAGCCGGCGCGGCGATCAGCAAGGTCAACACAAGGGCGGCAAGGCGAGTCATGACGTCTCCCGGATGAGGATTTACAAAAACTGTCGTGTTCAGGCTTTAGCGAATTTCTTTTTGAGCCGCGCCGCAACCGGCGCCGGCACGAAGCTCGATACGTCGCCGCCCATGCCGGCAATCTGCCGCACCAGCGTGGCGGTGATGGGCCGGACAGCGGGCGAGGCCGGCAGGAAGATCGTCTGCACATCCGGCGCCATGGCACCATTCATCCCGGCCATTTGCATCTCGTAATCAAAATCTGTCGCGTCGCGTACGCCGCGGACGAGGATCGTGGCGCCCGCTTGGCGCGCCGCCTCGACCACCAGACCGGCGAAGGTGATGCAGGCGAACTCGCAGCCGGCCGCACGCGTCACCGGCGCGCAGATTTCCGCAAGCATGGCTTGGCGTTCTTCGGCCGAAAACAGCGGCGTCTTGCCGGGATGAACGCCGATCGCCAGCACCAGCCGGTCGGCCAGGCGGGCGGCGTTACGCACGACGTCGAGGTGGCCAAGCGTGATCGGATCGAACGATCCGGCGAAAAGCGCGGTGCGCGGCATGGCGGC
>Ga0335072_10010922_pt1 | contig 13040 bp, 11 predicted proteins | sample Lox_Sample_21_FD_206725 | JGI IMG/M metagenome (GOLD analysis project Ga0335072, IMG submission 206725) | Soil microbial communities from Loxahatchee National Wildlife Refuge, Florida, United States - Lox_Sample_2.1 | ecosystem: Environmental > Terrestrial > Soil > Wetlands | place: USA...
CGCATCGCGCGATGGCGTGATGCGCCAGGCGGCACTGCCTTGCGACGTGCGCAGTGCTGTGGGTGCTGGCGACAGCTTCACCGCCGCGATGACGTTGGCACTGTCACGCGGTGACCCACTGCCGCAGGCGCTGCGCTGGGGCGTTGCCGCCGGCACGGCCGCGGCGGCTTGCTCAGGCACGGCTCGGCTGCGACGGGCCGAGGTGGAGATGCAGTATCGGCGGCTGTCGGAAGCGGTGGCGGAACGCCGCGGTGCATTCGCGCCAGGCGTTGGTTGATGGCGCAGAATGGATGCAGATAGAATCGCGCGCTGCAAACATCCGCGTTCATTTATGAACCGCTTGATTATTTCCCGACGTAGATGCGGCGTGCGAGCCGCGCTGTATTCATTTTTGGTGCCATTCAACTTGCCGCCGGGTGCACTCAGCTGCGAACGTGGCAGGCCGTCCAGTGTCCGGGTGTGCTCTCGCGTAACTGCGGCACCTCCGACCTGCATCTCGCTTCGGCAAGCGGGCAGCGCGGATGGAAGTGGCAGCCGGCCGGCGGGTTGATCGGATTCGGTACCTCGCCTTGCAGTACGATGCGTTTGCGCTTCACCTGCGGATCGGGAATCGGCACCGCGGACAGCAGCGCTTCCGTGTAGGGATGGCGGGGGTTGTCATACAGTGAATCGGACGGGGCGATTTCGACCACGCGGCCGAGATACATCACCGCGACGCGATCGCTGATATGCTCCACGACAGACAAATCGTGGGCAATGAACAGATAGGTCAGGCCGAATTTTTCCTGAAGGTCTTCGAGCAAGTTGATGACCTGCGCCTGGATCGAAACGTCCAGCGCGGAGACAGGCTCGTCGCATACGATCATCTTGGGCTGCACCGCGAGCGCGCGGGCGATGCCGATGCGCTGCCGCTGGCCGCCGGAAAATTCGTGCGGGAAACGATGCAGGTGGCCGGATTGCAGCCCCACCGTTTCCAGCAGTTCCACCACGCGGTCGTCGAGTTCCTTGCGGTTCGCGGCGAGGCGATGGATCACCAGCGCCTCGCCAATGATGCCGCGCACAGTGTGGCGCGGATTCAGCGAGGCAAACGGATCCTGAAAAATGATCTGCATGTCGCGGCGCAGCCCGCGCAGATCCTCGCCTTGCAGATCGGTGACGTCGCGGCCCTGGAACACGATCTGCCCCGAGGTCGGTTCGATCAGCCGCAAAATACAACGGCCCGTAGTGGACTTCCCGCAACCGGACTCGCCGACCAGCCCCAGCGTTTCGCCAGGAGCAATGTCGAAGCTGACGCCGTCCACCGCGTGCACCGTAGGGACGTCCTTCGCGAACACGCTCGCTTTCAGCGGAAACTCCTTCCGCAGCGTGGTCACGGAAAGCAACGGGGCGGTATGGCTCATAGCACGCACGCAGAATGATGACCCGGCGCGATCTGCCGAAACGGCGGTTGCTCCGCACGGCAGACGTCGCGCACGAAGGTGCAGCGGTCGGCGAAGCGGCAGCCCTGCGGCGGATGCAACAGGCTCGGCACCGTGCCGGGAATTTGCACCAGGCGGCTGCGTCGGGTCGCGCTCCGGTCAACACGCGGTATCGAACGGATCAGCCCCTGCGTGTAGGGGTGGTGCGGATGCGCGAAAAGTTCGTTCACCGGCGCTTGCTCCACCACCTTGCCGGCGTACATCACCGCGACGCGCTGGGCATTTTCCGCCACTACACCCATCGCGTGGGTGATAAGCATCACCGACATGCCCAATCGTGACTTCATATCCAGCAGCAATTCGAGAATCTGCGCCTGGATGGTGACATCGAGCGCGGTGGTCGGTTCGTCGGCGATCAGAAGCTGCGGCTTGCAGGCCAGAGCCATAGCGATCATCGCGCGCTGCCGCATCCCGCCGGAGAAATGGTGCGGGTAGTCGTGCACCCGCCGCTGCGGATTCGGAATCTGCACCAGGCGCAGCATCTCCACCGCGGTTTCCAGCGCCGCCTTGCGCGACATTCTCTCATGGATGCGCAGCGATTCACCGATCTGGTCGCCGATCGTGTAGACCGGGTTGAGCGACGTCATGGGCTCCTGGAATACCATCGCGATTTCGCGGGCGCGGATGTCGTCCATCTGGTCCGGCGACAGCGGAATCAGATCGCGCCCGCGCCAGACGATCTCGCCCGATTCGAAACGCCCCGGCGGCATGTCGATCAGCTTCAGGACGCTACGCGCGGTGACCGTCTTGCCGGACCCTGATTCCCCTACGACGGCCAGCGTCTCGCCACGGTGCACGGACAGATCGACGCCATCCACGGCGCGCACCATGCCGTCATCGATCTTGAACCAGGTTCTCAAATTGCGGATGTCGAGAAGCACCTCGGAGCCTCTCCCGCCATCGGCGGTCGTGAGCCCGCCCCGGACCTGATCCGAGGTCTGGGCGCGCAGCGCCGAGGCCGAGGGTGAAGCGGCGGCGATGCTCTCGCGCATCTAAATAACCCGCCGCGGGTCCAGCGCGTCCCGCAGCCCGTCGCCGATGAAGTTGATCGACAGCACCGCCAGGAAGATCGCCGAACCGGGAAACAACGCCCAATGCGGCGCAATCTGCAAATAATCCTGCGAGTCGTACAACATGCGCCCCCAGCTTGGCACGTCCGGAGGAAAGCCGACGCCCAGGAACGACAACGTCGATTCAGCAATGATCGCGTTGGCGACTTCGATGGTGGCCGCGACGATGGCCGGCCCCATGGCGTTCGGCATGATATGCCGTATCACCAGCCGCAACTTCGATGCACCCAGGGCGCGCGCTGCCTCGACGAACTCCTTCTCGCGCAGCGACAGGAACTGGGCGCGGATCAGCCGCGCCAGCGGCATCCAGCGCAAGCCGCCAATCACCGTGACGATCAGTACGAAGATGCCGCCTTGCTCGCCCAGCATGCGTTGCAATGCCGGCCGGAACAAATAGATCAGCAGCAGCAACAGCGGCAGTTGCGGCAGCGCCAGAAACATGTCGGTGACCCACATCACCGCCGCGTCCAACCGTCCGCTGGCCATGCCGGAAATAGCGCCGATCAGCGTGCCGACGATCACGGCAACCAGCATCGCTGCGACGCCGACCGCGAGCGAGATTTTGCCGCCATACATCAGCCTCGCCAGCAGGTCCTGGCCCAGCGCGTCGGTGCCGCAGGGGTGCGCCAGCGACGGGCCTTGCAGCATGGCAGAGAAGTCGATCGCGTCGATCGGCACCCGCCAGATCAGCGGGCCGATCAGCACAGCAAATACGATCACGCCGAGCACAAACAGACTGACGACCGCGAGGCGGTGTTTGCGAAACCGCCGCCATGCGTCGGCAGTCGGCGACAGCCCGGCAGCGCGAGGCGCCGCAGCAGCCGGGCCGATGGCCTCAACGGAGGGCGATGCGGGGATCGAGCCAGACATACAGCAGATCAGCGAGCAAATTGAGCAACACGACCAGACAGGCGTAAACGAAAGTGACCGCCATCACCACCGGGATGTCGTCGGCAAGGATCGACGCGATCAGCAGCGAGCCGATACCCGGCACGCGGAAGATTTGCTCCGTGATGATTGTGGCGCCAAAAATCTGCGGCAACTGCACGGCGACCAGGGTCACCACCGGGATCAGGCCATTGCGGACGACGTGGCGCATCAGCACGCGGCGGGCACCGATGCCTTTGGATCGCGCCGTGGTCACGTAGTCCAGCCTGATCACGTCAAGCATGGATGAGCGCACATAGCGTACCAGCGACGCACCCTGGAACAAGCCAATCACGGCAATCGGCATGATGCTTTGCTTGAATTCGATCCACCACCAGGCCAGCCCGGTCGCTTGCACATTCGATTCAAAGACGAACGGGAACCAGTTGAGCTTGACGCTGAACACCAGGATCAGCACCAGGCCGGTGAAGAAGGTGGGCAACGAAAACCCGATCAGGCCTACGGTATTGGCGATCTGGTCCAACCAGGAATAGGGCCGGACGGCGGCCAACACGCCAACCGGCACGGCCACCAGTACGGCCAACACCTCAGATGTACCGAACAAAGCCAGGCTGACCGGAAGGCGCTGCATGATCAGCCGTGAGACGCTCTCCTGACTGGTGAAAGAAAAGCCCCAATCGCCCTGCGCCATGGCGACCAGCCAATGCAGGTAGCGCTGCCAGATCGGATCATCCAGGCCGAGCTTGGCGCGCAGTGCCAATTGCACGGCCGGCGGCACGTTCGGATTGGTGGCAATTTCGCCCAGCGGATCGCCGGGGGCGAGCGCGAGGATGGTGTAGAGAATGACGCTGATCGCCAGCAGGCCGGGAATTGCCAGCAGCACGCGCCGGAGAAGGTAGGAGCGGGACATTCAGGGAATTATCAGACGAAGCAGGCTGGCAACTCCCCCGGCGTCAATGCCGGCAACGCAACGACCGCGTAATCCCGATCGGGGTCGGCCATGAGCCGTCCACCCGGCCGGGATTGCTTCGTCACTTCGCTTCTCGCAATGACATGAAGCGCGGGGCGCGGGCATGGTGCCCCGGCGCGCTACGCTGTCTCGTCCTTGTACCACTCGGAGATGCTTGAGGTGTCGTTGTCCCAGCCGGTCAACGACGCGTGCAGGCCCTTTGCCACGCCGGACACGCCGTAGCGGAAAATCTCTGGGATAACCACGACGTGATCCACGATCAGGTCGTTGCACTTGATCAGCAGGGCGGCCCGTTTGATCGGATCGAGCTCCTGCTCCGATGCGTACCAGGTCTTGTCGTATTCGGCGTTGCGCCAACGCGGGATGTTGCGTTGTGTCCAGCCATTCGCCTTGTCGGGAATGGCGGTCGACAGATACCATTTCATCCATTCGCCGGGATCAGGCTGGCCCGGCTGCGTGGTGTACATTTGCAGATCGGCGTAGAACTTCGAGTAAGTGTCAGGATTGCCCGCATCGGAGGAAAAGAACACAGACGCCAGCACTGCCTTGATCCGGATGTTGACGCCCGCCTGTTTGCAGGAGGCTTTGACGATCTCCTGGTTCTGCTGGCGCGGCCCGTTGATCGAGGTCTGGAACACATAGTCCAGCTTGTGGCCGTTCTTGGCACGGATGCCATCCGGGCCGCGCTTATAGCCGGCCTTGTCCAGGATAGCGTTCGCCTTGGCGACGTTGTATTCCCAACTGGTTTTCTTCGACACGAACTGCGACGGGCCGTTGATGTAATTGCCCGTGGCCTCGCCGGTTTCGCCGTATATGTATTTCTGCACCGCCCCACGGTCGAACAGCAGCTTCATCGCCTGCCGCACTGCCGGATCGGTCAGTGTCGGATGCTTGGTCTTGATGCTGGACCGCTCGCCATCGACTTCCTTGTTGGGGTCGGTCTGGTTGAGCTGGATATGCTCGACGCTGGAGCCTTTGGTGAGCTGGACATGCCCCTTGCCGCCCGCCTCGAGCTGCTTCAGCACGTTGTCAGCGACCTGCAGGTTCCAGGCGTAGTCGTATTCGCCGGTCTGCAGCACGGCACGCGCCGCGGAAGTCGCCTCACCGCCGCCCTTCATTTCCACGGCATCGAAGAACGGCCGGTTCGGCTCGTGGTAATCCATGTTGATCGTGCCGGTGACGATGTCGCCGGGGTGGAATTCCTTGAACTTGTAGCAACCGGTGCCCATGGGTGCGAGGTTGGCCGGTGCCTGGCGGGACTTGGCGCCGATATAGGGTTCGAACACATGTTTCGGGATGATCATCCCGACATTGCCAACGAACGGGTTGGCCCAGAACGGCTTTGGCTTATCGAATTCTATCCGCACGGTGTAGTCGTCGATCTTGACCACCTTCATATTTGAATAGACGTACGAGGTGACCGCCGCGGTGGCCGGATCGGACGCGTACTGCCAGTTGAACACCACGTCGTCGGCGGTGAATGGCTGTCCGTCGTGCCACTTGACGCCCTGCTTCAGCTTCCAGACCACCGTCTTGCCGTCGGCCGACAGGCCGCCGTTCTGCTTGCTGGGGATTTCCGCGGCGAGCTTGGGGGTCAGGGTGGCATCGGCGTCCCACACGGCGAGCGGCTCGTAGAACAAATAGGATGCATCCTGATCCTTGGTGCCGGTGGCGAAATGCGGATTGATCAAGGTCGGCGCCTCCCACCAAAGCAATTTCAAGGTGCCGCCGCCGCCTCGCTTGGTGGGCTTGTAGACCGAGTTCGGCTGCGCCATCGCAACGCCGCCCATAGCCAGCAATTGTGTTGCCATCGGTGCGGTCAGACCCAGGGCACCCATCCGCGTAATGAAGCCGCGGCGCGACAGCCGCCCCTGCCTCACTCTGTCGATCATGCCCTGAAGGTCGCGCGTCCCCATCGTGGTCTCCCGTATCGGTTGTGAAAGCGCCTCGATTGGGCGGGCGCCCCGTGAAGGAATAATCCCTGCATGGTTACAGCAACAGACCTCCGCCCCTGGGTCAAGCCTTGTTTGCATCCTTACAGTTCGGTAGTACTTTGGGGCGTGGGCTGCAACCGGTGGTCGGGGGCGTCCGGGCCACGGCCGGTGGTCTGGACCGCTTGTGGAATCATAGCGGAGGAAACCAATGCTGGCATTCGGCGCCTCGATGTTCTTCACCGACTATTCCATGCGGCCGGACGAGCTTGCGGTGGCGCTGGAGCAGCGCGGGTTCGAATCCGTGTGGGCGCCAGAGCATTCGCATATCCCGCTGAGCCGCAAGACGGCACCTGCGGGCGGTGGCGAACTGGCGAAGAAGTACTATGATACGATGGACCCGTTCGTTACGCTGACCGCCGCGGCGATGGCGACCAAGGCGCTGAAGGTCGGAACCGGCATCTGCCTGGTGACGCAGCGCGATCCGATCCAGACCGCCAAGCTGGTCGCGTCCATCGACCAGGTCTCGGGCGGCCGGTTTCTGTTTGGGATCGGTAACGGCTGGAACCAGGACGAGATCGAGAACCATGGGATGGCGTTCGCCGACCGCCACAGGGTGGCGCGCGAGCGGGTGGAGGCGATGAAGGCGATCTGGACAGAGACCAAGCCGGAATATCACGGTGAGTTCGTGAACTTCGATCCGATGATGGCGTGGCCGAAGCCGGTGCAGAAGCCGCATCCTCCGGTGATCGTCGGCGGCGCGTTCCCGTATTCCGCGCGGCGCGCCATCCGCTATGGCAACGGGTGGATTCCGCACGCGGCTCGCGGGACCTATGCCGAGATCGCCGACATGATCCCGGAGTTTCGCAAGATGGCGACGGCGGCAGGACGCGATCCGGGAGAGATCGAGATCACCGTGTGGTTCCCGAAGCAGGATGCGGACATCATGAAGCGCTACGCCGAGCTGGGTGTGAAGCGCGTGGTGTTCAATCTGGAATCGGAGAAGGCGGATAGCGTCCTGCCGGTGATCGACGCTTGGGAGAAGGTGATGCGGGCCACACGATAACTTCGCCCGCAAAACGCGAGAGGTAATCTTCCTTACATGACCCCCTTCCGCATCGCAGTCCCCGACGCCAGGCTCGCGCATATCGGACAGCGCGTGCGCGCCTTCGCGTGGGACGCCATCCCGCCGCTGGAAGAAAACGGCGATCCGTGGTCCGCCGGCGCGAGCCTCCCTTTCATGCGCGATCTCTGCGACCATTGGCTGCACCGCTATGACTGGCGCGCGCAGGAAGCCGCGATCAATCGCTTTCCGCAATTCCTCGTCCCGCTCGGCGACCTTTCCATCCATGTCCTGCATGAGCGCGGCTCCGGCCCGCATGACCTCGCGCTGGTGCTGACGCATGGCTGGCCCGGGTCGATCATCGAATTCCTGCACCTGATCGACCGTTTCGCCCATCCCGAACGCTTCGGCGGCGCGGCGGAGGACGGCATCGACGTGGTGGTGCCCGCGCTGGCCGGTTTCGGCTTCTCTTCCCGGCCCACTGTTCCGATTGGCCCACGCGGCATTGCCGCGCTGTGGGACCGGCTGCTGCGCGAAGGCTTGGGATACGCGCGCTATATCGCCCAGGGCGGCGACTGGGGCTCGATGGTCTCGGCCATGGCCGGGCTGGATCACAGCCCGGCGCAGGGCGGTGGCTGCATGGCGATCCACCTCAACATGCTGGGCACGCGCGCCGACGCCGGCCCGATCAACGATGAGGAACGCGCCTTCGAACAACGCTGCCGGCCGTTCATCCAGGACGGCCGCGCCTATGCCGAGACGCACCGCACGACGCCGCAGACGCTCGCCTGTGCGATGGCGGACAATCCGGTGGCGCAGGCGGCGTGGATCATCGACAAGTTCCACGCGTGGTCCGATCTGCGCGGCGGCAGGGATCTGCGGGACGTTTATGATCTGGATACGCTGCTGACCAACGTGATGTTCTACGTGGCAACGGATAGCTTTCCGACCGCCACCTGGATCTATCGCGCGGCGCATGCGGAAACGGTGCGGCAGCTGCCGCCCGGCAGCCGGATCGGCGTGCCCACCGGGTTCGCGAGTTTCCCGTGCGACATCCGGCCGCGCCCGCCGCGCAGCCTGCTGGAACGCACGTACAACCTCGTGCACTTCACCGAGTTCGATCGCGGCGGGCATTTTGCAGCGTTAGAGCAATCGGATGCCTTCGCGGCCGACGTGAGTGCGTTCGTTCGGCAGGTGCGTCGCGCGCCTGCTGGCAGGTAAGCGTGGTGACAGCGCTTCGCTTCAAACCGAAATGCGCACCGGCAACGAACTGATCGAACGCAGGATGTTGGAATAGACCCGTACCGGCGGCCCCATCACCTCGATCATCGGCCAGTCGCGCTTCAGGATTTCCTCCCACAGGATCGTCAGTTGCATCTCCGCCAGACGGTTGCCGACACAGCGGTGGATGCCGAAGCCGAACGACAAATGCTGGCGCGGGCGCGGGCGGTCGATGATAAACTCTTCCGGATGTTCGATCGCGTCCTCGTCGCGGTTGCCGGAGATGTACCACATCGCGACCTTGTCGCCCCTGCGGATAGTCTTCCCCCCGACTTCGGTATCCTCCATCGCGGTGCGGCGCATGTGGATCACCGGGGTCTGCCAGCGGATCACCTCCGGCACCATGCTGGTGACCAGCGCGGGGTTGTCGCGCAGCTTGCGGTACTGGTCGGGATGGGCGTTCATCGCCAGCACGCTGCCGCTCATGGAATTGCGCGTGGTATCGTTGCCGCCGACCACAAGAAGCATGATGTTGCCCATGAACTCATGCGGGCGTGACGGCAGGTCGCGCGTCGCCTCGCCGTGCGCCAGCATGGAAATCAGGTCCGGGCGCGGCGGCTGCTTCGCCCGTTCCTGCCAAAGCTGTTTGAAATACGCCAACGCCTGGTCGAGGATTTCATTACGCTTGGCTTCGGAGTCGACTTCCGTGCCGGCGCGCGTGTTGGCCGAGGCGACATTCGACCAATAGGTGAGCTTGCGCCGCTCCTCGAACGGGAAATCGAACAACGTAGCAAGCATTTGCGTGGTAAGCTCGACGGAGACGCGATCCACCCAGTCGAACGTCTCGCCGCGCGGCAAACTGTCCAGCACGCGGCTGGTGCGTTCGCGGATGGTGGCGGACATGCGCTGAAGGTTTCCGGGCGCGACGATCGGGGAGACGGTCTTGCGTTGCTCGTCGTGCTTCGGCGGGTCCATCGAGATGAAGCTGGGGCGGCGGAAATCCATCGGCAGGTCGCGCAGCACAATGCCTCCCATCAGCGCGTCCGACGAGAACGCCTTCTGGTTGGTGTCCACCGCCATGATGTCGCGATACCGCGTGACCGACCAATAGGACCCGTAAATCCCTTGCTCGCACCAGTGTACCGGATCCTGCTGGCGCAAACGGGCGAAGTACGGGCGCCAGGTGTCGTCCTGGTAGAGATGGGGATTGCTGACGTCGATGCTCTCCAGCGGGATGGACCAGGCGTCTTCCTGCCGTTCGGCATGGATCGGAGCGTTCATGGATTGCCTCCCCTGTGGCCGTGCCAGAGGCCTGGTCGGATGTGGGCCAGCCGTCTGCGGCGCCAATTGCTACTGGAGAGTATAACGCGCAGGGGGCGGGTAGCGGCAAGGGTGGTGGCGGGTCGAAGCGGCGCCAGCGGGTATTGACGTCCCTTACCGCACCAGGAGCTTTACCGGCCGGGACCGTTCCGGCCGCAGCGGCAGGCGATCTGAAACCGGTGTTCCCCTACCCGCATGGGCGACGCGATCGGCTGATTGATCCGGATCCGCCAGCGCATCGGGCTGACCGTCAACCAGACGATCTGCGGCACATGCGGGATGGCCGTCATTCGGGAACATGCGCATGGTCACCTGGTCGTCTCCATGGCTTTTTGATCTCCTCTATAAGCTCTTGAAATGCCGTCTTCAAATCAGGAGGCAAGTCCTCGATGAATTTGCCAAATTTCTCTTCGGCATGAGCGAGGAATTCGCCCAAGTGTGACATAAGCAGCGACTGCTCCGGATAGCCCGATGCAAGCGCGTTCCCAAGAAGGCCGAGAACCATGGCAGCGATGCCCTCGCGCATGTCGGTCCGGCCGCAGGCCGACCAGACGCGCACCCCGGCCGGCGGCCCGAGCGCGCTGACCGCTTGTTGCAGCTTCGGCCCGGCGAGAGGACGTGGCTCGGGCAGAACTTCGAGCGAGCGTTTTCCGCTGAATGCGGAGACGAAGGCTGTGGGGGTGCGGGGTCTGGCGGAGGAGCTGCGAGGGTGGGGGTGAACCTTCTTCAAATAGCGGCTTCGATGTCAGTCCGTGCGAAGTCGTTGCCGACGTAGAGCGGCTGGCAATGGTGGTTTTTCGCTACCTCGTAGGCGAAGCAATCGCCGAAATTCAGCGACGCCGGATGCAGGCCCTTTCCCCGACGCCCATACCCGGCCGCGACACGCATTGCGGACACAAAACTAACGTCGCCGATCTCGAACCCGAGTTCGTCGATTAATCGCTGCATCTCTTGGCCGACGTTGCGCCGGGCGGCGACAATCATTGCTTCGGCGACGGTGCCAGCAGAGATCAACAGCCGATCTTGGCCGGCCAGGGCAGCGATGCAAACGTCGACGTCGCTGTCGGGATGTAGTCCGCATCATACAGATGATCGGAGATATAGACGTCCCAGTGCCGGAATTGAGAAGCCATGGCAACGAGCCATTCCGAGAAACCCGCTTCGCCGGTATTAATCTCTTGACCTCCTCCGATGAGGCAAACGACCACGCACCAGTCGGTATGGCGATCCATAACGCTAATGAGGAATTCCGGCTCGGACATCTCGAAATTTTTGATTGATCGCTTGGTCAGCATAAATTTCGCGGCTTGATCGCGAGTCCATGCTCTCTGAGCTTCGTCGAAGACAACGACCCGCTCATGAGGAGGAGTGGAGGTTCGAAGTGCATCGTCACGAAAATGGTCGATGTTCTGAATGAAGCTGGCCACACGGCGATGCGCGTCACTCTTGGGAGTATTTGTGCGACTGGCTTCGTCGCGCGTCAGCGCCTCGCGAAGCACGGCAACGAGCGGTCCATTGCCGGACAGAAAGACCGCGTGCTCGTCGGAATGCTCCTGGGCACGCTTGGTAGCGATGTTCAGACCCGCGAGCGTCTTGCCGGCCCCAGGCACGCCGGTCACAAAGCAGATTGCTTTGCGCTGTTTCGCCTTTGCCCGTTCGACCACAGCGGCGATACAGGCCGAAGTAACACTAAGATTTTGGGCGCCGGCGTCCGAACGAGCAATTTCCGCGACATCGTGTGACACGTACAACGCTTGTGCTGCCTGTATAATGGTGGGCGTCGGCTGATAGCCTGAAGTGAGCCAACTCGGGAAATTGAGCGGTGGTCCCTTGATTGCCACGATGGACAACTCGATGACGCGCGGCAGTTCGCTCGGAACCACGAGAACTGGAGCAGCTACCTTGTCAGACGCCCACGATAGATCTTCGAGCGGTCGGGAAACGGCACGTGTCGCGACCAGTGCAGGCACGATCGGCAATTCGTGGCTGCCCAGGTGAAAGTATTTCAGGTCCAGCGCATAATCGTGCACCTGTTCGATTGCATGACGCTCAAACTCAGAAGCCCCGACTTTGAACTCAATCACGAGCACAACGTTTCCGATGACGACTACAACGTCAGCTCGCTTCCCCATGCGAGGGATGGCCATTTCGAACAGGATATACCCCTCGAAAGAAGGACGTAAGAGGGCAGCCTGCATAATCTCGACCTGATCATTCCACGCATCACGTTGGGCCTGTTCCAGGGCGAAGCCATGCGCCAACGTAAGCTGACCAAGGATCTCGGCCACTGTCTGGTTCAAGAAGGCATCGATCGGTGCGTGGTAATACGCGACCTGCATGTAAGTTAAACACCCTGCCTGGCGAGAACACCAGCAGCGTAACAAGCATGCAATCGCATTCCAACTCTGTGGCGACCGACTCTTTGCTAATATTCTGGAAACAAGCTCAGTGTCCGGCGAACGGTCGGTGGAGTCTACGCTCCATGGGTAATGACTGGCGCGCTGGTTGCGGGGATAGGATTTGAACCTATGACCTTCAGGTTATGAGCCTGACGAGCTACCGGGCTGCTCCACCCCGCGCCAAGCGCGAAACCCCGGCGGCGAACGCCGGGGAAAACAACAACAGGGTGGATTGGAAGACCTGGCGGCGACCTACTCTCCCGTGCCTTGAGACACAGTACCATGGGCGCTGGGGGTTTTCACGGCCGAGTTCGGGATGGGATCGGGTGCAGGCTCCCCGCCAAAGCCACCAGGTCGTCCAATCCACCCTGAAGGAAGAGGCAGGGTGAAAGAAGGTTCTGGTGAGATGTTGTGTGCTGAAGCCCAGACGACGATCTGGGGATGATTTCCATGCATGGTGTCGTTTCGAGCCGATCGGGCGATTAGTACCAGTCAGCTCCATGGGTTACCCCATGTTCACACCTGGCCTATCGACGTGATGGTCTATCACGGCCCTCGGGGAGACCTCGTTTCGAGGTGGGTTTCCCGCTTAGATGCTTTCAGCGGTTATCCCGTCCGCACATAGCTACCCGGCCGTGCCGCTGGCGCGACAACCGGTGCACCAGAGGTGCGTCCATCCCGGTCCTCTCGTACTAGGGAC
>Ga0335072_10010923_pt1 | contig 13038 bp, 8 predicted proteins | sample Lox_Sample_21_FD_206725 | JGI IMG/M metagenome (GOLD analysis project Ga0335072, IMG submission 206725) | Soil microbial communities from Loxahatchee National Wildlife Refuge, Florida, United States - Lox_Sample_2.1 | ecosystem: Environmental > Terrestrial > Soil > Wetlands | place: USA: Florida...
CAGAGAGTTGAATGCCGAGTCGTTGCCCATCACCATCACGTTGCCATGGAGCTTGTCCGTCCCGGGCTTGGTGAGAATCTCGATTCGACCATAGCCGAGCTTGTCGTAATGCGAAGAGAACGGGTTTTGATTGATGCGGATTTCGCGAATGGATGACTTCGGCGGAAGCTGACCTCCGGTAAACCCATCGATATAAATCTGCGCGCCGTTTGGCCCTGCAGCCGGCCCCGCCAGCGCATTCAGCTCATCCTGCAACTCATCGGGATCATCCGAGAGCGCATCGAGGTCCTTGCCCTTGATGACGATCGCGTTCGCGTTATTGTCGGCGCTGGTGCTCACTCCGATTGAATCCGCCGTGACCTCGACCTGCTGCTGCTCAACCGGAAGTTGCAGCGTCACGTTTTCCAGGAGGGATTGCCCCGATTTCATTTCGATATTCTCGAGCGTGCTCGCCGCAAATCCCTTCGCTGTGATCTCGAGCGTGTAGGTCCCTGGCTCGATCCCCGTGATGCGAAACGCGCCGTCGCGACCGCTCATGGCTGTTTTGGCACTCCCTGTTGCGCCGGTGAGCTGGATGCTGGCCGAAGAGATGACAGCCCCCGACGGGTCGGTTACAACACCGCGTATCTCGCCGGCTGTTGACTGCGCCCACGCGATAGCGGTTGAAAACCAGCCCAGGACAAAGGCCAGGAAAACCAGGCTCAAAGATTTACTGTTGATCATTGCGAACCTCAACTCCGAATGCGAATGATCTCAGTAGAAGCGACGCCGGGCTTGGGCGCTGTCATAATGCGTAACGCACTGTAAAGATTTGTAACGGGATCGTGACGATTTGTTACATTTCTCCTGTATTCACAGGGCTCAAGGCGCTTAGCCTTGAAAAGAGGCAGCCATTTCCAATGGAAGAAGTTCTCCTGATCGACGATGACGTGGAGTTGTGTTCGATGCTCACCGAGTATCTGGGCAAGAACGGCTTTCGCGTGAGAACAGCACACCGCGGGGATACGGGGCTGAAGGCCGCCCTGCAGCGCCCATGGGCCATGGTCCTCCTGGATGTGATGCTGCCTGGCATGGACGGATTTGAAGTGCTCAAGCGGATTCGCGCCGAATCGCAGGTGAACGTGATGCTCCTGACGGCTCGCGGCGAAGATGTCGATCGGATCGTCGGCCTGGAGATCGGCGCAGATGACTACCTGCCCAAGCCATTCAATCCTCGGGAACTGCTGGCGCGGATGCGCGCCGTGCTGCGTCGCAATGCCGCCTCGCCGGCTGGCCAGCCAACCGTATTGCGAGTGCGCGATCTCGAACTGGACCCTGCGGCGCGCAAAGCGCTGAAGACCGGTAAGAGGCTTGACCTGACCGATGTCGAGTTTGGTTTGCTCGAAGCGTTGATGCAGTCTCCCGGCAAGGTCGTGAATCGTGAAGAGCTTTCTCAATCTGTCTTGGGGAGGCCGTTTGATCCCTTCGACCGCAGCCTCGATATGCATGTGAGTCGATTGCGACGGAAGTTGAATCAGGTCGGTTCGGCTGAAGACGAAGTCAAAACCATTCGTGGCGTCGGATATCAGCTTGTCGTCGACAGCGATTTTGCAGAGACAGGAGACTAGTCCGGATGCGCAGCCTGTTCTTCAAAATCTTCATCATCTTCTGGATTGCTCAGAGCCTCATCTTCGTCATTACGACGGCGTTCATTCTAAGCCGCAGATTTCCGCACCCGGCTTCCATGCTCGATCCGGCGTTTAAGAGCCTGCACTATGAGTCATCGCTGGCTTTGAAGGCGTTTGATTCGCAGGGCTGTGAAGGATTCGAGACCTTCGCAAGAGAGCGCAACGAGATCCTCTCGCTGGTCGATGAGAATGGCCGGACCGTTTGCGGACAGGCCGTGTTGACTGCGTCCGCCCGGGTCGCATCCGAGAGCGAAATCTATGGCAGGCAAGTAGGGAACGATACCGTGTGGACGTTTCCCGTCACCTCCGCGAGCGGAAAAAGGTTCAGCTTCCGCGTCTTGGTTCCGTCGCGTCATGAAAGTCACACCTGGTATAGTGACCTGCTTCACTTCGCATTCCCCCAGTTGCCGGTCGCAATCGCAGTGGGCGGACTCACGACATTCGTATTGGTGATGATCTTCACCCGTCCTGTCATCCGTTTGCGCAAGGCTGCTCGGCAGCTGGCAAGTGGAAGGCTGGATACCCGCGTGAAAGTGACGACTCGTCAATCGCTCCTGAAAGGCGACGAGTTTGACGCCCTGGCGCACGATTTTAATCACATGGCAGAGCGGCTCCAGTCTCTCGTTGATGCGCACAAACTGCTCCTGCGCGATGTTTCCCACGAACTGCGGTCGCCCCTGGCCCGCGTAAACGTTGCGCTCGAGCTCTCAAGAGAGGATGCGGATCCTGGAATGACCGCCCATCTGGATCGCATTGAGCGCGAAACGGAACGTTTGAACCAGCTGATCGGCCAGTTGCTTACGCTGTCCTCCATGGAGGCCACAGAAAGCCTGGGAAAACCCGAAGAAGTTTCCCTCAAGCGGCTGCTTGGAGAGATGCTGCCCGACTCCGAGTACGAGGCGCAGCAGCGAGGCACCGCCGTGGAATTGGATGCGGAGTGTGAATGCGCTGTCCAGGGCCGTCGCGAGCTCTTGTATCGTGCGATCGAAAATGTCATTCGCAATGCGATCCGCTATACAGAAGCGGGCACCCGGGTTGAAGTCCGATTGCACCAGGATGCAACGACCCACGCGGCGATCGTCGAAGTCAGCGACCGTGGACCCGGTATACCGGAGTCAGAACTCGACGCGATCTTTCGCCCTTTCTACCGGGTCGATGCTGCACGGAACGCGCAGACCGGAGGTTTCGGCGTAGGCCTCGCAATCGCCGAGCGAGCCGTGAAACTACACAATGGACAAATTCGAGCGTTGAATCGCCTTGGCGGCGGCACCACCATCCGGATATCCTTGCCCGTCGCGGCCCAACTCGGATAAACCGCTAACTCTCGCGCCGTTCGTCGTTTTGTGGAAGGGCACGACTTCAGTTCGTGCCGCAAAGCGCAAAAACCTCAGGGCTTTAGCCCCCGACGGGTGCCAATTCTCACGCGAATCGGCGAAGAAATTTCATTGGGAAGGGTTGCCGGCTGCACGCCTATTTCGAGTGAGCGAGCCAGACCTCGCCGGCCAGAAGGCCCGCCGAGACACCGACAAATGTTCCGGCGATTACATCACTGACGAAATGCCAGTCACCCGCGACCAGCAGCACTGCCGCGAACAGCAGCAATACCGAAAACAGCAGGATACTGGTTCGATAGAGCCGCATGAAAACACCGGCGAAGGCACCGGCGATAACCATGTGGCCGGAAGGGAAGCTGCTCTTCGCAGAGCCACTCAGCAGGTTGAAAGCATGCTGAGTCCCGTGTAACACGGCGTCAGGATTCGGTACCCCAAATAAGAACTTCAGCGTGCTGTCGTTGATCGCAAAAGCACAGATGGAGGTCAGACAGGCGAGCACGGTCGTCTCGCGAAAGGGCGATAGATGCCCGCGCGTTATCCGAATGATCACCAGAACGAGGGCGACAGACGCTTCGAAACCGAGAAGAACGGCACTGGCAAACCCCGTTGCCATGCTCTCCGCTGACCCCAAAATCCCGTAGACGCGATGGGCGATTGGAATGTCGAAGTACACGAACGACACCGCTACTGCTAGCGCGCACATCAGCAGGGATAAAACCCAGATTAGGTAAGAAACGGATGAACCTCTTCTATCCAACGCACTTTGCCTCTGCTCGGAGCTACCGGCACTCTGAACCAATCAAGTCTCCTTCCGAGGTCGACCTCGGCGACGCCGCAGCGGCATCTTCGAGATCGCCCATCCTTCCCTTACTAGTCTTGCATCAAATTCTGCCTCTTCGCCTTTTCCCCAGTCCCCGAACAGACGAGCAGTCGCACAGAACCTGATTGCCGGTGATGCGCTCAGCGACATCGCTCTGATCCCTTTGCCTAGTGTGCTTGCATCAGAAAACTGATGCACATCAGGATTGCACTCACGCTGAGAAACGCCCAGAAGAGTACGATACCTATCGGCATTCCGCGATGAAGTTCTGGAGTTACAGCAACTGCAAAATCAAACGGAATGTACCGAGCCGCAAGTCGGCACACAACCGCAAGAACAGCCACGATAAGTGCAAGCCATCGGAGTGTTGACATCGTTTGCCTTTTCTCCTCATCCGTGCGTTCTGGGCTTCGCAAGCTTCCTCATAGCCGGTGATAGGCCAGGGCCGTTGCTTCCTTGCACTATTGGTCTCCCATCAGTTGGGAGAGGGCAGCTCGATGTGATCGATCACAATCACATCGAGGTTTTCCTTCTTCGGTTCAAGTCTCAGACCAAGTTGCTCTTGAATCGCTGTGACTAGCGATGACGGAGCGGTGTCGGCGGCGCTCTGCGTATGTGCCAGGCCACTTTCAAGACTGCCAGGAGAATAGGTATCCAAAGGCGGCAGAGCATTGTCCGGCGTCCACCGCAGAGTGAAGTTATAGTTTCCGGTCAGTCCGGTCTTATCGATCACGATACGACCGAGCGCATGCATTCGGGAAAGCACGTCCGCAAGTACAAACATTGGCATGCTGTCAGCCTCAATGTGGCCCGGCGTGGCCATGATTTTGTAATATTCTTTCGCAGGATCTTTGGGCTCACCATTGTCTGGCTTGAATCCATCAGGAGGATCAGGCTCTCCTTTGGTCAGTTTGGGTCCACTCTTTGCAACCACCAGGGCATAGATTGGCCGCTCGCGTGTCTCGTGGTGGTACTTCATATGGAAACGCTCAGTGAGCAACGGAATGAGCATCGCATTCCGCTCGGCACCTTTCAGCTTATTCAGGCTGGGCGCATCTTCCGGTGCGACCTTCGCCTCGATGTCAAAGCGGCTTGCGCTTACCCACGAAGGTGCGTCAACGATCCGATTGTCGTCAATTCCGAATGCCGTCTGGATGACCATTCGCACGGGCGCACCATGAAACGAGGTGCCGTCTGGAAGTTGCCTAATCAGAGTTTTGTCGTCGCTCGGCGGGGTAGGCTTGATAGAGGCGACGTCGAACTCCAGTTTCCCACGGCTCTCGAGCTTTTGGACCCGCGAGTTCGCATTTGGCGTTTGCCCAATCACTACTACGCCGAATCCCATCGAGGCCACCCCTGCAGCGACGCCGAGGAAGGTCATTCGCACACGGTGAGGGCTCATGAAACTCATCGGCTCATTCTACAAAGTAGAGGCCAATATTGGGAGCGTTGTTCGGGTTGCAATCCTTATGGAATTGACGGTTCCGGCTGGGTTGTCGCCAAGTGTGACCCTGGCCGATTTTGCACCAGAATTGGTAATGTCAGAGCTAACGGTCAACCGCAGCCTATAAGCGCCGCGACGGAAGGAAAAGAGCCTTTCCGGCATGTGGCCAGATTCAGAGCGTCAGGTAGAGCGCGTAGACATCCAGCGCCCATCGGGAATAGACAGTGGGATTCTCTAGCCCACGTATTCGGCCGGTCACCAAGACTTGCGCTTGGGACCGGCCGCGATCCTGAACCCGCAACCTAGTTCATCGCAATGTCAATCGTAGAGACCTGATGTGCTTTGTCGGCCAGCGTCCGGTCTGACTTGTGTTGCACGGCCACTTCGCTGTGCATGCTCGTTCCGGCAATCCAAACCTGGGCAAGGTACTTCCGCGATCCTTCCTGATGGAAGATCAGGCGGCCGCGTGTCTCAATGGCTGGGCCGGCCTCGGGACGAACCATGAGGACCTGGGTTTTGTTGGTCTCTGCGTTGCGTAGGGACAAAAATCGGTCTGTCAGTAGCTCGACCTTGTAGGTTCCAGCGGCCACATATTGGTTGTCGGCCGAAAATGCAAACGGGATAGTGATGGATGCCGAGGTTTGGGCTGAGGCGTTGGCACCTGCGCAGAGCAGGCCGGTCGCTAGCGAAAGACTGAACATCAACTTGCTGAGGTTTGCGATGCGAGATGTCATGGTGGTTCTCCTTTTGGGATTGCGATCGCCGGTCGCCGGCACTCGCTTGGTATGCTCGGACTTTGGACTCACCCCGGATTTCGCACCATGCATTGGCGGTAATTCGGAAATGCACTGGAGGTAATTCCGAAATCAATCGCGTATTTCACCTGTAATCAAACTGATAGATAAGGACTTAATAAAACAGAAGCGCAGGTGGATTCACGCTAAAGATTTTTTCACCGCGTGCTAAACTCCACGGCAGACGGGCCGAAGGAGTTGAAAAGTTGGCGACGTCGGCTAATCCAGATCGAATCTGGCGATTCGGTGCGTATGAAGTGGATACGCGGCGGCTGGAGGTGCGCCGGGACGGCACCGCCGTCAAGCTGCGCGACCAATCCTTTCGCATCCTGGTGTATCTGGTCGAGCACCCCGGCGAAATTGTCACCCGCGAAGAATTGCGGCAACTACTCTGGCCGTCCGATACATTTGTCGACTTCGATCACAGTCTGAATACGGCGGTGATGAAGCTGCGCGAAGCCCTTTGCGACTCAACCGGAGCGCCACTCTATATCGAGACCATTCCCAAGCGCGGTTACCGGTTTATCGCGCCAGTCGGAATTGGGGAAGCGAGTGAGAAGGGCCTAAACGGGTCCGAAAGTCCAGTTAGCCGGAGGGTGGAAGGCCTACTGGCAACGCTGACAGCTCAACGGAAGCATTGGCCGATGGCCGCGTGGGTTGGTGCGTCTGTCGTGCTGTTTGCGGCTGTCTGCATTCCGTTCTTTATTCTTGCTCCTTGGCGTCGCGGCGGCGATCGTTCGCGTAGAGCCTGGGTGCAGATCACTCATTTTCCAGACGGAGCCACATCGCCTGCGCTCTCGCCTGATGGACACATGCTTGCCTTCATTCGCGGGCCCGAGACCTTTGTCACTCGGGGTCAGCTCTACGTGAAGATGTTGCCAGATGGGGAGCCGTTTCAGCTGACGCACGACGAAGCGTTGAAGATGGCACCTGCGTTCTCATCGGACGGATCACGCATTGCCTATACCATCACCGACATTTCCGGCTGGAATACCTGGGTTGTGCCGGTGCTTGGCGGGGAACCTCAGGAACTTCTGCCCAACGCAGCTGCGTTGACATGGACCGACAGTCAACATGTGATGTTTTCGGAGCTCAAACAAGATCCACTCATGGGCCTGATCACTCCCATGAGCGTCGCCACCGCGAAGGAGAGCCGAGCGGGTGAGCGCTTTGTCTATGTGCCGGTCGAAAAAGTGGGAATGGCGCATCGTTCCCGAATATCGCCGGACGGAAAGTGGATCCTGGTTTCAGAAATGGATATGGTAGGGTGGCGGCCGTGCCGCGTGCTGCCCTACGACGGGAGCTCAAGCGGCGAGGTCGCAGGTCCGACCGCGGCTCGTTGCACATACGCAGGCTGGAGCCCGGATGGCAAGACGATGTACTTCAGCGCCGATGCCGGGGACGGGTTTCATATCTGGCGGCAGCGTTTTCCAGATGGCAAACCCGAACAGATGACCTTCGGCGCAACCGAAGAAGAGGGTATCGCCATCTCTCCGGATGGTCACACGCTGATAACATCCGCAGGCATCCGGGAAAGTACCGTTTGGGTGCACGACACACGCGGCGACCGTCAGATTTCGGGAGAGGGTTTTGCCACGGTACCCGGTTTGGGATTCGCCGGTACGGGCGTATATTCCGTTTTTTCGCCCGACGGAAAAACGCTGTTCTATCTGGTTCGCAAGCAAGGCTCACGAGCCTTCAAGACGGGGGAACTTTGGATGACGGATCTGGCCTCCGGTCGAACGGAAGCGGCCCTGCCGGGGGTGTCGATAACGGAGTTTGATATTGCACCCGATGGCCAGCGAGTAGCCTTCGCCGCACTCGATGATGAAGGAAACTCCCATGTATGGGTAGCGCCCCTCGACCGACACTTGCCTCCCAAGCAGATAAGTTCATTCATCTCTCGTCAGCCATGTTTTGGAGCCGGCGGAGATATTTACTTTCTAGCTCGAGAAGGAGGACAGGAATTCCTTTACAGTGTCGGGGATGGTGATACTGCTGCAAGAAAAACATATTCTGAACTAAGTGCAGAGTTCACCCGCATTTCCCCCCTTGGCGGCTGGTGGATCTCGGGTAGTGATTCGGGGACAGAAATTGCCCGATCAACGAAGGGAGGCTCCGCGGTTCAACTCTGCAGTTCCTGTGGTGTTGGTTGGGGACCCGCGGAGAGTTCTTCAACGGGTAAGTTTCTTTACATCAGATTCCGCAAGTCCGGTGAGATGGATGGTGGAGAAACAGTCGTGATCGGCTTGCCCCCCGGCAAAGAACTCCCCACCCTCCCGTCGTCGGGCCTCAAATCGCCTGAAGACGCCAGGGGTTTGAATGTCGTTGCGGTGATCGATATGAAGGACAAAGCAATACTGGCTCCTGGACCCGATCCCTCCGTCTACGCCTACGTCCGTCTGACGGTTCAGCGAAATCTCTTCGAGATCCCTCTGTATTGACTCTTTAGATAAGAGAAAGCGCCGTAACCTCGGCGAAATTGAGCACTGTCTCATTTGGGCGGGAGAATCGATTCACAGTCCGAAATCGGAACAGGTTGCGTGTTCTTCGCGCCGAGCGGAACTGGTCGCAGGCTGATCTCCCCGATCGACCGGAGGTGTCGCGTGTCAATCGGTCAATGCGGTCGAGACGGGAAAGCTCGGTCGCAGTCTCCCGCTCTCTTTCAAACTTGCTCGTGTATTCGGGACGACAGCTAGGAATTTTTATCGACATGGAGGATGCTGACGAAACGTGGAATTCGCTGGCTCGCATGGCCTCCGCCATGATACCCAGCAACAGTTAAGTGTTCTGGACGTGTCGGCCACTCTTCCCTCAAGAAATTGCCATTTCGGATCGGGCACGAAGCGAACCGAAGACGATCTCGAGACGCATCTTCCCGGTGATTCCGCAGCACACCCGGCGGACGTCAAGCCCTCCCGCCTTAGATTTCCGCTAACTCACTGGAAACAAGCGGGAGATTCCCTGCTGTCCTTTGCAGGGAGTTTCCGGCCTTTTCGATATCCTTCCGTCAGCAGAAAAACCACCGGCCTCTTCTGCGCCTGCCTCGCTTGGCGAACGCCGCCTGCGGCGTTGACCGCCAGGATCGCTTCCGCGCACCGTGGGGAGAGCCTTACCCTTCCCCAGTGAGGAACAAAATCGTGCTAAAACGCGCAAAAGAGCGCCACAACAATTTCAGATAACTAACGCAGAATCAATGAGAAACACCCGAAACAGACCACAAAGTTTACTGGCCCGAGAAAACCGAATTCCCGCTCCGCCAGAAAACCGCGTTCAGAGGATGAAAGAATCAGGCGCGAACCGCATCGAACGCAATTCCGGACTTGAAAAACTGCTCCCAGCGAAAGCTGCAACTCCACCCAATTGCAAAAATGCGAAAATAGAAGCTGGACGCATCTTCCCCATGCCTCAAAGCCGCACCATCGCCGTCGCCATGTCTGGAGGAGTCGACTCGTCGACCGTCGCGGCGATCCTTGCGCGGGATGGGTCCCGCGATGCGGCCGGCAGTGCGGTCGTCGGCCTCACCCTCCAGCTATGGGACCAGACCCGGCTGGCCGGCAAGCACGGCATTCCGGAGGCGCCAAAGGCAGGCCGCTGCTGCAGCCTCGACGACGTCTATGATGCCCGCCGTGTGGCCGAGCATCTCGGCATCCCTTACTACGTCGTGAACCAGGAAGAACGCTTCGAGCACGACGTCGTCCGCCCCTTCGTGTCGGAGTATCTGAGCGGCCGCACGCCCATTCCCTGCTCCCTTTGCAACAATCACCTCAAGTTCGACCAGTTGCTGAAGACTGCCCGTTCCATCGGCGCCGACTCCATCGCCACCGGCCACTACGCTATCAACGAATATGACCCCGGCCGCGCCCGCTGGATCCTCAAGCGTCCCGCCGATCTGGCCAAGGACCAGACCTACTTCCTCTTTGGACTCACCCAGGAGCAGCTTGCGCACACACTGTTCCCGCTAGGCCATCTTACGAAGCCCCAGGTTCGCGAATCAGCGCGACAGCATGGCCTCGCGCTCGCTGAAAAGCCCGACTCGCAGGAGATCTGCTTTATCCCCGGCGGCGACTACAAGCGCTTTCTCACTGCCTATCTCGAAGAACAGGGCGAGTCGGTGCCGGAAACGGCCGGCGAGCTGGTCGCGTCGACCGGCGAGGTCATCGGTCATCACGACGGCATCTTCAACTTCACCGTAGGCCAGCGCAAAGGTTTGAAGATCGCGTCACCATCGCCGTTCTACGTCCTCAACATCGACCCCGCCAGCCATCGCGTTACGGTTGGCGCCGACGCGGAACTGGCAACCACAACGCTCCGCGCCAATCGCATGAACTGGATCAGCATTCCTGAACTCACCGCATCGATGCGCGTGAAAGCGAAGATCCGCCATCGCCACGAACCCGCCTGGGCCACCCTTGAGCCTGCATCCGGCGCCGAAGTGCTCCTCACATTCGATGAACCGCAGCGCGCCGTCACGCCCGGCCAGTCTGCCGTCTTCTATGAGCGCGACGAGGTGGTTGGCGGCGGCTGGATTATCTAACCAAATCCCTATTTCTAAAAGGCTTCCCGTTCGCACCGCTGCCCCAAGCGCTCAACGCCAAGCGAAGTTCTCCAGCTTACATACCCCTTACGTCTCGATTGCACCAGCTTCGTGACGAACAACCCAGCCAGCCCGTCGACTCACCAGGACACCGCCGGAATCGGTCTCGTCTGGTGGTACGGACAAAAACAGGGCGCGTGGTAATTCTCCTTCTGACATGAGAAAAAGCCTGGCCGCATGCGCGCGTTATACTGGCCCGGGTTTCTTTTCGGAGAAAATCACCTATGCGAGAGAAAACGTTTGCGCAAACGGTCTGCGCATCCGCCTTGGCAATTTCGGCGATCCTTTCAGCGGCGCAAAATCCATCTGCCAAGCTCACCATTCATGCCGATCAGCCCACTACGAGCGTCAGCCCGACCCTCTACGGCCTGATGACCGAGGAGATCAACTACGCCTTCGACGGCGGACTCTACGCTGAGATGGTGCGCAACCGCACCTTCCGAGGAGACTGGAGCGGCATCCTCTATTGGTATCTTGTCGAAAACGGAAATGCCCGCGCTGTGATGGCTCACGATGGAACCACCGGCCCGAGCTCCGCGCTGCACACCAGCCTCAAGATCGAAATCGCGCAGGCTGATCCGCACGATCCGGCTGGTGTCCTCAATACCGGCTGGTGGGGCATGGCCCTGCGGCCGAACACCGCCTATCATGGCTCGGTCTACGCAAAGTCCGATCGCGATATCGGCCCACTCTCCGTCAGCCTGGTCAACGATAACACCGGCAAACCCGTTGCCTCTACGACCATCCCCGGAATCGGTTCCGACTGGAAGCAGTTCACATTCACCCTGAAGACCGGTGCGATCCAAGCGTCATCCGCCAATCACCTGGTTATCACCGCTGGTCATACCGGAACACTGTGGCTCCAATTAGCTTCGCTGTTTCCGCCGACCTACCATGATCGACCCAACGGCAACCGTATCGACCTGATGGAAAAGCTTGCCGCGATGCACCCGTCCTTCCTGCGCCTGCCCGGTGGGAACTACCTTGAAGGCGACCACATCAACGAGCGCTTTGAATGGAAGAAGACCATCGGCCCGCTCGTCGACCGGCCGACGCATCGCAGCCCATGGAATTACCAGTCTTCCGACGGCATGGGTTTGCTGGAGTTTCTGGAGTGGTGTGAGGACCTCCGCATGCAACCGGTGCTCGCGGTGTATGCAGGCTACTCGCTGGCGCAGGAACATGTGAATCCCGGTGCCGACCTTGAGCCCTACGTCCAGGATGCGCTCGACGAGCTTGAATATGTGACCGGTGGACCGGATACCCAATGGGGCGCTGAACGTGCGAGGGATGGTCATCCCGCGCCCTTCAAGCTGACCTACGTTGAAATAGGCAACGAAGACTGGTTTGATCGGTCGAACAGCTACGACGGACGCTTTGCCCAGTTCTACAAGGCCATCAAGGCAAAGTATCCGGAGCTGCAGTTGATCGCAACCGCACCCGTGAAAAGCGTCAAGCCTGACGTGATCGACGAGCACTTTTACGTCCGCGCCACACAGAACTTCCAGGACGCCACACATTACAACCCGTCAAACTCCGGCTCGCCTTCAACGCAGCACTGGGACAACGGCCACTTCGACAAGATCGATCGCAACGGACCGAAGATCTTCGTCGGGGAGTGGGCCACGCGTGAAGGCACACCCACTCCGAATATGGGAGCAGCGCTCGGCGATGCCGCTTGGATGACGGGCCTCGAACGCAACAGCGATCTCGTCATCATGGCTTCCTACGCGCCATTGTTCGTGAACGTCAACCCCGGCGGCATGCAATGGGAAAGCGATCTGATCGGTTATAACGCCGCTTCCAGCTATGGCTCGCCCAGCTACTACGCACAGGTGATGTTCGCGTCGCATCTCGGCGATCATACCGTCGCTTCGCAGGTTGAAAATGCCGGAGCAAAATTCTTCTACTCCGCGACGATCAACAGCGGCGAAAAACAGCTCTACCTCAAGCTGGTGAATGCCTCTTCCGACGCGCTCCCGATTGACTTAGCGTTGCCCGGCGCGCATCCCGCTGCCAATGCGAAGCTTGTCCGCCTCAGTGCTCCCGACACGCAGACCACCAACAGCATTGATCATCCGGACCGTGTCGTTCCGGTGGAATCGGTCATCCACAATGTCAACGGCAACTTCGCGATGACGCTGCCCGCCTACTCAATACAGGTTCTCCAGATTGATTTGCACTGAACGATGAAATCGGTGCCCAACCATGCGACCATTCTGCCGCATGGTTGGGAAAGCAAAAGAATCTAGATCGTTCGTTTTCTCCGATCTACTGCTGCAGGGCCCAGGCCATTCCGTCAGGGTTTCCTCCTGCATCGATCTTGCCCACCACTTCGAGGGTCCGCAGATCGATAACCGCGACAAAACCATCCTGTGCGAA
>Ga0335072_10010924_pt1 | contig 13037 bp, 15 predicted proteins | sample Lox_Sample_21_FD_206725 | JGI IMG/M metagenome (GOLD analysis project Ga0335072, IMG submission 206725) | Soil microbial communities from Loxahatchee National Wildlife Refuge, Florida, United States - Lox_Sample_2.1 | ecosystem: Environmental > Terrestrial > Soil > Wetlands | place: USA...
GCGATTTTGCTTTCGCGATTTGGGATGGGCGGGCAAAAAGGCTCCTGCTTGCCCGCGATCATATGGGTCAGCGTTCCATTTTTTATCACCGTGCCGCGGACTTTTTCATCTTCGCGACTGAGCCCGCCGCTCTATGGGCAGTGCCGGATGTGCCGCGAAAGCTGTGCGAAATAGCGCTCGGGCGCCACCTTTTGTTCGCCAACGCGAGGAGCGGAAATGCCACTCTTTATGAGGATATTTTGCATGTGCCCGGCGGAAGCACCGTCGTGGTTGGCGCCGACGGCGAAGTATCGGAACGACGTTACTGGCAGCCCCATGCCGATCCCGCTTGGCTCGATCGCACCGAGGAGGAATATGTCGAGCGCTATCGCACGGTCGTCGCCGAAGCGGTCGAATGCCGCATCCGGCGGTTGATCGCGCCGCCGGCGCTCTGTCTGAGCGGCGGATTTGACAGCAGCGCCATTGCCGGTCTGGCCGGCCCCGTGCTGACAACGCAAGGACGAAAGCTGATTGCGGTATCGTCGGTGCTGCCCGAGGGCGAGGACAACGCCTACAACCCACGAGGCGCCGTCGAGCTGTGCCGCCGCCATATGCGGCATATCGAGGTTCGTTACGTCGCTCGCAGCCATGAATTGGGTTTTGATAATCTCGAACGAGCGTTCCTTCGCAGCAGCGGGATTCCCAACGTCGATCACAACATCACCGATATTCTATTCCAGGAAGCCTCGGCCGCCGGGGCAAGGCTGATGATGGACGGAATAGGCGGAGACGGAACAGTCAATCCGCGCGGCGGCACGTTTCTGCATGATCTGCTGCGGACCGGGCAAGTCCGACGATTTTTGCTTGAAGCCGGCGCTCATCTGCGAACGGGTGCCAGATCCCCGAAGCAAATATTGATCGACGACATAATTCGTGGGCTGACGCCGTTCTGGATGCGAAGCATCTGGCGCACACTGCGCCATGGCGGAAAGGCAGTATGGGCGGATCGACCAATCGCGCCAAGTTTCGCCACCCGCCTGCTCGACGCCGGCACGCTCGATCGCGCTGAGATCATCGCCAGGCTGCGGCCGTACATGTCCACGCGCACAAAAATGCAAAGTGCCTTATTGAGATTGATGGCCATGCCGGCCCACCATTTCGCAAGCGAAGCGGCCGCTCGAAGTCTCGACCTGACCAGGCCCATGCTGGACAAGCGCGTGGTGGAGCTCAGCCGGGCCATTCCGGAACATCTTTACGTCAGGGATGGCCGGGACCGTCATCTCGCCCGCCGCGCACTGGCGAGTTTTTATCCTCCGGAGTTCGCGACACGCCTCTCGGCACTTGAAGCGCGCCGTCCCGGTTACCATCGCGGTCTCCAAGCCGAGCTGCCGAAATTGAGCTCGGAAGTTCGGCAATTGTCACGCGACGCGGTGCTGCAAAATTATATCGACTTTGCAACGCTGGAACGCGGCTTCGCCCGCTTTGATAATGAACCCGGGCTGGTTAGGGGAGGCGCTCATACGCTGCGCGCATTCTACGCCGCGCGCTACATAGCGTGGTTCCAAGGCGGCAATAGCTAGCGGCCACGCTCGCGCGCGCCGAGGCGATTTTTGGCTCGCATCGCCTCAGATACCGAAAGAGTTTAGTGAAACTGGCGGTCTCTATCGATGTTCGAACCTAATAAGGTTCGGAGCCAGGAAAAGCCTATGACATAAACGTTGGCGCCGTAGGGTCGGGGACGTTAGTGGGTTTAGTAGCCGTCTCCCTGGAAGCCAAAGCTGACAATATCACGCGCGGTGTGGACCAGCGCCTTTTCTCTGAGGGCGTAACCGCCTTTTGGTCGGGTAATTCAAAGTTGGACATGGCGCGCTCCCCCGCCGGCATACAACCACACATATTGATGGTAGCACTGTTACAGCCTGATGAAAAGGGACGTCCTTGACGGGCGAAATATTCGCGATCTTCTGCCTTATTCCCCTTGAACGTGTGGTTGAGCATGATAACGTTAAGGTTGTTTCTGCCTTAGGTTGTTCCGCCTTGGATCGGTTCGGCCTCCGACATTCGCGTGGGGATGCCCATGTACTATTACCTCGGCCAAATCGGCATTTTCGGCTTCAATTTTGCGCCGGTGAACTGGGCGCAGTGCAACGGGACGATATTGCCGATCTCGCAGAACACCGCCCTATTTTCGCTGATCGGCACCTATTACGGCGGCAACGGGACCTCGAACTTCGGGCTCCCGGATCTGCGCTCGCGGACCCCCTACGGCATGGGCAACCAGACACCTATCGGCATGATGGGCGGCCAAGAGAATGTGACGCTGTTATCCACGCAGATGCCCTCCCATAACCATCTCATGCAGGTCAACAACTCCGCTCTGGCGGACGCCGCCATTCTTACGGGCAATTTTTTTGCTGTCGCAAAGGCGAGTGACACAGCCAAGCCAGGCTATGCCCCGTCCCCGACGAATGTGACGCTTGCGGCGCAGACCATATCGGCCGCCGGCGGTTCTCAGGCTCACTCGAACATTCAACCGTACGAGACTGTGAATTACTGCATCTGTACGTCCGGCATTTTTCCGCCGCGAACCTAGCCCTTCTACAAACGCATGGATAAGGCACGAAGGAATAGTCCATGACCTCCCCCTATCTCGGCGAAATTCGCATGTTCGGCGGCAGTTTTGCCCCCCAGTATAATGCGATGTGCCAAGGACAGGTGTTGAGCATTGGGCAGAACACGGCGCTGTTCTCGCTGCTTGGCACCTATTATGGCGGCAACGGCTCGACGACCTTCGCTCTGCCGGATTTTCGCGGCCGGATCGGGATCAATCAGGGGCAGGGCCCCGGGCTGAGCAACTACGTGATCGGCGAGACCGGCGGCTTCGAAAACGTGACGCTCAACATCAACCAGATGCCGTCACACATCCACACGATGCAAGCCAATTCGGCAAGCGCCACGGTGAGCACGCCCAGCAGCAATGTGCCGGCATCGTTGGCGAGCCCATTTTCCGGCTTTTGGGTTGCGCCGGCCAATATCACCGGCTCACCACTTTCGATGAACACGGCTGCGTTGACCCCAGCCGGCGGCACCCAGCCGCACGAAAACCGCATGCCGATCCTGGCCATCAACTTCATCATCGCGCTCAACGGAGTTTATCCGAGCCGCCCTTGATCGGCCGTTCCTCGCCACAAAGCGACGCCTCTTCGACCGGAGCTTGTCATGTCTGAACCTTATATCGGCCAGATCGCAATTTTCGGCTTCAACTTCGCGCCGCAGAACTGGGCATTTTGCAACGGCGCCTTGCTGTCGATCCAGCAGAACCAGGCCCTGTTCGCCATCATCGGCACCTATTATGGCGGCAACGGAGTCACGAACTTTGCCCTGCCTAACATCCAGAATTGCGGGACGGTCAGTTGGGGGCAGGGTCCAGGGCTTTCCAATTATGCACTCGGCCAGACGGCCGGCGTCCCCAATGTCACGCTCGCATCGCAGCAGATGCCAACTCACAATCACCTTGCCAACGGCAGCGCCGCCACTTCGGACGCCGGGTACGTGACCGGCGTAACGAACGGCTATTGGATGGGCAAGGAATCCCGGGGCGGCAGCTTGTTCAACGCAAACGCCACAGGCAACACATTCGCACCGGGTGTGATCGGCTTCGCCGGCGGCTCGCAGCCGCATATCAACCAGCAGCCCCTTCTGGGAATGAACTTCTGCATTGCACAGTACGGCATCTTCCCCGCACAGAGCTGATGTGATCGACCAATCCGCGCTCCTCGCGCACGGCGTTTCGCTACGGCCGGCGCGCGAGGAGGACGTGCCGTTTCTGCGCGCGCTGTTCGAGACCGGCCGCCTCGATGCGGCCGTTCTGGCGGCTTGGCCCGAGGCCGTGCGGCGGGCCTTCCTCGACCAGCAGTTCCATTTTCAGACCCTGCACTACGCGCGGGTCTATGCCGACGCTGATCGACTTATCGTCATCGCCGACGGCACGCCGGTCGGCCGTCTGATCATCTGGCGCACACCCGCGCAATGGTACCTGGTCGACATCGCGCTCGTGCCGGCTCGCCGCGGCCAGGGCGTCGGTACCCTGCTCTTGCAAACGATCCAGGCCGAAGCGCGCCGGGCGGGCGCGCCGTGCCTGCGGCTGACAGTCGACATGCAAAATCCCGCCCGCCGCCTCTACGAGCGGCTCGGCTTCGTCACCGAGGAAGAACGCATCCCGGCCGTGGCCATGCGCTGGCCGGCCTGATCGGCCAAGTCAGTTCGGCTAAGTCAGTTCGGCTAAGTCGGTTCGGCTAAGTCGGTTCGGCTAAGTCAGTTGAAGACCGCCTGGTAGACGATCCCGTCCTTGTCGCGGCCAACCGGGACTATGAAGATGTCCATCTTGCCGAAGCCGGCGCTGGCAAACGGATAGATGCGCTGCGGTAATATCACCGGGCTGGCGCACTTGAACACGAGCGAGAACGGCTCCTTGCGCAACCCTTCCCAGTCGCGCGGTTGGCTCTTGGTGGCGTGCACCAACGTCATCTCCACCGAGGAAGTGCCGATGTCGACCGCGAATGTCTGGTTCAGATAGGGCGCAAAGCCCTCGTAAGTGCCCATTCCCACGGCTTCGCCCTCATCACGCATAATCGGCGGACACGCACTCGTCCCCTACGCAAAGCAAATTTCGAGCGCTGTACCCTGCGCGGGGTTGCCGATTTGCGTGACCAGAAGATCGTGACGGCCGACCGCAGGGTGAGACACCCGCAACGGCTCGAGCGGCGGCAATACATTCGCCGGGGCCTCGAAGGTGACGGCGAACTGCTCGCGGAAGGGCGAGCCCGATTTGCCCAGACGGCTCACTCTTCGCAGCGTGACGGGATTCTCCCCGATCGTGAATGTCTCGCCCACGAGCGGCTCGAAATGTTCGGCCGCCAGTTCGGCCGGACCGCGAGCCGTTGCAGCCAGTGCCGAGACCGCACGAGTTGCAGTCGCAGTCTGCGATCGACCGCCCGCGCACGCCGCCGCGCGCAATGGAAGTCCAAGAACGGTGCCGGGTACGATCGCGGCGGTCAGAGCAAGCAGCGCGTCGCGGCGGCTTTTGACGGTGGATACGACTTTGTCGGTCATGACGGCCTCACGTCCTTGGCAGTGATCTGTCCTTGGCGGCGATCCAAAGGCTCCCCGGCATCGACGAACCGGGGCGATAAAAGCTATCGCTATTCCAGATGGAGAATTGCAACTATTAGTAACACGACTCGGTCAAATATTGCAACCATAAATCTAAGGGATCGCGGTGTTACAGTCACAGGTCGGATCGAATAATTTCGGCACCCAGACGATTTCCGGCCGACGCGGGTCGCATCGAAACATTCCGTCGTTGAGCCCGCGGTGAATTGCAGAGTCTGCCCTTTGCCAGACACGGATCAAGCCGTGCGCTGCTCCGGCTCTGGCCCGTAATAATCGCCGATCTGCACGAAAGGCCGCGGCTTGGCGATGACCGCCAGGATGCAATCCGACAGCGTGCGTCCGAGCACCGGCTTGACCAAATATTCGTTGACGCCCAGCCGGCGTGCTTCGGCGGCACAGGATTCGTCGCGATGGCCGCTCAGCACGACGATCGGCACCTCGGGCTGCGGGAAAACACCGGGCGCGCGCACCTTCCTGACGAACTCGGCCCCGTTCATCGTCGGCATGTCCCAGTCGAGCAGCACCAGATGCGGCGCGACGCTGCAGATCGCCTCGAGCCCGCTGACCCCGTCGCCCGCCTCGAAAATGCGTTCGACGCCGATGCTGGCCAACAGCGCGCGAATGACCTTGCGCATCATGTGGCGATCGTCGACGACCACCACCTTGATGAGGCGCATCAACTGCTTGACGCTTTCCTCTTTGCTGTCCATGAACCGAATGCCCCGCGTCCGCCCGCCCATTAAACGATGGGCCGGTTGCAGTCCGGTGCGAAATGCCATTCAAATTTTTCGAAAAACGGTGATGAACCGTTTAGAGTTTTCGTCCGGGGCGCATGGGCCGCATCCGGATCGCACTCCGCACGAATCCTGTCTCGCAATCGAGGCGGCCCGTTTGTGTGCGCCACGGGTGCGGCCGTGTCTCAGTCCGACTTTCCCTGAAGCGTCGGTGTGCTGCTGGTACTCGGCGACGATGGCTTCGCATTCGTGTCAGCCACCGCCTGCAGGAGGACGCCTTCTATCGATTGCGGCAGGCAAAGGTGATAGTAGTTTTGGATCGCGTTGTAGGCTTGTTCCGGGCTGGCTATCGGCACGACAACCGTTGTCGTTTGGTCAGTTGACGCGGCCGATCCCGGTGCCGCGGTAGTCGCGGTTTTCGAAGTTTTTGTCGTGGTTGTGACGATCTTAGGCGTTGATTGCGTTTTTGCTTGCGCCTGCGTTTGTTCCACTTGTTGCTGATAGGCGTTTTGCAGCTGCGCTACTTTGATGGAGATGAGTCCAGGCGCCTCGCTAAACAGATAGCTTTGGAAGACCGCATCGTTAAGGGCCGTGGCCAATCCGAAGGTCGCCGCCAGCACCGACAGTGTGCTTGCCGGCGATTTTGCTGTGGCGCTCACGATCGCCGAACTAGCCGCGCTCAATCCCGCGATAATTCCGTCGTCCCGCGCCTTTTCCCGATTTAGTCGAAACATGTAGTCCATATAGATTTCGCAATCCTGTCGTCCGACATTGAAGCCCCACTCCGTTATGGCGAACCAATAAGCCGCGGGCGACACGCCAGGCGGCACGTCCGGATAATGGTAATGAAAGGCATTCCACGAGATGTAATCTAAGACCTGGACCTGCCCGGCAATTGTCGACTGCACGTTGTCGGCGGGAAGCCCAGGATCAGGCCCCCAACGATAGGCAAATCTTTGCTGAATTTCATTTGACGACGTGCAAGCACCCAGCGCGCCCATCAACAGGCACGCCGCACCAATCCTTTTCGCAAACATTGAACGCCCCCGTACACAACGCCACTTCTTTTGTTGGATCGCATCCCCAGCAACTCGTCTATCAAATCGTTATCAATTTAAGCGTGCAACACGGTATTTGGGTACGGAGTAAGGATTTCTGCCCTGTGTTGCGTAAATACCACAACCTTTGGTTTTCGCGACGCGTCGGCTCGCTGTTGAGGCGCGTCATAATTTTGGGAATGAGGGATTATGGAAAGGCAAACCCGCCCCCTGGGCCGACGCCCTCGGTCTCGCGTCCAACCTGAGGCATTTTCAAATCAACGAGAGCCTATATGGGCCGAGCTTAAAGGCCCATGAGCCGCTCGCTCTCCTGCCACAACCGCGCGGCAGCGCTGTCGTCTTGAGCCGCCGCGCTCGGCTGCCACTCCCGGCACTTGATGAAGTATTTCCCGCTGATCCCCTCGATCTCGGGAGAGGACGCGAGGTAGACCGGCGTTTCGGCGCCCCGCCGGACCGGAATGGCCGCGACCAGCTTGGCAATCGCAATGCCCAAACGCCAGACGCCGCGATTGTTGTCGCCGAAGCCGGTGGCAACAAAACCGGGATGCAAGCAATTCGCGGTGACGCCGGTGCCCTTGAGTCTGCGCGCGAGTTCGCGGGTGAACAGGATGTTGGCAAGCTTCGAGCGTTGATAGGCCCGCCAGCCGCTGTAACCTCTCAAGCACTGCAAATCGTCAAAATCGAGGTGTGCCCGACGATGCGCCTCCGACGCCACGCTGACCACGCGCGCCGGCGCCGAGGCGGTCAGCCGTTCGCGCAGAAGCGCCGTGAGCCGAAAGTAGCCCATGTGGTTGAGCGCGAAAGTAAGCTCAAGTCCGTCGCGGGTAATTTCGCGCCTCGCAAAGATCGCACCCGTGTTGTTGACCAGGACGTCGATCCGCGTGGCCGCGGCAAGCAGAACGTCGGCAAGGCGGCGGATCTCGTCGGGCCGCGAAAGATCCGCATAGTGCATTTCGACAGCAACGCCGGGAACGTCGCCGCGCAAACGGGCGATGGCGGCCTCGCCTTTATCACGGTTGCGTCCAACGAGCACGAGCCGGGCGCCGAGTGCAGCCAGTCGCGCGGCAAGCTCAAGCCCGATCCCGCCGGTCGCGCCGGTGATAATGCAGGTTTTTCCTTTCATTCTTTGTCACCGCGACAGCGCGCTATCGAGTCGCTCCTAAAGCCGAATCGAGTCGTTCTGTGGGAGGCCGGATATACATGGAAGCAGGATGGTGGGCCCGGGAGGACGGAAAGCCCAAGAACCGAAAAGCGTCAGAAGTGCCCATTGCATTAATACTGTCACCAATTACTGCCGCCAGCGACTGACGCCAAGGGTTGTCGCCAGCTATATTCCGTTGATCGAGCGGCACGACTGTCGGTGCCGCGACCGTAGGAGCTTAAGGCTACGGCGAAGCGTAGCACTTATACTGCGAGAAGAGTTTTTTTAGTCCGTTCAATTGCCGTTTTAGCGATCTCTTCGTATTCTGGTTTGATTATCAGGTCCGCAATTCCTTGATTTATAAAGGCAGGGTTGAGCTTATCTATTGCAGCTAGAGTTTTAAGCACTTCATCTTTGTACGACGCCAATTCGCTAATGATTGAACTTTCATCGGCGTTGCCGCCTGCTGCAATATCAAATATGTCACGCGGCTGTATGCTCGTTCCGCGATAGTATATTTTCTTAGTGATTATTTCTGGAATTGTTTCTAGCTGAACGACCTCACCTTCGACCGTCGTTGACGTTGTAGGGTTTGAAGTCAGCGTACTTGCAACAACGAAGTCTATTTCCCCGATGTCCTCAAACACCAACTTTAGAGACCTGGCGCCATCCCCCGTATAGTCGGTGAGCTCTATTTCAAATGTGAAGTCATGCGTTCGTGGGTCTAAATATGAAAGCAACTGCGGATCAGGCAGAAAAATATCTACGTCATGACTTTCGCGGTGGCCAATTTGAAGCATCATCGCCGTGCCACCGCCGAACGTCCAATTATCAATGATGACATCTTTCGAGTTCACTTGCCGGATGAGCGAGCAAGTGACCCGAAATAGTTGAGCCCAATCTGACTTCTTGTTTGAAGCAGTCACGCCGCGTGCGGATAGGAGGCGCCAGAATACTCAGCAAAAGACTTCGCAGCGGCTCCGAGTTCGGATGCGCTAATTCCGAATAGCTCGGCAAACCCCACCTGTAATGCTGGATCGACATCACCAAAAAACGCCGACATATGCCCCGGCACCGCTTTTGCCGCAGCATGGTTTTTCAGAAAATAGGCAAGCTCCTGCGCACTTAGCTGCTTGCTATGTGGCGCATTTACAGTGGTCAAAACGAGAGCGGGGCTCATGACCGTATCTCACTGAGTATCGGTGTATCGGTTCTCGCAGTATATATAGGCAACGTGCCTCGCAATCGAAAGCTTTTGACTGCAAGATTCCCTCTGTACGCGGTCCCATTCATGCACGTGCCAAGTAAACTTTCCGCGAAAGGGGGGGCCTGTCGCCAATCGCTGTCGCCACTGCCGCGAAAATGGCGGCTAAGCTATTGATTTCATTAATTGGTGGCGCATGCAGTCACATGCGAACCGGTCTCTGCATCCAAATTCCCTGCCAACAGGGAAATTTACAGCGAATTTTGCGATTCCGGGGCCTCCGTTAGCCCTTTGAGACCTAATTTCCAGTCGCAATTCAGTGGTTTAGCCGATAATTCCCTGCACTTAGTAGCAGGGAATTTTTATGCCTGATGCAGGGAATTCGTCTGCCAAAACAGGGTATGATTTGCCGTGTCGTCCAAAACTTAACCAGCGAAACGTGTCATCGCATCCAGCCCCAGTATGAACCGTTGCGATGTCCACCCCATCCCAGCTCAATGGCACCGGAATCCCGCTCCACGATGCGCCTGCGCGCTTTTTTGATGCGGCCAAATGGCGTGAGTTCGTTTCGCATTGTGGCAGTCGTGAAGTCGCGCTGCGTAATCTCAGCCAAAAAGAACCCGCCCTACTTGTATATTATCGGCGCGAGGCCGCCAAATTTCCCCAGGGCGAATTAGCTCGAAAACAAGAGCGGGCTGCCGAGATCGGCAGCTCACTCGTTGCGGATTTCATCAAGCAGCTCTCCGAGGGAAGTCTGGTTGCCAGAGGGTTTTGCGCGCTGGAGATCGAAGAAATGACAATCCCTTCGGCACGCTGGCCCCAGCTTTGGGTAGACTTTCTCAACAACAGTGCCGAAGACGACGGCCTGAAGTTCAGCGGTATCCGCATATTCAACCCAGCGGATTGCCGTGCTAGGCCTGCTCTGATCGATAGAGTTGTGGACGGGTTGCAAAAGCGCAGGTTGGAGGGCGAAGAGCGCCGAAAAATCTTGCAAGGTGAAGCGCTTGAGCATTTCGGAAGCGAGTTAACGACCCGCACTTTTAGCGAGGCCTACAAAAAGGTCTTTGCAAAACCCCGCGGCCGACCGCGCAAAAACCGCACCGAATAATCCACGCAAAAATCGTCGGTTTGTTCATTTTCCGTCAGGCAGGAGGATGACGTTTAATAGCGCCTGCATCGGTGGCGCGGTCTGGCGCCAATCAGGCCCTTTCGACGGAGCATATCCATGCCGGTTTTACGTCGGCCAACACACCATATGCGCGCGAATCCCCAGTCATTGGATGTGGTAAACCGCTCGATCGCCACCCTCAAATTGAGCTCCAAGAACCCTCGCCATCATGGTGAGCGGCAGATCCGGCAAATCGCGCGGAGCATCCAGGAGTTTGGCTTTAACGTCCCGATCCTGGTCGATGCCGACCTGAACGTCATTGCCGGACACGGGCGATTGGAGGCTTGCCGGCAGCTCCGCTGGACAGAGGTCCCGACCATCCGCTTGGAGCACCTCAGCGAGGCGCAGGCTCGGGCCTTCATGATTGCGGACAATCGCCTGACCGAGACCTCAACCTGGGACGAGCGTCTGCTGGCCGAGCAGCTGAAGGACCTCGCCACCGTGGACCTCGACTTCGACCTCGAAGCGATCGGTTTCACGATGGGCGAGATCGATCTCCGGGTAGAAGCCCTGCCGGTCCGTGCCGAAGCAGAGCCTGATCAGGCCGATATTTTGCCACCTCCAGCGCGAACAGCGGTCAGCCGCCCGGGCGCCCTGTGGCAGCTCGACAGGCATAGGCTTTATTGCGGCAGCGCACTGGAGCCCGGGAGCTACGCGGTCCTAATGGACGGCGAACGAGCGGCGATGGCGTTCACTGACCCGCCCTACAACGTCCCGATCAAGGGGCATGCCTCAGGTCGCGGCAAGGTGCGCCACCGCGACTTCGCCATGGCCTCGGGGGAAATGACGGAAATCGAGTTCACAGATTTTCTCGACCGCAGTTTTCGGCTTATGGCAGGTCAAACCGTCGGCGGTAGCATCCACTATGTCTGCATGGACTGGCGCCATATCGCCGAGATTCATACCGCTGGCAGGCAAGTGTATTCGGAACTCAAGAATGTCTGCGTCTGGACCAAGCACAACGCCGGCATGGGTTCGTTCTATCGCAGCCAGCATGAGCTGATATTCGTATTCCGGTACGGACGTGACCCCCATCGCAATAACGTGCAGCTTGGCCGTTTTGGCCGCAATCGAAGCAACGTCTGGAATTATCCTGGTCCCAATTATTTTGGCCGCGGCTCCGAGGAAGGCAATCTTGCTGCAGTTCACCCGACCGTAAAACCGGTGCAATTGGTGGCCGACGCCATCCTCGATTGCTCGGCCCGAGGCGACATTGTCCTCGACCCCTTCCTTGGCAGCGGCACCAGCCTGATAGCAGCTGAGCGCACTGGCCGACGCTGCTTCGGCATCGAGATCGACCCCCTGTACGCCGATTGTGCCATACGTCGATGGCAGGTTTTCACGGGTGCCGAGGCGCGGCATCTAGGGAGCGGCCGCGCGTTCAATGATCTTCTGTCCGAGCAGGAGGGCAACGATGCCTGACCATTCGGTCGGATACGGTAGGCCACCGCAACATACGCAGTTCCGAAAGGGCCAGTCTGGCAATCCAAAAGGCCGCCGAAGGGGCTCAAAGAACCTCGCGACTGTCCTCTTGGACAGTGCCCATGAACCGGTGACGGTGAACGAGGGCGGGCGCCGCAAGAGCATTACCAAGCTGGAAGCAATGTCGAAACAGCTGGCCAACAAGGCGGCTGCGGGTGATCCGAAAGCAACGCATCTGCTCACGCAATTGTTGCAGATGTGCGAGGAGCGATCGGAACGGTCTACGCCGGAGGCCGTGATCGACGAATCGGATGAGCTGGTCATACGGCAGCTTTTTGTGCGCATCCGCGAACTGAGCCAGGGCATCGACGATGCAGCAGGTGACGCCAGCTGAATATAACGCGTTGCTCCGACGGGACTTTTGCGCCTTCGCGCAACGCTGCTTCTACGAACTTAATGCACAAGCTCCCTTTCGCTGGAACTGGCACATTGAGGTCATGGCGACAAAGCTCACGGCTTGCTTTGGCCGCAAAATTCGGCGCCTGATCATCAACATCCCTCCCCGCCACTTGAAGTCGCTGTGTGCTTCGATTGCTCTACCAGCTTGGTGGCTCGGACATGACCCCGCCGCTCAGATCGTCTGCGTGAGCTATGGCCAGGAGCTTTCCGATAAGCATGCCCGCGATTGCAGAACCATTATGACGAGCGCGTTCTACCAGCGCGCCTTTCCGACCCGGCTCTCGCCGGAAAAACAAGCGGTGCAGGAATTCGTCACTACAAAGCAGGGCTTCCGCTTTGCCACCTCCGTCGGAGGCGTTGTGACTGGCCGAGGCGGCGATGTAGTCATCATCGATGACCCGCTCAAACCGGACGAGGCGCTGTCGGATGTGCGGCGCAAGACGGTCAACGAATGGTATGACCACAGCCTGTTTAGCCGGCTGAACGACAAGCGAACCGGCTGCATCATTTTGATCATGCAACGGCTTCACGAGGATGATCTCGTCGGCCACGTGCTCGAGCAAGAGCACTGGGAGGTTGTGTCGTTTCCAGCGATTGCCGAGCAGGATCAAGAAATTCGGTTCGAGACATTGTCTGGTCCGCGTCTGGTTGTGCGCCAAGCGGGAGATGTTTTGCACCCCGAGCGCGAACCGCGCGAGAC
>Ga0335072_10010925_pt1 | contig 13037 bp, 13 predicted proteins | sample Lox_Sample_21_FD_206725 | JGI IMG/M metagenome (GOLD analysis project Ga0335072, IMG submission 206725) | Soil microbial communities from Loxahatchee National Wildlife Refuge, Florida, United States - Lox_Sample_2.1 | ecosystem: Environmental > Terrestrial > Soil > Wetlands | place: USA...
CGGCGGGATCGGGGGGCTCGAGGACGGCGAACTGGCTCGCCAGCAGCGCCTCGCGGAAAAAATGCCCGTGCCGGTCGTGCAGCCGAATCTCACATCGCTCCCTAGTGATGGTGAGGAACACCATCACCGCGTAGTCCCGCCCGCCGAGAAGCTCATCCCGGTATCGGCGCCTGAGCGCCGAGCACGCCAGCACAGCCGACTGGCCGCTAGCGTGAACGTCGTCCATCCAGGAAACCATCGCAGCCAGCCACGGCTCGCGGTCGGCATCGGTCAGCGGCACTCCGGCCCGCATCTTGGCGATGTTGGCAGCCGGGTGCAGGGAGTCGCCATCGGTGAATAGCCAGCCCAGCCGCTCGGCCAGCAGCTGGCCGACGGTCGTTTTGCCGCATCCGGCCACGCCGGCCACCACCACGATCATCGGACGCGAGCCTAACGTGCGACGCTTTTCCCTGGAGCACGAGCCTGAGGGAGCAACTCAATGCCGACGCAACAAGTTGACGCACTAGTTATCTTCGGGGCGACCGGGGATCTGGCCAAGCTCGAGACGTTCCCGGCCCTGGTCGGCCTCGTTGACCGCGGATTGCTGAACGTGCCGATCGTCGGGGTGGGCAAAAGCGGCTTCGGACTAGAGCAGTTCCGCGACTACGCCGTCTCCTCGCTGAAGCTGAACAGCATCGATCCGGTCAGCCCGGCCGCAACCAAGATGCTGAGCTTGCTCCGCTACGTAGACGGCGACCTTGACCACCCGCAGACCTACCAGGCCATGTCCACGGCAATGGGTGACGGCCAGAACGCACTGTTCTATCTCGAGGTGCCGCCGTCTCTATTCGGGCGCATCGCCGAAGGCATTGCCGGAGCGGGCCGGGCGACGAACGCGAGAGTCATGGTGGAAAAGCCGTTCGGCACCGACCTGGCCAGCGCGATCGCGCTGAACAACACCATGCACAAGTACTTCCCTGAGGAGTCGATCTACCGCGTCGATCACTGGCTCGGGCTAGAGCCGGTGGAAAACCTGCTCTTCGTGCGCTTCGCCAACTCCATCGTCGAGCCACTGCTCAGCCGTGAGCACGTGGCCAGCATTCAGATCACCATGGCCGAGGCGTTCGACGTCGCCGATCGCGGCAGTTTCTATGACAAGACCGGCGCTATCCGGGATGTGCTGCAGAACCACATGCTCCAGGTGCTGGCAACAGCACTCGCTCCCCCGCCGGACGGCAATGGCCTTGATTCCTGGCGCGACGACAAGTCCCAGATCATCGGTGCGCTCGAGCCGCTGAGCCCGGCTACCACGGTGCGCGGTCAGTATGACGGCTACCTCGACGTTCAGGGCGTCGCGCCGGGCAGCACGACCGAGACCTTTGTGGCGGTCAGGCTCACCGCGCAGTCCTGGCGATGGGCGGACGTCCCGATCCTGATCCGGGCCGGAAAGTGCTTGCCGGTGACTGCCACGGAGGTGATCTTCCGGTTCCGCAGGCCTCCGCACGACATATTCGGTCTCGGCGCCGAGAGCGGCGCGAATCAGCTCCGGGTGCGCGTCTACCCCGACGATCAGGTCGGCGTATGCCTGGTCGGCAAGAAGCCGGGCCCTGACATGGCATCGCAGCTGCGTGAGCTCGAGTATTCCGGCCAGGTAGGCGCTCAGATGATGCGGCCCTACGATCGGCTGATTGGCGCCGCGCTGAGCGGCGAGCGGTACCTGTTCGCCCGGCAGGACACCGTCGAAGCGGCCTGGCGGGTAGTGCAGCCCGTGCTGGACGATGTGGTGCCGGTCCAGCCATACGCTCGCGCCAGCTGGGGACCGTCGCAGGCTGACGCGCTCGTCGCGGCGGGCGAGTCCTGGCACGATCCGGTCGGCTGATCCGGGGTACGTGTCATGCCGAGCCCGCCGGACCGGCAGCATCCGGTGGCAGCCGGGGCCCCGGACGAGTCCGCGCCGGATCCGCGCTTCACCCTGGCAAACGAGCGGACCTTTCTTGCCTGGAGCCGGACCGCCCTGGCCCTAGTCGCGGCTGGCCTCGCCATCGTGCAGCTGCTCCCGCCGTTCCACGGCGTCCCGCTCGGCCGCCACGTCCTTGGCATTCCGCTGATCGTGCTCGGCGCCGTCGTCGCGGTGGTCGCGTATGTGGAGATGACCCGGAACCAGGCGGCGATGCGACGTGGTGATCCGTTGCCTCCATCAATCTTGCCGCGGCTGCTGACAATCACCATCGCGGGCGTGGCCGCCCTCGCGGCGGTAATCGTATTGCTGTCGGCTTCCAGCTAAGAAGGTCGTCATGCCAGCTGACCCGGACGAGCCTGGCGTCGGTGACCCGGCCAACCGGACCCGGCTGTCCTGGACCCGGACTGCCATCGCGTTCGCGGCCATTGGCGCCGCCATGCTGAAATCGAGTCCGATCGCCGGTGTTGTCGTGATAGCCCTGAGCCCGCCAATCTGGGCAGCCGCGCACCGCGTCAGGCACACCACCGACGCAGTATCCGCTGCCAGCGGACTTGCTCTGGTGGCCATCACCGTCGTGCTGGTAGCGATAGCCGCGGTCGTCGTCGCCTTGCTTGGGCATAGCTCCGGGATACCGGTTAGGTAGGGCCCAGACCTGCGTTTGAACCGCGGATTGCCCTGTCTTTATGTGCAGCAGTGTCGTCATGATGTCGTCATGTTCCAGGGGTAGACCTGTCGCCGGACGCGCCAAGGGCGCCAGTAGCCCGCAGGCGATCATCACAAGTCGTGCGATTGGGGTACGCCGAGTGCCGAGGCCGACAGCACCAGGCTGGGACGGACAAACCGTGGATCAGGAGCCTCCGGCGTCGCATCGGCGCAGAACCGGGCGTAACGGCCGCCCGCGGCGTCGCCGCAACTGGCGTCCGCACCTGCCTCGCCGCCGGTGGTCTCGCTTGCTGTCGGCCGTCATCATCGTGGTGCTGATCCCGATCAGCTGGTCGGTTGGGGACGCGCTGGCCCTGCCGGGCGGCGGATCGCTCTCCGCGCGGCTAGCGGAGTGGGCACGCGACCATTACCTCGGCTGGGTCGTCACGATCGGTGAGGAAATGACCTACCAGCCGCCGAAGGTCGGCGGCAAGCCGTCGTTCGCGCTCACCGGCCCGAGCGCGGCCGTCAAGAATGCGGCCAGCAAGGCCCAGCACAGCACCAAAGCGACCGCCGCCTTCGCACCGCCGACGAGGCTGAGGTCGTTTGCCGGCAAGCCGCTACCCGGCGAGGGCGCCTGGCGCGTCCTCGGCACAGTAAATGGTGAGCCTGCGATTTATGGCACCTACCTCCGGTTCAGCAGTGTCTACACCTCGTATGTGGCAGGCATCGCGTCGATGAACCAGAACCTGCTGAAGTTCGAGCTGCGGCCAGGCACCCTCGATCCTGGCCCCGGCAACTGGAAGGCGGCGGACTACATCCCGCCCGGGACCCGCCGCGGGCTGATGGCAACTTTCAACAGCGGCTTCCGGATTAACGTGTCCGGCGGCGGCTTCTACCTGAACGGCAAGACGGACGGCACGCTGACGCCCGGAATAGCGTCGATGGTCTACTACCGCGACGGCAGCATCGCCATCGGCGTCTGGGACCGAACGGTGCGGATGACGCCCCAGGTCGTCGGTGTCCGCCAGAACCTGCACTTGATCGTGATCAACGGCCACGTGCCCTCTTCGGTCGACTACAACGTCGAGACCAGCTGGGGTGCCACTCTGGGCGGCGGCTATAACGTCTGGCGGTCCGGCATCGGCATCACCAAAGACGGCCGGGTGATCTGGGTCTACGGCCCCGCGCTGGACGTGCGCCAGCTTGCCTCGCTGCTGCGGCGGGCCGGTGCGGTCACGGCCATGCAGCTCGACATCAACCCGGCGTGGATGTCGTACGAGTACTACCTGCACAGCAACCGCGCTAACCCCACGCCGGTCAACTTGCTGCCCGACCAGCAGGAGCCGGCCGACCGGTACTACTACCCGAACAGCCGAGACTTCATCGCGGTCTACGCGCGATGACCTCACCGACTCGCGAGACTGCCAAGGACGAGCCGGCAGTCGCCGCGCAAGCTCGGCCGGCAGCGCGGCCCGCTGGGCTAGCTGCGCTGCTGCTCGCCATGCTCCAGGCAGCCCGGCCTCGCCAGTGGCCCAAGAACCTGCTGGTGTTCGCGGCGCCGTTGGCGGCCGCGACACTCGGCCGACCCGATGGATTCGGGTACGCACTTGTGGCATTCGCCGCGTTCACTGCTGCCTCGTCGGCCGTGTACCTCATCAACGACGTCATGGACGCCGAGCGGGACCGGCTGCACCCGACTAAGCGCAACCGCCCGATCGCCTCCGGCCGGCTGCCGGCACCGCTTGCCCTGGTGCTCGCCGCGGCTGGGCTAGGTCTGGCGATGCTGGCCAGCTTCGCGATCGGCGAGCCACGGCTGGCTCTGGTGGTCGGCATCTACGTTCTGACCTCCTGGCTTTACAGCGCGGGCCTGAAGCACCTGCCGGGCGTGGAGCTCGCGTTCGTAGCGAGCGGCTTCGTACTGCGGGCCATCGGCGGCGCAGTAGCGACCCATGTCCCGCCGTCGGCGTGGTTCCTGACCGTGTGCAGCCTCGGGGCGCTGATGGTTGCGATCGGCAAGAGGTACACCGAGTTGTCGCTGCTTGGCACCGATGCGGCGGCGCACCGGCCGGTCATGCGCTGGTACCACATCTGGCTGCTGCGGGCGGGCCAGCGGGCGGCCAGTGCGGTAATGCTCATCGCGTATGTGCTGTGGGCTCTGTCTCACCACGATCCCTGGATGCGCGCCTGGCACCTGGCAAGCGCGTTGCCGCTCGCCTGTGCGCTCGTCAGGTTCGACCGGCTGACCGGACTGGCCGACGGCCGTCCGGTAGAAGACCTCATCGCCCGGGATCCGACAATGATGTGCGCCGAGCTGGTGTGGCTCGCGATGTTCACCGTCGGGTTGTGATGCCCGTGCCAACCGTGCGAACTGGGCCTACCGTGAGGACGGAGCCGACTGTCAGAGCGGGCGCCACCGAAGTGACCGGAACCCGCCGTGTCCTGACCGGATTCGGCCGGATCCGCCGGTCAGAGTCGCTTGTCGTCGGCCTGCCGACTCCAGAGCGCTTGCAGGAACTGGTTGCGGCCCGGCCGAAGGCGGGCCTGGTGGCCCGCGGCGCCGGCCTGAGCTACGGCGATGCCGCGCAGAACTCCGGTGGCGTGGTGGTCAGCCCGGTCACCGCGCCGGCGATTCAACTTGATCCGGTCCGTGCGACGGTGACGGCGAGCGCGAGTACGACCTTCGCCCAGATCCTGCAGCGAATCGTGCCGGCCGGGTTCATCCTGCCCGTGCTGCCGGCAACCGCTCGCCTGACGGTCGGCGGCGCGATTGCGGCTGATGTGCACGGCAAGAACCACCGCCAGGCGGGCAGCCTGTCAGCGTGGGTCGAGGACGTCGACCTAATCGACGGCACGGGAGAGCTGCACCGGCTCGCCATGAGGGCAGACCCGGCCGGCCTGCGAGCCACCGTCGGGGGCATGGGCCTGACCGGGATCGTCCTGCGCGCCACTATCCGCCTCAGGCGGATCGAGACCACCTGGATGCTTCGCACCACGCAGAAGACCGACAACCTGGACAGTACGCTCGCGGCGATCGAAGCAGCAGCCGATCAGTACTCGGTCGGCTGGATAGACGCAACAGCGAAAGGCGCCGCGCTCGGCCGGGGAATCGTCAGCCGCGCCGACCACGCCAGCCGGGCCGATACCTGCGGTGTCGACCTGGAACTTCGCTATCAGCCACGCAGCCTCAGGCACGTTCCGGCGATGCCGCTATCGCTGGTCACTCCCCGCTCCTCGCGGGCGGTGAGCAGCGTGGTCTTCAGGAAGGCGCCGGCTAACCGGTCAGGGCTGGTCGACCTGGCCGGCTTCTTTCATGGAATGGACAGGTTCGAGGGCTGGACCAGGGCCGTTGCGCCCGGTGGGCTCATTCAGTACGAGTTTGTGGTGCCGGCCGGCGCCGAGGCCGTCCTGGCCGCGGTCCTGCAGGCCTTGCATGCCTACGACTGCGCGCCCGTCGTGACCACCCTGCGGAGACTCGGGGTCCCTAGCAGCGGACCGCTGTCGTTTCCGGTGCCCGGATGGTGCCTTGCCGTCGACATTCCGGCACGCCATCGTCGGCTCGGAGTCCTGCTAGCCAAGCTCGACCTGCGGATCGCCTCCGCTGGCGGCCGCAGCTACCTCGCCAATGACGCCAGGCTCAGCCGGTACGCGTTCGAGGCGATGTACGGCCCGGTGGCTGACTGGCGGGCCGTCAGGGCGCGGCTGGACCCGCACGGTCTGTTCCAGTCTGATCTGGGGCGTAGGGTCGGCCTATGCTGAGCGCGAAGTCGCGGTCGGAGACCAGGCCTGCAGCAGCTGGCGACCCGCCGCGCCGCGTACTGCTGATCGGCGGCACGAGCGAGATCGGCTTGGCCATACTCGACTCGCTGCACCTGCCTGCCGACGCCGAGGTCTTGCTGGCCGGGCGGGATGCCGGTCGTATGGTCGCTGCGGCAGGCTCGCTCCCCGGCCGCGTCAAGCCCCTTGGCTACGACGCCACGGACCCGGTAGCAGCGCAGGCGCTGGTGACGGCAGCGTTCGCCGACGGCCCGGTCGATCTTGTGATCTCCGCAGCGGGCGTGCTCACGCCACAAGACCAGATGAACGCCGATCCCGATCGCGCCGCGGCGCTCATCCAGACCAACTTCACCAGCCACGTGACGACCCTGCTCGGGGTTGCCGGGCGGATGCGCGCGGCCGGCCGAGGCACCATTGTCGTGCTCTCGTCGGTAGCGGCGGTCCGACCACGAAGGGCGAACTTCGTCTATGGCTCGGCAAAGGCGGGCCTCGACGCGTTCGCTCGCGGCCTGGCCGACTCGCTGTACTCGAGCGGTGTGCGGGTTCTCCTGGTCCGGCCGGGATTCGTGGTTGGCCGGATGACTGCCGGGATGACCCCGGCGCCGCTGGCCACGACACCAGCCCAGGTCGGCGGCGCAGTGGCCGCTGGACTGGCTGGTTCAGCCGCGGTCGTCTGGGTACCGTCGGCGCTCCGCCCGTTCGCCATCGTCATGCGCCTCATCCCTCGCCCGGTGTGGCGGCGGTTGCGGAGCTAGGGCGGCACGGCGGAAGACGTGGCTACGCGGGTACGAGTAGCTGCGCGGGTAGGAGTGATGGATGCGAGTGCTGGTCGCCGAGGACGATAGAGGACTGCGCGACGTGCTGGTTCGCGGCCTGCGCGAGCGTGACTACGTCGTCGACGCGGTCGGCGACGGCGAGGAGGCGGTTAAGTTCCTCCGCACCTACGACTACGAAGTCGTGGTGCTCGACTGGCGGATGCCGGGCATGTCCGGACTCGACGTCGTTCGCTGGATGCGGCGGCACAACCGGCCGACACCCGTCCTCTTGCTGACCGCGCGGGACGCGCACGCCGACCGGGTAACCGGGCTCGACGAGGGCGCGGACGATTACCTCGTGAAGCCGTTCGACTTCGCCGAGCTACTGGCCCGGATGCGGGCCCTGCAACGGCGGCCGACAGCGGTCCAGCCGCCCGAACTGGCCATCGGGGACCTGCGGTTCGACCCCGCCACCCGGCAGGTACGAGTCGGCAGCCAGCAGCCGGTCCTGACGGCGACCGAGTTTGGCATCCTGGAGCTGTTGATCCGCAGGTCGCCGGCCGTCGTGCCGCGCAGGTCCATTGCCGTGAACGTCTGGGACGACGAAGCCGATGCCATGGGGTCGAACACCATCGACGTCCATCTGGCCCGGCTGCGCGCCAAGCTGACCGGGGGGATGGTGCGCATCGAGACCGTGCGCGGCGTCGGCTACCGGATCGTGGAGCGCTAGCCGATGCGCCTGCGCGGCAGATTGCGGCCGGAGATCGCGCACGCGGCGAAGGTCGCGCTCGCGGCCAGCTTGCTCATCGGCATCGTGTACGCGGCCTGCGTGACGGTTCTCGACCAGGTGGTGTCGGCACGGCTGACAGCATCGGTCGATGAGAGGCTGGCCGAGCGGCTGACCGACATCGGAGAGGTCGGGCTGCGGGCGTCCGCGCGCGACGACGACGACATCGACGCCACTCCGGTCTACCTGTGGCGGCAGACGGCCTCGGGCCGCATAGCTCAGGTCGACCCGGGTGCCCCGCACCTGCCCGCCGCGGTCCGGGTTACCAGCCGCGAGGCCGAGACGATCCAGCTGCCGGAGGGCGCGTTCCGGCTGCAGGCCGGCACGGTCGACGGCGTCAGGTACATCGCGGGGCAGAATCTGCAGACGGTCGACCACCTGATCGTGCTGCTTCGGGACGGCGAGGCGCTGGTCTCGCCTGTGCTGCTGCTGGCGATCTTCGTCGGCGCGCTCACGATCGGGTTGCGTGCGCTGTTGCCGGTCGAGCAGTCGCGCCGGCGTCAGCTCGAGTTCACCGCTGATGCCTCGCATGAGCTGCGCACTCCGCTGAGCGTCATCAGCGCCGAGACCTCAGTGGCACTCAGCTCGCCGCGGAAGGCCGCGGAGTACCGCGCGGTGCTGACCAGGATCGACGGCGAAACTGCCCGCCTGCGAAAGATCGTCGAGGATCTGCTCTGGCTCGCCCGGTTCGATTCGGCACCGCCCCAGCCGAGCGATGAGCCGCTGGACCTTGGCACGCTGGCCGGGCGATGTGCCGAGCGATTCCGTGCTCTCGGCACCTCGCGGCAGTTTGACGTGCAGCTCGTCACTAACGACTCGGCACCGGCCTGGATCAGCGCGCCACCGGAGTGGATTGACCGGCTGACCGGCGTGCTCGTTGACAACGCGTGCCGGTATGCCGGTACAGGTGGCACAGTGCGCATCGGCGTCGCCCCCCGCGGCGCAAGAGTCGTGCTGACCGTCGAGGACAGTGGGCCCGGTGTACCGGCCGAGATGCGCTCACGGCTGTTCGACCGGTTCCACCGCTCCACCGATCAGGGCGGCAGCGCGGGCCTCGGACTGGCCATCGCCGATTCGATCGTCCGCTCAACCGACGGGCAATGGCGGGTTGGCGACTCCGAGCTTGGCGGCGCGCTGTTCGAGGTCTCCTGGCGGCGGGCTGGCGTCCGGCAGGCAGCCGCGACTTCGGCCGGGGGACGCGGCTCCAGGGCTGGCAGCAGGGAGCCGGCCACGCGCCCAGTTCCGCCTCATCGCAAGGCGTCAACCACCAGTACCGCCAGCGCAAGTGTGGTGAACAGCGAGTACGCGCCGAGCGATCTGCCCCGGTCACCGTGACGCAGCTGACGGGTCAGGACCCAGCCGAATGCAGCGGCCTCGAGCCCGCCACCAGCCACGCCCGCAGCTGGCGCGACTAGGCCACCGATCACCGCGGCGCTGCCGGCCAGATGGACTGTGCCAAGCAGCGAGACAGCCCACAAGTTGCGGCCTTGCAGCACGCCGAGGCGAGTCAGCTGGTCGAGCCGGGTAAGTCCTGACCGGTAACGGGTAAGTCCCGCTACCGCCGATGGCAAGGTCTCAAACAGCAGCAGCACGGTCAGCGCGATGGCCAGCGCAAGCATCAGGACTCCTTCAGGTCTGCTTCGGCTCGGTTGGCGGAGCAGCGGAGGCCGTCGCGCCTGTGCCTGAGCGCGCTAGCTCGACGAACCGCCGCCGGACGGTCGCCGCCGTTTCGTCGGCTGGCGTGTCCCAGATCTTCTGGTTAAAGATCTCCACCTCCGCGTAACCCGAGTAGCCGGCCGCCTCGACAAGCGCCGAGATCGCCTGAAGGTCGATGAACCCGTCGCCGACGTGGCCGCGCCCCAGCAGGACGTCGGCAGGCAGCGGCAGCACCCAGTCGCAGAGCTGGTAAGCGACAATGCGGCCGGCGGCACGGGCAAGGTCGGCGGCGAGCTGCGAGTCCCACCAGACGTGGTAGGTGTCCACAACAACCCCTACCACCTCGGGCGGGAACTGAAGGGCCAGGTCGACGGCCTCGCCCAGCCGGGAGATGGCGCACCGGTCCGCGCAGAACATCGGGTGCAGCGGCTCGATGCCCAGCCGTACCCCGGCTCCCTGGGCGAATGGCACCAGCCCAGCGATCCCATCGGCGATCATCCGGCGGGCCAGGCCCAGGTCCCGGCTCCCTGGCACAAGTCCGCCAGACACCAGGATCAGCGCATCGGCCCGCAGGGCCGCCGCTTCCGCCACGGCGGTGATGTTGTCAGCCCGCGCGGCCGCCCGTGCCTGCGGATCGGCGTGGGTGAAGAACCCACCCCGGCACAGGCTAGAGACGTGCAGGCCGGCCGCCCGGACCGTCGCCGCGGTCTCGGCCAGCCCGAGCTCGGCGACCTTGTCCCGCCACAGCCCGATGCCCGCGATCTCGTGCCGGACGCAGAGCTCAGCCGCCTCGGCGGCGGAGAGGCTACGAACCGTCGCCTGGTTCAGTGAGAGCCTGCTGACGTCGATCACGTGCTTGCCCGCAGATACGCGTTCATCCGGGTCACGGCGAGCTCCGGATCCAGCAGTGCCCTGGCGGCCGCGGCCCGTTCGAAGACCCGGATCAAGTGATCAGCGGACCGGCTCTCCTGCAAACGGTCCAGCATCGAAAAGCACGGCTGCAGTCCGTTGAGCCACGCCACGAACGCGATGCCGGCCTTGTAGTTGTACGTCGGAGGCTCGAAGATCGTCCGGCTCAGCGCTACCGTTGGGCCCATGGCTGCGTCATAGCCGGCCACGTCCCCGGCGTCGAGCGCCGCCAGTGCCGCTGCGGCTGGCGCGGTTATTGCCGCGAAGGCCCCGAGCAGGGCATCGCTGTGACCCTGCGCATCGCCCCTGATCAGGTCGGCATAGTTGAAGTCGTCGCCGGTGTACATGCGAACCTCAGCTGGCAGCTGGCGGCGCAGCCAGATCTCGCTGTCTGCATTCAGCACCGAGAGCTTGATGCCAGCGACCTTGCCGTCGGCCCGCTCGATCAGGTCAAGCACGGTCCCGGCGGCGGCCCGGAAATCGGTGCTGCCCCAGTAGCCGCGCAGCGCCGGGTCGAACGCCTCCCCCAGCCAGTGCAGCAGCACCGGCTGCTCGACGAGCGTGAGCAATTGCCCGTACACCTGCAGGTAGTCAGCCGCAGACCCCGCGCTGGCGGCCAGGGCGCGGCTCGCCATCACGATCACCCGCGAACCGCTGGCCTGCACTTGTTCCAGCTGATCGGCGTAGGCCTCGACGATCTGTGGCAGCGGGTGCGGCCCGGCAGCCAGCTGATCGGTGCCAGCGCCGCTGGCAATCGCGGTGCCGAGTTCTGCCGCGCGGGCCGCCGACCGGGCGATCAGCTCGCGGGCCTGACCGGCGGACAGGCCCATGCCGCGCTGCGCGGTATCCATTGCCTCGGCCACGCCGAAACCATGCGCCCACAGGTGCTCGCGGAAGCGAATCGTTGAGTCCCAGTCGATCGTGCCGTCGCCAAGCGCGGCAACGTGCGCTGCCGCGTAGACGCTCCGTCGTTTCGGCGGCGGATAAGAAACCCTCCATTCAGGAGCGGGAACGGAGCACGTCGTGGGCCGGCCGGGAAGCGCGATAGCCGCGGTCATCCCTGCTCCCCTGGTTGCGGGACTTCCAGGCGGCGGCCCTCCGCAGACGACTGCAGCGCCAGCTCAGCCAGCTGGACTCCCCTGGCACCTGCAGCCAGGTCCCACTGGAACGGCCTGCCCTCCGCCGCAGCCGCCAGGAACAGCTCCCACTGAACCTTGAAGCCGTTGTCGAATACTGCGTTGTCCGGAACGTCGGTCCACTGGGCGCGGTAGTCGATCGGGTCGGGCAGGTCGGGGTTCCAGACCGGCATCGGCGTCGACGCCCGGTGCTGCACCGCGCAGTTGCGGAGCCCGGCTACCGCGCTGCCGTGCGTACCGTCGATGTGCAACTCGACCAGTTCCCGGCGGTTAACCCGGACGGCCCAGGATGAATTGACCGAGGCGAGGACGCCAGTGGCGAACTCAAGCACTGCGTAGGCGGCGTCATCCGCGGTCACGTTATACGCCGTTCCTGTCTCATCCCACCGCTGCGGCACGTGCGTCGTGCGTCGCGCATACAGCGCCGTGATGGGGCCGAGCAGGTCTTCAAGCAGGTACTGCCAGTGCGGGAACATGTCGAGAACGATCCCGCCACCGTCTTCAGCGCGGTAGTTCCAGGACGGGCGCTGCGCGGGGAAGTCGTCGCCCTCGAACACCCAGTAGCCGAACTCCAGTCGGGCAGCCAGAACACGCCCGAAAAAGCCCGACTTGAGTAGCCTCCGCATCTTGATCATGCCGGGCAGGAACAGCTTGTCCTGCACGACGCCGTGGACAACGCCAGCTTCACGGGCTGCTGCCGCGAGCGCTAGCGCTCCGGCCAGTGAGCTGGCCACAGGCTTCTCGGTGTACACGTGCTTGCCGGCGGCGATGGCCTTGGCCAGGCTCGGCTCGCGCGCGCTGGTGACCTGAGTGTCGAAATAGATATCGACTCTAGGGTCGCCGAGCACCTCGTCCAGGCTCGTCGACCAGCGCTCCAGGCCGTGCTGCTCGGCAATTTCCCTCAGGCGGTCTTCCCTGCGCCCGACGAGGATCGGCTCGGGGTAGATGGCCGTGCCGTCTGTCAGACGCACCCCGCCCTGAGCGCGGATGCTGAGCAGCGAGCGTTCCAGATGCTGCCGGTAGCCCATCCGGCCAGTCACGCCGTTGACGGCGACATTGATGATCTTGCGGGTCATGGCCTGCCTTGTCCTGGTCGTCTACTTTCTAGCGAATCTGCGCGGTTACGTCCATCGACCTCGTTCTAGCCCATTAAGACTGCGCCGTGCAGACTGGGATCAGCCAGGAAGTGCCCGTTCCCGGCCGGATGGCCCGAGAGGAGAACCGCGATGACTGATACCGCGACGCTGCGGGCTTACCAGGCCGATGCTCACGCGGATCACCCGCTCGACCCGGCAACCGCTGCGGAGTTCCTGGCTGGGCGGGAGGTACTTGCCGGCGCCGGGCTGCTGGGCGCGGCGGTCCGGTTCGCGTACTACGGGCTCGATGAGCCGGCCAAAGACCAGGTACTAGCGGGGCCGGCGCCAGAGCGGCGGCTG
>Ga0335072_10010926_pt1 | contig 13037 bp, 10 predicted proteins | sample Lox_Sample_21_FD_206725 | JGI IMG/M metagenome (GOLD analysis project Ga0335072, IMG submission 206725) | Soil microbial communities from Loxahatchee National Wildlife Refuge, Florida, United States - Lox_Sample_2.1 | ecosystem: Environmental > Terrestrial > Soil > Wetlands | place: USA...
TGTGACGCTTACCTCCGCAGCCAACGGTACCGCTGGCCAGATTACGGTCGCCTCCAATCTCTACGACACGACGGCGACCACGAGCGCGGCGCTCAACTACAACCCTTCGTCGAGCATCAATAGCCTGACGAGCCTGGGCATCAGCGTCAATAACGATGGATCGCTGACCTTTGACGCGACCTCGCTCGATTCATTGCTGAACTCCGACTATGGCAGCGTGGTTGGCTTCTTTCAGAACGCCGACAGCTGGGGGCAAAACTTTGCCACGATGCTGAACAACGCCGGATCGAGCTCTTCGACTGGAATTCTCTCGCTGGCAGCGCACGCCAACGCAACGACGGAAAGCAATTTGAATGCGCAGATCACAAAAGAAGACGGCGTGATTTCTGCCGAACAGGCGCGCCTGACGACGGAACTGACGCAAGCCAACGAGATCATACAAGCATTGCCTTCGCAACTGCAGGGCGTAAACGAGCTGTATTCGGCGATCACTGGCTATAACCAGAATCAGGGATGAGAGGCTGAGGATTGGCAACGTATCAGGCACATGTGTTGGAGGGCGCTTCGGCGGTTGAGCTCGTCGTGGCGCTTTACGACGGGATTATCCGCTTTCTTCGTGGAGCGATTGCGGCTGTGGAGCAAGGCGATACGGAGGGGCGCAGAGCCGCGGTGAAGCGCGCGCTCGACATCATCCTTCACCTGCAGGCGCGGCTGCGCATGGACGTCGGCGGACGCCCGGCGGAGGCGCTGAGCGAGTTTTATGCGTCAATCTTTGCGCAGATTCTGCAGGCTTCGCAGTCAGCATCGAGGGCGAGATTCGAGCACGCGATTGAGTGTGTCAGGACTGTCCGCGACGCCTGGCGCGAAGTCGCAAAGGACCGTGACGCCAATCCGGAGTCTGCGCGGGTGATCGAGTTTCGAGGGCAGGGCACGTTCAGCATCGCCGAGGATGAGCGAGGCTCCACGAGCTGGACCGCATGAAACGGCTCAGCCCGCTACGGTGAGCTCTTCTTCGAGCTGCTGCTTGTGATAGAGGCTGGCGTAGTAACCATCGCGGGCCAGCAGCTCATCGTGCCGACCGACTTCCACGATTCTGCCGTGGTCGAGCACCGCGATCTGGTCGGCGTCGCGCACGGTTGAGACGCGATGCGAAATCAGGATCGTCGTTGTCGTCGCCGTATATGCGCGCAGACCGCCGAGAATGCGCTCTTCGGTGTAAGTATCCACGCTGGCCAGTGCGTCATCGAGAATGAGGATGGCCGGCCGCCGCACCAGGGCGCGGGCGATGGCCGCACGCTGCTTCTGGCCGCCTGAGAGCGTCATGCCGCGCTCGCCCACCATGGTCTCGAAGCCCTGCGCAAACTCCTCGAACTCCTGGCGGATATGCGCCGCTTCGGCGGCTTCGAGCAGTTCCTCCGCGCTGGCGCCGGGCGCGCCGAAGGCCAGGTTCTCGCGGATGGTCTCGCTGAAGAGAAATGTTTCCTGCGGCACCATGCCGATGTTGCGGCGCAAAACGGCCAGCGGGTACTCGCGCACCGGCAGACCATCGATCAGGAGTGCGCCTTCCGGCGCTTCGTAGAGCCGGGCGATCAAATTCACGAGCGTAGTTTTTCCCGATCCCGTAGGCCCGACGATGGCGAGACTGGAACCGGCAGGAATGCGCAGCGAGATGTCTTTGAGTACCGACGCGCCACCGTAGCTGAAGCTGAGGTTGCGGAATTCGATCTCGCCCTTGAGAACGTGATCCTGCCCGAAGGGAAAATCCACCGAGTGGCGGTCGTCGATGGCGGGCTCGGCCTGGAGCAGTTCCTGGATGCGCTTCACCGAGGCAGTTCCGCGCTGGAAGATATTAATGACCCAGCCCACTGCGATGATGGGCCAGATGAGCAGGATCATATACGTGTTGAATGCGACAAAGTCGCCCACTGTGATGCGGTGCGTGAGCACCTGATGGCCACCGACCAGCAGCGTGATGATCATCGAGACGCCGAGAACGAACTCGAGCGTGGGCCAGAGCATGCCCATCAACTGCACGAGCCGCAGCGCACGGGAGATGTATTCGCGGTTGAGGCGCTCGAAGCGGCCGATCTCGGATTCTTCGCGAGCGAAGGCGCGGATGAGGCGCACGCCGGAGTAGTTCTCCTGGGCCTGCGCGGAGATATCAGAGAAGCTGGCCTGGATGCGCTCGAAGCGAGTGTGAATGCGGCTGCCGAAGTACTGCACCAGAATGCTGGCCACCGGCATGGGCGCCAGCGCCACAAGCGTCAGATACGGGCTGTAGCGCAGCATGAAGACCAGGGCAAACACGGTGAGAAAGATCGTGTTGGCGCTGTACATCAGTGCCGGCCCCAGCAGCATGCGCACGGCGTTCAGGTCGTTGGTCATGCGCGCCATGATGTCGCCGGTGCGGTAGCGCTGGTAGAAGCCGGAGTCCTGGGCCTCGAGCTTGCGGAAGAGGTCGTTGCGGATATCGAACTCGATGTCGCGGGAGATGCCGATCAAAACCCAGCGCTGCGCGTAAAGAAAGATTCCCTTTGCGAGCGAGATGGCGACGAGCAGCGCCGCGAAGAAGAATATCTTTTCGCGGGTCACATCCTTGCCCAGGGCGTCGACCGCACGGCCCAGGACGTTGGGAAACTGGACCGCGATCAGGTTAGTGCAGACGCAGGCCAGCGTGCCGCGGATGTACCCACTCCGGTAGCGACGCATATACCCGAAGAGTGGGCGCAGATCGCCGAGCATAGGTCTATTGTACGAGGTTTTGCGGGTGGTTATTGGAGGCGTGGGCACAGCGTCAGGTGGGGGTGCGCAGCAGCAGGTATCCGCCCACCAAGGCAAACAGAATGTCGGAGGACCAGGCGGCGACGGCGGCGGGCATGTAGTTGACATTGCCAAGCGCGCCAAAGAGGCCGTCGACTACAAAATAGGCGAGCGCGACCGCGATGGCGACCGCAATGCCGGTGAGCGAACCGCGCCGGCCCATGGACAGGGCAAACGGAATCGCCAGGATCACCATGACGACGGCAACCAACGGATAGGCGAGCTTGTGCCACAGCTCCACGCGCAGGCGCATGGTGTCAAAGCCGCTCTGGCTCAGGTCGCGAATGTAGTGGTCCAGCTGGCCGAAGTTCATCTCCTGGGCTTCAATGTCTTCTATGGTGAAGTAATCCGGGGCCTCGTGAATCTCAGGAAACGTGCTCTGCCTGAACTCGCGATATGCCGTTACGTCGGCACCGTGCATGTCGCGCACCCATCCGTTGCCGAACTGCCATGTGCCGGCATCGGCATCCCAGGTGGCGCGGCCGGCAAAGATGCGGCGCGTGAGCTCAAACGAGTGGGGATCGAATTCGAACACGGATATATTGGCAAACTCCTGGCGGTCCCGATCGAAGAAGAGGTAATAGAAGATGCGGGCCGGCTCGCCGGGATGCGGATGGCCGAAGATCCATTTGCGCTCGGACTGCAGAAACGTCTGTGCCGGACGGCCCTTGATCGTCGCGCGCAGCGCCTCCTGTTTTCGGTTGGCCTGGGGCAGGTAATACTGCGCAAAGAAAAACAGGCTCACGGCAAGCGCGGCCGCAATGGCCGTAATGGGAACTACGAGCCGGTAGAGGCTGATGCCAGTGGCCTTCATGGCGATGATCTCGCTGTTGCGGTTGAGCACGCCGAAGGTGACAAGCGTGGCAATCAGCACAGCGAGCGGAGCGATCTGGTAGATCATGCTGGGCGTGAGATTCACCAGATAAGCGCCGACGATGGGGAGACGAATGTGATTGCGCAAGATATCGCCGACCAGGTCGAAGAAGGTGGCGACGAGCACGAGCAGGACGAACGCGGACTCTACCAGAAGAAACAGGTTGATGAATTCGCGAATGACGTATTCATCGAGAATGCGTGGGAACGCGTTCCGGGACCGGGCCTTTGCGGCGGCAAACGACCGCGGCTGCAGCCTGCCGAGCATGCCGGAGAACGCTACACCATTCGTCTTGACGCCATTTGTCTTCAGTTGAGCGGCAGGTTTGGGCGAGCGCGCGAGCCAGCCGCCAATGGTGGCTAGCACTCGTCCCCCGGTGGCCATTTGCCATAGCAGAAAAATGCCTGCGGCAGCAAAGAGGAGATTGGCTGACCAAACGGCCAGGAAAACGGGGAGCTTGTTCTGGCGTCCCAGGGCGGTGCTAGTGAAGGAGAGAAAGTAGTAAATAAAGACCAGAAGAATCGTAAAGACGAACCCGGAACTCTTGCCGCCACGCCTCGACGTCACACCGAGCGGCACGCCAACCAACATCAGTACCAGGCAGGCGACCGGGAACGCGAACCGGTTGTGCAATTCGATCAGAAAGGACCTGGCATCCGGTCCGTGAGTCTTCTGAATCAGAATGCGCAACGGCAGCGCGTAAATCTTCGTGTCCATGCGGCCGAGCTGCACGTCACTCTGAGGGCTCAGAGCCAGGGGCATGTCGGTGGTGACGAAGGTCGATACGTTCGATTGTCCGGGCTGGCCGGCGACCGGCTCATCGTGCAAGCCATCGCGGAGCCGCATGATGAGCTCCTGGCTGTTGTCGTTCACGACGGTGGCCGAGGCGGCGGTGGTGATCAGCGGATTCGAGGGGTCCGATACATTGGCCATGAAGACCTGGCGCCAGTTGGACGCGCCCGTACCCGAGCGCACATCCTGGACGTACAGCACGTAGTTCTTGAAGTCTTCGTAAAAGACGCGCGGCTGAATCTCGTAGGAGGCCTGCGAGGTTTCCAGCGACTGCTGCACGTCGAGAATGGCCTGATTGGCGCGCGGGGCGAGATAGAGAGAGTTGGCCAGCCCGAGCACCGTTCCCGTGATGGCCACGATCGAGGCGACCCAGACAAAGTAGCCGATGCCCAGGCCGGAGGCGCGCATGGCAACGATCTCACTGTCTGCCGCCAGGCGGCTCAACCCTAGCAAGATGCCCACCAGCACGGACATGGGGATGGTGAGCTTGAAGAGGTTGGGGAGAGTGAACAGGAAGATCTCGAGCACGTTGCTGACGGTGGAACTGTTCCGGACCACCACCTCCAGAATGTGAGGCAGCAGTGGCATGAAGAGAATGAAGGTGAACAGCGCGCATCCAATGAGCGTGTGAGAAAGGATCTCGCCGAGAATGTAGCGGGTGAGAATGCGCACGGCAGGCTCTGCTGTTAGTTTAGCCTGCTGGGCCGTCGTCCAACCGCAGGTAAATCGCTGAGAAGGCGGAGCGCGTTCGCCGACGGCTGTCCGTCGCGCTTGCCGGAAAGGACGGAGGGCGCATTATCGTAAAGAATCATGCAGAGGGAATATCCATCGGCGCCGATTGTGGGCATAGGCGCGGTTGTCGTGGAACGAGGACGGGTACTGCTGGTGCGGCGCGGGCGCGAGCCGCTCAAGGGGCATTGGACGCTGCCGGGCGGAGTATTGGAGGTAGGCGAGTCGCTCACCGCTGGGGTGGCACGCGAGGTGATGGAAGAGACCGGGCTGCACGTCGAGGCAATCGAACTGGTCGAGCTTGTGGACAGGATTCATCGCGAAGAGGGGCGGGTTCGCTACCACTACGTGATTGCCGACTACCTTTGCCGCGTGAGGGGCGGCGTGTTGCAGGCTGCCTCTGATGCGGACGCGGTGCGCTGGGTGGAGCGGGCGGAATGGAACAGCCATAGCGCGCTGGCGCTCGATCCGCTGACCGTGATGGTGATCGAGAAAGGCTGGCAGCGGGCGCAGGCGCTGCTCACCGCGCGGGAGGATTCATGAGACGGGTCAGAAGGCTGATCTGGATTCTCGCCGTGCTGGTGCTTGCGGCAGGGATCGGATTCTGGATGCGGCCGCTGAGCTTCTTCGATGGATCGATGTACCTGCGCGAAGTGCTGACCGGAGTGGAAAGCCGAGAGGTTCCGGTGCATGGGCATCGCGTGCACTATCTTACCGAGGGGCCGGCTCGTGGCCCGGCAGTGGTGCTTGTTCATGGGCTGGGCGGACGCGCCGAGGACTGGATCGATCTTGCACCGTATCTGGCCAAAGCGGGATTCCGCGTCTATATGCCCGATCTTCTGGGATACGGCCGCAGCGAGCAGCCGGCGGATTTCTCCTACTCGGTGCGCGACGAGGCAGGAGTGGTGATCGGCTTCATGGACGCGCTGGATTTGCAGCAGGTGGATCTTGGCGGATGGTCGATGGGCGGATGGGTTGCGCAGATTGTGACGAGCGAGGCGCCGCAGCGCGTGCAACGGCTCATGCTCTTCGATTCGGCTGGGCTCGATACGGCGCCGGTGTGGGATACGCGGCTCTTTACGCCCACCACAGCGAGAGAGTTAGATCAGCTCGATGCATTGCTAATGCCGCACCCGCCACAGGTTCCCGGGTTCGTGGTGCGCGCCATCCTGCGCTTTTCACGCCACCGGGCCTGGGTGGTGCAGCGCGCAATGGCGTCGATGCTGACGGGGGCAGATGTGACGGACGCTCTGCTGCCGAAGTTCAAGATGCCGGTATTGATTGCGTGGGGCGCAGAAGACCACATCATTCCGATCGAGCAGGCGCAGAAGATGCACCGGCTGGTGCCGCAGTCCGAATTGGATACCTTTGCCGGCTGCGGACATCTGGCGCCGCTGCAGTGTGCCGGCGATGTGGGCCCTAAGGTTGTGGCGTTTGTGAAGCGGTGACGGTGGTTTCCCATCCACGATGCCGGCGCATACACGACGAGTACCGCGGATGGGAAACACCGGAAACTGATTCGCGTTGGAGGGAGGGGCTACAGCACACGGTTTTGTGCGCAGCTTCCATTGCATTAACGGGTGAAGTTGACGGTCAGATTCATGTCGACGGGAATCGGCTTCGCGTCGATGGTGCCGGGGCGATAGCGGAACTTGCTGACGGTATCGATGATGCGGGCGTCCCAGAAGGGGTTAATTCCTTTCACAATGTGGATGTTCTGGGGCTGTCCGTTCTCGTCGACGACGAGGGTGAGACCAACCTCGGCATCGACCGGGAGTGCGTCGGCCGGAAGGCCCTGGGGAATGGTAAGGCCTGCCGCAGCGAGCAGGGAGGGAGCGATGACTCCGGTGCTCACGCGCGTGGCTGGGGTGGCTGCAGCATCGTCCGCAGGCTGCTTGGCGAAAGCGGCCGCGGGAAGAAGGAGCGAGGAAAACACAAGGCCGGTGGTAAGGATAGAGCGCATAAAAAACCTCCGAACAGTTTAGTGTGACCGTCACCAGATTAGTCGAGACGCAAGACGATTGTCAATCGAAAAATTCGCCTCATTACTTTTCAAATATTTAGTTCGGAATCCCTCTTGATTTTTTACATTTCCCGTTAACAATTGCTGGTTTTGCACATGCCGCTAGAGACACGCCGCATGCCCCTGGAAGGCGGAAATGTTTGAACAAGGAGGCTGTTTCCGGATGGAAGAAGGTGGGGTTTCGCGCGGGTGGAATACGGTGACAGCGCCGCCGAGACGCTTGCGGAGACGGGCCAGATCGCCTCGGCTGAGCCGATTGGTTTTCGATGGGTGCGGCTTGGATTGCTGCTGCGAGCGGAGGCCGCAACCGTTTTACAGATTGCGGCCAGCTGCGCTTGAACTGAAAAAAAAGCCGCTCAACGCGTTGCTTCGAAGAGGAACCAGGCGCGGCGCTCCGCCTCGTCGATCCACACTTCGATCAGGCTGGTCGTCGCGTAATCATTGGCCTGGCTGGAAACCTCGTGCGCGGCGCGAAGGCTTTCGACGAGCGACTTGTTGTCGGCGTGCAGTTCGAGCAGCATGTCGCGCGCGGCAACGAACTCCTGGTCGTTGTCAGCGAGGCGCTGCAGCTTGGCAATGTGGCCGATGGAACGAATGGTTGTGCCGCCGATTTTGCGGACGCGCTCGGCGATGTCGTCGGTGATGGCGAAGATCTGGTCGCCCTGCTCATCGAGCAGCAGATGGTAGTCGCGGAAGTGAGGGCCGCTCATGTGCCAGTGGAAGTTCTTGGTTTTGAGATAGAGCGCAAAAACGTCGGCGAGGAGCGCATTCAAAACGCCCGATAGATCTCTCACTCTTTCCGGGCTGAAACCATCCGGATTATTGGTCTTGGCCGCTTTCGATTCATGACTCGTGTGCGTGGACATGACTGTCTCCTTTCGAGGGGATTCCGTGACCCGTTGGATGCCGGGCACACTGGTGTGGGTTCCAGAAAAGATTGAGCCGGGTGATTCACGTGAACGTGCGGTTACAGCGCGTTCATGCAGGCAGAGCTGTGTTCAGCGAAATGTCGATCGGACTGGCGTGGCGCGAAATGTTTGCAAAGACATCCGCGGGTGTTGCGGCGACGGCATTGGCCTGCGCCCACTCCTGGGGCGATCCGTAGCCCCATCCCGCGGCAAGGCAGCGCAGGCCATTGGCGTGCGCGGCTTCGATGTCGTAGCTGCGATCGCCGACCATCCATGTGAACTCCGGAGCCAGCGCGCGCTCCTGCAGCAGCCTGGCCAGCAGATCGACCTTGCTGTGGCTCGCGTACTCGGCCTTGTCTCCGTAGATCGCCGCAAAGGAGGAGGAAAGTTCGAAGGCGTCGAGAATGCGAACTGCGAAATGCTCCTGCTTGGAGGTGCAGACGTACAGCGGAATGCCGGCGGCGCGCAGCTGATCGAGCATCTCGCGGATACCGGCATAAACCGTGTTGTTCGACCAGCCTTCGCGGTCATAACAGGCACGGTACTCGCGGGCCAGCGCGACATGATCCTCGTCTGTGCCGCTTGGCAACAAAGATTTCACCCACTCTTCTACGGGAGGGCCGATGAACCGGTCGAGCGAGCCGGAGTAAGGCAGACTGCGGTCCTCAAGAACCTTGCGCAGGCAGCCGAGGATGCCTGCTTTTGAATCGGTGAGGGTTCCGTCGAGGTCAAAGATCAGTACCGGGGGCAGCAATTCCGACATGGTTCCAGTGTCGCAGAGAGCCGCGGGACGACCAAATCGCTCAGAATGCAGAACCCGCCGTGCGCGAGGCTACTTTGCCGCAACCGGCCCGGTATCGCCCAAAGCTTCATGCGCGTGCAGCACTTCGGGCAGGCTGGGATCTGCCGCAGGCCATGCCTTCAGGAAGGCCTGATACTCGGTCTTCGCGACTGCGGTGTTGCCGGCCAGTTCATCCGCGCGGGCGATGCCATAGAGTTCAAATCCCGACTGCGGCCGATCGAGGAGCGCTTCCTGGAAAGCCGCTTTTGCTCCAGCGTAGTCCTTGGCGCGCAGGAGAGCTTCGGCCTGCGTTTCCGCGACCGGGCGGATGTACCAGGGCGGCTCATGGTAACCGAGCTTTTTCTCCGCGAGCACCGCCTGCGCGTAAAGCTTCTTGGCCGCATCGGATTTTCCCTGAAGCAGCAAGACGCCCGCGCGCAGCTCCTGCGACGCAACGCTCAACGAACTCATCAAAGGATCCGCCAATGCGTCGGGGTTCAGGGGAGTCTTGGCCGGCTGCGCGGCGGCGGCTTTCGGATTTGCCGTCCCGCCGGTAGAGGCGGTCTTCTGGAGTTCGGCCTTTTCGGCTGCCGCGGCCTTCGCCTCCTGTTCCTTCCGCCAAAGGCCCGCATCCATTTGCGCAGATGCGGCTTGCGCTGCAGCGGCATCGCCGTGATCGAGCGCCTGCATGCCGGTGGCGAAGGCACGCAACTCGTCTTTCAGGAAACGCAGATTCGTTGTCTTGTCGCCGTCTGCGATCGCCGCGTCGTCGAGCATGGCCAGCACGGCGGACCAATCGCCTACGCGCAACGCGACCGGCAGCCGGCGGCTGATGCGCGACATCTGGTCGCGCGCGCTCCAGATGTAGAGCGAAGACGAAAGCTGACCGCGCGCTCCGGCCAGCCGGTCTGACAATGCATTCGCTGCTTCCAGCTTTCCCTGCTCCATCTGGTTCGCGATGGCATACATGAGATTGTGAACGTAGTTCCAGTCCTCATCCACGCTCACGTGCTGCTCGCGCATGTACTTCTCATCTGCCTCGGTTGAGGCGGCAAACCAGCGGTCGGCGCTGGCGTAATCACCGACGCGGTAATAGATGTGCCCCGGCATGTGGACCATGTGTCCGCTGGTCGGCGCCAGGCTGGCGAGCAGGGCCGCGCTCGCGATGGCGCGCTCCGGATGATTGCCGGGCTCCAGGGCGTGGATCCAGTAATGATTCGCCGCGGAATTGTTCGGAGCGTCTTTCAGAACGCCTTCCAGGATCGCGATCTTCTCCTTCTGGCCGGGCTTCGGGTCACCATTGTCGTCGAACCCATCACCCACGGCATCCGCCAGATAAATGCGCGCCTCGATATCCTTGGGTTCCTTCTTTACCAGCTTGCGGTAGATTGCAATGGAAGCCGAGTGATCATCGCCCTTCTCATGCGACTCTGCCTCCGCAGCCTCGATGTAAAGCCGATTGGTCTTCCCCGCCCTGCCTTCGAGCCGAACGGCCTGTTCGAGCGCTTTATCGGCGTAGGCCTTCTGATCTTCCCCGCGGAACTGCTCCGCTTGCGCAAGACCCCAGTAGCACATGGCGCAGTTGGGATCGGTGCGGATGGCCTGTTCAAAGGCCTTTGCCGATTCGTTGTCCCAGAAGTCGTGCAGCAGGCTGAGCCCCTGATCGAACCAGGCCTGGGTCTCAGGGCCGGCGTTGATGGCGATATGCGAGTTACCGATGCCGGTCATGCGCACGGGAACCGGCAGCTGATCAGGTGGCGGAATCATCTGCATGCCGTCCATCGGCGGCATCGCGCCGGCGCCCTGGGCTTTCGCCGCGATAGAGCCAGCCAGAACCGCAGCGGCAAATGCGAGATAAATGGCTGCACGTATCATGCAGACGACTATAGCCCGATCGCGCTATGCGGTGCACGCAGAAAAAATCGGAGCGCGGCACTTTGTCGACGTCCGCGCTCCGACGATAGATCGAAATTTCCGGCAGCCTAAACCTTTAGAGCTGGATGGGTTGCGTAATGCAACAGCATGGCGACGGCGCAGCTGGTAAGGCGCGTCTCCGCCGAATCTGCCCGGCTGGTCAGGATAGCGGGCACGCGAGCACCAAGAACGATGCCGGCGAGCTGCGCGCCACCGAGGTACTCGAGCTGTTTGGCCAGCATGTTGCCGCTTTCGAGATCGGGCACCACCAGGATGTCGGCCTGGCCGGTGACCGGCGAAACCAGATTCTTGATGGAGGCGGCTTTCTGGCTTACGGCGGTGTCGAAGGCCAGCGGTCCATCGAGGATTCCTCCGGTGATCTGGCCGCGATCTGCCATCTTGCACAGCGCCGCAGCATCGAGCGTCGACTTGATCTTGGGGTTCACTGTCTCGACAGCAGAGAGCAGAGCCACTTTCGGCTCGGGGATGCCGAGCGCATGCGCCAGATCGATCGCGTTCTGCACAATGTGGACCTTATCTTCGAGCTCGGGTGTGATGTTGATGGCGGCATCGGTGATGAGCAGCGTCCGGGCGTAGGCGGGCGTGTCCATGACGAAGACATGCGAGATGCGGCGCGCGGTGCGCAGGCCGGTATCGCGGTTCATGGCGGCCTTCATCAGCTCGTCGGTATGCAGGCTGCCCTTCATTATGGCCTGCGCGTTGCCGGCCCGGCAGATCCCTACCCCGAGTTCTGCGGCCTTTTCCTCACATGCAGCCTCGACAATGGGAAAGCCGTCGATGTCGACGCCGATCTTCTCGGCGAGGCTCTTCATCTCATCTCCGGGGCCGATGAGTGTCGGCTCGATGAGACCTGCGGACGCGGCTTCAACGGCGCCGCGCAGCGCTACATCGGTGAGCGGCCACACCACCGCGGTAGTAATCGCCGGCAGATGCTTGCAGCGCTCGATGAAATTATGAAAAACGTGATAATCCGCGGGATGCCCCACGAGCGGGTCGACCGCAACAGCTTCAGCCAGTGTGGCAAGGTCGTGCATCTATATCGCCTCCTTTGTTGGCTATGCGCCGCACCGGCAACAACAGCAGGCACGTCACACAATCCCACGCGATCATTTTCCCGCGCCGAAAGGAAAGCGGGTGTGCGTTTGGTCACACTGCAGGCGCGAGTCTCGCTTTGTGGTACCCGCATCCCGCCGCGGACTAATTTGGAACAGTACCCATGCGCGTAGAATTGGCCTGTTCAACGAAGAGGCAATGCAATGAAGACGTATCGGATCGCGCTGGTGCCGGGCGACGGCATTGGCAAGGAAGTGGTTCCGGCAGGGCGGCGGGTGCTGGAAGCGCTCACGCAAAACGAAAGCGATTTTGCTTTCGAATTCGAGAATTTCGAGTGGGGCGGAGATTACTATCGCCGTCACGGCACGATGATGCCGGCCGACGGCCTGGATGCACTTAAGAACAAAGACGCTATTCTCTTTGGCTCGGCGGGCGACCCGGATATTCCCGATCACATCACGCTGTGGGGATTGCGGCTGAAGATCTGCCAGGGCATGGACCAGTATGCCAATGTGCGGCCCACCCGGATTCTTCCCGGCATCGATGCGCCGCTGAAGCGCTGCCGCGCTGAAGACTTGAACTGGGTGATTGTGCGCGAGAACACCGAAGGCGAGTACTCGGGCTCCGGCGGCCGTGTGCATCAGGGATTTCCGATCGAAGTGGCGGCGGACATGAGCGTGATGACGCGCGCCGGCGTGGAACGCATTCAGCGCTACGCATTTCATCTTGCCCAGTCACGGCCGCGCAAGCTTCTCACCGTGGTGACCAAGAGCAACGCACAGCGCCACGCCATGGTGATGTGGGACGAGATCGCGCACGAGGTCGCGCGGGACTTCCCGGACGTCGAGTGGGACAAGGAGATGGTAGACGCGATGACGGCGCGCATGGTGAACAAGCCGGCCACGCTGGACACCATCGTGGCCACCAATCTGCACGCCGACATTCTGAGCGATCTGGCGGCGGCGCTGGCCGGCAGCCTGGGCATCGGTCCCACGGCGAATATCAATCCGGAACGCAAGTATCCCTCGATGTTCGAACCGATTCACGGCTCGGCCTTCGACATCATGGGCAAAGGCGTCGCCAACCCGGTGGGCACATTCTGGACGGTGGTGATGCTGCTCG
>Ga0335072_10010927_pt1 | contig 13036 bp, 12 predicted proteins | sample Lox_Sample_21_FD_206725 | JGI IMG/M metagenome (GOLD analysis project Ga0335072, IMG submission 206725) | Soil microbial communities from Loxahatchee National Wildlife Refuge, Florida, United States - Lox_Sample_2.1 | ecosystem: Environmental > Terrestrial > Soil > Wetlands | place: USA...
TTGAGCGCTGCCGCGGGCATCACCCTTGCGTCGGCCCAGTCCGTCCTCGATGCCGGTGCGTCAATGGTTGCGGTAGCTGAGGCCATCTTTCGCTGTGCCGATCCTGCAGCCGAATTTCGCCGTTGGGCCGATCGCCTCAAATGAAATTTGCTCTCGCTGCGCGCAGTAGACCGTCAAAAATTACGCGAGACAATTGCTTTAAATTCAGATAAAACAAAGCGCAGTGCAAACTCCCGAACTCACCACCCCCGATTCTCCAGTCACCACTCACGCGGCTCCCAAACTGGTGCAGACCCTCGGCCTCTTCAGCTCCACTGCATTGGTTGCCGGGTCCATGATCGGGTCCGGCATTTTCCTTGTGGACGCCGACATTGCCCGCACCACAAATTCTCCGGCTCTTGTTCTCGCCGCATGGGTCATCACCGGCGTGCTCACTGTGATCGGTGCCCTCAGCTACGGCGAACTTGCCGCCATGATGCCCAAGGCTGGTGGCCAATACGTCTATCTGCGAGAGTCGCTGGGACCGCTCTGGGGATTCCTCTTCGGCTGGACGCTCTTCCTCGTTATTCAAACCGGCACGATTGCGGCCGTCTGCGTCGCGTTCGGGAAGTTTCTGGGCGTGTTCATTCCGTCCGTCTCCACAACCCACTGGCTCTGGCATATCGCCCATGTTCCACCGATTCAAATAGGCTCCATGGTCCTTGGCAACATGGACATCGGCGTGAACACCGCGAATCTGGCCGGGATCATCATCGTCTTCTTCCTCGCCATCGTGAATATCTTCGGCGTGAAACTCGGCGCGCTGATTCAGAACATATTCACCTCAGCGAAGGCGCTCTCGCTGGCTGCGCTCATCCTGATCACCCTCACGATCGGTCGTAATGCAATCGCAATCGGCGCCAACTTTGGCGCGGGATGGAGCGAATTCTGGCGCAATGCGCATTGGAGCGACTTGCATCCTGTGCAGGTGGGTGCAGGCGGCGCAACCGTCCTCGTGAATCTCCTGGTGATATTGGCGGTCGTCCAGGTCGGATCGTTGTTTTCTGCCGATGCGTGGAACAACATCACCTTCACCGCTGGAGAGGTCAAAAATCCTCGTCGCAACATTCCACTGTCGCTGATCCTCGGCACCGCATTCGTGGTTACTGTGTATTTCCTCGCCACGCTTGGCTATCTGCTGGTGCTCCCGATGCACGGCGATCCGCACGGCGCCACCGCCATGGCGCGCGGAATCCAGTTCGCCTCAGAAGATCGTGTGGCCACGGCTGCGCTTGGAGTCGTGTTCAGTTCTGGTGGAGCATTTCTGATGGCGGCCGCGATTCTGATTTCGACCTTCGGATGTGCTAACGGCCTTACCCTCGCCGGCGCGCGTGTTTACTGCGCAATGAGCCAGGACGGCCTGTTTTTCAAATCCGTCGGCAAGCTCAATGAGAAATACAAGACGCCCGCAATGGGACTCATTGTTCAGGCTATTTGGACGGCGGTGCTTTGTGTCTCAGGATCGTACAGTCAACTGCTCGAGTACATCATCTCCGTCGAGTTGATCTTCTACATTCTCACCATCGTGGGTTTATTTGTTCTTCGTTTCAAACAGCCGAATGCAGAACGGCCGTACAAGGTGCTCGGCTATCCCGTGCTGCCCGCGCTTTACATCATCATGGCGGCATGGATCTGTATCGTATTATTGCGGTACAAACCGCAGTACACGTGGCCGGGCCTTGTTCTGGTGTTGCTGGGAATACCGGTCTATCTATTCTGGTCGCGGCGATCGAAGCCGATTTTGAATTCGGCCGAATGACTCCAGCAAAAACAACCAGCGGCATTTGAGAAGGGGGAGGGAATTCAATGAGCGGGCTTTTTGCGACAAAGCCGATTAAAACAATTCTGGCCGAGGCAGAGGGGAGCGGCGAAGCTCACTCGCTGAAGCGCGCATTGGGTCCCATCAATCTCGTTACTCTCGGCATCGGTGCGATTATCGGAGCGGGTATCTTTGTCCTGACGGGGACTGCGGCGGCACAATTTGCGGGACCGGCGATCGTGATCTCGTACATCATTGCCGGAATCGGCTGCGTCTTTGCGGGACTTTGCTATGCCGAATTCGCTTCGATGCTTCCGATTGCAGGGAGCGCCTACACCTATGGCTATGCCACGATGGGCGAACTTGTCGCATGGATCATTGGATGGGCTCTCGTTCTGGAGTACGCCTTTGGCGCGGCTACAGTCGCCGTGGGCTGGAGCGGGTTCGTTAACGATCTATTGAATTTCTTCGGTGTGCACCTGCCGTTCAATGCGACACCCAAGCTGGCGTTCTCACTCTTTGGACACTCGTTTGCTGCGCAGATGGATGTCTTCGCCCTATCCGCGCTGGTGGTTATCACCATCATTCTGGTGGTAGGCGTGAAGGAATCGGCCAACTTCAATAGCGCAGCGGTCATGATCAAGGTATCGATCGTCCTGATCTTCATCGCCATCGCAGTCATGTTTGCGAGCGGGCACTGGCACCTTATGACCGCGAACTGGCATCCGTTTATTCCGAAAAACCGGGGAAGCTTCGGCGAGTTTGGCTGGTCGGGAATCATGCGTGGCGCGGGCGTAGTCTTCTTCGCCTACATCGGATTCGACGCGGTTTCGACAGCCGCCCAGGAGGCGCGCAATCCGCAAAAGGATATGCCCTTCGGCATCCTCGGATCGCTCGTGATCTGCACGGCGTTGTACATCCTGGTTTCGGGACTGCTGACCGGGGTAGTGAGCTACTCCAAGCTGAATGTTCCCGCGCCAGTCGCGGATGCAACGCGGGTGATTGGCATGGGCTGGGCTACGGTGCTGATCGACCTGGGTGCAATCGCCGGCCTCGCCTCGGTGATGATGGTGATGATGCTCGGCCAGTCGCGCGTGCTGTACACGATGTCGCATGATGGACTGTTGCCACGCTGGGTCGGCCAATTGCATCCCCGTTTTTGCACGCCCTACAAGACGTCGATCATCGTGGGAATCTTCGCTGCAGGGCTGGCTGCGTTCTTCCCCATCAAGCTTCTGGGCGAACTGGTGAGCCTGGGCACGCTGCTGGCGTTCACTATTGTGAGCATCGGAGTGATCGTGATGAGGTCGAAGCATCCCGAGATGACGCGGCCGTTCCGTACACCCCTGGTGCCGCTCGTGCCGATTCTGGGAGTGATTGTTTCGCTCTCGCTGATGTTCTCGCTCGACGCGCCAGCATGGATCGGATTTGGTTCCTGGCTGATCCTCGGCCAGATCATCTACTTCGGATACAGCCGCAAGCACAGCAAGGTTCAGCGGCAACAATTGACTCAGGGGCGGTAGAGGGCGACTGATCCCGCTCCAGTTCAACGCAAAATAGCAACGGCCTCCGGCAATGGAGGCCGTTCTTGCTTCCGAGAGGCTGAGTAAGTCTACGCAGTGGTCTTCGCGCAGAATTCGTCAAACGCGCGAATCAGTTCGCCCGCAATCTGCTGAGCGGTCGCCTGCTCGATTACGAAGCGCTGCATCAGGTACACCAGCTTGCCGTCGCGCAGAATTGCGATGGCAGGCGATGTTGGCGGATTGCCATCGAAGTAACCGCGGGCACGCTCGGTGGCTTCGCGGTCCTGGCCGGCAAACACGGTGATCTTGCGATCGGGCTGATTCGCCGAATTCGCAAGCGCCAGCCGAACACCGGGGCGCATCTTGCCCGCAGCGCAGCCGCAAATAGAGTTCACCACCACGAGGGTTGTGCCGGGCTGTGCGACAGCGGAATCCACCTCCTCGGCAGTGCGCGTTTCTTCGATCCCGGCGCGCAGCAGTTCCTCGCGCATGGGAATTACCATGATTTCTGGATACATTCAAACCTCCGGCAAAGGTAAGGCAGCGTCAGCGCCGATTGCCTGTATTGATTCTACCGGAAGCCGCAATCTGATGCTGCATGCCGGCATGCACCTTTCTGATGTAGGCTCGGATCGATGCTCATTGAAGAAAACAAGCCGCTTGCGCCCTTGACCACCTTGGGAATCGGCGGCCCGGCGCGCTGGTTCGTCGAAGCTCACTCCGAAAGAGATATCGCCGAAGCCTCCGATCGGGTGCATGAGAAATGCATTCCGCTCTTTGTGCTTGGTGGCGGCAGTAACCTGCTCGTGTCCGATGCGGGGTTCAAAGGCCTCGTCCTACGCGTCGCGCTGAAGGGAATTCATGTTTCTGACTCTAATTCCAATCCTGCCGAACGCGTCTATCAGGTCGCCGCTGGCGAAGATTGGGACCAGTTTGTTCAGCGCACAGTCGAAGATGATTGCTCTGGCATCGAGTGCCTTGCCGGAATCCCCGGCACGGTGGGAGGTACGCCTGTACAGAACGTCGGCGCCTATGGCCAGGAGGTATCGGCCGCCATCGAGCGCGTGCGGGTTTTCGATTTGCAGGAACGCGTGTTCGCGGAATTCCGTACGAAGGAATGCGGCTTTGCCTATCGCCACAGCCGCTTCAACACCATCGATAGGGGCCGGTACGTCGTCACCCGCGTGGATTATCGCGTTCACGCAGGAGGGACCCCGACGCTGAAGTATGCGGACCTTCAACGAGAATATCCTGAGGGATCGACTCCGACTCTGAAACAGGTTGCTTCAGCAGTTCGCCGCATCCGTCAAGCGAAGGGCATGCTGCTGGTTGACGGCGATCCCGATTGCCACAGCGCCGGCAGCTTCTTCAAGAACCCCATCGTGACCGAGCGGCAAGCTGAGAAGGTTGCCTCTTCAGCCGGCTCAGAACCACCGCGTTTTACCGCAGGCGCAGCCAATCCGGGCATGGTCAAGCTACCCGCCGCGTGGCTCATCGAGAAAGCCGCATTTACGAAAGGCTATACACTCCACCGGGCAGGGATCTCTACGAAGCACACGCTGGCTCTCGTCAATCGCGGAGGAGCAACGGCCGCAGAGATCCTGGCACTGGCCGGCGAGATCCGTTCCGCAATCTCCGCGCGATTCGGCATCGATCTCGAAATGGAACCAGTGATGCTCGGCTTCTGAGTCTGCTGGAACTCTCAGCTCCTCTGTTACGCTAAAGCCAAGGGCATGAACGACAATCTGCACACTTTACGCTGTTTCGGCTGCGGCGCGCGCATCGCCGGCCCTGAGGCACGCCCCGACTTTCGCTGCGCGCAGTGCGGCGACTTGTTTGAGGTGGAATACGCAGGCTGGAATCAGCGCAAAGGTCCTGATCGGCCCAATCCCGGCGCACTCAAGTGGTTGTGGCGCGAGCGCCGGAGTTCCAGCGAATCCCTCGATCAAAGCGGCGTATGGCGATTCCGCGAACTTCTTCCCATCCTCGACAACTTCGGAAATGCCGTCAGCCTGTACGAGGGCAACACTCCTCTTTACCAACTGAAACGCACAGCCAAGTCTCTGGGCATCGACCAGCTCTTTGCCAAGCACCAGGGAATGAATCCCACGGGATCGTTCAAAGATACAGGTATGACTGCGGCGCTGAGCGTCGCCCGTGAACGCGGATTCGAGTGGGTAGCCTGCGCATCCACCGGCAACACCTCGGCGGCTATGGCGGCCTATGCAGCGCGCGCTGGTCTCCGGAGTCTTGTACTCATCCCCGATGGCAAGATCGCCTGGGGCAAGCTTTCGCAGGCCATGGATTATGGCGCGGTCACCTGCCAGCTCAAGTCGGACTTCGACGGCTGCGTCCGAGTGTTGACGCAGATCGTGAAGGAAGCGCCGATTTACCTGCTCAATTCCGTCAATCCCTATCGCCTCGAAGGCCAGAAGACACCGGCCTTTGAAATCGCCGAAGCGTTTGACTGGAATGTCCCCGATCATCTCATTGTTCCCGGTGGCAATCTCGCCAACAGCTCCGCGCTCGGCAAGGGATTCCGAGAGCTTCGCGAACTCGGCCTCGTGGCTCGTGTACCGCGCATCTCTGTGATCCAGGCAGATGGCGCCAATCCGCTGACCCGAAGTTTCGCGGAAAGCAATGGCGAAAAGATACAGCCAGTCGAAGCGCACACCCGGGCAACTGCGATTCGCATTGGGAATCCCGCCTCCTGGCGCAAGGCGGCGCGCGTAATCAAAGACACCGGCGGCTGGTGCCTCGACGTTAGCGAAGCCGAGATTGCCATCGCCAAAGCAGAACTGGGTGCCGAAGGCCTGGGCTGCGAGCCCGCCTCAGCCGTGACCCTCGCCGGACTGAAAAAGCTGCGCGTCCAAGGCAAGGTCGCAGCAACGGACGCCGTCGTTCTGGTGCTTACCGGGCACACCCTGAAAGATGCGGACTACACCATCAATTTTCATCGGGGATCGTTGTTGACCGCATCCGAATCTGCGGGACGGGAGCAAGAGATATCGTCTCTAAAGCGAAATGCCGTCGTCGTTGATCCTACTCCCGCCGCAGTTTTGTCCGCGCTGAAGGGAATGGCGGGATGAGCAGCAGTACCAAGCCGTTCAAAATGAGGTTTCCGGCAACATCGGCAAATCTTGGACCAGGCTTTGACACAGCAGCCATTGCCTTCGATTTTCGTCTCGAAATCGAAGCACAGCCAGCAGAGCAGTTTTCGATCACCGCTACCGGATGCGACACAGAGCTTTGCTCGCGCCTGGAAGACAACCTCATTCTCACTGTGTATCGAAACGCGCTTGAAGAAAACGGGCGTCCCGTCAAACCACTCGCCATCCGGATGTGCAACCAGATTCCGTTAGGCATGGGATGTGGTTCTTCCGCAGCCGGACGGCTCGCAGCTATCGCGATGGCTGCACATTTCGGAGAACTCGGCTGGTCCCCCGATCGGATCCTGGAAGAGGGTTGTTTGCTCGAAGGACATCCTGACAATGCCGCCGCTTGCTGGCTGGGCGGATTTGTCGCTGCGGCCAATGAGGGCCGCAAAGTTCACGTCGCACGCGTTGAGCCGCCTTCCGCCTGGCGGCCCATTGTTGTTCTCCCCTCCGAGGCGCTGGCAACCAGTGAGGCGCGGGCCGTGCTTCCAGCGAAGTATCCCGGCGAAGATGTTGTCGCAAACCTGCAATCGCTCTCGATGTTGGGACTTGCGTTTGCCCAAGGCCGCGGCGACCTGTTGCGGATCGCAATGGATGACCGAATCCACCAACCCTATCGCGCGGAGATGTGTCCATTGTTGCCGCGTCTGCTGCCGCTAGCAGGGACCAACGGCATCCTCGGGGCGGCTCTGAGCGGCGCCGGTCCCGCAGTGCTTGCAATTGTGGAGAGCGAAAGGGAACTTGACCAGGCTTCGCAAGCGATTCTTCGCGCCGGGGCCGATCTGCAATTGAGACTTCTGAATTGTCGTTTTGAGACGACCGGCGCCAACGCGTCTTTCCCGATCGGTCTTTAGACTTCACGGAGGGTCACTGAAGAGTTAACTATTCGTTCCGGCCATAACTGTGAGGTAAATCACCGCCGTAAGATTACCGCTTCGATTACCTAAGTTTCCTTGCTATTGAATCCCAGACAACCTAAATTCGCACCGTGGGCAGTTCTGGGGGAGGGCTGCTCTAGCGCCCGTGATCCTTTGCTGGATCCGGGCGCTTCTAATTTCAGGCTAATAAACCGATTGTTCTCGTTGTTCGCCGCCCAACCAACCCTCCGAATTTGACCCTTGCCGGCGGTGAGTCCGATTGCGACTTTACGCCCCGATAGAGCATCCTATAAGGGCGCGGTTTCCGCTATTCTGATGTGAAAGGCGGACTCACAAGGAGAAACATGGCAGGTTTGGGCGTTTTGGAAGTTAGCGATGCAACTTTTGAGCAGGAGGTGCTCAAGAGCGAGCAGCCCGTGCTCGTTGATTTCTGGGCTGTCTGGTGCGGCCCATGCCGGGCGATTGCCCCAATCGTCGACGGTGTCGCACAGACATACGCCGGCAAACTGAAGGTCGCGAAGGTCGATGTGGACCACAATGCAGCCACTCCTTCGCGTTATGGAATTCGCGGGATTCCGGCACTTCTCTTCTTCAAGGGCGGCAAGGTCGCCGATCAGGTGGTCGGATACGCGCCCCAGAATGTAATTGAAGAGAAGGTTCAGCGTCTGCTGGCCAATTCCTCGGCTGTAGTCTAAACGGAAACTAAGGGTCAGGCCCGGCATTAGCCGGGCCTTTTGCTTTTGAGATCCTAGCGGTATTTGCGCAGAACTCCCAGCACGCGCCCCTGAATGGCAACTTGGGCTGCAGGCACATAGATAGGCTCCATTTCGATATTTGCAGGCTGCAGCCGCACGACGTTGCCTTCCGAGTAGTAGCGCTTCAGCGTGGTCTCCGACCCATGTACCAGCGCGACTACGATTTCGCCTTGGCGAGCGGTTCGTGTGCGCTCAACTAGAACATAGTCGCCGTTGATGATGTGCTCGTCGCGCATGGAATCCCCGCGTACCTCCAGCGCAAAAACGTCACGATTTCCAACCACATCGTGCAAAGAAATGGTCTCAGGATTCTCCGCCGTCTCCACCGGGAGTCCCGCAGCAATTCTGCCTGCCAGGGGAAGGCGGTCGCTGGTCCGGGTGCGCGCGCCGGGCGGTAGGATTTCGATGGAACGGCTGCGGTTGTGCACCCTGTCCAGCAAACCCTTTTTCTCGAGATTGGTGATGTGTTTGTGGACCGTAGCCAGACTCTTCAGGCTCATTCCGCGGGCAATCTCCTCAAACGAAGGAGAATAGCCGTTCCGCGAGACGAACGATTCCAGAAAGTCGATGATCTCTTTTTGTCTTCTTGTGACGGCCATGCGCGGATTATAGCGAAGAAAAAGCGAATTGCAATCTGAGTTTTTGGCTTTTCTTTCTCCATGGTCTCTTTTCCGGCACGTTCCGCTTCCCGCGGTCAATTTCGGCTCCGATCCGCCCGTTTATCACCTCGCATTGATCTGCCGATGTATTCCTGTGTGGACCCATTGGGGTCTCAAAGTCCGGGAAACGTGAGGTCCCGCGTCCAAATGATTTCTTTGAAGCGATACCTCGATGCAGAGAACACGAACAGTAATAGCAAAGGGGAAGAATCCTCGAGCATGCCGTGTGCTCCATTGCTTTTGGCCTACCGAAGTGCATTGGCCCAGATAGGCGAATGCGGCGCGGAAACCTGCCCAGCTCATGGCGCAGAACTCAAAGGCGCAATCGTCAAGATCGATGCATCGATTGGCGAGCACCCTTCAGCACAGGAGATTGCCGCTGCCGAAAGCGGTATCTCCGAACTGCTTCAGACATGGGGCAAGAAGGCTGCCTCGTACTACGAACAGAAGGCAGATGAGGTAAAGGATCTCTTGTTGGTGATGGCGCGCACCGCGGAATCGTTGGGAAACAAGGACGACCGCTACGTGCAACAGCTCGATGCTGTCACCGCCAAACTGGAGACCATAGCGACCCTCGACGACGTCAGCAAAATCCGCGCTTCGGTTGAAGAGAGCGCCCGGGAATTGAGGAAATCGTTGAGCAGAATGACCGCCGAAAACAAAACGGTCATCGACCATCTGCGTGCCGAGGTCTCCACATACCAGACGAAGCTCGAGAGGGCGGAACACGTTGCCGCTTGTGATGCCCTCACTGGCCTGGGAAGCCGGCCCTGGATCGAAGAAAGGATTCTTCAGAGAATCGAAGCCGGCTCTCCCTTCAGCATTCTGATTCTCGACATCGACGGCTTTCGTCGCGTGAACGACGAACATGGCAAACTCGTTGGTGACCATTTGCTGCGAGAATTCGCGCGCGAACTGAGATCAACCTGCCGCTTCTCCGATCTCGTAGCTCGCTGGGGCGGTGACCGTTTCATCGTGCTCGTTGACAGCCCCGCGAGCGAAGCACAAACCCAGGCTGCGCGACTGCATTCCCGCATATCGAAGCCCTATCACGTGCCGGGAAAGACCGGTTACGCCAATGTGGGGATGGAGGCGTCCATAGCCGTTGCCGATTATCGGGAAGGCGATGGCCTTAATGACTTGCTGGAGCGTGCCGATGCTCAGCTTGTGAAGAGACGCGCCGATGGCGACGAAAGGCTCACCGCCTGATCCCGTCTTACTGAGGCGTATCGCCACGACGTCCGCTGCGTTTCATTCAATTTGCCGTGTCCGTCATCACAAACAAACGTGCGCTGGTGCGCTTTGCGGAAAAGCGTCCGTGCGTTTGTTCGCTTTGAAACTGTCTCTGAATCTTCTCAGGTTTCAATCTTGTGCTCTCCCTTACCTTGCGCGAAGGTAAAGGCGTGCCAAATGCTCGTAGCTCAAGAGCAGTGGCAGGAACCTGAACATGCGTTTGTTGATTGCGGATGATGACAGGGCTCTCAGCGTATTTCTACGCCGGGGAATGGAGCGGGAAGGCCATCGGGTACGGAGCGTGCACGACGGAGCGGAAGCGGTCGCTGTGTTTCGCGATGAGTTGCCGGACCTGACAATTCTCGACCTGAACTTGCCCGTCAAGGACGGAGAACAAGCTCTTTCTGAAATGCGCGAGTCAAACGCGGATTTACCGATCCTTGTGCTGACCGCGCGTGGCGAGCTTGATACCCGCATACGCTGCCTCGACAACGGTGCGGACGATATCTTAACCAAGCCGTTCAGCCTCTGCGAACTCAGAGCGCGATGCCGCGTGCTCTTACGTCGCAAGGGTGGATCGCAGCTGGTCTTACGCGCAGGCGACCTCGAAGTCGATCGCGTTGCTCACGTTGTTCGCCGCAGAAGCCGCATCGTCAAACTCACCAACAGGGAGTTTGACCTTCTCGAGCGATTGTTGATGGATCGGGGCCAGTGCATATCCCGAGGCGAGCTTCTGGAAACGGTCTGGAAGGCAGAACCAATGCAGACCACCAACATCGTGGACGTGTACGTAAATTATCTGCGTCAGAAACTCGGGGATGCCCCGCCCGGCATTCTCATCAAGACAGTACGTGGCAAAGGATACATGATTCCTTTCGCATCACAGAGAAATGAACTGAGAGCCAGCGTGGCCCCGCAGGCGGAGTTGATTGCAGCCCGCGCTTGAAGGTCGCACCAGTTTCCGAGGAGATGAATTCGATGTCAGCCACCGCAACGTTAGTTTTACCGGCCCATTCCAAAATCCAGCCTCGCACTGCGTTGATAGCAAGTGTTGACGGCAGCTTCCGCCACCGGCTCAATTCGATCCTTACCGGGATGCGCTGGCAGGTTCGCGAGGCCTGCGGAGGCGCCGAAGCCTGGGGCGAAACCATGAACCTGCCCCCTCAGGTCATCATTGTCGACACGTGGCTGCCCGACCTGGATCGGAACGAATTTCTGCAAGAATTTCACGCCGTATTTCCCGGGGTGGACATCATCACAGCGGACTGCGATACGAGACTGGAAGCAATAGATGGAGCAGGCAGCAAAGAGATTCTTTACGCACTGCGGCGTTGCCAGGATAACGACACCGCTGCATGGAAAGCAGCGCCCGATCTGGACAACGTCGTTGAGGCGTCCTCGCTTCCTTCCTTGTCGCCGCCGCTCAACGACAAATCCTGCCCTGTCGCAAAAGGCGCGCCGGCCGAAAACAATGGGATCGGTTCGGGGACCACGGCGCCAAAGCAACTTGAGGTGTCGGACCGCATTCCGGAGCTGATTGGCGACTCACCGCGTTTGCTTGAGGTCAGCCGCAGAATCCGCAAGGTTGCCCCGCGTAACACTCCAGTGCTGATTGAAGGCCCGACCGGTTCTGGGAAGGAGTTGGTCGCGGAGGCCCTGCATCATCTCTCGTCGCGCAATCGTAAGCCATTTGTTGCCATTAATTGCGCCGCAATTCCCGAGGCATTGCTGGAAGCGGAACTCTTCGGCCATACGCGAGGCGCTTTTACCGGAGCGGTGCAGGGAAGGATTGGCCGAATTGAAGCTGCGGATGGCGGTACGCTCTTCCTCGATGAGATCGGTGAGATGCCGCTCGCTCTTCAGTCCAAGCTGTTGCGATTTGTTGAAACCGGCGAACTGCAGCGCGTCGGAGATAACGACACCGTCAGGGTGGATGTGCGCATCATTGCGGCGACTCATCAGCCGCTCGCCCAGCACACAAAGGATGGCCTTTTCCGGGCCGATCTCTACTACCGACTCGCTGTCTTCCTCATTCGGACGCCGGCGTTGGTGGAACATCTGGAGGACCTGGCGCAGCTGGTCGATCACTTTCTCGAGCAATTGGGTCGCGTCACCCCAATGAAATGCATCAGCGAAGCAGCAATGGCCAAGCTGAAGGCGCATACCTGGCCCGGAAACGTTCGTGAACTGGAGCACGTTGTGGAGCGCGCGACGATCCTCGCCGGTGACGAACCATCGCTGCGTCCGGAGCACATCGATTTCGGAGACGACGCCAACTGATCCTGAACGATCAAAAGCTGCAGGAGGAACCGCACATGGAGATACAAACTAGGCTGAGTGACCAACTGGCGCGCTACCTCGATCTGGCCGTGGCAGAGACAAAGCTGACAGCCTCCAACATGGCCAATATCGATACGCCGGGATATCGCACTCTCGGATTTGATTTTCAGGCCGAGATGCAGCGAGTTCTGAGAGAAACGGATGCCTATCGGAAAGAGCGCGTAACCGTTAAAGAAGTGGATGGCCTGATCAGCCGTCCAGACGGCAATAATGTCTCCTTGGATCGCGAAGGATTGCAAATGGCCCAGGCTCAGCTGAAATTCCGCACCGGAGTTGCCCTGATGAGGCTCGAGAACCAGCGGGTTATGGACGCCATTCACGCCGACAAGTAATACGGCGAAGCGGGAGGACGGATGAACCTCTTCGGATTGATGGAAACATCAGGATCGGCAATGCAGGCCGAACGGATGCGAGCCGAGATTGTTGCTGCCAACATGGCCAACGCCGAGACCACGCGCACTGAATCCGGCGGTCCTTACAAACGCCAGCATCTCGTTTTCGCTGCCAATGCACTCGACGGAGAATTTGCACAATCGCTCATTCAAGCGAACGGACCAGGATTGAGAGCAGTGAATGATGGGCCGCCAGGCGGGGTTCGTATCGCCGATGTCTTCGAGGATAATCAGCCCGCACTGAAACGCTATGATCCCGGCCACCCCGATGCCGGACCCGACGGCTATGTCGAATATCCCGAC
>Ga0335072_10010929_pt1 | contig 13034 bp, 12 predicted proteins | sample Lox_Sample_21_FD_206725 | JGI IMG/M metagenome (GOLD analysis project Ga0335072, IMG submission 206725) | Soil microbial communities from Loxahatchee National Wildlife Refuge, Florida, United States - Lox_Sample_2.1 | ecosystem: Environmental > Terrestrial > Soil > Wetlands | place: USA...
GACCTGTGCACGAAGCTGATCGAGAGCGGCTTTGCCTTCGGCAGCCATACGATCGATGGAGTTCTTCAACTCGGCCGCACTCTTTTCAATGGTGGCGCGAATCTGGGGAAGGTCATCCAGGCTGGCGATCTCCTTGAGTCGACGTGTGACCTCGTTGATCTGCCCGGCGCAGCGCTGATCTCGATCGCCCACCGACTCAGCGGTGCGAGCCATGACCAGGAGAAGCTCTTTGACCTCGTTGGCTTTCTTCTGGTAGTGCTCAGAGGCTCGCTTACCCCAGTCGCGTAGTTCGGCACGTACCCTGGCATCGGTTTCGATCAGCTTTTCGCGGTCAATCTTCGCAGATACCTCCTCGCGCAGGCGCGTTAGATTACGCTTGAGCCCGTCGCCCGCAGCTGGACAGGCAATGAGCCCGGAGTCGCCGATTCCGCTCAGTGCGGCGTCGTAGGCTGCCATGGCAGCCGGCAGCAGGCCTTCGTTGTCCTCTTCCACGACAGTGCGGTCCGAGTCCAGGTACTTTTTCAGCGAGATCATTTTCCCTCAAAAGCACCGCCGGCAGACAGTGGCCCGGCGCAAACTCCATGTCCATTGCTCTATCGGCTGTTTCAATGAAATTCTTCAGAGTTTTCTACTGCAAGTTTGAGAGAAAACAGAAGCCCGCAGCGCAGGCTCATTGTCGACATCTTAAGTAACGCACCGGTAATCCACAGGTATGCACAAAAACGTACCTTCCGGACTGCAAAATTTGTATTACGGAAGTTTACTCCTATGTGTATGATGTGCTACAAAAGCGCCATGGAATTCGCGTGTAATTCGGCGATTCTATTCTTGAGCGATCTCCCTTCGCCAGGGTGGGTTAAGTTTGGATTGGGGCAAACTTCCAGATGTTGGTGCGATAGCGTTGCTGACGTGCGCCTTTGCGTCGGTAGCGCGGCGCGGCTTTACGGCTGCGTCCGGTCTCTGGCTTCTGGGCTGGCTTCTTATTGAGCTCCACTTCACGGCATTTCTGTTCTACAACGAGCCAGGATGGGCAGGCACATTTGCGTCTTTCATAGGCCTGGCCGCTCTGGTTTGGGCAGGCGTCGTGTTTATGTGGGCCTGCGTGCCCTACCGCAGGCGGCAATCGAGCCGCGCTATGGCTGGTATTCTGCTCGGGACCAATACCCTTTATCTAGCTCTGCTGGTCTATGCGCCCTCGGGAAGCTGGGTTCTGCTGCCTGCCTCGCTGCTCCTTGGGCTGCTGCCTCTGGCGCTGTCGCTGGCAAATATGCCCCGGTTCTCGCATCCGCTGCGTTGGGCACTGGTGAGCCTTTACTGCGGGCTCACAGCTTTTCTGGTGGCCGAACAAAACCAGCCCGGCGGCGGCGATCTGGCGCTGAACGCAATCTTTTTCACCGTTTACTTCGGCTGCACGATTCACTTCTTTTTCAGCTATCGGCGCGCGACTACCGGCGGGTTGATCACCATTGCCGGCTTTCTGGCCTGGGCCTCGGTCTTCGTCGCCGGGCCTAGCATCAGCGCATTCTTCCCACATCTGCATCCTGAAGACGAAGTTTGGAACCTGCCCAAGTATGTCGTGGCGGTAGGCATGATTCTGCTGTTGCTGGAAAAGCAGATCGAGCATAACAAGTATCTGGCGCTGCACGACGAACTGACCGGATTGCCCAACCGCAGGCTCTTTCAGGACCGGCTGACCGGGGCACTCGAACGCGCGCATCGCACCGGACGGCAGGTCGCACTGCTGCTAGTCGATCTGGACCGGTTCAAGCAGGTCAATGACACCGTCGGCCATCACATAGGGGACCTGCTGCTGAAACGCGCAGGCGAGGTATTTTTAGGCCGCATACGGCGCTCGGACACAGTGGCGCGCACGGGCGGCGACGAGTTCTCCATCATTCTGGAAGAGCCAACCTGCCGCGAGGATGCTGAAAGTGTGGGCCTATCGCTGATCCAGCTCCTGAACGAGCCATTCAACCTGGAGGGACATGCCGTACAGGTAGGCGCGAGCGTGGGTATTGCGGTGTATCCGGAAGATGCGACCAATGCTGAAGCTCTTTGCATCGCGGCTGACCGGAGCATGTACTCGGACAAGAATGCGGCGCGCTCGATCGCAAAGGGATTTGAGCCAGCTCCGGCCCCGTTTGGCCGGACATTTCCAGCAATTGAGAAGCACCGGACCTTCCAGCCGCACTAGAGGCTGAGATGCCGCTTGCGGCGTTTTTTTAATCGGGTGCCCTTAACCGTCGTTATCACTTCTTCCCATCAGCAGTTGTGGGGGGCTGAGCCCCCCCGACTGAGTGCGCGCTGCCGGGCGCACCAAAACAAAGGCCCGGATCGCGCAATCCGGGCCTTTCGGTCTTTAGCGGGTTTCCGCCTTGTCGGATCTTCGATCTGGCTCTTAGCGGAAGACTCAGTCTCAGGCGACAACCTGCTCGAGAGATTGCCACCTGAGGCTCTATGCCGAGCGAATCGAGGATGCCTTATCCCTGGGGATTGGCGGGGCCGCGGCCACCACCACCGCCTCCGGGACGGCGACGCCGGCGGCGGCGGTTGCCGCCCCCACCCTGAGGACGCGCTCCACCATAGGGCTGGCTGCCTCCGGAAGCGACGGGCACACCGTCGGCGCGATTGAAGTTGGGCTCGTTGGTCTCGTCGAACTCCTCACCCTCATCTTCAAAGTCGTCACCGCCCTCGATGAGGATGGTGCTCTGGTTCGAGGAGGGCTGTCGCTCATCGAAGTCGTGGCGCGGACGCACCGGCTGAGGGGTCTGCGTGTCGCCGCTGCTCACCCCAGATCCGCCCTCTTCGGGCGCACCGCTGCCGGCCTGTGCCAGCTTGGCCTTCTGCTCCTTGATGAGCGCCTTGCGGCTGAGCTTGATGCGGTTGCCTTCGATAGCCAGCACCTTCACCATCACCTGGTCGCCTTCGCGCAATTCGTCCTTCACTTCCTTGACGCGATGCTCGGCGATCTCGGAGATGTGTAGCAGGCCGTCGGTGCCAGGGAAGAGCTCGACGAACGCACCGAACTCGGCCAGACGGACGACCTTACCGAGATAGGTTTTGCCCACCTCGGGCACCGCGGTGATGTCGCTGATCATGGCCAGCGCCTTTTTGAGGCCGTCGGCGTCAGAGGAAGCCACGCTGACCTTGCCGCTGTCATCCACATCGATCTTGGCACCGGTCTGCTCCACGATGCCGCGGATGGTCGCTCCACCCTTGCCGATCAGGTCGCGGATCTTGTCTGTGGGAATCATCACCGTCTCGATGCGCGGCGCATACTGCGAACGCTCCTTGCGGGGCCCGTCGATGATGCCGTCCATCTTGTCCAAAAGGAACAGCCGGCCACGCCGGGCCTGCTCCATGGCCTGCTGCAGAATCTCGCGGGTAAGGCCACCGATCTTGATGTCCATCTGCAGCGCCGTAATTCCCTTCCGCGTGCCGGCCACCTTGAAATCCATGTCGCCATAGTGATCTTCAGCGCCGGCAATGTCAGTGAGAATGGCGAAGTCCTCGCCCTCCTTGACAAGACCCATGGCCACGCCGGCCACAGCGCCCTTGAGAGCGATGCCCGCATCGTAGAGCGCGAGGCTGGCGCCGCAGACCGAGGCCATCGATGACGAACCGTTCGACTCGAGAATGTCGGAAACGACGCGGATCGAATAAGGCAGTTCCTCACCCTCGGGCAGAACCGCAACGATGGCCCGCTCCGCCAGTGCTCCGTGGCCGACCTCGCGGCGGCCAACGCCGGTCATGCGGCCGGTCTCGCCGACGCTGAATGGCGGGAAGTTGTAATGGAGCATAAAGCCCTTTTTCTGCTCGCCCTCGTAGCTTTCGAGCCGCTGGCTCTCGTCGGGGGTGCCCAAAGTAGCCGTGACCAGCGCCTGCGTCTCACCGCGCGTGAACAGCGCCGAGCCGTGCGTGCGCGGCAGAACGCTGGTTTCGATGGTAATGGGACGAATCTCATCGAAGGCGCGGCGATCGGGACGGATGCGGTCCTTGGTGACCTGCTCGCGGAAGGTGCGCTCACGCAGGGTTTCGTAGTAGTGACCGAGCTTCTTCTTCGCGCTGGGATCATCGGCAGGCAGCTCGGCAGCAAGCTCGTCCTTGATCTTCTTGACCAGCGAGTAGCTCTCGATCTTGTCGTGGCTCTTGGTATCAAGCGCGTCCTTGAGCCGCTCCCCAATCTTGGCTTTGAGATCGTTGTAGTAGGCCTCGTCGAACTCGGGCGCAGCGAATGCGCGCTTGGGCTTGCCGGCCTTCGCCACCAGTTCTTCGATGGCGGCAACGATCTTCTTGATCTCGCCGTGGGCAAACTCGATGGCTGAGAGAATCACGTCCTCAGCCTCTTCTTTTGCACCAGACTCGATCATCACGATGCCGTCCTTGTGGCCGACGATCATAATGTTGAGCGTGGAGTTTGCGCGCTCAGCATAGCTTGGATTGACCACGAACTGGCCGTCCACGCGGCCAATGCGCACCGCTCCAACGGTTGCTCCGAAGGGAATGTCTGAAAGCGCCACGGCCGCTGCAGCGGCGTTGATGGCGATCACATCAGGATCATTTTCCTTGTCTGCGGAGAAGACCAGAGCGATGAGCTGGGTCTCGTTGCGGAAGCCTTCGGGAAAGAGCGGGCGAATGGGGCGGTCGATCTGGCGGGCGGTGAGAATTTCCTTTTCGCTGGGACGGCCCTCGCGCTTGATGAAGCCGCCGGGGATGCGTCCACCGGCGTAAGTGTACTCACGGTAGTCGACGGTGAGCGGGAAGAAATCGACACCTTCCCTGGGGTCGGGCGAAGCCACTGCGGTGGCCAGAACGACGGTGTCACCCATTGTGACCAGCGCGGCGCCGGAGGCCTGCTTGGCCATGCGACCGGTCTCAAAAACCAGCCGCTTGCCGCCAGCTAGCTCGACGGCTGTTTCATGCTTGGTAGACATAGAGTCCTCTTTTCATTTGTTCGCTTGGGAAACTTGTGCGGGAAGCGCGGTCGTAGGCGGCCTGAAGATGCAGCACAACTGAATGCACATGAAAAGCGTGTGCGCAGGCCGCGCGCAGGCGATAGCTTCGCGCGGCCTGTAGCAGCAAGGGCTGTTGGCCTGGGGTGGGGGTGGCTCCGGCGTGTCAATACATGAAAAGCCGTGACCAGGATCCGGTCTGGGCGCTTCCGGTTCAACGTTGTCTTTCTGGGCTTACTTGCGGATACCGAGCTTGCCGATTACGTCGCGGTAGCGGTCCGAATCGTGTGTCTTCAGGTAATCCAGCAGGCGGCGGCGCTTGCTGACCAGCATCAACAGACCGCGCCGGGAGGCGTGGTCCTTCTTGTGGGCTTTGAAGTGCTCGGTCAGGTCGCCAATCCGCTCGCTCAGAATCGCGATCTGGACCTCCGGTGAGCCGGTGTCCTTGTCGTGAGTGCGAAAGCGCGCGATCAGTTCAGTCTTCTTTTGAGTCGCCAGCACGGCGTGTGTTACTCCTCTTCTCTCTCAGGTCCACTCTCTAAAGTGTCTTCTGTGAGATTACCATGAACGGGCCTTGAATGGAACCCGAAGCGGGGCCCGAACCACGCTACAAACCCATCAAGATCAGTTATCTCTAAAAGGAACCTCTCACCTCACTGACCCGAATCCTGCCAGTAGTTGGCCCGGGCAATGATCCTTGCGCCGTAGTCCTGCGCCGTCCGCACGCGGATAGTGTGCAACCCCGGCGACGGGTCAGACGGACTGAAAGTGATCAGATAGCGATTGCGCATGTGTTTAGCCGCATCGACCACGCGCGCCTCAAACCGCTTGTCGCCGGTGAAGGTGGTGTACTCGCCACCGCTCATGGCAGCGATCTCCCTGGTCACATTTCTCTTGAATGCCTTTACCAGCATCGCCAGCGCAGACACCATGTTCATCATGCGGTCGTCGCCGGAGTCCTTCACGTCGTGAGCAAACTCGGCGCGTGCTGGCGAGAACGATACGCTCAGCACCAGTACATCGGACTCGCCGATCTGCTTGATCAGCTTTTCCGTATTGGTGTGCTTGCTTCCGTGATCGCGCTCCTCGCTGATCAGTAGCAGCACGCGTCGAAAGTCTTTTGGCTGCGATTGGAGCAGACTGACCGAGTAACTGATGGTATCGAGAATCGACGCGCCGCCGTCGCCGGGCTGGAGGTTGCGCAATGCGTCGTTCACCTCGTCGCCGGTGTGGGTGAAGTCCTCAATGAGGTGCTGCGTTGAATCGAATCCAACCAGCGCGACCTGGCTGCGCGGATCGGTGAGAAACAGATCGAGCAGTGGACCGAGTCTGGCCAGTTTGTCGAACTCAAGTACGCTTGCTCCACCCTCTTCGACGGCAACTACCAGCGCGACCGGGGCAGTGTCCATCTCCGGCTGCACATGAATCTTCTGCGGGATGCCGTCGTCGTCGAGGATAAAGTCGCCCTGCTTGAGCCCGTAGAGAATCTCGCCGTTCTTGGTCTGCACCAGCGTTGGCACCAGCACTTCGGTTGTAGTAACGCGAAGGGTCGGCGTCGGCCCCTGTTTGCTGGGCATGGGCTCAGGCGGGGTAACGGGGGGAAGGCTCTGCGCCGGCGCAGCGGCCGCCGACCACAAAATGAGCAGAGCGACAAATGCTGTCGGATGATACTTCGAAAGCCGCATAAAGGAAATGTCCGTGGAAGGCTCCAGCTTTGTGATGATAGGCGATGCGCATTGTCCGCTTGTCTTTGGATAAGACGCAGAAAACCCGATACAGGTCACGACTGACGTCGTGTCTCGCGCTCGAGGTCGTTTGTCCAGCCGAGGAAGCTGAGCAGCTCCCATTTTGTGGACCAGAGGAAGCCGAGCACTGACGAAGCAGTGAGGGTTTCGGCGCGCTTGCCGGAGTAGGTCTCCACGCGCCAGCGCAGATATTCGCTGCGCCACGGTGCAAGCCGGTGGCCGCGGGTTGCGTTCCAGAGAAAACGAAGCGGAGCGAGCAAGAATTCTTCCTCTCGCTCCTGAGTATAGATGGATGCCGACTACGACGTCAGCTTGCTGAAGAGGCTGTTCTGCACCGAGCCGAGCTGTGCAATCACGTCTTCAAGTGCGGTCTGTTGCGTCTCGCTGAGCGAAAGCTGCGTTGCCACCTGCGGCACATCGGCCTGCATCAGGTTGGTCTGCGCGGCGGTGAGCTGCGTCTGCTGGCCGGTGACGGCGTCGGATGCAGCGGTGAGCCGGGTGATAGAGTTGTCGATGGTGACGCGTTGCTGCGAGACATAGTTGAGCGCAGTGTTGAGCGCGGCTGTGTCGTCTACTGCCTGCTGCGTGTTGACCGTACCGCTGGAGTAGTCGGCGATGAGATTGTTGAGCGCGCCGAAGACGCTGTCGGAGCCGGTGCCGAGAAAGATCTGGTTACCGGGCACATTCAACTGAATCGTCTGTCCGTTGGGCATCTGCAGATAGTTCACATCGCCGTCGCCGTTGTAGCTGGTGACGGCGGGCGAGGTTGCGTTCGAAGTATTGAAGGGCGCGGCCGAGGTCTGGCCCCCGCCAAAGATGTACTGCCCCTGGTAGCTGGTGTTGGCCAGCGACTGCACTTCGGCGAGGATTCCCGCGAGCTGGTTGCTGATCGACTGCACGTCGCTCGAGTTGAGCGTGCCATTGTTGGCGCTGGTGGCCAGCGTGATAGCCTGCGTGAGCTGCGTCACTACGCTGCCCAGTGCCGAATCGGCAACCTGAAGCTGCCCGGTGACCAGGCTCGACGTCTGCGTGAACGAGTCGTCCTGCTGGATCTGGTTCAGCAGCAGCACGTTTTCGCCCGCAGCCAGTGGGTCCTGGCTGATGGAGTTGACGCGCACTCCGCTGGAAAGCTCATTAGTCAGCAGTTGCTGGTTGCCCTGCACCTGATCGAGCGAACTGGCGAGGTTTGTAATGTAGTTCGGATCCACTCGCATCGTTTTCTTCTCTCAGCTCCATTCCTTCGATTGGTTCCGGCCGCCTTGGCTGGATGCGCCGGCAGCGGCGCCTCCTGCCTAAGGCTAGGAGACGGCCGTCTGTTGCCCCAGATTTAACGCCGAAGCCATGATGGTATTCAGCATGGTGAAGACCTGCGCCGCGGCCTGATAACTGCGCTCGAACACGGTCATTGACGAGGCCTCGTCATTGAGGTTCACGCTGGACAGTGCGTCGTTCTGTGTTTGCAGCTGCGTGATCGACGCATTCTGCGCGGTGTTTTCTGTCTGCACCTGCTCAACAGTCGAGCCCAGCGTGGTGACAAAGTTGGAAAAGTAGTTGGAAGGGGTCTGGCCGTTGACGATGGTCTGGCTGGCCAGGTTGGAAATCGCCACTGCGTTGGTATTGTCACCGCTTCCAGCGCCGAGCGAGGCAGCGGCGATGTGATTGGGGTCGGTCATGACGACGCTCATGGCCAGAGCGCTGCCCGCCACCTGCGTCGGCTCGAGGAAGATATCGCCTGCATTGCCGTTATCGCCAGCCAGATCGGTGCCCGCGTTGTTCAGCGTATTCACCTGTGTGGAGACGCTGTAGGCAAGCTGGTCGAGCGAGCTGAGCGCGGAGGGAATGTCCTGATCGCGCGCCGTCAGATAGCCACCCAACTGACCGCCGCCGGAGGCAAGCTGCGAGGTGATGTTGCTGCCGCTCACGAAGAAATTCGTCACACCGTTGACTGTGCCGGTGGTGATCTGAAAGCTCTGCCCTTCGGAGACCAGCAACTGGCCCGAGGTCGTGGTGACGGAAAGGCCGTTGTTCTCAGTAGTGATCTGATTGATGCCGATCAGCTGGGAGAGCTGGCTCAGGTCCTGCTGGCGCTGGTCTTCAAGTACGCCTGCGTCGCCGTTGGGCGAGGTGGCCTGGATTTCGAGATTGAGCTGTGCTAGAGCGCTGGTGAGTGAGTTCACCTGGCCGGCTACGCCAGCGGCTTCCTGGTCGAGGGCCGAGCTCTGCGCGTTGAGGCTGGCGGCGGCGTTTGAGATGTCTCCGGCGAGCGTGGATGCGGTCGAGAGCACATTCTGGCGCAGCGCGTTGTTTGTGGGATTGGCCTCGAGAGAGGAGAACGAATCGAAGAAGCTGGTGATATCGCTTCCGATGTCGCCCGCCGACGAAGACGAACTTGAGCCGGAGTCCGGCGTAAAAAGCGTCTGCATGGCGTTGAGCGCAGAAAGCCGCGTGCTGGAGGCGGAGGCAAGCTGCTGCTGCTGGTCGAGCCGCTCGTTGAGGACACGATCGCGCTGCGAGGTTGCGCCGGTCTCTGTCACGCCCTGGCCAATCTGCATGCCGTCGATATTGACAGGCTGGTTCTGCTGCCAGTCGGGCCGCTCTTCGGTGTAGCCAGGAGTGTTGGCGTTGGCTACGTTGTTTGCGGTGACGTTGAGCGCGGCCTGGTCGGCGTCCAGCGCCTGACTCATGATGTTGAATGCGGAGTTAATTGTGCCCATGTATATTCCCTGTCCATTCCGGATTGCCGTACCCGAAGCGGCCCTCGCGGAGCTCGCGCAGACGGCGCATAACCTTGAGATTGGCCCGCGTAGCCTCGAGAACCCGGCCAAGGACCGCCATATCTCCCGCAGCTTCGCGAGCCTGGCGCGCGAGTGCCGCACGCTCGGCGGCGGTCATGGCCGAATGCGGCGCGAGATCGCGATTGAGCGCCTGGCAGGAGAGCGCGAGCTCTTCGAGCCGGTCCGCGTCCAGGCTTGCTAAAGCCCGCGAAGCCTCGGAAACCAACTGCTTGAGCTCCGGGTGCCCCGGACGCAGTCTTAGCTCAGTCATGCCTGCACTTCCTTTCTATGTGGTTTGATCGGCTGGTGCGTAGGGCGCATCAGGCCGCAAAAGACACCTTTCCTGCGGCCACTGCGCGAACCTTACCCAGCCCGCTTCGACTGTTCCGGTTCTAGCGTGCCCCGAGCATCGAGTCGATCAGCTTGGAAGCCACCGCCGAGGCGGACACGTTGTAGGTGCCGTTGGCCAGAGCGGTTTGAATCGCGGCCACCTTGTCCATGCGCGCTCCGTCACTGGCCGCCGAGGCTGAAACCTGACTGCCAGCGCTGGAAAGCGTGGCCAGATCGCCGAGCATGCTATCTGCGTCATCCGGCGCGGTGGCACCGGTCCTGGTCGGGACCGTAGCCTGGCCGCTCGAATTGACGCCCAGCAGCGACCTCAAGCCGTCCAGATTGCTGCGAATATCCATTGTGTCTCTCCTTCTCTTCTCTGTATCGGCAATGCTGCCTAACACAAGAGTCATTCAAGAGCTTTAAACAGTCTTCTTGTGCAAATTGGAGGTTACCTGTTTGGTACCCTGCCGGTTACCGTTGCGGGAAAGTTCCGAAATGATACTGTTGGCGATACCAAAGCCACCGCGCTCGCTGAGTGCCTGGCCGAGGGCCCCGGAGGCAAACTCGGAGAGCGCGCCTCCCGAGCCGGAGCCCGAATCGAGACCAAAGCCGGAATCGTCGTCATCCTCGCCGCCCAGAGCACTGCCCTGCATCATCGGCTGTAATAACTCCTTCATCATCTGTCCTTCGAACTCGTGGGCTGCGTGGACGAGCTTGGGACTGGGGCCGGTTGAAGCGGTGTTCTGCTGCCCCGCCGCGGATAGAATCGGGTTTGCCAAGTGGTTCAGGTGCATCACAAAACCTCCAGATCGGCCTCGAGGGCCCCGGCCTGCTTCATGGCCTGCAAAATCGAGATTACATCGCGCGCGCCGGCGCCGGTGCGCTGCAACTCCTGCACCAGGTCCTCCACCGTGGCGCCTTCTTTCAGGTCGATCCGGTTCACCGGGCGGTCCTGCGCCTGAACCTGGGTCTGCTGGACGACCTGGGTGGTTCCATTGGAGAATGGGCCGGGCTGCGATACCTGGGTCTGCGCGATGACATTGACACTCAGGCCACCGTGCAGGATGGAAACCGGCTGCAGCTTCACTGTTCCGCCAATCACTACAGTGCCAGTGCGCTCGTTGACCACCACCCGCGCGCGTGGATAGACCTCGATCTGGACAGACTCGACCTTGTCGAGCAGCGAGGGTATATCCTCGCCGGGCACAGAACTGATCTCGATACGTCGGCTGTCGATGGCGCGTGCGCGGTCCGGACCGAGTGACTTGTCGATGGCCGCGGCGGTACGCTCTGCAGTATGAAAATCGGCGTCGTTGAGAACCACGTCGATGGTACGGAGCTGGTCAAGGTTGAAGGGTACGGACTTTTCGACCAACGCGCCGTTGGGAATGCGCGCGGTAGTGGGATCGTTCATCTGCCGTGAGTTGCCGCCGGCCGTGACCGAGTAGCCGCCCAAGACCAGTCCGCCCTGCGCCTGGGCATAGATCTGCCCGTCGGGGCCATAAAGCGGGGTCATCAGCAGGATTCCACCCTCGAGCGAACGTGCATCGCCGGCCGAGGAGACGGTGACGTCGAGCTTGTACCCCGGCGGGCTGAAAGGTGGCATGGTGGCAACGACGAAGACTCCGGCCATGTTTTTGACCTGCATGTTGGCCGCGCTCTGCGCGCCGCTCTGTGGAACAGTAACACCCATGCGTTCAAGGATAGAAACCAGCGTCTGTGCCGGAAAGATGGTCTGCTGGCTATCGCCGGTGCCATGCAGGCCCACGACCAGTCCGTAGCCAACGAGCTGGTTGTCGCGGATGCCCTCGATGGTGGCGACATCCTTGATCCGCGCAAGCTGGACGGTGGCGATGTCCGGTGCTGTGGCAGGAACCGAAGTAGCGGCTGCGGGTTGATCATCGCTCGGTGTCACTGAGGCGGCATAGCAAGCCAGAGATGTCAAACCAAGCGCGGCCGCTGTGCACCACTGCATTGCCGTTAGCGCTGCTGTCCACCGTTGCCGTGCGTTCCACTTAGTCATCGCCAGTTCCTCAGCCCCTATTCTCTATGTCCTTTAATCTCTGTCTTCAAAACACCAACAACCGTTCAAGCAAGCGGATCACTGGGTTCTGCCGGTAGGTCGAATCGTCCACGATGCCCTTGCCGGTAACCTCAAGCTCGAGATCGGTCATGGCCGTGGACGGCACTTCGTTCTGCGCGCTTACATCTTCAGGGCGCACCAGGCCGCGCAGCTTGATGAGCTGGGTCTCGCCCGAGAAGGTGAGCTGCCGCGTGGCCTGCACCACCAGCATGCCGTTAGGCAACACATCCATCACCTCGGCGCCAAAGGTGGTCACCAGGCTCGAGTTAGTGGTGCTCTGCCCCTGCGCGCTCAGGCCGGAAGAGGCGGTCATCCCCATCAGATTCTGCAGATTGTTGCCAGCCTTGAGAGCACCAAAGAGCGCTGTTAGGCCCGAGTTGGCCGTAGACGAACGCGCATTCTTCACCTGCCCATCAGTCGAGGCGGCCAAGCTTTCTGCGACCACAACCGAAAGCACATCATGCAGCCGGAAGGCCTTGGCATCGGTACCTAGCCGGACCAGGCGACCGTCGGGGCTCCAGATGGAACCGGGAGTACGCACTTCGGCTGCCTGGCTGGCGCGCACCCGCTGGATATAGGAGTCAAGCGCAGCCTCGGGCGGCGTGGGCTTTGCAGTCGGCGTCAGCGGCATGTGCGCCTTGGCGCAGAGGATACACGGGCTGGTGCAAAGCAATGCAAACAGAGCGGCAACTGGAACGTGTGCTCTCATGGCTCGATCTCCAACTCCGGCGCCAGGCGTGCAAGGCCGGGTGCGACTGCGATGGCTCGTACCACCTTGCCGCCGACTTCGAGCCGCACGTGAAGGGGCGCACCGACGGGCGCTGGATTCAGTGCTGTCGCTGCCAGCCGTGCGTCGACTACCGATGTCTCTTCTTCGACGACCAACTGGTCGCCGGTGAAAATAACCGGCTTGAGAACCTGTTTGGGCGCCGGGGCTGCCACCGCATCTGTGGAGTGCAACGCTGGTGATGCGCCGCGCGGCACCCAGATGAGCCGGCCAGGCCCAGCCTGGTGCTCGGGATCGCGGACCAGCAACCAGATTCCGTTTGCAGCAGGATCGTCGATCTGGCGCAGGACTTCGCCCACTGGAGCTGGGCCGACCGGCGTACCGGCCTCGACTGCACCTGGGGCAGGCGTTTGCCCAGCA
>Ga0335072_10010930_pt1 | contig 13034 bp, 13 predicted proteins | sample Lox_Sample_21_FD_206725 | JGI IMG/M metagenome (GOLD analysis project Ga0335072, IMG submission 206725) | Soil microbial communities from Loxahatchee National Wildlife Refuge, Florida, United States - Lox_Sample_2.1 | ecosystem: Environmental > Terrestrial > Soil > Wetlands | place: USA...
GATGTGGGCCTGCTGTTCGGTCTTGGCGGTGGCCTTGAGGCGGATCTCCCGCTTGGTGATCGGGTCGATCCCGGCGTACACCCGGGCACGCCACGATCCGCTCGGCAGTTGCTCTACGCAACCTTTGGCGACTCTCGGCATACCAGCAGGATAAGCCGGATCAGTGACATTCGGTCCACGAACCGGTCCACGAATCGGGACCGTATAAGGCTGAAATGCACTCTGACCTGGGAGCCGGTGAGCGGATTCGAACCGCTGGCCTGCCGTTTACAAGACGGCTGCTCTGCCTGCTGAGCTACACCGGCCGGAGGCTCGCTGCATCGTAGCCCACTGCGGGCCGTGCGACACATCCGGGCTTCCTTACTGTGAGGTTATCCGGCCGGGTGATGTCCGGGCCGCCCCGGTGTCCCGCAGGACCTCGAGCGCGGTGAACCGGGGAACCCAGCCGGCGTCCTGCTCGGCCCGGGTCGGGCCGAGGATCACCGGGTAGCCGACCGCGGGCGCGCTGACAAGAGAGCCGAGGGTCCCGGCGAGCGGGACCGAGCGACCCGGGCTGGGCCGGGACCACCGGGCCTACCATGCGGACGGCCAAAGGATCAGGCGTGAAAGGGAACCGTCATGGCTGAACCCGCTGGATGCCCTGTTGGTCGACGCGCAGGACACGGACCCGCACACCTCGATGGCGATCGCGTCGATCGCCGTTTTCGAAGGCCCGGCGCCCTCGCACGAGGAATTCCTGGCTCACATGGCCGGACGCCTGGCCCGGGTGCCCCGCTACCGGCAGAAGCTCCGCACGGTGCCGTTCCGCCCGAGGGCGGCCGGTCTGGGTCGACGACCCGGACTTCGATCTGGGTTACCACGTGCGCCGCACCGCGCTGCCTGCTCCCGGCGGAGACCGCGAACTGGCCGACCTGATGGCGCGGGTGATGTCGCAGCGACTGGACCGTGATCATCCGCTGTGGGAGTACCGGGTGGCCGAAGGGCTGGCTGACGGCCACTGGGCGCTGATCTCGAAGGTGCATCACCGCTTCGTCGACGTGGTCTCGGGCACCGACCTGTACCGCGTGATCTTCGACTTCTCCCCCGAAGGTTCGCCGCCCGCGGTCGACGAACAGCCGGTGCAGGCTGAGCCCTCCCCGGTTGAGCTTGCCGTCCGGGCCGCGCTGGACATGGTCGCGCTTCCGGCTCGGGAAGCTCCCGCGCTACGCGCTGCCATGGCCGATCCGCAAGGTGCCATCCGGCAGGCGGGCGACATGGCGCGGGCCGTCACGAAGCTGGCTCCGGCCCTGCGGCCCGCCACGGGGTCTTCGCTGAGCGGGCACATCGGCCGGCAGCGGCGCTACACCTGGGGCCGGTCGTCGCTGGATGAGGTCAAGACGGTCAAGCAGGCGCTGGGCGGCACCGTGAACGACGTGGTCCTGGCCGCCATCACCGGCGGCTTCCGGGCGCTCCTGCTGGCCCGGGGCGTGCAGCCGGGACCGCACATGGTCCGCTCGCTGGTCCCGGTCTCGGTCCGGGCCCCGGGTGAGAAGGAGGTCTACGAGAACCGGGTCTCGGCGGTCCTGGCCGACCTGCCCGTCCACATCGCCGACCCGGTGGAGCGGCTCACGGCGGTCCAGGCCGAGTTGCAGGCCCTGAAGGCGAGCAACGAAGCGATGCTGGGCCAGGCCCTGACCTCGCTGGGCCGGTACACCCCGTTCCCGTTCGCGTCCCCGGTGATCAGGGTCGGGTTCGGGCTGCCCCAGCGGGACATCGTCACCGTCACCACGAACGTGCCCGGCCCCCAGCGGCCGCTTCGCCGCCAGCCCGGACCTCGACATGCCGGCCCGCGGCATCGAAGACGGCATGGCGGAACTCCTGAAGGCCAGCCGCCGCACCCGGCGGACCGTCGCGAAGTCGTGACCTTCGGCTCTGGTCACCGGCCGGCTCCCGGCCGGAACATGGTGCCATGGCTGAGATCGCCCGGCAGGACGACGCCGCGATCGAGGTACGGGGCCTGACCAAGTCCTACGGCGGCGTGCGTGCGGTCCGGGGGATCGACCTGCTCGTCGAGCGCGGGAAGATCTTCGCGCTGCTCGGCCCGAACGGCGCCGGAAAGACGACCGCGGTCGAGATCCTCGAGGGCTACCGGTCCCGCGACGGCGGCACGGTGCAGGTCCTCGGCTTTGACCCGGCCCGGCAGCGGCGCCAGCTGAAGAGCCGGATCGGGATCGTGCTGCAGTCCGGCGGCATGGACCGCTACCTCACCGTGGCCGAGACCGTCAGGATGTACGCCGAGTACTACCCGAACCCGCGGCCGGTGGACGAGGTGATCCGGCTGGTGGGCCTGGAGGCCAAGCGGAACGCCCGGGTGCTGCAGCTGTCCGGCGGGCAGCAGCGGCGGCTGGACGTCGCCATCGCCCTGGCCGGCAACCCGGACCTGCTCTTCCTCGACGAGCCCACGACCGGCTTTGATCCCTCGGCCCGGCACGAGGCGTGGGAGGTCATCAAGAACCTGGCCGCGCTGGGCAAGACCGTGCTGCTGACCACCCACTACATGGACGAGGCGCAGTACCTGGCCGACCAGGTCGCGGTGATCAGCGGCGGCCGGATCGTGGCGGAGGGGCCGCCCGCCACGATCGGGAACCGGGAACTGGCCCGGGCCCGGATCCGCTAGCGGCTGGCCGACGGAGCCACACCACCGGCCGGCCTGACCGCGCCGCCCGGACCGGACGGGCTGACCGAGCTGGTACCCGACGATCTGACCGCCGCGCTGCACCGGCTGACCGGATGGGCCCTGGAGCAACACGTCGAGCTCACCGGGCTGGAGGTCATCCGGCCCACCCTGGAGGACGTCTACCTGGAACTGACCGACCACCCGGCCCAGGCGGCGAGCCCGGAACCGGCCAGCCCGGGACCCGCGCGCCGGAAGGGAGGACGCAGGTCATGAACGGCGCGGCGCTGACGCTGTCCCAGTTCAGGTACACGAACAAGGCGTTCTGGCGCAACCCGGCCTCGGCGTTCTTCATCTTCGCCTTCCCGCTGATGTTCCTGGTCATCTTCACCGCGCTGCTCGGGCACGGCACGGTGCGGATCTCGCCGACCAGGGTGGTGAACACCTCCACGTACTACGTCGCGGCCATGGCCTGCTTCGGGGTGGTCTCGGCCTGCTATACCAACATCGCGATCAGCGTGACCACCCAGCGCGACGCCGGTGTCCTCAAGCGCACGAACGGCACGCCGTTGCCGAGCTCGATCTACCTGGGCGCCCGGATGCTGCACTCGCTGGTCGTCGCCGTCCTGCTGGTGGTGATCACCGCCGCCTTCGGCCGGGCCGCGTACAGCGCCAGCATCCCGACCGGTCTCACGCTGCTGCGGTTCCTGGTCGTGCTGCTGGTCGGGGCGGCTGCCTTCTGCGCGCTGGGGTTCGCCATCACCGCGGTTATCCCGAACGCCGATGCCGCGCCGGCCATCGTCCAGGCGTCGATCCTGCCGCTGCTGTTCCTGTCCGGGGTCTTCATCCCGCTGGGCAGCAACGCGCCCGCCTGGATCGTGTGGATCGCCCGGGTCTTCCCGGTCTACCACTTCGCCAAGGGCATGCAGGCCGGGTTCCTCGGCATCGCGTTCAGCTGGACCGACGTGCTGGTCGTGGCCGCCTGGGGCCTGGGCGGGCTGCTGTTCGCGGTCCGGTGCTTCAGCTGGGAGCCGCGGACCTAGACCGGATCGCGGCTACCTCGTAGAGGGCGATGGAGGTGGCTATGCCGGCGTTGAGGGACTCGGCGGAGGCGGCGATGGGGATGCGGACCAGGACGTCGCAGGCTTGGGCGACGATGCGGGACAGGCCGCGGCCTTCGGAGCCGGTGACCAGGGCCAGGGGGGCGGTGGCCAGGTCCAGGTCGCGGATCATGGTCTCGCCGGAGGCGTCGAGGCCGGCCACGAAGACGCCGGCGTCGCGGTAGGACTGCAGGGCCCGAGTCAGGTTGGCGGCCCGGGCTACCGGGAGGCGGGCCAGCGCGCCGGCCGAGGCCTTCCAGGCACCGGCGGTCACGCCCGCGCCGCGGCGGGCGGGCACCACCACCCCGTGCGCGCCGAAGGCGGCGGCCGAGCGGACGATGGCGCCCAGGTTGCGGGGGTCGGTCACGCCGTCCAGGGCGGCGATGAGCGGCAGCTGGCCGGCGTCCGCGGCGCGGGCCAGCAGGTCGTCGGGGTGGGGGTAGTCGTAGGGCCGGACGCGCAGGGCCAGGCCCTGGTGCAGCGCGCCGCCGGTGAGCCGGTCCAGTTCGGCGGCGCCGGCCTCCAGGACCGGCACGCCGCGGTCGGCGGCGAGCTTGATAGCCTCCTCGATCCGGTCGTCGCGGGCGGCCCGGGCGCCGACGTACAGGGCGGCGGCGGGTACGCGGGCCCGGAGCGACTCGACCACGGCGTTGCGGCCGGCCACGAACTCGGCGGCCTCCCCCGCGCCGCGCGGGGTCCGCCGGGCGGAGGGCGAGGCGGGCGCGTCGCCGCGGCGGCGGGCGCCCGGGGAGGCGGGCGCGTCGTCGCGGCGGGAGCTTGAGCCCGACGCGCCGCTGGCGGCGCGGCGCTGGGCGGGGTGGCCGGGGCGCAGGGCGGCGGGCGGGGTGGGGCCCTTGCCCTCGAGCTTGCGGCGGCCCTGGCCGCCGGTGCCGGGGCGGGGCTTGCCGGACTTGGTACGGCCCGCGCCCCCGCGGCCTTGGCCGCCAGAAGACGAAGCGCGGCGGGAACGATCGGCTGCGCTCAACGCTTCAGCTCCCAGCGCGGGCCCTGCGGGGTGTCCTCGACGACGACGCCGATCTCCTCCAGGCCGTCCCTGATCGCGTCAGCGGTGGCGTAGTCCCGGCGGGCCCGGGCCGCGTCCCGCTGATCCAGGGTCAGCTTGACCAGCGACCCGACCACCTGGCGCAGCCGCTCGGCGGAACCGGCCTCGGCGGCAGAACCGGACCAGTGCGGCGCGAGCGGATCGAGCCCGAGCACGTCCAGCATGGCCCGCAGCCGGATCAGGCTGGTGCGGGCGCCGGTCTTGTCCGAGGCGGCCAGCGCCTGGTTGCCGTCCCGGACGCAGGCGTGCACCGCGGCCAGCGCGGCCGGGACGGCGAGGTCTTCGTCCATGGCCAGGCGGAACGGGGCGGGCAGGCCCTCCGCCTCGTCGTCTCCGGCGTAATCGGCGGTGCCGATCACTTCGGCGGCCCGCAGCGCGAAGCGCTCGATCCGCTGGTAGGCGGCAACCGCCTCGTCCAGCGCCTCCTCGGAGAACTCCAGCATCGACCGGTAGTGGGCCTGGACCAGGTAGTAGCGCAGCTCCGCGGGCCGGACCCGGGTCAGCACGTCGGTGACCAGCAGGGAGTTGCCGAGCGACTTGCTCATCTTCTCCCCGGCCAGCCCGAGCAGGCCGTTGTGCAGCCAGTACCGGGCGAAGCCGTCGCCGGCCGCCTTGGACTGGGCGATCTCGTTCTCGTGGTGCGGGAAGATCAGGTCCATCCCGCCGCAGTGGATGTCGAAGGTGGGGCCGAGGTACTTGGTGGACATGGCCGAGCATTCCAGGTGCCAGCCGGGCCGCCCGGGCCCCCACGGCGTCTCCCAGTACGGCTCGCCGGGCTTGGCCGCCTTCCACAGCGCGAAGTCACGCGGGTCGCGCTTGAGCCTCAGGTCGTCGGAGTCCTCGGCCGGGCGCATCTGGTCCAGCCGCTGGCCGGACAGCGCCCCGTACTCGGGGTACGAGCGCACGTCGAAGTACACGTCGCCACCGGCCGGGTAGGCGTGATCGCCGTCGATGAGGCGGCGCATCAGCACGATCATCTCCGGGATGTGCCCGGTGGCGCGCGGCTCGATGTCCGGCGGGCGGCAGCCGACCGCATCGTAGGCCCAGGTGAACGCCCGCTGGTTGCGCTCGGCGACGATCCAGGGGGCGACACCCTCGGCGTGCGCGGTGCGCAGGATCTTGTCCTCGACGTCGGTGACGTTCCGGCAGAACGTGACCCGGTGGCCGCTGGCCGCCAGCCAGCGGATCAGGACGTCGAAGCACACGGCCGACCTCAGGTGGCCGATGTGCGGCGGGGCCTGGACCGTGGCACCGCACAGGTACACCGACACCTGGCCCGGCGTGAGCGGCGTGAACTCGCGCACGGTGCGGGTCGCGGTGTCGTGGAATTGCAAAGTCACGGTGTAAAGGCTACGGGATACCGTCAGCGCCCGGTGCGCAAGCTATACGCGCCGGGGACGACCAGGGCGGTGGCGATCGCGGCGATGCCCTCGCCGCGGCCGGTCAGGCCCAGGCCGTCGGTGGTGGTGCCGGACAGGCTGACCGGGGCCCCGGACAGCGCCTCGGCCATGACCTTCTCGGCCTCGGCGCGGCGCGGCGCGATCTTCGGCCGGTTCCCGATGACCTGCACGGCGACGTTGCCGATGACGAAGCCCGCGTCGCTGACCAGCCGGAACGTCTCGCGCAGCAGGGCGGTGCCGGGCGCGCCCGCCCACTGGGGGGCCGACGTGCCGAAGTGCTGGCCTAGGTCGCCGAGCCCGGCCGCGGACAGCAGCGCGTCACAGACGGCATGCGCCGCCACGTCACCATCCGAATGACCGTCCAGGCCCGGCTCACCCGGCCAGAACAAACCCGCCAGATGCAGCTCACGCGAAGTACTCAGCGGGTGTACGTCGACTCCCACCCCAACCCGGGGCAGGTCAGTTGGCAAGGACCTCGTCGAGCAGGGCTTCGGCCTTGTCCTCGTTGGTCTTCTCGGCCAGGGCCAGCTCGCTGACCAGGATCTGCCTCGCCTTGGCCAGCATCCGCTTCTCGCCCGCGGACAGGCCGCGCTCGCGGTCCCGCCGCCACAGGTCCCGGACGACCTCGGCCACCTTGTTCACGTCACCGGAGGCGAGCTTCTCCAGGTTGGCCTTGTACCGCCTGGACCAGTTGGTCGGCTCCTCGGTGTGCGGTGCGCGGAGCACTTCGAAGACCCGCTCGAGCCCTTCGGCGCCTACGACATCACGAACGCCTACCAGCTCGGCATTGTCCGCGGGAACGCGTACGGTCAGATCGCCCTTGTCGACCTTGAGGACCAGATAGGTTCGATCTTCGCCCTTGATCGTGCGAGTCTCGACCGCTTCGATGCGAGCAGCCCCGTGGTGGGGATAGACGACGGTATCGCCGACTTTGAAAGACATGTGGCAAGTACCCCTTCCGCTGAAGGCCATCTTACCACGTCGGGCGGTATCGATAAAACGCTCTCGGTGGTAAATCTGCAGGTCAGGCCCTAACAACCGGCCTCCGCCCACGCTGTTCAGCTGGCCGTGCCGCGCTCGGCACCGCCACCGGATGGCAAACCGCGTTCGTTACAGTCTACCTGAGCGATCGGGAAGAGCCCGGCATGTTAGGGGTCTTCGCGCGGGTCCATACTGGATGCAGGGTCCGATTCGCGCCGGAGGTGACGGGTGAATCCTGGCGGCGGGTCAGGGTGGGATGAGCCACCGCTTGACATCCAGATCCCGGATGACGCGCGTGAGCTCGAGCGCGACGTCATCGCCTATCACCGGGAGCTTCGGGCCCAGCGCCGCCGCCGGTGGCTGCGCAGGCTGACCGGGCCGCTCGCCAGGCAAGGCACCGTGATGCCGCTGCTGGCCAGCATCCTGGCCGTGTGCCTGGTGGCCGGGGCCATGCTGTCGGTGGCCACGTTCGGCCCCGCGACGGCACCCGGGACCCCGGGCCACCACCCCTCGGCCACCGCGGCCTCCAGCCTGCGGTCCGCCACGCAGGGATCCGTCACGCAGGGGTCCGCCACGCAGGGGTCCGCCACGCAGGGGTCCGCCACGCAGGGGTCCGGCACGCAGGGGTCCAGCCCGCAGAACTCGGCCTCGGCCAGCGCCTCGGGTGCCGGCCCGTCGGGCCGCGGCGGAACGGCCCGGCCTTCGGGCTCGGCGAATCCCTCGGCCCGCTCCAGCCCGTCGGCGAGCCAGATCCGGCCCACCACGCCCGGCGGCCCGTAGCGGCGTGTACTACCCGGCGTAGAAGCTCGGCGGGGTGACCGCTACGATTCTTTCCGTTCCCAGGGGAACGAGTCGAGGGAGGGCACCACGGTGACGCGCTGGACCCGCCGCCTGCTTGTCGGCGCCATAGCCATACTGGTCCCGGCGCTGGCCGGCTGCGAGGCCGGGCTCAACGCGCCCACGCTGGAGTTCCACCCGGCCTCCAACGGGTACAGCACCGTCGCCAACGGCATCGACATCGACAACGCCTTCGTGCTCGGCCCCCCGCTGAACGGCGCGCTGCCGGCCGGCGGGCAGGCCGGGGTGTTCCTGTCGCTGTCGGCGCAGGACAACAACGACAAGCTGCTGTCCGCCTCCGCACCGGGGGTGGCGAGCTCGGTGCAGCTGCTCACCGGGCCGGTGGAGCTGAGCCAGGGGGCACTGGTGGACTTCAGCGGCCCGCACCCGGCGATCGTGCTCGACGGCCTGACCAACCCGCTGAGCGGCGGGGAGACGGTATCGATCACACTCAGGTTCGCCACCGCGGGGTATGTGACGCTGCCGGTCCCGGTCTTCCCGGCCGCCTATCAGTACGCGACTTTCGCTCCCCCGCCGGCGCCGACGGCATCGACCGCGGCGGTCGTGAAGCACAAGCGCAAGGCGAAGGCCAAGGCGGACCCCAGCCCTTCTGCCGCGCCGTAGGGACGGGCCGCGGGCACCACGCTTCGTTAGGTAAAAAGAGAATTTTCAGGCGACCGATTCGAACTTGTAGCCGAGGCCGCGGACGGTGACGATGTGCTGCGGGCGGGCCGGGTCGACCTCGATCTTGGCCCGCAGCCGCTTGATGTGCACGTCCAGGGTCTTGGTGTCCCCCACGTAGTCGGCGCCCCAGACCCGGTCGATGAGCTGCATCCGGGTCAGCACCCGGTCGGCGTTGCGCAGCAGCACCTGGAGCAGCTCGAACTCCTTCAGCGGCAGCTGGACCGTGCCGCCGCGGACGGTGACCACGTGCCGGTCCACGTCCATCCGCACCGGGCCGGACTCCAGGGCCGACTCGGCCACGTCCTCCGGCTCGCCGTGGCGGCGCAGTACCGCGCGCATCCGGGCGACGAGCTCGCGGGAGGAGAACGGCTTGGTCACGTAGTCGTCGGCGCCGAGTTCCAGCCCGACCACCTTGTCGATCTCGCCGTCCTTGGCGGTCAGCATGATCACCGGCACGTTCGACTTCTCCCGCAGCGACCGGCACACCTCGCTGCCCGGCAGGCCCGGCAGCATGAGGTCGAGCAGGACCAGGTCGGCGCCGGTCCGGTCGAAGGTGTCGAGCGCGTCGGGGCCGGTGGAGCACACCGCGACCTCGAAGCCCTCCTTGCGGAGCAGGTACGAGATGGCGTCGCTGAACGAGTCCTCGTCCTCAACTACCAGCACACGTGTCACTTGAGTCCCTCCTGGGGCTCGCGGCCATCTGGGTTACTTCGGGGAGGTCACGCAGCGCCGGTGCTGGCATGCTCGCTCCGCAGCGGGATGAACAGGGTGAACGTCGAACCGGACCCCTCGACGCTGCGCACCGTGACGCGGCCGTTGTGCGCGGCCATCACGTGCTTGACGATGGCCAGCCCGAGACCCGTGCCGCCGGTCGCGCGCGAACGCGCCGGGTCGACCCGGTAGAAGCGCTCGAAGATCCGCTCCAGGTCGCGCTCGGGGATGCCGATGCCCTGGTCGGTGACGCTGAGCTCGGCGCTGCCGTCGCCAGCCCTCTTCAGCGTGACCACCACCCGGGTGCGCTCCGGGCTGTAGGCGACGGCGTTCTCCAGCAGGTTACGCAGCGCGGTGACCAGCAGGTCCTCGTCGCCCAGCACGGACAGCCCGCGGGTGCCGGTGGAGTGCAGGGTGATGCCGCGGGCGTTCGCCTTCATCCGGCAGCGGTCCAGGGCCTCGGCCACCACCATGTCGAGCTCGACCGGGCGCGGGTCGGGGACCGGCTCGACGGCCTGGATCCGGGACAGCGTGATCAGGTCCTGGACCAGGTTGGTCAGCCGCTGCGCCTCCTGGCGCATCTTGCCCGCGAACCGGCGCACCGCCTCCGCGTCGTCGGCCGCGTCCTCGATGGTCTCGGCCAGCAGGGCCAGCGCGCCGACCGGGGTCTTGAGCTCGTGGCTGGTGTTGGCCACGAAGTCACGCTTGACCTCGTCCACCCGGCGGCTCTCGGTCTGGTCTTCGGCCAGGACCAGGACCAGGCCGCCGCCGCCGACGGCGGCGCCGAGGGGGGCGACCCGGACCGCGAAGCTGGTCGTCCTGCCGCCCAGTCTTGGTACCGGGACCTCGAACTCGCCCTCGCGGATCTCGCCGTCCCGCCTGACCTGGCGGGCCAGCGCGGCCAGTTCTGTGACCATCAGCCGGTCGCCTTTGACCAGGCCGAAGGCCCGGGCCGCGGCGCTGGCTCGCAGCACGCGGTCGTTGCTGTCCACGACGACGGCCGAGGAGGAGAGGACCGACAGGACCGCGGCGATGCCGGGCGGCAGCCGGTTGGGCTTCGGCTGACGGGCCGAACGGAGCCTGGGGTTACGCGCCGGGCGTACGGTGCCGGTCCTGGTGGTTCTTATCGCCATGCGATCTCCGCTGTTCGCGTTTGCGGGGGGTGCCAGCGGGGCTTTGGGGCTCGTCCCCCCGTGACCAGCACCGGCCAAGGACGTGAAGAGGAAGACTCACATGCTTAATGGTATGCGGTGGTTCCTAACCGGCGACAGCGGGCCAGGACTCACCGGGCGATATTCGAAGGCTGTTCATCTTCAGGACAACCTGCAGTAATGCCGGATTTACTGCGACCTGGGGCGGTGTTAGCGGCCCTGGTTCCTGACCGCCTCGGCGGCTTCGGCGGCCGCCGCGGGATCCAGGTAGCGGCCGCCCGGGACGGTCGGCCGGAAGGCGTCGTCGAGCTCGTAGACGAGCGGGATGCCGGTCGGGATGTTCAGCTCGGCGATCGCGGCGTCGCTGATGCCGTCCAGGTGCTTGACCAGCGCGCGCAGGGAGTTGCCGTGGGCGACGATGAGCACGGTCTTACCGTCGTCCAGGTCCGGCACCACGGCGTCGTACCAGTACGGGAGCATGCGGGCCACGACGTCCTTGAGGCACTCGGTGCGCGGCCTCAGCTCGGGCGGCAGGCCCGCGTATCTCGGGTCACCGGACTGCGACAGGGGGTCGTCGTCGGCGATGGGGGGCGGCGGCACGTCGTAGGAGCGGCGCCACAGCATGAACTGCTCGTCGCCGAACTCCTTCCTGGTCGCGGCCTTGTCCTTGCCCTGCAGCGCGCCGTAGTGACGTTCGTTCAGCCGCCAGGAGCGCCGGACCGGAAGCCAGAGCAGGCCCGCCTCCTCCAGCGCCAGGTGGGCGGTCTGGATGGCCCGGGTCAGCACCGAGGTGTGGACCGTCTGGGGCTGGATTTGCGACTGGGCGAGCAGCTTGCCGCCGTTGACGGCTTCGTGCGCGCCGGCCTCGGACAGGCTCACGTCCACCCAGCCGGTGAACAGGCCCTTCGCGTTCCATTCGCTCTCGCCGTGCCGCAGGAGTACCAGGGTCTTCATGGTCTTCGAGCTTATCGGGGGAACACGCGGTCCCTGGACGGGGTTGGTTAGAGCGTGCAGCGCAGGAGCCCTCGCCGGATCGCGACCGTCAGCCTGCACACATCCCCGCTGGACCAGCCGGGTACCGGCGACGCCGGCGGGCTCAACGTCTACGTGGTCGAGGTGTCCAAGCGCCTGGCCGAGCGCGGGGTCGAGGTCGAGATCTTCACCCGCGCGGTCTGCCGGGACACGCCGCCGACCCTGGAACTGGTCCCCGGCGTACTGGTCCGCAACGTGGTGGCCGGGCCGTTCGAGGAGCTCGACAAGAACGCCCTGCCCGCGCAGATCTGCTCGTTCACCTACGAGCTGCTGCGTACCGAGGCCGCCTTCGCGCCCGGCCGGTACGACCTGCTGCACGCGCACTACTGGCTGTCCGGCCAGGTCGCGGCACGGGCGGCGGAGCGCTGGGGGGTGCCGCTGGTGCAGTCCATGCACACCCTGGGCAAGGTGAAGAACCTTGCCCTGGCGGCCGGGGATTGCGCAGAGCCTGCGTTGCGTATCCAGGGCGAGGCCTCGGTGGTAGCTGCGGCCGACCGGCTGGTGGCCAACACCGAGGAGGAGGCGCGGCAGCTGATCGAGCTGTACGGCGCCGACCCGTGGCGGGTGGAGACGGTGAGTCCGGGGGTGGACTTGTCGGTGTTCCGGCCCGCCTCTTCGGGTTCTGCCCGGCGGTCTTTGCGGCGGCGGCTGGGGCTGGCGCAGGACGCGGTGGTGCTGATGTTCGCGGGGCGGATCCAGCCGCTGAAGGGGCCGGACGTGGTGCTGCGCGCGGCGGCGGCGCTGCTTGCCGATTGTCCCTGGCTTTCCGGCCGGCTGGCCGTGGTCGTCGTGGGCGGGCCGAGCGGGTCCGAGGTGGGGGCGCCGGGCCGGCTGGCGGGGCTGGCTTCGTCGCTGGGCATCTCGGGTCTTCTGCGGCTCGAGCCGCCGTGCCCGCAGCGGGAGCTGGCCGACTGGTACCGGGCCGCGGATCTCGTGCTGGTGCCGTCGCACTCGGAGTCGTTCGGGCTGGTGGCGGTGGAGGCCCAGGCCTGCGGCACGCCGGTGGTGGCGGCGGCGGTCGGGGGGCTGCGGACCGCGGTGCGGGACGGGTACTCCGGGGTTCTGGTGGACGGGCACGATCCGGTGGTGTGGGCTCGGGTGCTGGCCAGGCTGCTGGGGTCGCCGGGGCGGCTTCTGGATCTGGGGCGCGGGGCGCGGCAGCACGCGGCGGCGTTCAACTGGCCCGCGACGGCGGAGCGGCTCGCCGGGGTGTATACCGGTGTGATGAACGAGGCGGCCACGGCGGTGCGCGCATGAGCGGCGCTGAGGGCTCTTGTGAGGACCCGGCGGGCGCAGTTGAGGCCGCGCTGAGGGAACTCGGGCTGGAGCACTCCAGCCCGCAGCCCGGGGCGTTCCTGGTGCGGCTCGAGGGCCAGCACAAGCTGGCCACCATGACCTGGCTCATCGTGGGCACGCACAGCT
>Ga0335072_10010931_pt1 | contig 13033 bp, 13 predicted proteins | sample Lox_Sample_21_FD_206725 | JGI IMG/M metagenome (GOLD analysis project Ga0335072, IMG submission 206725) | Soil microbial communities from Loxahatchee National Wildlife Refuge, Florida, United States - Lox_Sample_2.1 | ecosystem: Environmental > Terrestrial > Soil > Wetlands | place: USA...
GACGACCTGCTTACGCCCTCGCTGGTGGCCCTCTGGCTGAGCCAGCTCGTCGTGTTCGCCGTCTACCCCCGCTTCGCCGCCCGGCACGGCCGCCGCGTGACGCCCGCCTGGGTGCTGGCGCTGGCGTCGAGCGCGCTCGCCGTCTACGGCCTGTGGACGGCCATCCAGACAACCCAGATCTAGCCAAGTCATCCATTCCTAGCTGAAAGAAGGGGTCCGCATGATGAGCCGAGTAGTCCGCCTCCTCATCCGGCGCCCGGCCGCGCTCCGCTCACCAGCATCGCACCTGGCGGTTAGCCTCCTTGGCGTCGCCGGCGCCGCCCTGCTCGTCTGGTCGGCCGTCATCCACCTGATGCTGTGGGCCGACGGGTACAAGGACATCCCCACCATCGGGCCGCTGTTCCTGGCCCAGGGCGTGGGAGCGATCGCGCTCGGGCTGCTTGTCGCGGTCCTCCGCTGGCTGGCGCTGCTGGTCGCGGGGGCCATCACGCTGGCCGCCACCGCCGTGGGCCTGCTGGTCAGCGTCCACGTCGGGCTGCTCGGCTACCGGGAGAGCCTGGCCGTCCCGTACGCGACCCTCTCCCTGCAGATCGAGTTCACCGGGGCCGCTGTGCTGCTGGCCGGCGCGGTGCTGCTGGCGCTGCTGCCGTCCGCTAGGGCAGCCGAGCCAGCCCGGCAGGGAACCGGCAATCCCGGCAATCCATCTCGTGCTTCGTTCCGTATTTAGAATGTGTACACGATGGGAACAGCAGGAGAGCGGCTGTCTGATGAGGTTCTGCTCGCGGGACTGGGCGCGGGAGACGCCCACCTCGCCGTCGCGTTCGTGCGCCGCTTCCAGCGGGCTGTCTTCGGTGTCGCGGTGGCCGTGCTCGGCGACCCCACCACGGCCGAGGACGTCGCCCAGCAGGCCTTCGAGCAGGCGTGGAAGCACGCCCAGGTGTATGACCCCAGGCGCGGATCGGTCCGCGCCTGGCTGACCCGGATCACCCACAACCTGGCGATCGACGTCGTGCGCGCCCGTGCGTCGCTGCCAGTGGACCCCGATGACCTCCCTGTCATGCTGGCCTCCATGACGGATTCGCCAGAGACGCTGGCGGTCGCCCACGACAGCGCCGCGCAGCTGCGCCAGGCCCTGGGCAGGCTGCCCGCCGGGCAGGCCCGGGCCGTGGCGATGGCCGGCATCTACGGCATGACCGCCCGGCAAGTCGCTGACACGGAGGGGATACCGCTAGGCACCGCGAAGACGCGCATACGGGACGGCCTGCAAAAGTTGCGAGCCGCCTACCGACCCCAGGACGTGGGCAATGAGTGAGCCAGGGGACGAGATGGGCATGGACGAGATGGGTAGTGCAGACATGAGTGGCGCTGACATGAGCGGCGGCGCGATGAACTGTGCCGGGCTGGCCGAAGTGGCCACCGAACTGGCACTTGGCGTGCTCACCGGCCGCGAGCGGGCTCAGGCGATCGCCCACCTGGAGCAGTGTGACACCTGCCGCGAAGACGTCCGGCAGCTCATGGCGACCAGTGACGGACTGCTTGCCCTTCTGCCGGAGACCGAGCCGCCGGCCGGCTTTGAGACCAGGGTCCTCGACCGGATGGGACTGTCCGTCCCGGCGCCCAGTGCACTGGAACCACCGGGGGCATCGAAGGCGCGAGGGGCATCGAGGGCGCGGTGGATAGCGCGGTCACCGAGGGCAGTGCGGTCACCAGGGGCAGTGCGGGCACCGGGGGGCCGACCCGCACGAAGGGCGCGCCGGCTCGTTGCCGCGGCGGCCGTCGCCGTTGCCGTCATCGGCGCCGGGGTCGTCGGCTGGGGGATGGGCACCGCCAGCGCGCCCCGTCCAGGCTTGTCGGCCGGCGCGCCGGCGCCGCTGGATTCCGCCGTCCTGCTCACCGCGAGCGGCCAGAACGTCGGTCGGGTCTCCCTCTATCCGGCCAGCAAGGCCCATAACGGCCAGCAGTGGATGTACATGTCGGTGAACCTGCCATCCGGAGACGGCACAGTGACCTGCCAGCTCGTGGGCGCGGACGGAAAGGTGACGACGGCCGGGTGGTTCCGCCTCGCCGACGGGCGTGGCGCCTGGGGTAGCGCTGGCTCGTGGGGCGCCACGGTGGACGGCGCGCGCTTGCTCGCGGCGGACGGCAAAACGCTCGCGCAGGCGACGTTCACGCACTACACGCGGTAGGACTACCGCTCGCGCCGCTTGCCACATGCCCGCTGGCACCTGGAGCCTTCGCGGGCCTGGCTCAAGGTCATTTTTCGCGAATGTTTGGGTTTTCGGTTGCTATGACAACCCAAAACCCAAACATTCGTTCCTGTGGGCCGGCGCCGCTTGCCTCCGGCGTCACGCGATCCCCGGCAACATCGGTGGTACCCGGGCGGGCGGGCCGCCGCCGCCACTGGCCTGGCGCTCCCGAAGGCTCCCGGACCGGAAAACCATCCGGGACGCGCGATCATGTCGAGCGCGGAACACGCTGCCCGGCCACGCCTGCTGGCCAGTCCAGGCCGGTGCTCCAACTGCGCGTGGATGCCGTAGTGACTATAGACGCTGCGGTGGACACGAGGCGCCCGGGTCGCAGGGCTCTGTCCTGTCGCTCGGGTAACATCCCGCCCCGCCTGGATGGCGCAGCGCCAGGCGTTTGCCCTTGAAAATGGACATGAATCTGATAACAGCAAGATAATCCTCTGAGGCGTGTCTGAAAAGAGTTAATTGCTCCTTACGGCCTCGTGATGTGCTGAACCATGGGACCGCACCTCCCGTATCACGGAGGAGTAAGCGCCTACCGTGGGAGGAACGCCGTGGCAACCATGCCGGGTCGCACCGTGCCGGGCCGGACAATGCCGGGCCAGGCCATGCCGAGCCGGCATCCCTCCGGCCCGATGCCGGGCCGCCAGCCGACCGGCCCCCTGCCAGGCCGCCAGCCCACTGGTCCGATACCGAGCCGGTACCCCTCCGGCCCCATGACGGCCGCCACGCGTCCCGCGCCCGGTCCCGCGGCCCCGGCCGCCGCCCGGGCGACGGGGCCGATTCCCATGGGCCGGTCGTCGCGGCCCGCGATGCCCAGCGTCGTCCTCGCGATCATTGCGGCCGGGGCCGTCGCCGTTACGGGACTGTGGTGGATGGACACGCCGGCCATCACCAGCTTCGGCAACGCGCTGGTCTCGGCGGGCGACATCCTGGGCCTGCTGGCCGCGTACGGATTCGTCGTCCTCGTCGGGCTGATGGCGCGCATCCCGCCGCTGGAGCGCGGCGTCGGCGCCGACCGGCTGGCCCGCTGGCACGCGATGGGCGGCCGGTACGTCATCACCCTGGTCACCGGCCACGTCCTGGCGATCGTCTGGGGATACTCGGTGATCGCGCACGAGTCGCTCACCCACCAGGCGATCAGCCTGGTGACGAGTTACACGGACGTGCTCTACGCGACCATCGCGTTCTTCCTCCTGCTGCTCATCGCCGCGATCTCGGCGACCGCGGTGCGCCGCCGGGTCAGCTATGAGACCTGGTACTACGTTCACCTGCTGACGTACGCGTCGATCGCGCTAGCGTTCAGTCACCAGTTCGCCCAGGGGCCTTCCTTCGTCAGCAGCCTGAACGCGCGGATCGCCTGGTCGGCGATGTACGCCGTCGTCGGCGCGCTCATCCTCTGGTACCGGTTCATCACGCCGCTGCGCATGCTCGCCAGGCACCGGTTCGCTGTGGCGGGCGTACGGGAGGAGGGGCCAGGCGTCGTCTCGGTCTACATCACCGGCCGGGACCTGGACGCGATGCGCGCGGAGCCAGGGCAGTTCTTCCGCTGGCGGTTCCTGAGCCGCGAGCTCTTCTGGCAGTCCCACCCGTACTCGCTGTCGGCCATGCCGCGCCCCGACATGCTGCGCATCACCGTGAAGGCCCGCGGCCACCACAGCGGGTCGATGGCGCACCTGCGACCCGGCACGCGGGTCATCGCCGAAGGGCCGTACGGGGCGTTCACCCCCTCCCTGAGCGGCCGCCGGGTGCTCATGATCGCTGGCGGCGTCGGCATCACCCCGATCCGGGCGATGTTCGCCGCGCTGCCCCGCCGGATGAACGACGGGATCACGCTCATCTACCGGGCCAGCCACCCCCGCGACGTCGTCTTCAAGAACGAGCTTGACGCGATCGCCGCCGACCGCAACGCCCGCGTGTACTACATCATCGGGTCCCGTGAGCACCTCGGCTACGATCCGCTCGCGCCGGAGGAACTGTCGCACCTCATCCCGGGGCTGCAGCGGTACGAGGCGTACGTCTGCGGCCCGCTCGGGATGACCCGGACGGCCGTCGAGTCGCTGCGGGACCTCGGCGTTCGCCGCCGCCACATCCACCACGAGGCGTTCGACTTCTAGAAGGAGGCTCCGTTTGCTCCGCGCTGTCTTGGCCGTTGGCGGCACCGCCGCCGGGATCGCCGCGCTGATCGCCGTCAAGTTCCACCCCGCTGCCTCGAGCACGCTCGCCGGCTCGCAGTCACTCATGTCGCCCTCGGCGACGGTGCCGGCGGCCACCGCCCCTCCGGCCACCGCTCACCCGGCCGGCACCTCGCCGGCCGCGAAGCCGAGCGCGAAGGCCAGCAGCTCATCCGGGAGTACCGGCGGCACCGGCGGCGGCAGCGGGCAGTCCACCACCGCGCGCACCTTCACCGGAGCGGTCGACAACACGCAGTACGGCCCGATGCAGGTCGCGATCACCGTGTCTGGCAAGACGATCACCAAGGTCACCGTCGTGCAGCAGACCGACAACGGCAGCGAGAGCCAGTCGGTCGACGCGATGGCGATCCCGAAGCTCACCAGCGAGGCGCTCGCCGCGCAGAGCGCGAACATCGATGCTGTCAGCGGGGCCAGCTACACCAGCGCCGGGTATAAGCAGTCGCTGCAGAGCGCCATCGACATGGCTGGCCTATAGCGGGCCGCGCTCCTCCGCTCGCTCACAGGTGCCGGATCTGGTCGATGCTTGAGGTCTCCTCCGGATCCTCGGCGGCCACGGACAGGAAGGCCCGCACGCACTCGACGGCCACGTCGGGGGCTAGTCGCTTGAGGCTGAGGGCCAGCACGTTGGCGTCGTTCCACAGCCGGGCGTTACGGGCGATCCACGGCTCCCAGGCCAGGGCGGCCCGTACGCCGGGAACCTTGTTCGCGGCGATCGAGGTGCCCGTGCCGGTCCAGCACATCAGGACACCGAAGTCAGCCGTACGGGACGCGACGGCGACCCCTACCTCACGGGCGAAGTCCGGCCAGCTCGCCCCCTTGCCACCCAGGATGGCGACATCGTCGGCGGTTTCCCGCAGGCAGGCGACGACCGCGCGAGTGCACTCGTTCTCGTCGTCGGCCCCGAAGGCGATCCTCACGATCCACGACTTTACCGGCTAACCGGGTCGGGCTCCGGGAGGTCGGGCTCGGTGAGGTTACTCCATGCTCCGGCGGCGTCAGCCTCCGCGATCGCCACGGCAATGGCGGCGACGATGCTGGGGTAGGCCGAGCGCGCGGCGGTGGCGAGCTTGACCGAGCCGGCGTCGGTGATGGTGACGACGAGCCGGCCATCCGCCAGTGCCCTGGTCAGCCGGGCGGCGGTCTCAGGGGAGGCGCCACGCCCGGCGGCGTGCGCCGCCAGGGCCTCGCGGAACGCGTCCCGCAGGCGCAGCAGCGCGCCGTGCTCCGACCCCGTCAGGATGGCGTCGGCGGGCATCAGCCCCTGTGCCCGCAGCCAGGGGATGGCCCGCTCGCGGGTCGCGAGCACGTCGGCGTTGTCCGGATCCGGCCCGGCGGCTACGGTAGCGGCGAACGACCGCAGCAAGCGCGGCCCGGACGAGGAAGTACTGGACACCGAGAGGTTTTGGTTAGTCACTGTCCGATAGTACTGATTCGGCCGCCGATCGGGAGCCGCTGATCGAGAACTGTGCTTAACACAGAGCCCGCGCAGGGCCCGGGTTCAGCGGTTACAGAGGTTGGTACTGCATAAAGAGGAACATGACCGCCGCCATGGGCGAGCGCAACGCGCCGTTGCCCGCACAGCCCGCCGCCGAACCGGCCCCGCCGCCGGTGCGGCGGCCGGCTCATGCCCATCCGCAGGCGATCCTCGCCCTGATCGGCGCTGGCGCGGCGGCCACTATCTGGCTGTGGTGGCACGGCACTGCGAGCATCCACGGGACAGGCGACTGGATTACCAACGCCGGCCGGGTCCTGGGGCTGCTGGCCGGGTACGGCATCGTCGTCCTCATCGCCCTCATGGCCCGCATCCCGCCGCTGGAGCGGGGCATCGGGGCCGACCGGCTGGCCCGCTGGCACGCGATGGGCGGCCGTTATGTCGTCGGCCTCGTCGTCTGCCACGCCCTGCTGATCACGTGGGGCTACGCGATCACCGCGCACGAGTCGGTCCCCGGCGAGGCCTGGACGCTCCTGGACAGCTACCCGGACGTGCTCATGGCCACCGTCGGCGGACTGCTGCTTCTCGGCGTGGGCATCATCTCGGCCAAGGCGATCCGTCCCCGGTTCACATACGAGACCTGGTACTACCTGCACCTGTACACCTACCTGGCCGTGGCGCTCGCGTTCAGTCACCAGTTCGCCGATGGCGCCGAGTTCATCAGCAACACGGCCGCGCGGGTGGCGTGGAGCGCGCTCTACATCGGGGTGGGCCTGGCGATCGCGTGGTTCCGTTTCGTGACTCCGCTACGCCAGGCCGCCCGGCACCAGCTGCGCGTGCTCGCTGTCCAGAAGGAGGCACCCGGCGTCGCCAGCGTCATCGTCGGCGGCCGGGACCTGCAGGAGCTGGCGGCCGAGCCTGGCCAGTTCTTCCGGTGGCGGTTCCTCGCCCCCGGCCTGTGGTGGACGTCCTCGCCGTACTCGCTGTCGGCCCCGCCGGCCCGGGACAAGCTGCGGATCACGGTCAAGGCGGCCGGCGACCACAGCCAGGCCCTGGCCCGGCTGAAGCCGGGCACCCGCGTGGTGGCCGAGGGCCCCTACGGGGCGCTGACCCCAGCCGTCCGCACGAGGGCGAAGGTCGCGCTGATCGCCGGCGGCGTCGGCATCACCCCGTTGCGCGCCCTGTTCGAGTCGCTGCCGGGGGGACCGGGTGACCTGACGCTGATCTACCGGGTCACCAGCCCGCGCGACGTTGTCTTCCGCGGCGAGCTCGAGCAGATCGCCGAGCGGCGCGGCGCCCGCCTGTGGTTCGTCGCTGGCAGCCGGGCCGAGCTAGGCGGCGACCCGCTGAACGCCGGCGAGCTGCTTCGCCGGATTCCCGGCTTGACCAGGCACGATGTCTACGTCTGCGGGCCGCCGGGCATGACCGAGTCGGTCATCCGCGCGCTGCGCGACGCCGGGGTCCGCCGTGCCCGCATTCACCACGAGTCGTTCGAGTTCTGAGAGGATACCAGTTGCGCCGCGTCATCCTCGCGATCGTCGCCACGGCAGCCGGCCTGGTCCTGCTGCTGTCCTTCAAGTCGCACAGCTCCTCCGGCGGGCTGGCTTCCTCCATCAGCACCCCCGATCAGAACGGAACCGGCACATCGTCGGCCGACCCTTCCTCCTCGGCCGGCACCGGGACCACATCGACGTCCAGTGGCTCGAAGTCAACCGAGTCGAAGTCAACCGGGTCGAAGTCCAGCGCCGGCTCGCAGACAGTGGACGGCAATTCCGTGTCGACCATCTACGGGCCCATTCAGGTCGACATTACGGTCAAGGGCGGCAAGATCACCGCGGTCAGCGTTCCGGTGTACCCCGAGGGCACGATGCGCGACGTCCAGATAAACGAGTTCGCGCTGCCCGAGCTCGTCCAGGAGACGATCAGCGCGGACAGCGCGAACATCGACGCGGTCTCCGGCGCGAGCTATACCTCGCAGGGGTACATCAGCTCGCTGCAGAGCGCGATTGATAAGGCTGGCATCTAGCGCCGAGCCCGCCGGGATCAGCGGGAGATCGGCTGGGTGGCCTCGTCCTCGGCATCCTCATCGACGGCGTCCCGGTCGCGCCGGTAACCGACGACCACCGGCCAGGCGGTCGCGTGGCCGAAGGCGAGCGCCGCCAGGCCGATGACCACCACGCCGAGGCCGGTGAAGAAGCCGAGCTGTTCGGCGGTCCGCAGGGCGACGGTGGTCCCGGCGGGGGACCCGCCCAGCGTCACGCCGTGGTTCCACAGCGGGCTGAGCACGGTTCCCAGCACGAACCACGCGCCCGCCGCCGCGGCCAGCATCGCGCCGAAGGCGGCAGCCGCCCGGCTCCTGGCCGTGACGAGCAGCACGCCGCCGAGGAATACCGCCGCGCCGGGCAGGATCTCCAGCCATAGTCGCGCCGTGGTGTAGTCCCAGGCCTTGTCCGGGGTGTAGGCGTAGTGGAAGTACGGTCCGATGAAGGGAATCAGGCCGCCCCACACGCCGAGCAGTACTAGAAGCATCCCGCTAGCCGCGGTCTGGCTGCGGCGCATCCTGAGCGTCCGGGCCATATCGCATCACTTCCTATGTCGTGGCGACCAGGTGTCGCTTTTACCCTGGTGCCGCTGCTGCTACCCGAGACGGGGCGTAGTATTCCGGTGACTTTCGGTACGTCCCGTGAACAATTCATGGCTAGTTCGAGCGCCGTTTACCCGAGTCTCGCCAGTATGGGGCTGCTTGCTCCTGCTGCTGTCTCTCCGCCCCATCTCGCCCCCCTTGGCCTGACTTTCGTTACCCCTCCCCGGCGACGTCAGGAAAGGTGATGCCACAGTGTCCGCGGTCCTGCACGCGCGGCTGACGGCCACGATTATCGTGCCGATCATCGTGGTCGCGGTGGCCTGGCTGGCCGTGTCGGTGCCGCGCTGGCGCCGGATCAGCTGGCGGGACCAGCTGGACACCCCGATCGGCCTGCTGCCTAAGCAGGCACGGCAGGGGGGATGGGTGAACGGGGCGTGGGCGGCCTGGACGGTCCTGGTGAACCAGCAGGAGGTCCTCGACCCGTCGCTCGTCCTGGTCCGCATCAGGAACACCGGGCTCACCGCCGTCACGGCGGCCGGGGTCAGGCGGCCGATCACGCTCACGTTCCCGAGCCGCGACGTCGTGGAGTACGCGGTTACCGACTGCCGGGGGATCAGCCGCGATGTCATCACGCCGCCGGGCCAGCCCGCCGCGTCCGTCGTGGGGAACAGGATCATCCTCCCCAGGTTCCCGATGCCGCGCCGGGCCAGCTTTAAGCTGCTCGTGCTGCTGAGCGGGCCGGGTCACGGCGTGCTCGGCAAGGGCCGGCTGCGCCGCGGCCAGGTCGTGCGCGAGACGGCCCGGAGCAGCCCGCGCGCCAGGAACATCGCCTTTGGCACGATCCTGGCCGTGCTGGTGGGCACCCAGCTGGGGGTGGCCGTTGGCGAGGGCCCGGTGATCCCGTCGTCCTGCCGCAGCGGCCACCTGGCCATCCAGGGGTCCACCGCCTTCGCGCCTGCCGCGCAGCAGATCGCCCAGGCCTACACCAGCGTCTGCCGGGACGCGGACATCTCGGTGACCGGGACGGCGACGTTCAATGGCCTGAACGCGCTGGCCAGCCCGGCCGCCACCGTGCAGATCGCCATGTCCGACGGCACGGCCCCGGCGGGCTACTCGGGCCTGGTCGGCCACCCGGTCGGGGTGATCATCTTTGCCGTGGTGGTCAACCGGCAGGCGCACGTGTACAACCTGACAACTGCGCAGTTGCGGGCGATCTTCTCCGGCCAGGTCACCAACTGGCGCCAGGTCGGCGGCGCGAGCCTGCCCATCTCGATCGTCGCCCGGACGAGCACCTCGGGGACCCGGCGCACGTTCGACTCGACGATCCTCGGCGGGGCCACCGAGCCGGCGGCGTCCTCGTACAACTGCCGCACCAAGAACATCATCCCCTCCTCGCCGGTGATCCGCTGCGAGGTCGGTGACACCGGGACCCTGCTGCAGCGGGTCGACGCGATCCCGGGGGCGATCGGGTACGCCCAGACGTCGGATGCCGACAGCTACGCCAACGTGGAAAAGGTGGCGATCAACGGATGGGGCGCCGGGATCGGGCCCGTCGAGCAGGGCGCCTACGCGTTCTGGACTGTTGAGCACCTGTATACGTACGGCCAGCCCGCGGCCGGGTCGCTCACCGCGGCGTTCCTGGCCTACATGAGCACCGTCACCGCCACCGACATCCTGCACGGCGACGACTACACGCCCTGCACCGGCCAGGTTCACGGCCAGGTCGCCGCCCTGTGCGGTGGCTAAACGGTTCGCTCCCGGCCACCCGCCCCCGCTGGGGTCGCTGGGCGCGTTTTCGGCGTGTCCTGGAGGCAAGGGGCTAGACAATTATCAGTCATCGCTAGTCGACAGCACTTGACGGGCCTAGCTGATTCAGAGAGTGGTGGTGATCGCCACCACTTCGTGAATCAGCTAGGCCCGGTGACGATGGACGACCGCAAGCGACAAGCGAGCTTTTCGCGCATCCAGCGGGCACAGGACCACGAGCCAGGCACCGTAGCGAGTCCAGGCCAGTCACGTACCGTCAACGTAACTTATTTCTGAACGGGGCCCGCACTATCCCGGCCCAGGTCGGCCCCGGCGATGGCGGCGAGCAGTTCCGGCGGTGGCGCGCCGACCAGGAACGAGACGCGATTGACCACGCCCGCGCAGCGCCCGGCCAGCAGTCCTGGGACCTGCTCGGGCGGGCCCACGATCGCGAAGGCATGCAGCATGTCATCGGTGACGAGCGCGTCCATCTCCGCCCAGCGGCCCTCTTTGGACAGCCGGGTGAGCTCAGCGGCGGCCTCGCCCCAGCCGTGCAGGTCGAGTATCGGCTTATAGGCGGGTGTCGAGGCGTAGAAGGCGATGCTGGACCGGATCTTCCGGGCTGCCTTGGCGGTCTCCTCTTCGGTTCCGGTCGCGAGGAAGACCGCGGCCTTCACGGTGAACCCGTCCATCGTCTTGCCCGCCCGGCGGCGGCCCTGCGCCAGGGCGGGCAGCGTGTGCTCGCGGATCCAGCGTTCAGTGGTGAAGCCGTGGCACAGGAATCCGTCGGCGACCTCGCCCGCCATCCTGGTCATGGCATCGCCGACCCCGGCGAGCAGCACCGCGGGGCTGCCGTGGCCGTGCGGCCTGGCCGCGAACGCCGGCGGCATCAGGGTGTGCTGGTAGTGCTCGCCCTCGAAGCGCAGCGGTTCGCCGGACTCCCAGCTGTTCCAGGCGGCCCGCATGGCGAGGACGAACTCGCGCATCTGGGCGACCGGCCGTCCCCAGGGCATGGAGAAACGCCGGGTGATGTGCGCCCTGACCTGGGAGCCGAGGCCGAGCATGAGCCGTCCTCGGGACAGCCTTTGCAGGTCATGGGCGGTATAGGCGAGGGCCATCGGCGACCGGGCGAAGGCCACGGCAATGGCCGTGCCGAGCGTCATGCGCTCGGTGGCCCCGGCCGCCAGGGCCAGCGGCAGGAACGGGTCGCTGGAGACCTCGCCGGTGAACGCCCCGGCGTACCCCGCGGCCTCGGCCGTTCCGGCATCGCGGGCGGCGGCCTCCAGGTCGCCCAAGGTCGTGTCGATGATCATGCCGTCAGCCCAGCTGGGCGCGGCCGCGGGCGGTGACGTCGGCCCGGCGGTCCCGCGCCAGGCTGGTCCCCGGCTGCCAGCTCTGCGCCATCATCCCCTCAAGCAGGTGTGCCTCGTCGAGGGAGGCCGCGCTAGCCAGCCGCCGGTAGTGCGCGAGCAGCGTGCCGACTGACCTGTGGTCGCAGCTGGCGATATCGGCCGCCAGCCGCCGGGTGAACGGCAGCAGTTCCTCGTGTGGCACGACGTGGTTGACAAGGCCGAGCCGCAGCGCCTCCGCCGCGGACAGGAAGTTCCCGGTCAACGACAGCTCGATCGCCTTCCGCAGGCCGACCGCCTGGGCCAGCAGCACGGTCATGCCACCGCCGGGCATGATGCCCACGCGGCCGTGCGTGTCGGCGAACCGCGCTCGCTCCGAGGCGACAAGGAAGGTGCATTGCAGCGCGACCTCAAGGCCCCCGGTCACCGCCGGGCCGTTGATCGCGCCGATCACCGGCTTGCCGGTCACCGGCAGGAACCGGTACAGCCCCGAAGCGTCTCGCCCTGGCCCGGCCTCGCCACGCTCGCGCGGGGCCACCGTGGGCGGCCGTTCACCGCCCACCTCCTTCAGGTCGACGCCCGCGCAGAACGCGGGGCCGGCTCCGGTGATGATGACCACCCGGACGTCTGGGTTGGCGTCGGCCGCCGCGATGGCATCCCATAGCGCGTACTGCGTCGCCCGGTCGAGCGCGTTGCGCGCCTCCGGCCGGTTGAGCGTCACCGTCGCGACCAGGTCCTCGACGACGACGAGGACGACGGGATCATTCTCGGCCAACGGGTACCTCCGGCACACGGCGCGATTGGAAATAACGCTCTCTTAATAGTAGAACGTTCCTATCGGACGCGCGATGGGCCGTCGCCTCAGCCGGGCAGGTCGAGGAAGCGCCGGGCCAGCTGCAGCAGGTGCGCGCGCAGGACATCATCGTCGAGGTCGGCGACGAGCGGGTGCATGACGGCCCCGCCGATGGCGGCGGTGAGCATCGCCGCCCGGGTCCGGGCCTGCGGCCCGCCGTCCCCGCCCGCGAGGATCCGGTACAGCCGCTCCATGATGGCGCGAAAGGGCGCGTGGCTGGCGAAGTACCGGACGAGGACCGGATCGCCGGTCAGCGTGCTCTCCATCCGGCGGCGCTCAACGGCCAGCGCGACGATCCGGTTGACCAGCACTTCCCGTGCGCGGTCGGGCTCGCCGCCGGCGTACACGGTGGCCTCCGCGGCCTCGATGGCCACCTTCAGCCGGTCCAGTTCGGCTTGGGCCGCGGCGATGACGATCTCGTCTTTGGTCTTGAACTGGTGGTAGACGGCTGCCTTGGTCACGCCGATGGCGTCGGCGATCATCTGCAGCGACGTCCCGCCCACGCCGTGCTCGGCGAACAGCGCGGCGGCGGCGTCGACGATGCGAGCCTTCGCCCCGCTCAGCGGGAGCGCTGCCGCCCCGCCCGGCGAGGTCGCGGGGTCCACGGAAGTCACAGGACGAGGGTAGC